>Ga0187827_10003300_pt1 | contig 20953 bp, 10 predicted proteins | sample ETNtaG_39_FD_167969 | JGI IMG/M metagenome (GOLD analysis project Ga0187827, IMG submission 167969) | Marine microbial and viral communities from oxygen minimum zone, Eastern Pacific Ocean - ETNP2014_SV_150_PacBio MetaG (Illumina Assembly) | ecosystem: Environmental > Aquatic > Marine > Hypoxic... | reverse complement strand
CAATAGGTTTATTTATGGTAAATTTCACTACCCACGCCGGATGATGAGAGGGTTTGGAGAGCAATATTCGCTCTCTCACAATCGCAGTCGTTCATTGGCATTCACTCACGCAAATGGGCCCGTAGCGTTGCATCCTCGGCATTCCTGCCTACGGATACAACTGACGGGCCAATTTCCACTCGCTTCGCTCACGCAAATGGGCCCGTAGCTCAGCTAGGTAGAGCGATCGGCTCTTAACCGATCGGCCGGGGGTTCGAATCCCCTCGGGCCCGCTATATTCATTATGGTCTGTGAGCATGACAGGCCAGGGTTTTTGATTTCTTATAACTTTTTTTCCTGGCCTGGCCAGCGGAGCAGACCCTAAAAAGTTATAATTCTGGATACTACACCTTTACATCCATCCATTTACCCTTCCTAAATACGAGATAGATCACAAATCCACGAAGATATATCTCCACCAGCATAGCGACCCATACACCCATCAAACCCATATCCAGTGTGAATGCGAAAAACAGCGACAGCAGGAAACGAACAACAACGAGACCAACAAAATTTATGATCATGGGTACCTTGGTGTACCCGGCTCCTCTCATACCGCCAATGAGCGTGAAGAAGGCACCCAGGGCCGGCTCCGTGAAACCCACAATGAAAAGATATAGTGCCGCCTTTGTGACAATGTCGCCATCGGTGGTAAATATACGCGCGATAGGGAATGGAAAAAGGATCATAACGAGCCCGATCAAACTCATGAAGATGAGAACCAAGCGCGTGGAAACCAAGACCGCTTTTTTCGCGTTTTCTCTCTGCTTCGCTCCGAGAAATTGACCTGACAGAGTGGTAGATGCAACCCCGAATCCTATAGCCGGCATATATGCTATGCTTTCAGCTCTGAATCCGATCTGATATGCCGAATAACCATCAGGGCCGAAGTGAAGTACGATGGGGACGATGAAAAACGAGGAGATCGTCCACATACCCATGTCCAAACCGGCAGGGACACCTATCTTGAACATTTTTTTTATCGTTTTCCACCTGGTTTCGAAAGACCTTTTGAATTTCGGAATGATGATAATATGAGCCCGCTTGTACAGGATAAAATAGAAAATGGCTCCCACGAGATAGGAGCAGCCTGTGGCGATACCTGCTCCAAGCACACCCAATTCGGGGAATCCGAACTTTCCGAATATCAGGCAGTAGTTCAAACCTATATTGAATAAATTTGTCGCGATGTCAACGTACATAGGGGTTTTGGTGTCTCCGGCCGCCCGGAGATAACCATGAAACGAGAGTATGAAAACGCTGAAGGGATAGAAAGCAAAGATCGCTTTTATGTATCTCGTACCCTCTACTAAAACCATATCGTTGGCACCTAGGGCACCAATAATGAAGGGACCAATGAAGAAACCAATAAGCGAAAGCGGTATTGATACAGCTAGCAGCGTCATGAGGGAGTCTCCGGCCACTGCTTCTGCCTCACGGTAATTCCTCTCGCCCCACCGTCGAGCGATTATTGCTATGGTGGCCGTTCCAAGCCCCATGACTACCGGGAAAAACATGAAATAAATAAGAGAGCCTAGACCCAGAGCAGACAGGCTGACCGCCGCTGATTTGTACCGGCCCAACATTATCGTATCGGCTATTATCTGTGAGGTAAAGAGTAAATTCGAAATGATGGCCGGGATCGAAAGTCTGACAACGCTGCGGTATATCCCTTTTTTCATTCGGCTGGTGAGAGGCTTGTTGTTATTTCTATATTTTCAGTTTTTTTCGCAGCAGGGGTTTTAAGGTGTTTTATTCTTACTTTGGACATTCGGTAACCAACACTTCATCGGTTCCCATTTCCATTATCTCTGATGCTGTCTCCCTGGTTTCATTCTTATTTATGAATAGTTTTAATCCATTTGAGTCATCCATTTCCCGTGTTCCCGATTTAAGGTTGGAGAAATAAAATGTATAGAAAACTTATTGTTCTACAATAACCATAATCGTGACTCAGCGGATTATTTCATAAGTTCACTCCGTGGTGAAAATATGGTACGTGCCCCAATTAAAGGGAAATTCATAGTTCTTCTTGCCTTGACGGTTACTCTTCTGCTGCTGTTCCCAAATCCTTTTTATCATACCAGCGATAAGGAATTTAGTGTTACACATATCGACCCAGCGCTCAAATACGGATCAATTGAATCAGAGCCCTCTCCCGCTACACGGAACGATAATGTTCTCGTTGAAGATTTCTCGACAATGGAGAACATCGATTTCAGCAATACCACCGTGGTGGTGGATACTTACAACAAAGATGTTCATTTGAGGGGGCAGGGAACCCCCAAGAGTAATATCCGACAGGTTACCCAGCATGATCATTTCGTAGCCCATAACGGTTTCAATTCCATGGCCGTGGACGAGAATGGAAGATACTACCATCTCAATGCCGGAGGGGGTACCACCGTGGAGATATTCAATGACTGGACGGACTATTTCAACAGCCAGCCCCGGATCGATACGATAAATATCCCTGAATCTCAACATTCCACACAGATGTTCATCGCCAACGGCCACCTCTACACTTCCTCCGAAGCCAGCGATACTTTACGAAAGGTACGCCTGGGTGACAAAGCTACCGTGCAGAGCAACATAAAGCATGCGAGAACGTCCAGTTGGGGATGGCGGGGACCCCGCCAGCAGGGGGTCGCCTGCGACGGAGTTTATATTTATACATGGTCCGACACCACGTTGAAGGTCTGGGACCTGAACGAGAATCTGTTAAGGACGGTTAATGGCCTTCCGAACAAGAACAGCTACAGCACGTGTTTTGCCGTGGGTCATTATTTTTATACAGTCGCATACAGTCAGGCCCGGATCACCCATCGCGTGGACGGCGACACGGGCAGCATTCACAGTTATACCAACGAGGTTTTCATCAGTAACTCGTACGTGGTGGATGCAAGCTACGACTATTTCCATAATCGACTTTTTACGGGTCTGGGATGGTCGAATACATACGCTCTCGATAACGTGGCGGACGTCTGGGGTAACCTGGAAGGCTTCACCAACGGCACCATCCAATCCAAGCCCATATATCAGAAATGGCCCATGGTGGGGGCAGCCAAGATGACGTGGTTCGAATACAAACCTCAGGGAACGGATATCGTGTACAACATGACCGCGGACGGCGAAAAATGGGTGACCGGTCAGAACGCCAGCTGGCATGTATTTGACAATAGAGGTTCCAGGCTCATGTGGAACGCGACGCTTACGACAAAGGACCCGGACGTTACTCCCGGTATTGATAGCATCATCATACAGTATGATCTAGTTAGCGATCCCGAACCATTCGCACCGGTTTCATCCATTTGGCAAGGGAACAATACCCCAAAACTGGAATGGAATTTCACTGACCCTGACGCGGGAGATGGCCAGTCCGATTACCATCTGGAGATATTCGACAAGCCCGAAATGGAGAAGCTTGTCTACAATTCATCGTGGGTGAATTCTACCAAACCCGAACATACTGTGGGGATGGAACTCGAGGATGGGACATATTACTGGAGAGTGCGAACTAAGGACTGCTTTCATGCGGCCAGTAATTTCTCTGTGTTTAAAAAAATTATGATAGACGTCACCAAGCCTGTGGGAAATATCACCATCGAAGAGGGCGCGGTAACCGTTAACGAAAATCTCGTGGACCTGGTCATCAATGCAACGGATAATGGAAGCGGTATAGCCGACATGCAGATAATCGGAGACCGGGGGAATGTAGGACCTTGGGAGGAATATGGCACCGAGAAGAGAATCGCTCTCACCCAGACCGATGGATTGAAGAAGATCGGCGTGAGGTTTCGTGACCACGCGGGAATTGTCTCGGATGTGTTCAACGATTCCATATATTTCGATCTCAAAGGTCCTGGAGACCTCGTCATCAGCTCGCCCACTCACCCGGATGAATTAATTTACTACAACAGTACGCTTCCGGTATTCCAATGGCAGTCGCCCATTGAGGTTGCCGGAATAAAGGGCTATTCCTACATGCTCGACGGTTCTCCGATTACAGAGCCCACAAAGGTAATATATACGACTAACAGCCATTTAACGGGAACATTCCCCGGTGAATTTTCCGGCCTGGCTGACGGGACGTGGTATTTTCATATAAGCAGCTGCGACATTTACGATCAGTGGAGCAACATGACCCATTTCCGGATCAATATTGATACGTCCGTTCCGATTATTTCTGATCTCGGTCCCGATAGTACCGTATGGTATAACGGCACCTCCGTGGATGCCTATGTAATCTTCGAGGACCCGGACAGCTTCGGACTGAACCTTGACAGTATGATGTATTCTTACCGAAAAGACGGAGATAATTCTTTTTCGCCATGGACCATGGAAAATTTGGAATTCGAGGTAGTGGATAAGGGAATAAGCGAAAATCCCATAAAAGTTCGAGCGGACGTAAAAATAGAATTGTCGGAAGGATTTGACAACATCATAAGGTGGAGAATCAGCGACCTGGCTGGAAACGGTCCGAGCATAAGTAATGATCTCAAAGTTAAAATTGATATGAGCCCTGTGGTTTTCTCAAAGCCGACACCTGACGAGGAAGAAATATTCTTGGATAGCATGATAGTCTGCGGAATAACCATTACGGATACCGGGGGTAGTGGTGTGGACGGAAAGACAGTGGAATATTGTATTTCGAATTGGGGGGATAACGAGGGAAATTACGTTAACTGGACTTCCGTCGGTAACAACATGGTACTGGAAAATATGGATGTGGTTCTCGACATTCGATTCGAGAGGGGTCGGGATAATTATATCAAGTGGCGGGCGACGGATGCCGTGGGCAACGGATTTTCTGTATCAGACGGCTACCGAATACGCATCAACTCCCCCCCGATCCCGGTAATCGATACACCTCGCCCCGATGCAGTATTTGAAGAAGGATCCACGATCTCCATTAATGGCACCGGGACTATCGATATTGACCGTGATGAGCTGAGTTACCACTGGCAGATTAAGAACAGGACGACAAAGAAAATTGTGTACAGGGGGAACGGAGTCACGACCACCGCTGTCCTTTACCTACCCGGTGAATATATAATTCTCCTCTTCGTTGACGACGGTTATGGTTTCAATGAAAGTACCAGTATTGAAATCGAGATATTACCGAAACCAAGCAAGGAAGAGGTCCAGGAGCGATGGGAGGATACGACCGACAGCGATGGAGATTCGCTGCCCGACTGGTGGGAAAAGATCAACGGTCTGGATCCCGAGGACCCCAACGACGCCACGGACGAATCCCTGGAATCGTACTACCAAGGGCTCGACAAACAGAATAAACAGAAAGAAACCAGCAAAGGGTTTCTTGCGAATTACTGGTGGGTGCTTATCTGTATTGCAGCTCTCGTCCTGTTGATGATCATCATCGTGTTATTGATGACTGCCAGGAGGAAAAAGAAGGATAAAGAGGCCCAGGCAGCCATAGGAAAAATGGGGAGAGTGCCCCAGGGGGATCAGATAGGAACATATCCGCAGGGCATGGCCGGACCAAATGGCCAATTCAACAGTTTTGGTCAGCCGGGTACTCAAAACAGTATGGCACATCCAAATCAACTTTCACCATTACCCTCTGGACCGGGTATTGTTTCTCCCTACGTCGGATATCAACAACAGACGGGCTACGGGTGTCAAGCCCTGACCTACCAGTCCCTGACACCCCCTACTCAACTGGCTCCAGTGGCGCTGCCGGCTCAGACCCAAAACGCCCCTGCGCAGCCGGATGGGACCACTTACGGACTACCGGCGTTCACAACTGATCAGGGCACGCTAGACCTAAACAGGCTTGCTCTTCCGGAGCTTGGTTCCACAATAGATACAACAATACCGGGCACCCCGGAAATGCCCGGGGCGGATTTGCCTCCCGCCATGGAACCTTTGTTACCAAGCGCAGCAGCGTCGGGGAGTATTGCAAACGGAACCCAACCGGATGATAATTTCCAGAACTTGATGATGTCGATCCAGGCCTTGGAGATGCCAATCGTGGAGGGAATCGTAAATACGGTTCCGGAACCTGTGATAAATTCCACAGGGCAAAATTCCGAGGTCTCACCAGTGACCCCTCCACTTCCACCTTCTCCTCCACTGCAAACTCCCACAAGCCCTGAAACACCACCTGAGAATAACATCGAACCACCGACAGCACCTCCGGTCCCACCACCACAAGCACTTCCACCCGTCCCATGATCAGGAACAAATTTGAATCTCCCGAGAGGATTTGAAGGACTATCAATACATGGTGCCCAACTTTGCTCGTAAAAATTTATATAATGTCCATTAACAATATAGGATGAAATTTCCTAATTGTTGATATGCGGATAGTGATGTACATGAACCGAAAGTTATTTATTTTGATCTTTGCGACCGTTCTGCTTGTTTCGGCGTTTTCGCAGGCAGTCCAATGGAACAGTAATACTCCAGATAACTACAGTAATAAATCAAGGAGTTCAAATGTCCATCTTTCCTCGAAAATCGAGGAAGCCGCGAGGTCCCACAGGAACCGAACGAACAGGGACAACATGATCGACGTCCCGTCATGGCAGGTGGGAGATGACTGGACCTACTACGGGATCATCTACATATCTTTTAGTGACAATTCAGATTACATGTCTTTGTGGTGTAACGCAACCTTAACGGTTTCGAAAATCGATTTTTATAACAAGAATGGAACCCTGTATCCCGCCTACAATTTGACGTTGTCTGGGACCGTGCACGGAAAATTTTCCGTTGACGGGGCCGTTTATCATTTCGATGGACAAAACAGCGGGCCACCCAATGCGAATCAAAAAGGAACTATATCCGGCTACCGAGTGGTACGTGCCAGCGATCTCTCCGTCCTATACGATAAGATGATCCTGCAGGGACATATCCACGTTAATGTTGGCATCTGGTTGGCCCCTCTTACCACGATCAAGTTCATATCATGGGATATAGTTCCCATTGAAGATATTGACTTCCCTGCGAAGGACGGGGACGGATTCTGGTATAACACAAGCAGACGACGGATTGCTGATGTGAATGTGGCGGATCTGGCCGATTATTCACAGCATTATGACAGAATATCCCAGCACAATTTTACTATCAATGGCACTTCAAATGTACAGGACACCGTCATCGCCGGTGTTTTCAACACCTACCACCTGGACGGAAGCTCGCATGTCGATGACGAGCGCAGCGAACTTTGGTATTCGCCAACTGTTAAAAATCAGGTGAGAGAAAATCATCTCGATATAAAATTATCCTCTACCGGTATCATGCAGGACCGCCGCGAACTTCGTAATTACAATATCGCACCGGATGAGAATAGTATCGAGCTTCTGCCTTCCACAAATTTCGCAGGTAAAACAACACGGGTTTCTGGAAGTTTTCCCAACGATCCGAATGAGGATATCATCGTGACTCTTCCGTTAACAGGGGAAATATGGCACGGGAAGACCGATGGCTCGGGGGATTATGCTGTGGAAATTGTAGCGCCGTCAATCTGGGATACGACAAATACCACAACCGACAACGGTTCCTTTGGAGTGTGCGTCTACATGGATCTGAATCCAGACAATAAAATAATGAGCCGGACTTTGACGATCGTGAATTCCGATAGCGAGGGGCCCACGGCAGACGCAGGTTCATCATTGTACATCCCCGAAGATACTCCACATACATTCAACGCTTCGGGAAGCTTCGACGACCGTGCCATTGCCAATTTCACCTGGGAATACAATTCGCCAACTGGCCCACGCTCATTCTACGGGATGATGCCAGAACAAAGTTTTGAAAAACCGGGAAATTATACCCTGACCCTTACTGTCACTGACATAGGCGGTGCAAAGGACACTGATTCGATCTATGTGAACGTGCTGGATATAACTCCACCGACGGTGATCATGACTCCTTCGAGTAATTTAACGGTGGATTTCGGTACGAGTCTTTATCTGGACGGAAGTGCAAGTTTTGACCCGGAAGATGGGCAGGTGATCAATTTCACGTGGTCGGTGGAAGGTCCATCAAGTTATGACGATACTGTTTTTGGTGAGAACGTCAGCTATACCTTCACCGAACTGGGTCTATTCACGGTGGTCCTGAATGTCAGTGATGCTTCAGGGAACGCAGGCCAGGGTAGCTTCACCGTTACCGTGAACGACCCGCTCCCACCCCTTGCGGACACTGGGCCTGATATCACAATAAACCAGCACGAATCGGTGCGATTCAATGGTAGTGAGAGCAGCGACAACGTCAGAATAACCAAATACAACTGGAGTTTCGTTTATGACGATACCTTAATCAATCTAACTGGGCTTGCACCAGGCTTCACATTTGATATTGCTGACATCTACACCGTGACATTGAAAGTTACTGATACTTACGGTAATTGGGCCCGTGACAATATGACCGTCACAGTGGTTGACATTACGAAACCTCTTGCCATAGCCGGGGATGACGCGGTGGTGGACCAGCACCATATGGTAGCCTTCAACGGGAGCGGGTGCAGCGACAATATTTATGTCACGAACCTGACATGGACCTTCACTGATATTGACCCAATAATTTTATACGGTAATTCACCTGAATATATCTTCAATAATGCCGGTGTTTATGCAGTAAACTTGACAGCAACGGATGCCATGGGTAATTGGGCAAATGACAGCATGACTGTAACGGTGAACGATATCGAAGCACCCAATGCGGATGCCGGAGGGGATCGGGTGGTGGGAGTGTCTGAAACGGTCCATTTCACAGGGAACGAAAGCAGCGACAACGTGGGCATCGTGAACTATTTCTGGAGTTTTGTTTTTGTAGGCCATGACGGAGTGTTGAAAACCGTCGAAGTACCCACGGCGACTTACACATTCTCCACAATGGGCATATATGAAGTCACCCTCACAGTTAAGGATATGGCGGGCAATATTGATTCGGATATTATCATCGTAAAGGTAGTGGATCTCATCAGACCCGAAGCGAATACCGGAGACGATATTACAGCGAAGGTGGGGGAAGCCGTGGAGTTCGACGGCTCCGAGAGTCACGATAACGTGGAAGTGGCTAATTATACCTGGACATTCGAATATGATGGAGAGAAAGTTATAATGTCGGGCAGCGAGGTTTCCTTTACTTTCAAAAAGGCCGGTACCTACAACATAAGTCTCAATATCACGGACGACGAGGGTAATTGGGCGGAGGATTACATGGTGGTTAAAATCACTCCTTCGGACGAGGTGAAACCTGAGGGGAGCGAAACGGAATCCGGAATGAGTGGAGTAGCCATGGGGATTATGATAGTAGGAATTATCGTTGTAATTGCAATAATGATCGTGGCGGTATTCTTACTTGCGAGAAAGAAAAAGGGCCCCGTTGAGGATGAAGAACTGGAAGAACCGATAGAACCGGAAGAGAACTCCCCTGACATGCCACTCTCCCCGGTCCAGGGAGAATCCGGGGACTCACCGTGGGACGACGAGTGGAACTTGTAGAGTTAGCTTTATATCATGCACAAGACCGCTATTAAGTTTGGATGATCGTCAATGCCGTCTAGTTCCTATTTTATGTGAAATATTGCCGATTACAATACCCGATAAGATGGGTAATTTTTACTTTCTGCTACCAACAAATCAACCGCCAAACATTAATTTTGCTCTTATTTCCATCATTTTTGTAAAATTATTTTTCACTTTCTTTCAACAATAGCTTTTGAAATGTAATGGACAAGGAAAAGGTGTCGAAGACTGTCCCTCAGTTTATAAATATATATGGTCACCATATACCTATTTACCCGAGTTTCTCGATAGAACCGCCGTGAGGATGATCATGAACATAAGAAAAAAAAATCAGGCAATAATTCACTATATCAAAAAAGCGCGCCGCGGAAGGTCATACCTTCTAAAGGAGGAAAAGCCATTAGACGCCTATAAAACATTAAGAGAGGCATCGACAAGCGGTTTTGACTGCCTTATATTATCCAAACTCCACCTCGAAAGGATTCGGAGCAGGTACAATATCCGAAAAGGCATGTTTTATAGATTGACATGCAAGAGGAGCACCGGGACGTTAAATCTGAAAAAGTTATCCCAGATCCGAAGGGCGACGAACAAATTCGCAAGATCTTCCAGAAAAGCCGTTATTCTCCTTGACGGCTTCGACCAGATCATGTTTGGGAACGGTTTCGAGAGTTCAATTACTCTTCTGAGTGATCTAAAGGAACTGTGCAGCGATAAGAACGCGAATTTTCTTGTATCGATAAATCCCCAATGGTTCAACGAGACACAATTAACGGATATCGAAATGATATTGAACGGTAAATTGGATTATTGTCGTTATTATCGTCCAAAGAGGTTCAGAGAGAGAAGATTGATAGTTTGAACAACTGGAACAGGGAACCGTACCCTGGAAAACTGCAAAAACCGTATCGGGTTTATCGATATAGTAGTGTATAAAAGGTGTCGAAGACTGTCCCTCAAAATTTAATAAACATAACAGTCTATATTAGGCTAAAAGCATAGGCTGGTATACAAATGATTGACAACACGAAAAAAAAGGGAAAAAACCATAACACGGGGTTTATAGGCGTAATCTCTGGCATCATAGTAATTTTTTTGGTGCTCATACTATTTACCCAGGCATTAAGTGTCGAAGTCCAGGTGAATACCGAGAATGACGAATATCCGTCTTTTGAAGCAAATCCAACCAGAGCAAAGAAAGATAAATCCGATAACAAGACCCATGGTTCGCCTCCAGGTAAAATATCTATGAAAGACGATCGTAAACGTGAAATTCCCGGCAACATGTCATACCAAGAAAACGGAATGGCCGCCGGAGGGATCGAATTTCTTGGTGATAATAACACACTGGCCTATTACAGTTTTAATAATGCAAGCGGCCCCGGGAACGACGATTCTGGAAACGGTCTCGATCTGACCATTTCCGGAGCGGGACAGAGTGGCAATTCACTATACGGACGGACATTATATTTTGAAGGGTCCAACGATTATGCAAGCATCCCCGACGACAATTCCATGGATATCAGAGGAACTATGACCATTGACTTGTGGGTATTCTGGAAGGGGGCGGGTACAAGTGGCTCCTATGACACACTAATAGCCCAATCGGAACATTTCTGGTTATACGTGAGAAGGACGGGCGACCTTGCAAACAAGATCTGTTTTTCTGCAGGTGACCCCTGGGAATCCATTGTAAGTAATAGTGAACTTGCCAGGAACGAATGGAACCATCTCTCCATAGTCAGAACTCCCAGTACCGATAATAACGAGAATGTGAAGATGTATATTAACGGGGTCCTGGATTCCGAGAATGATATAGATGAATCATCACCTACAGGCGCGGAAATTACTTACATTGGGGCATGGGGGGGTTCTACGCACAATTTCCGGGGATTCGTAGATGAAGTGAGCATATCGGATACCGAACGGGAGATCGGGGATACGGTGGGATTCTGGAATTTCAATGAAAATTCCGGCAATAGATTGAGGGATAGATCCCCGCAGAAGCTGATGGATGGAACCATCTCCGGCGCCACTCTGACGGATGGTATATATGGAAAGGCCCTTGATTTTGACGGCAGCAACGATTACGTTTCGATCCCTTCGGATGATAGGTTGCACCTGACCGGCAAGACCACCATCGAGGCTTGGGTGAAATACGACGGTGCCGGTATCGGCGCGGGAAGTGTGGACACCATCGTGGCCCAGGAGGGACATTTCTGGATATTCACTCGGAGAACCGGCCCTTCCGCTGGTAAAATAGTATTCGAAAGCGGAAATACCCCATGGACTCCGGACGTTTACAGCGACACAGCTCTCAGTACCGGCGTCTGGACCCATATAGCGGTGGTCCGTACTAGCAATATACACGTGAAGATTTATATAAACGGATTGCTGGATGGCGAGGGAAATACATATGCTCCTGACGCGACATCGGCAAATACTCTTTACATAGGCGGTTATGCGGGCACCTTTCACAATTTCAACGGGACAATCGATGAGGTCCGAATATCTAATTTCGATGCGACCTACGGTGGGACCAGAGACTACGGGGGCGACGTGCTGGATCTGCCTTTCGAGGGGGTCAACGATGCGAGCAGGCTGGATGACAGGTCGCCTCTGGATAACGACATGGACGATACCTACGGCTCTATTACATACGGCTCGACCAGCGACAGGCTGAAAATGGATTCTTTGGTTCCTTCCGAACTGAACCCGCCCACCATCACCGTTGAGGCATGGATATATCCCACGGACCTGCAGCTTTCTTGTATTATCGACAATTCCTACAGGGCCAGCGAGCAGGGCAAGACAAAGGGTGGTTACGTCCTCAGATTGAGAGAAACGGGGGCGATACAGTTTCTTGTGTACGACGACGGTGAAAACTCGTACTCGGCGCAAACAATTTCCGTGGTAAGTGAAAATGACTGGTGGCACGTTGCCGGGGTATCCGATGGCAACGATGTCAGGGTATATATAAACGGCGTATGCGAGGCCACCGCCACCTTTGCGGACGATATTGGGTATGGTTCCGACATGGGTTTATTTGTAGGTTCGAAATATTACGGGGACGGTCAATACTTCGAAGGACGTATTGATGAGGTGAGGATATCATGTTACCCCCGGACCTTCCACGGGGATACCGACGGTGACGGCATGAGCGACATGTACGAACTGATGAGATCGAATTGCTCGGACCAGTACAACCCGGTTGAGAATAATGGGAGACATGCATTATTGGTGGCGCCCAATCCCGAGGACCTGGCACAAGAAGATGCATTCTGGAACGACGCCAAATTCATGTACGACGCGCTGAAATCCTACGGATACCTCGACAGCGACATACACCTGCTCCACTCCACCGGGACTGACGTGAAGACAGGCGATTACGCTACCCCGATGGGTGTTACATATACCGACGGTCCGGCGACCCCCGCGGAGTTGCAGACCGAGTGCACGAACCTATCGAACGTGGTCCTTTCGGACGATTTCCTCCTCGTATCCGTCATCGACCACGGCAGCCGGAACGCAGGTACAAATCACAGCTTCATACGGATGAACGACGGCGAAGGTGGGCACACCGATCTCCAGGACGATGCGTTTGCAGGAAATTCGTATGTCGGAAAGATCACTAACTACAAATACCGCACTTTCTTCCTCCAGCCTGCATATGCCGGGGGCTTTATAAACGACCTGAGCAGTTCGAAGACCGTGATCGCCACTGCTTGTAAATACAACGAGGCTTCCGCTTTGTCATCTGGGGACGGGGATGAGGTTGAAGGCGAGAACGGCGAGTTCGATTTCTACTTCATGAGCGCCTTTGCAGGGCACACTCCCACCAACGGCGTGTACATCAGCCCCGATGCTGCGGGCTCGACCAATATCGACGGCATGGCGTCGGTCTGGGAGGCGTACAAATGGGACGAAAGCCACGAGAACAGGTTTGAACATCCGCAGATCGACGATGACAGCAATTCCATGTCCCAGCAGGACGGCGATACCGACGACGGCATTAACCTCGCGGACAAATTGTATCTGTAGAAAGAAGGAATATTCAGGAACCAATATATAGGAACGGCACAATGATGTATTACAAGATGAGAAGAATAAAAGTAATCGTAATCATTCTTGTCCTCCTGATGACTGGGAGTCTATTCAGCAGTTATCACGATACGGTGAGTTCCACAGATAAACAGACACCCCCCTTCGTTGCCCGGAGAGAGCAGCTGTTCCACCCGGGCGTATGGTAACATAACTACGGATACGACTTGGAATAAGGATGGTAGTCCCTATGTAGTCTCCAGCGCAATCCATATCGTGAACGGGGCCACACTTACAATCGAATCTGGTGTGGATATCACGTTCACCGGATCGGGAGCACTGCTTGGGGGCCTGAGGAAGGACGTAACCGGCGAATGGGGTTCATTGGAATCCATTGGAAACATTAATGCTGTCGGCACAGTGAAAGACAGGATAACGTTCTCGTTCACAGGCGGCAATGAGGATGGGATCACCATCGGCGCGAGCCTTTACGACTGGTTCGCATTCGAATACTGTGAATTCTATTCCATCGGCAGTATCTCTCTTTTCGGTTCGGATGATTGTATATTTAATAAATGCAACTTTTATGGAGATACGAGAATCGTTATTCAAAATGCAAATCTCACTACAGGTGACCAAGACCCCCGCAATAACACAATTTCAAACTGCAATTTTATAAATAATAAAAATTCCATAACCATAAGATCCGGTGCAATCTTTGCCAAAACACCCAACAGATTTTATCAAAACAACTTCATTAACTGCACAGACCCCCTGACAAATGAAACTAGTTCCCAGAATTACAAAAATATCTGGAACAATTCCACGGGGTTCGGCAACCATTGGTCCGACTACAACGACACCGGAAATGATACAAACAGCGATGGCATTGGCGATACCAATCTACCCTGGCACGGCGTCGATTACTACCCGTTGATCAACCGGCTGCCAATAGTTGATAATGCGAATCAATCCTGGGTGAACCTATCCATCCCGCCAAAAAAATCCGATCCCGATGAACCGCCGCCCGAAGAAACCGGAGAAAAGGATTCGGACGGCGACGGTTACAACGACACCTTTGAGCTCGCATCCGGCAGCGACCCATACGATAACAGGTCCATACCCACGGACTGGGACGGCGACGGTGTGGTGAACTGGGAGGACGATTTTCCCCACGACGGGGCCAAGTGGACCAGGGCCGCGGAGCCCCGGACGAATATCCTTCTCATTCTCATCTACATAAGCATAGGATTCGTTTTCATTTTGGCGGCGGTAACGTGGTATACACGGTTCAGAGGTAAAAAGATCCTCGAGAACAGCAACACCATGGCAGTACTTGCATGCATCAATATGGAACCCGGGCTGCATTATCGGGCAATAAAGGACCAAATGGGAATGGGGGGAGGGGCGTTGGGGCATCACCTCAGAAAACTGGAAAGCAAAGGTCATATAAAAACCGTGGACGTGGGGAAATACAAATTATACTATCCGAAAAAATTTCGTAATATCGTGCCTCTTTCGCCCGTGGAGAGGGAGATAGTTCGTATCCTCGGCAAAAAAAGAATAACGATCCAGGAGATCGCAAATATCCTCAAGAAAAAGCGCCACAGTGTCCACTACCATTTGCACAATCTTGCCGACAAGGGTATTCTTGAGGGCGAAAAGGTGGGTTACAAAATATTTTGGCAAATGAAGTAATACTGGAAAATGGAGACGCAATGAAGTTTCGGAATTCCGGTTGTATGATATCTGACGACATAAATTTATTTTATAATAATGAAGCAGAATCGGCCCTTGGAAACATCTTGTTTCCTTCGGGTCCGCGATTCTGCGCACATTGTCAAGCTGAAAACTTCGACTTTTTGTCGAACTTTTCACCGTTGACAATATTTTAAAGATTGAAGGAATCCCAATTACACCAATAACTTTATGTATGGGTTTTTATGATTTGTTCGTTATAATTTTTACACACTGGAAATCGAATTTAACCGGACGTGTCCCCATGAGATATCAAATGTTATTATTAACGGCAATTGTCGTGCTGCTCGCTTCACAGTTCTCGTACAACCCGGATGATGGTTTGACGGAGAATAGAACTGCTACAGTAAAAAACGCTGAATCGAATATGGAAAATTACGCTGAGGCCGGAAGCAGGTTCACTGCGGAAAGAGACATTCCCACCTGGAGAGTTGGTGACTGGTGGGAGTACAACACGACCTTTAATAATTCATGGACTGAAAATAGTGATTTTCTGTTCCTGAACGGAACCGTAAAATACACCCTCAGACGTGTGGAGATGTTCGCCGCCGCGGACGGAAATTCCTATCTCGCCTACAACTGCACGATATCCGGGGGATCCGTGGGAAATGCGGTGTACGCCGGTGCTCCTCTCATAGTGAACGGCGACCGTTTCTCGGAGGTATCTACAACTCCGGGAGAGACTACGGGATACAGGATATACCGCGCATCCGACCTGGCAATTCTCCACGAGCAAACCTACATGGAAGGATTCGTCCACACCGCCTCCCAGGCCCTGCGGTTCAAGATCTCAGGGACCATGTTCGATCTCGATATGGTGGACATCTTCGACTTGCCCATTAGTCCCGGTGAGAACTACAATTATTCCACACAGCAGAACAGGACCTTCTCACTCTATCTATCCGAACTTGGTTATTACCTTAAGAGGTTCAGCGAAGTTTTTCCCTTTGCCTACGATATGACAAGCTACTCTGAGTCCCCGGTAACGGTAAACGGAGGAACCTTCGATGCATACCGTTTTTCAGCGATTTCCACGGACACGGACGACCCTTCAACCATGAATTTTTCCTATTCGGCTGACGTGAAGTCCTTAGTCAAACATGATATATTTCGGATAACACTCACCGATGACGGAGATCACAGCGTTCTCGATACCACCATGGAACTTAACGACCATCATTTGACTGAGACCGCAAACACTATTGACACGAATACCGAACAGGCTCTTTTGAACATACCCATAAAGGTAAGCGGAACATTCCCGGGATATCCAACCGAAAATGTCGTTGTAACATTCCCATACACTGGTGTAACGGTTGATACCACAACAGACGCCCTTGGTATTTATTCATGCGAGATCAATACTCCGGGGATATATGATAATTCACCCACCGATCAGGACCTAAGCTCCTTCGGGGTATGCGCTTATTTGAAGGACAACATGAACGAGATAATAACGAAAAGTATTCTGATCGTCGGGTCCGACGATGACGCCCCCGTGGCAGACGCTGGGACGGATACTGTCACGGACGAGAACGAGATAATATTTTTCGACGGCAGCGGATCAAGCGATAACATGGCGATAAAAACATATCAATGGTCCTTTGACCACAATAGCACTCCCGTAAACCTCCCGGGAAAGGATCCCTCATTCCTGTTCACTCATCCGGGTACCTACGAAGTTTCGCTCACTGTGACAGATTACAGCGGGAATACTGATACGGACAGCTCTGAGATAACGGTAAACGATACCACGGTACCTGTGGCGGTTCTCCCCGAAGAGATGATGGTGGACGAGGGAAAAACTGTGGTCTTCAACGGTAGCAATTGCTTTGACCCTGAGGGCGGGTCCGTTTCCGAGTACACTTGGACATTCGTATACAACGGGACGAACTTAACACTAAACGGTGAGCTTGCTTCATATATATTCGATATCCCCGGTACATACCAAATAACTCTCGAAATCATCGATCTGAATGGGAATTCGGCAACGGATAATTTCATCGTGAGGGTGAAGGACATCACCCTGCCAACAGCAATGGCCGGACCCGATTTGAACGGTACCCAGGGAAAGTTTGCAGAGTTCAACGGATCACTGTCCTCGGACAACGTGGGAGTCGTGAGCTGGACGTGGACATTAACTTATGACGGGACGGACCAGGTGCTGCATGGTAAGACTTCAAGCTTCGTATTCCAGACCGTTGGCGACTATTTGGTTACACTGCGTGTGACCGATGCTATGGGACTCGCACGAACAGATACCTTGTGGGTGAACATAAGCGATTCGACCCCTCCAACAGCGGTGGCAGGAGACGATAAAAAAACGGACCAAGGCGAAGCAATAACCTTTGACGGCCGGGTATCCATGGACAACGTCGGTATCATTATCTATGTCTGGACCTTTGAGGACGACGGGCCCCAGACCCTGCATGGAGTGTCCCTGACTTATATATTTTCAAACGTCGGGAATTTCACGGTCACTTTAACCGTCACCGATGCAGCGGGAAACCGAGCTAACGATACATTTTATATCGTCGTTTCCGATGTGACGGGTCCCGTTGCCCCCGCAAACCTGAAAGACCAGGATATTAAGGATGATGAGGAAGTGAAACTCGATGCTGGTGATTGGATCGACGATGGGTCTGCGACCTTCACCTATACATGGACCATCACTTATGGCGGAAAGGTTGTTACGCTTCATGAAAAGAAGCCGGATTTCGATTTCACCGAAGCGATCAACTACGAGATAGTTCTGACGGTGAAAAATGATGCTGGGCTCACCACTGTTGTGGAGTACAATATAAATGTCATAGATACCGATCCCAAAAACAAACTAGAAAACGTCAAGATAAAAGAATCTTCGACCCTGGATATACTAATCCCGAATGACTTCGCAGATATGGACATAGAGGTATGTCACTGGATATTGACCGAACCGGATGGAAACGAGGTAGGTAACTTTACAACTTATTCCCAGAGGTTATCCTACCCGGGTGAACTGCAAGAAGGAACTTACGAGATCACATTGCTGGTAAAGGACAGGAATGGTAATTCAGCCAGTCAGACATTCAAGGTGGTGGTGGGGAACAAGAAGGCAGCCAGCGGCGATGATGATAAGATAAAATTTTCCGGGCCGGTGCGCATTGCAGTGGCAATTATAGCGGGTTTCATCCTGCTGAACGTTATATTCCTTGGACTGGTAATGAGGGGCAGGGGTAAGGAGAGAAAGATGGATATGGAGCTGGCGGACAAGAAAAAGGGTTCCAAAAAGAGGAAGGCCAAAGATGTGGAAGAAATGGAGGTGGTAGAGGTGGAAGCTCTGCTTGTGGAATATTTCTGCCCCCGCTGCCATGGAGTGATTGGTGAAGATGATGATGTGTGTCGCAAATGCGGCGCCGAATTTTCGGAAGACGAAGTGATGGAAGTCCCCGACGAGCTGATAGCGGAGCAAACCATAGAGGAGGCCGTGGAGGGATTGGAACCGGGTGACGTTATCGTATCCAGGTCCGGCACGGAAAGAACTATACTGTCCATGAATGGAGATAAGATCCGGGTGAGAACCAGGACAAAGCACGGGACTTTGAAGACTGAAGAGATCAACCGGAAATTACTGATGAATCTATCCGATGCCCTGGAAGAGATAAGGAAAGCGAACTAGATTTATTGATTATACGATCCAGACTAAAGAGGGCCGACGGCAATAAAGCCACGTCGGCCCGATATAAAATAAAGAAAAAAGTACGTGAGAGGGCGGCTCGCCCTCATGGTCGGTGAGACACCGAGCATTGATTTTATTTTCACTTTATTGCTTTAATGAACTTAAATCTCCATCCGTAGATTCAGACGATTCCAGATCAGGAAGGGACAAAGGGTTCTCACTTTCTGGTAATATTTCTGTTGATCCATCTGATGTGGACGAAAATGGGTCGTTCTCAACCACACCTGAAGGCACTTCCTCTTTAGGTAATTCATCAACATCTTCGGGTGGTTCAATATTTATTTCCTCCGTACTTTCTTCTTCAGGAGATACATAATCCTGGCACACTTCACACCAGAAACAATCATACTCCGCATAATATTGGGCAAATTGGTCGCATGTCGGGCAAATTAGAGATGGAAACTCTAACATCCTTCTTTTCACAATTTTCGTTACTACCCTTCGTCGAACAACCTTTTGGCGGGTTTTTCTAACCGGCGTAAGTGTTGCCGCTCTCTCCGCTTTATCCGTGGCTTCTGTATCAGGAACGAACAATATATTTTTGCGCTTTCTTTTTATGATGATTGGAACAATTAATACTCCTACTATCAAGGCAAATATGATAAGTGGTATAGCGATCCAGAAAAGAAGTTGAGAACTGGTGGTTGCATTTTGTTCAGAAGTGTCATCGTCCGTGTCATCATCGTCATTTGGTAGCAAAGCAGCGATAACAACAATATTCAACGTATCTGCTGCACCATTTCCTTCCTTATCCCTTACTTTTAGGTCGATGGTGTAGTTTCCGGGGATATTGAAAACAAACGATGGTATTGGACCGTAAAGGAGTACATTGCTGTTGTTATATAGGAATGACCATGTATGGATTATAATCCCGACATTATCCTCGCTTTCGGTCCCGTTTAAGACAACAGTATCTCCCTCGTCGATTGTAATATCCTCACCAGCTTTTGCAACCGGGAAAGTGCTGTCTCTGACAGTCACATTGAGATGATCGCTATGCCAGTTACCCGCTGAATCGGTGATATTTAATTTTATATGGTAAGTACCGGGTTCATCGAAGGTAAAGCTCGGGGCCAAGCTGTAAAAGTTTTTCTCGATATCGTCGAATATAAGTGTCCAGGTGTAATTGACCACTAAAACGTTGTCATAGGAAACACTGCCATTGAAGCTCACCAATTGCCCCTGGTCGATAACAATGTCATCACCGGCCACTGCAACCGGAGGAGTGATATCCCGTACTGTTACTATGAGATAATCGGAATTCCAGTTGCCTGCTTCGTCGAAAATTTTCAAAGTAACATTGTATTCACCGGCACTATCCAAGGTGATTGCAACTTCCTTGCCATAAAGTACCAGCTTATATTCGTCATAGAAAAAGGACCAGGTGTAGTTAATTATACCTACATTATCATTACTGGAAGTGCCGTTAAATAAAATATTTTCGTGTTGATCTATAGCTATGTCCTCACCGGCGTTTGCCGCCGGATTATCATTGTCAACAACCGTATAATTTAGTGTGTCGGTGATTATGTTATTATTGGTAGTATCATTGATGAAGAACGAATAATTGAAAAAGGTTGCATTTTCTGGAAGCGCAATTGTTCTAAACCAGATATTTTCCTCAAGGATTATCATGGTCTCGTTATGTTCTGAACCATCGTCAAAGTTATATTGGATATAAACAGAATCTACACCGATGTTTGAAACCGACCAACCAAAAAAGTCAACATTGTCAAGTATACCAATGAATCCACCAACAGTATCTGAGATTTTTTTGGTGATTTCTTATAAGATCTATCCTTAATTCCTTACTTCGACGCTGAAATTTCTCATGAACGGTCTTAGATTCGAATTCCATGTCGCCATCGTCTATAATCTTACTGTTCTCATGGTCATG
>Ga0187827_10003297_pt1 | contig 20957 bp, 21 predicted proteins | sample ETNtaG_39_FD_167969 | JGI IMG/M metagenome (GOLD analysis project Ga0187827, IMG submission 167969) | Marine microbial and viral communities from oxygen minimum zone, Eastern Pacific Ocean - ETNP2014_SV_150_PacBio MetaG (Illumina Assembly) | ecosystem: Environmental > Aquatic > Marine > Hypoxic... | reverse complement strand
CATGGATCTAGGGAAACGTCCCAAAACCGCATTATACTCTAAGTGATTGTATTTAAGGAAGTAAAAATCGTAATTTGGACGTTACGGGACCCTACGGGAAGGATAAATGGCGGAGCGGGCTGGCTCTGCATCCAGACCGAATTCGTCTTCAACAGCACTGACCCGTAACACGATCAAGGAGAATACCAGCACTGCAAATGTGATTGGCTGCAGAGTCACACCCTGCGACCTGCGGAATCCAGTGAGATCGACCACAACAGACCCTCCTGCGAATTAGAAAAGGGAGACTTGATTCCGGTACTTAATATGGCATTGGGATTGGTTTGTATGTGATCCATATCAAGTTGGCAGGAGCGACTCTGCAAAGCTGGACTATCTTGACAAAATTCAGGATAGTTGGCGCACTACCAGGTGGATTTCATCCGTGCCAGAAACCGATCACTTCCTCAACAAACTGCTCACCGGGCTCTGCCGTATTGTCAGTCGAGTGCGGTCGTTACTCCTAGTTCTTTCTCTTATCCCGCTTGCCGTTTCCGGCCAAGTAGGCGGCGATTACTTGACCGGTGATCTGAGAGGGCGGGTTGAAGCCCTGAAAAAATCCCTCGACGAACCATCGCCCGCAGCCGATTTTGAGTCCTTGAGATCGAGAGCTGCACTGCTGTGGCGCTGGGCCAATCGCTATGCGATGGGTGGCAACAGCATTCCTCATGAACTGACCAGCGTTCTCGCTCGGATTCTGACCCTGTCACTGCAGGATGCCACCCCGCAGCGGCTGGCTGCGCTGAACCGATCGGTTGATCAGTATCTGTTCGAGATGAAACTGCTGGATGAACGACCTGGTGCGCTCGGGCGATTATCAGCGGTCACCACCGGCCCATTCACTGCGGGTTCCTATCGGGAGATTCGTCAGATCTACACGTTGGGGAGCGAGTTAATGACCGTCGGTGGTGGTTTTCTGCTGGCCAAACACTGGTTGTTTACCCCCCGATTGCAGGCTGATACAGCCGCTGCCGACAACTTTGTTTCGCTGCGATCTTCCCGAAGCAACGTGAAATTTGCCAGCAGCAGCGTACCGAGGGGAGGCATACATGGTGGACTGCGGCGTGCTGAAGCACTGATCTTTTTTGAGATCGTAGAAGGTACATTGTATCCGGACGACAGGATTGAATTCATCTATGGTGATCAGGAGCAAGGGTCCCAAGGCCTGAAGCTGCCAACGTCCGGCAACGACGGCTTTGTGCTACCCGTCTATATACGCCTCTTTGAGGCGAGCCCCTATCTCAGCTTGCCTTTACTCCCCTTACGCATTACCGGCGGCCAGGTGGCTGCAGTCAGAGGCTTTGCCCCTTCCATAGTCATGCCTGGTGAGACGTTCAATATAGTGGTCAGCAGCGAGGATGAATTTGGCAATCGGGCCAGTGGGCGAATGCCGTCCTATGAAGTGTTGCTGAATGGTGCGTTCTACGCTCGCGTGCCTGCCGGCTATGGTCCCTCGAGCACGCTGCAGGGAATGCAATTCAACGAACCCGGCAGTTACCACTTCACGTTTCGGTCAAGCGGCGGCGGAGTCAAGGGAGTGGTTAATCCGGTCAAGGTTGTCGCTAACCCACACAGCAGGATTTACTGGGGAGATCTGCATGGCCACACACAGATGACGGATGGCCAGGGCAGTGCCGAAAGCAATCTGCGTTACGGCAAAGAGGATGCTCGGCTCGACTTTCTGTCGCTGCCGGAGCATGACCAGTGGCTGGATGACTGGGAGTGGGGCACGCTTGCATCAGATGTCGAACGCCACTACCAGGAGGATGTCTTTGTTCCTTTACTAGGGTATGAGTGGACCATGCCCATCGAAAAAGGTGGTCACCAGACAGTCATCTTTCGTCGACCATCGGGCAGGGATCGTTTCCCCAAACAGACGACCAGCCGCCTGTCCGATCTATATGCACAGTTGCGTGCCGGCAACAGCAGCGAAGATGTGATCGTTATCCCCCATGGTCAAGCGCCCGGTGACTGGCGCTACGCAGATCCGAAGCTGCTATCGCTGGTCGAGATTCAATCGGAGCAGGGGTTCTTCGAGTGGTTCGGGAACTACTATGCGCGCCATGGTAATCGTGTTGGGTTTGTAGCGGCCTCGGACAGTCACACGGCTCATCCAGGCAATTCGCCGAACGGTGGACTGACAGCGGTTCTGGCTGCGCGAAAAACCGGCGATGGTCTGTTCGATGCACTGAAGAGCCGATCCACCTATGCCACCTCGGGTGAAAGGATCATCCTTGATTTCCGGGTAAACAACGGCTCGATGGGCAGTCGGATACCATCTTCTGAGCGTCGAATCATCCAGGGCGAGGTGGTGGGCAGTGCGCCAATCGATGTCATCAGCCTTTTCAAGAATGGATCCCTGCTGTGGGAAAAAACCTATTCACGTCCACAAGAACTGACGGAGTCTGGCGCCTACTTGAAACTCACTTTTTTTTCTGATTCTGCTCCCTTCATGGGTCAACAGGATCTCCCCAGACAGGGTCGGCAGTGGCTTGGCTATCTTGGGGTGAGTGAAGGAGAGTTGCTTTCGATCTCCTATGGCGGAAATTTCAACACGGTTCGCATCAACCCAGCAAACAGACAAAGGGCGGATTTCCTGCTCCACACACGTGGTAATCAGCGCGGATTCGTAACAGAGCTGTCCAGGTCGGCTGACGATCTGATATTCGATATAAGCATCAAGGAGGGGCATGAGGATGAACTCGAATTGCCGCGCACGAGATTACCTGCAGTGACACCGTCAGTAAGACAAAGGATCTCGCTGGACGAACTTAAACGTGGTGACGTGGTAAGAGACGTGAATGTGCAGGGATACACTGATCAGATCACTTTGCGGTTGATCAATCCCGATGCTGCTCTCACACAGAAGTTTGAATACGTTGATGTGCGCGAAATTAGAGAAGCGGATTACTATTATGTTCGGGTTAAGCAGATCGATGATGAATATGCATGGTCCAGTCCAATATGGGTGGGTGGCTTCGATTCGCGGTAGCGTGAAGCGACTGGAGCGGTCCTGCTGCCTGCTGCTTCTGCTTGCAGCAACTGCCGCTGCTAAAGGTGCCGAAGCTGACGACAGGATCTGCCTCTGGTCAATTCAAACCGCAACCACCGAACTCTACTTATTGGGTTCTATTCATGCGGTAAAACCAGACATGTACCCGCTTCCCGAAGCCTTCGAACGAGCCTACGGAAAAGCGGATACGCTGGTGGTTGAAGTCAATCCCTATGATATGCAGCCATCCGACCTGCTGTTGATGCAGGAAAAAGGTCACTACCAGGACGGCGATACCATCGAAGACAACCTTTCACCGGACACTTTGATGTTGCTACACGAGTACCTGGCGGAAGAGGGCATGTCGATGGACAGTTTGCGAACAATGCGGCCCTGGCTGTTGAGCATGACCCTGGCCATTCGACAGATAACCGCTCTTGGCTACGATCCGTCTCTGGGTATCGACATCCACTTTCTAGGGCGAGCCAGGCAGGCGAAGCGGATCCTGCAGTTGGAAACCATTTCTGAACAGATCGGCATATTGGCAGATGACCCACCGCACATTCAGGAACTGATCCTGAAGGCTAATCTGATTGGGCTGGATGAAACGGAAGCGATGTTGGATGTTTTGATCGATGCGTGGAAGCGGGGAGACGTGGATGAGATGTATTCAATCACCACCATGGCAAGCGATGAAGATCCGGTTCTGGACAGTTGGCTGAACAAGCTGATAACCGAGCGCAACCTACGCATGGTTGAAAAGATCAAAGGCTATCTGTCGACCAAGGGGTCATTTCTGGTCATCGCTGGAGCCCTGCATATGGGTGGCGAGCAGGGCATCGTCAACCTGCTTCGTGAACGGTATACGGTAACCCAATATGGCAGGAGCTCACCCGCACGCGTATCACTCGCAGGTGCGCAACCCCAACAAGAGTGGTAGTATCGTCGGGCTCAAGATACGGCACTGAAACTACACTGTCGTTATGCAACTGATGGCAGCGGCGAAGACTACAATGGCGATTGATCATATTCGAAATATTACCTGTTGCCTGGTACTACTGGTGCTTGCAGCTGGCTATGCATCGCCCATGCAATCGCCCATGCAGGAGGTCCAGCCCAAACCATCACGGTGGCTTGCCGGGGACCACCATATCCACTCGCGCTACAGCATTCGCTGGAATGTCGAAACCGATCCGCCAACGCCACTCATCGGAGTTGAAGCACTATATCCCATCCCAATGAACGCGCTTATGGCGAAGCACTTTGGCCTGTCCTGGACAGTGGCGACCGACCATGGCGAAGCAGGTCACGCGAAGATCAATCTGGAGCGCGCCTATCCTGAATTGGTCCTATCCCGTGAAGTAGTGCCGGAGGTGATTCAGTTTTACGGCATGGAACTCAACTCACCCGGCGCAGACCACAGCAGCATAATCATCCCCTACAGCCCGGGAGAGGCGGAGCAGCTATATCTGCTCGAATCCACGTTTGACCGCAAGGAGGTCTATCCGCCCGATCCGGCCAGGAATACGGAAGAGAGGATGCTGGAAGCACTGGAGTTCATGAAGGAGATGAAATTGCAGCCAGTTGTCATCGCCCATCACCCCTCCCGCTCGGCACCCGGTCTGGGGGAATACGGCCTTTATCAGCCGTCAGAACTCAGACGTTGGAACGACTCGGCAGCGCAGGTGGCGGTGGGTATGGAGGGATCCCCTGGACATCAGGCCATGACGCTGAATCCTGACGGTTCGATTAAACCGCGTTATCCGCGGACGCCATACGAGACCGCATTTTTCAAGGGCTATCCAACCATGGGTGCATTTGATCAGATGACTGCGCGCCTTGGCGGCTTCTGGGACTCTATGCTTGGCGAGGGGCGGCACTGGTGGATTACCGCCAATTCAGACTCCCACAGACACTACACTGAGGGCGGCAGCGACTTCTGGCCCGGGGAATACTCAAAGACCTACGTCTTCGCCGAGAAAAACCATGACAGCATTCTAGAAGGGATCAGAAACGGGCGCATGTTTGTCACCACAGGTGATTTGATCTCCGAGCTTTTTGTTACCGCGGCAGCGGGCACCAACAAGGCATCGATCGGTGGCGAGTTAGCTGTTCCCCCTGGTGCCGACATTGAGATAACCATCAGAATGATGGATCCGAACAAGCCGAATCTCCATGGCGTCAATGCGAAAGTGAAGAGAGTCGATCTTATTATCGGCGACATAACCGGCAAGGCTGAAGATACCTCAACAGATACTAACGATTCCACAAAGGTTGTGAAGCGGTTTACCAAGAGAGACTGGCAACACCGGGGTGAGTACATGACGATGACTCATACTATCGAAGACGTGGCTACGGGACTCTACCTTCGAGTTCGCGGAACCAACACCGAGCAATTGGAGCCGGAACGCGACGGCCCGGGCGAAGACGTGTGGCAGGACCTGTGGTTCTACTCGAATCCAGTTTTTGTACTACCCCGGCAATAGCGCCGACCTTAACGGAAGGGCGAGGCTGGATTCAGCTAACCAAAGGCTTGCAACTGGCGAAAGGCGATTATATGAAATACCTACACACCATGGTGCGCGTTAAAGATCTGGACGATTCGATCGATTTCTACTGCAATAAGTTGGGGTTGAAGGAACTGCACCGCTTCGACAATGAGCAGGGACGATTTACCCTGGTCTTTTTGGCACCGGAGGGGGATGAAGGCACTCAGGTGGAACTCACCTACAACTGGGATGGCGATGACCTGTCCGGGGGACGCAACTTCGGGCATCTAGCCTACCGGGTGGACGATATCTATAAGACCTGCCAGCGTCTGATGGATGGTGGTGTGACCATCAACCGGCCGCCGCGAGATGGGCATATGGCTTTCGTGCGGTCGCCGGACAATATATCCATCGAATTGCTGCAGGATGGCGAAGCGCTGACACCGCAAGAACCCTGGGTGAGCATGGAAAACAGTGGCAACTGGTAAGGGCGACTGGTAAGGGCGAACTGGTAACGGCGAGTGGTAGCAGCAACGGTACAGGAGACCACCCTCTATCTCATCCGTCACGGTGAGATCGAAGCCAATGTCGAACGCAGATGGCACGGTCACACGGACAGCGAGTTAACCGAACTCGGCATGGAACAGGCGACACGATTGGGACATTACCTGCACGAACAGCACGGTAACGTTCGAGCGGTCTATTCGAGCCCTTTGAAGAGAACTCGCCGTACCACCGAGTTGATCAATGCCCATCTGCAACTGCAACCGGTTTTCCTGGATGGTTTGATGGAATATGGCATCGGCATCCTGGAAAACACGCTCTACGAGGAGTTACACGGTAAGTTGGGTTTTTTCGGCAAGATTGCTGCTGATTTTCACTATGCACCGGACCGTGGTGAGTCCCTCACCCAGGTGATGACGCGAATGCTGGCTGCCATCGCTGACATCAGAGAGGCGCATGCGGGAGAGGAGGTCGCTGTCGTGGGTCACGGTGCTGCCATGGCAATTGCTTTAGCGGGACTGATGGACGGTAAACCGTTTCCTTTTTTTCAGTATCACACCAGCAATACAGGTCTGTCCAAGCTGGTTCTTGGCGGCGATCCACGGTTGGATTTTTTTGACAGAACGGACCACCTGGAGAATTGAACTGTCGACATGGAGATCAATCTGCTTCGCCACGGTAGGCCGGCAATAGATACTTCAGAGCGGATTGTTCCCGCTGAATTTCATGCCTGGATGGCGCGCTACGACGAGGCCGGTGTGTCGGACCGTCCGCCGCCATACGCCATATCCGCATCCGGGCAATGTCAATACATTGTCTGCAGTGACTTGCTGAGGTCGACGCATTCGGCGGAACTGCTCGGGGTTGCTGTCGATCTAGCAGATGCCATCTTCAGGGAAGCAGGATTGCCGTCATTCAGGTGGGCGGGACCGAAGCTGCATGCGGGCAAACTCTCCCTGCTGGCGCGAATGGCATGGGTGTGCGGATATTCACTTCATTGCGAGACCTCTGGGGTGGCCAGGAGCAGGGCGGGCAAGTGTGCTGAACGTCTGATAGAACTGGCACTCAGCCATCAACAGGTACTGCTCATCGGGCATGGCATGATGAATCGGTTGATTGGCGAGGCGCTGAGGAAGCGCAAATGGCGGTCCGTGCGTGCAGACAAGGTCAACCGGTACTGGGGTCTCTCACCTATTCTTGTGATGCTCCCTCATGATTGTTGTGATGCTCCCTCATGATTGTTGTGATGCTCCCTCATGACATATGTGATGTAGCTTCCTGACGGCAGAATGGCGAATGGCGGGCTAGTCGGGCACTCACCGTGTGGTAGCGTCGTCAGGCTCATCTGAGAATCCTTCAATGGACACCAGAAACTTACCAATCTCCCGGAAGAATTCGCCGTGCCGTCCGGAGATATCGTTGTGGCTGGTCGCAGGGATTGTGACGCTGGTCAACGGACCAGGCCAGGCTTCGATGACCGACAGGGAGTGTTTGCGGGGCACCACATTGTCCTCTTCAGCCATGATGACGATCGTCGGGACCTGAATGTCGCCTATATAATCCATGCAGGGAAAGGGGTGCCGCATCAGTAGTCTGACCGGGAAGATGGGATAGTGGCTTTGGGCGACAGATGCCAGGCTGTCGAAGGGCGACACCAGCACCAAGCCCATGCTGTCTCGCTTGGAAGCAACGTAGATGGCGATACTGCTGCCCAGACTGCGGCCAAACAACAGGATTTTAGCCGGGTCTATCTGACCTGATGCAGACAGTTGATCGACGATTCCAAGGGCATCGCCATACAGCGCCTCCTGCCCCGGCTTCCCAAGACTTGCGCCATAGCCGCGATAGTTGACATAGAGATAGTTATAATCTCCAAGTGGGCCCAGGTAGTTGACGGACCCGGACAGTTCTTCGCCGTTGCCACCATAATAGATTATGGTCGGTCGACCAGGCCGGGAAGCGGGGACGAGCCAGCCCTGCAGGGTGATATTCTCTCGTTCGATCGTTAGTTCATAGGGTTTCAGATTTGTCACGCGGACCGGATCGGATGAACTCGCCAGGAACAGCAAGGAATCCTGCAGCAGGAAGAGCAGTACGCCCACCCCGAGATAGGATAGAAGGGCAATGGTGATGATCGATTCGAGCATGCGTGTTAACCAATTGAGCAAGACCGAGTTTCTCGATGACTGTGTGACGAGGTAATCTCCCTGCAACAGGATGCAATTGACAGTTTACTAAAGACGAACCCGGCGAAGATAGAGGAACCAACCGGGTCCGACCGTCCGATGGGTATTCAACATGGTTAAGAAATACAATCAACCGCTGGGCGGCAACGAGATGCCCAGATTTGGCGGGCCGGGAACCATGCTGCGCTTGCCCGCCGCCACCGATGCAGCGGAACTTGAAGTCTGCTTCGTGGGCATTCCACTCGACATCGGCACATCCAATCGCAGCGGCGCCAGGCATGGACCACGTCAGATCAGAAACGAATCGGCTCTGATTCGGCCCTACAACATGGCAACCGGCGCGGCCCCGTTCGACAGTCTCCAGGTAGCGGACCTGGGTGATGTGCCGATCAACACCTTTAATCTGAAGAAGTCGATCGCCATCATCGAGAAGTATTACAACGGCATCATGCAGAGCGACTGCATCCCCCTCACGCTTGGTGGTGATCACAGCATAGTGCTGCCGTTACTGCGTGCCATCGGCAAGAAGCACGGTCCCGTCGGACTGATCCACGTCGACGCCCATGCAGACATTAATGACAAGATGTTCGGTGAGAAGATCACGCACGGTACCTGGCTGCGTCGATCATTGCAGGAAGGGCTGCTGACAAGCAGCAAAGTCATCCAGATAGGATTGCGCGGCAGCGGCTATTCGGCCAACGACTTTGATTGGTCGCGACAACAGGGCTTTCGGCTAGTGACCGCTGCAGAGTGCTGGTACAAGTCCTTGCAGCCGTTGATGAATGAAGTGAAAAAGCAGATCGGCGATTCACCGGTGTATCTCAGTTTTGACATAGACGGCATCGACCCGGCATTTGCCCCGGGTACCGGCACTCCGGAGACGGGTGGTCTGACCAGTGTGCAGGCACTGGAAATAGTCCGTGGCTGCAGACAACTCAACATCGTTGGGACTGACCTGGTCGAGGTGTCACCACCCTATGATCAATCCGGCAACACCGCGCTGCTGGCAGCCAACCTGCTGTTTGAGATGTTATGTGTATTGCCGGGGGTAGAACAGATAACTTGAGATCGTGAAAGCGGACGAACTGACTTACATCATGTGATTAGTCCAACGCAAAAGGCATGAATTCTACCGGTACAGACAACGACTGTCATCCTGGCTATGTAACACCTGGCTATGTAACGACGACCAGATGCCTTCAAATTCTCCGGATGTCAGAGGACGAACGGGAAGATAGTGCGGTCAGAGCGTGATGGCATGATCCCCGTTCAATTCTGCAAAATAACTGCGTGCGGCAGACATGACCTTCGGGCTGAGTAGGAGCGCCGATGTCATGGTTGGTATTGCCATCAGTGCGAATGCACCATCTACCAGCCCAACGATCGCATCGAGGGATAGAACGGACGCAGCCAGCACAAACAGAACGATGGCGTAATTGTAAAGGTGTTGGTATTCGGCGCCCACAAGAAAGCCGAGACATTTTGTGCCGTAGTATGAGTAACTGAAAATGGTACTGCTGCTGAAGAAGAATACGCAGATGATTAACACGTAGACCCCAAACCCAGGTATGCCGGAGTCAAACGCCCTGGCTGTCAGCGTGACGCCGTTAATTGCCGGTTCAGACCCCACTGCCAACCACTCACCGGACATAAGGATGACGAGTGCCGTAGCGGTACAGATGACCAGGGTATCGATGACGGGCCCAAGCATGGCCACGAGCCCCTCGCGCACAGGTTCGCTGGTCCTGGCCGCACCGTGGGCGAGCGCCTCGGTGCCGATGCCCGCTTCATTGGAGAATGCACCGCGGCGAACGCCTGTGGCAATGACCGTACCGAGCACGCCGCCGGCAGCCGCTTCACCGGAAAACGCGTCGCTGAAGATCATTGCCAGATAGTGAGATACCAGGCTGAAATTGCTGAGCACTACATAGACGGCGGACATCAGGTACAGGAGGGTCATGGCCGGCACCAAACGGGATGAGACGGCCGCGATGCGATGCAGGCCTCCGAAGATGACTGACGAAACCACGATTGCCAGTACCACACCGGCAATCAGATTGAATTGAAATGTTTGCGAGGGGTCGATCCACGCGTTGGGCAGGAAAATCACTTCCCGTATTGTCTGCACCAGCTGATTGGTCTGAAAGGCAGGTATACAACCGATCAATCCTGCCAGACTGAAGAGGATCGCCAAGGGCTTCCACTTGGGGCCCAAGCCGTGCATCACCACATACATGGGTCCTCCCTGGAGACGACCGAGACTGTCTTCGCCTCGGTACATAACGGCAAGGGTGCAGGTAAAGAACTTGGTGGCGATACCGACCAATGCAGTGGCCCACATCCAGAAGATTGCACCAGGGCCACCGGTATGGATGGCTATGGCAACACCGGCGATGTTGCCCATGCCGATGGTTCCCGCCAGCGCGCTACTGAGTGCCTGAAAGTGGCTGATGTCCCCCGGACTGTCAGGCTCGTTGAATCTGCCGGTGACCAGCTGCAGGGCATGGCTCAGATAACGGAAGGGAAGCAGGCGGGAAAAGAGGATCAAGAAAGCCCCGCCACCCAGAATCAGTACCAACAGCCAGGGTCCCCAGGCATAGTTGCCGAAGTCGATCAGCAGGCTTTCAATCCAGGACAAGGTGTACCCGCCGGTTGTGCTTCCCCTTATTCTCCACTTTAGCGACGCGTAATCTGCCGATCTCCCGGCAGTTGCGCAAGTGGGTTCCGCCACAGGCCTGATAGTCCACATCTACGATCCGCACCATGCGAATCTCCCCTGAGCCACGGGGCGGTTGTACCGACATGGTGCGTACCAGTTCAGGGTTCTCGTCCAGATCCTCTTCTCGAATCGTCCCGATCTGTACAGCATGGGCTGCATCGATCAGTCTGTTCAGCCGCAGCGTCAGATCTTCCTTATCGATCTGGTGCTCGCCCAGATCAAAATCCAAACGACTCTTCTCTTCACCCACGGAACCACCGGTGACCGCCACGGGTATTAGAGACGTGAGCAGATGCAGGCTAGTGTGCATTCTCATCAACCGGTAGCGCCGCTCCCAATCGATCCGGGTAGTCAGCTGGTCACCAACGCTAACACTATGCTGCGTCGTCGCCAGTTGATGCCGAATGGATCCCTGATCTTCCCCCTTGCGGGTATCGATCACCTGTAGTTCCGCGCCTTCGGTCGTTACAAAGGTGCCGCTGTCCCCTGGCTGTCCACCACCATTCGGGTAGAAGATGGTGCGATCCAGCTCAATCCACTCCTGCCCCACCTGGGTGACCTTGGCGGCCAGTTCTCGTTGATATGCATCCTCGTAAAAAACTGCAATGGTCATCTCCTGTCCTCGACGCGTTCCAACAGTTGCTGGAACGATTGCTGCAGGGTGCGGGTTATCCTGCCGGGCTTGCCGTTCGCGATGAGTCGATCGTCAACCTGCACCACCGGCGTGATAATCTTGGTCGTGCCGAATAACATACACTCTTCAGCCGCGGCCAGATCCTCCGCCGACACTGCCGTTTCTCGCACTGCAAAGCCCAGCTCCCGGCACAAGCCCATGACTATGTCCCTTGTGATACCCGGCAATATCTGATGATCGAGGGGATGGGTATACAGCGTACCGTCGAAGACAGCCGCGAAATTCGTATGGGCACCTTCCGTTATCAGCCCATCTCTGACAAATACAGCTTCATCTGCACCTGCATTCTTAGCCTGCTCAACTGCCATGACGTTGGCCAGCAGGTTGGTGGTCTTAATGTCGCAACGGCCCCATCGAATGTCTTCCGTCAGAATCACCTTGGCTCCCGTTACTTCAGCTTCCGACCGGGCAATAGGCGAGAGTTTTGCATACACGGTCGGTTTGACGGATTGATCCGGAAAGCGATGGTTTCTGGGAGCGACGCCACGGGTGATCTGAATGTAAAGGGTGGAGAAGTCAGACGCCGGTTGATTGAGTTCCACCAGTTTCCCACAGATGGACTGCAGACCTTCGGGCGCCGCAATCTGGATTGCCTGCAGATTTCGATCCAGGCGAGCCAGGTGGTCATCCAGGTGAAAGGGTACCTGTTTGACCAGCAGGACGACCTCATAGACGCCATCGGCAAACAGGAAGCCTCGATCGTCAGGTGAAATGGACAGGCTGTCAAGGGATAGAAACTGGTCGTTGAGATAGGCGATCATCGACTGCTATTCTGCTGGTTGAGTGCGACTCAGTGTATCAGATTATCCAGCTATGCAGCGGTCTACGCATGGACTGGCTGTTGATGCCCGGCTTGCAGAGGTATTTGAAACAGTAAGTGATTAGTGATTAACTTGGCTTCAATACAGCTCTACAAGGAGCCACTGATGATGAAGATCTATGAAATACTGGCCGCGAAAGGCAACCAGGTCTGGTCGATAGCGTCGGATCAGCTGGTTTACACCGCGATTGAGATGATGGCGGAGAAGGAAGTGGGTGCGCTGATTGTAACCGAGCAGGATGCGCTGGCGGGAATCATCTCAGAGAGAGATTACACCAGAAAGGTGATTCTAAAAGGCAAGTCTTCCAGAGAGATTCTGGTGAAGGAGATCATGACTGAGAAGGTGGTTGTTGCCCACGATCAGCTTAAGGTGGATGAATGCCTGGCCATGGTGAGTGAATTCAAGGTTCGTCACCTGCCTGTGATGGATGGTGACAGGGTCATCGGGATGGTCTCGATGGGAGATCTGGTTAAATCGATCATTGATGAACAGAAGTTCGTTATCGATCAACTGGAGCAGTATATAAGAGGCTAAGAACCGAGATATAAGAGGCTAAGAACCGAGATATAAGAGGCTAAGAACCGAGATATAAGAGGCTAAGAACCGAGATATAAGAGGCTAAGAACCGAGATATAAGAGGCTAGAACCGAGACTTGCGAGGACAGCACCCGAAACATACCAGGATTGCAGTGAAACGTCTGCGGGCCGTGGCTGCGAAGTCCCGTTTTTGATGTTTGGAAATCACCCGATAACCCGGAACAGAGCAGTGCCCCTGACTACGGTTTTGGCTCTCCTTATGAGCGGCTGCACGAACCTTGGTCAGACGCCACTATTGCCCAGACTTCAGTCCGCAGCAGTCGTTACAGTCAAACAGAAATCGGTCTGGGTTCCGTTGCTGTCTGCAGCCGTGGTTGTCCTGGCAGATGCCGACGATGGTATTTCCGACTGGGCAGTCGACCACACACCACTGTTTGGATCACCTCCTGCAGCAGACGATGCCTCGGATGTGCTGGTTGAGAGCTTGATGGTGTCCGCCCTCGTCAGCAGCCTGCTGGCTGAACCGGATCAGGGTAACCGTTTCAAGCCGATACTTGTAAATGGCCTGTCCCTAGTCGCAAATCAGAAAGTCACCAAGGGCATCAAGCAGTTGGCTAAAAGAAAAAGGCCAACGCGTCTCAGTGACCAGAGCTTCCCTTCCTTGCACAGCTCCAGGGCATTTGCAGCGGCTGAGATCACCTCACGCAATCTGGCACTTATCCCTCTGCGTGAGAGGACCAGACTCTTTCTGGATGCTGGCATCTACACATTGGCCTCGACCGCAGCATGGGCGCGCGTGGAGGGTAGGGCGCACTATCCCTCCGATGTGCTGGCTGGTGCCGCGCTCGGGGGGTTTATCGTCGGCGTGTTCAATGAAGTATTTCTGAGCAGGAATCCGTCGGCAATGGTCAGCTTTCACCCCATCCCCCATGGCGCTGCAGTATCGCTGCATTGGCAGCCGCAACCATAGCACTGAGCGGTGTTTTACTGCTCTTTAGTGACCACTGTCAGGACGACCTGCCAGAGTATGTGCAGGTATTCATGGAAGGAATCTACCCGCAGGTACTCATCATTGCCGTGTACACCGGTGTGTTCACCAACGATCACACCCGGCCCGAATCCATAGGTGGGAATTCCAGCAGCTCTGAGCTGTGCAGAATCCGAAGCACCTGTATTCATGCTTGGCAGTATCACCGCACGGGGGTGTCTTTGCTGCAACACCCGTTCGAACGCCCGGTACAGTGGAGTGTCGAGCGGCGACGGAGGATGAGCCGGCCGGGTAACTGCCATCGGTATGAGTTCGATATCCGGTTCTCCGGTAATTCGCTTCAATGTATCGAATAGCGAGGCAGGATTCTCGCCGGGAAGCGCACGAATATCGAGGATGACTTCTGCCTCGGATGGAATGACATTGCGTTGATATCCCCCCTTGAAAATCGTTGGCACAACCGACGTGCGAATCATCGAGTAATAACTTGGATTGATCGACTGCAGCTTATACTGCGTTGCCATGCTTGGATTTGGCTGCAAAATGGCGCGGTAAATGTAGGCTTCCTCACCTTGACTGGTTGCAGCTAACCTTTCAAAAAACGTTCTCGTCGTCCTGTTGAGTCGCATGGGAAGAGGCGTATCGAAAATCCGTGCAACCGCCCTGGCAAGCACGCCAATTGGATTGTCCTTTGTTGGCACCGAACCGTGCCCCGCTCGGCCTTTAAACGATAGGCGGGCGCGTCGCGGAGTTTTTTCGGCGGTGCCGATGTTGAAGTGCGTATACTTCCCTGTTATAGGATCGATCTGTCCACGGCCCCCCTCATTTATAGCAAATTCTGCATTGATCTCCGGGAGGTGATGTTCCACCAAGTAGGTAATGCCCAAGTCGCCACCACTTTCCTCGTCAGCAACTCCGAGGAAGATAACGTCTCGATTGAGGGGAATACCCAGTTTGTGTAACTGCACCAGAACCTGAAAAGCACCGGCCACGATCTCCTTGTCGTCGCGGGAGCCACGACCAAGAACCTTGCCGTCTTTCACAGTGCCGGCAAATGGGTCGAATGACCAGTGTTCTGCTTCTACCGTGACAACATCGAGGTGCCCCAAGAGTAGAAGCGGCCTATGTCGGCCGTTGCCATTTAGCCGTGCCACGATACTGGCCCGCCCCGGTTTCGCTTCATAGATCGTAGCCCCGATGCCTTCCTTTCGGAACTTCTCCTGAAGATAACGAGCGGCGACGATCTCGTTGCCCCGAGGTTGAGAGGTGTCCATCTGGACAAGCTCGAGCAGCGTTGTCAATGCCTGCTCTTCAACCTGGGACCAGTTGGGCTCCCCGGCACTTGCATTGACGCTGACGAGAACCAGCAGAGGAAGTATGCGACGCATGACGGGATCAGCTTGTGCTTTTGATCAAGTGCGGTGTAACGATTCAGTTTAAAGCTATTCAAGTGGCCAGGATAGTGTTGTCCATGGATACGGTACAATACATGGAGGTAAAGAGACGACCTGTCCAACAGCTTCTACAGCCATGGCGGCAAGCGACTGATGGCTGCAACCGCTGGAGTTTTCATGAATCATTGCATTGAATCGATTGCCGGAACCTATGCGCTGATACTGCGTGTGGAGAATCCGGTCCATCTTGAGGTCGGCAGATTGGGAAAGCTCCAACTTGTCCCGGGGTTCTATCTCTATTGTGGCTCCGCGCGGGGACCAGGTGGAGTTAAGGCCAGGGTGGATCGTCATCTGCGTAAACGCAAGAAGCACCGTTGGCACATTGATTATGTTAGCAGCCAGGTTCCCATCGTGGACGTCTGGTATAGCTATGCCGAGTTTTGGCACGAATGCCATTGGGCTGAAACCGCTGTCGCGTGGGCGGATAACCAGATACCCTATGCCGGATTCGGGTCATCGGATTGCCACTGTGACGCGCATTTAATCTACTACCACGATCAGCCGCAGGTTTCGGAATTCAAGCGCAGGATGTCTCAAGAAGGTGTTGCCCAAAGTCTGGTGGAGGCGATCGCTTCATGGCGAAGTCCGCTGCCGCGTTCATGCAGATATCGGAATCCTGATATCATTGCGGCGTCATGATGGAATGCCGGGTCGGTTGTGGTGCCTGCTGCATCGCACCCTCTATCAGCAGTAGCATTCCGGGCATGGCGGCCGGCAAGGGGGTGGGTGTTCGATGTGTTCAGCTGGATGGGGACAATCGATGTCGATTGTGGGGTCTGGCATCCAGGCTGGAGTTCTGCAGTCGTTTTACGGCGTCCATAGAGACCTGCGGCCAATCCAGACGGGAAGCGATGGCATTGATCGCCCGTCTGGAACGCCGCACTGGAGAATAGACGGTATGTTCGATCTGGCGCGGCTGGATGAACCCAGCGTAAGGAGTATCGTAACGTGGCGCTACCAGTTCCCGAAGCCGGCCATGGAGTGATCTATGCATTCTCCCTTGTTCACCACGTACATAAAAAGAATATGAAGCCGGCCATGGAGTGATCTATGCATTCTCCCTTCGCTGTGGTCATAGGGCTGATGTTACTCAGCATGAGCGGTTCTGCCGTGGCGCAGCAGTCGATCCCCCCAAATTATCTGCGCGCGAAGAATACCGCCCTCGACATCATCATAAAGAGCGACTCGTTCCGGGCGATCGAATACATCTCCACCCTGGGAGAGCCGGCGGATGTGATGAGCGTGTTCGAGTTGGTAACCAGGGATCTGTATTGGGAAAAGAAGGATCTTACCGCAGCCATGGCGATCGGCAGGGCAGCCATACAATTTGGTCTGGTCGCCTCTTTGGCAATGACCGAGGGTGATCAGAAAGCCGCATTCAGATTGAGGGGTCAGGCCAAATCCATAGCCTATGATCTGGCCTCGTTCAGTTGGCCGGGGTGGGCCGAATCGGGCATCGAAATTAGCCCATCTGATTTGGTCTTCGGGCAGGATGCGGCCAAGACAAACCTGCGCTTGGCTGTCTCCTTGAGGAAAGGAGATCTACCCATGAGTCGTGCGTTCTGGGTTCTGGGAGCGCACCACCTGGCTGTCAATAAACTGCCCGGTGCGCGCAAAGCTTTCGTGGAAGGAATCAAGTTTGCCACCGCAGCCGAGGCCAAAGAACTCGAGCTTCTTCTCAGGGGTTACGTGTATCTGGTCGATATGCTTGCGGAACCCGGGAATAGGGAACTGCTGGTGGAATTCGATTTCATCAAGAGACAATTGCTCAGATCGCAGGACGGCAAGTTCTACAGCGATCAATTGGAAACGGCATACCGGGTTTTCACAGGAGAGGCGTCGAAATTGGAAAGATCACAACCATGAGGCTGCGGCAGATTTGCCTGGTAGCTGAGCAACTCCTGCCTGCAATAGGGGAATTGCAGCGCATACTTGGTCTTGGCCAGGGGTTCAAGGATGAGGGTGTCGCCCAGTGGGGGCTGGAAAACCGTGTGGTGCCGCTTGGCAACGAATTCATCGAGGTCGTGGCGCCTGTGGAGGAGAACACTTCGGCGGGTCGCTATCTAGCCACACGAGGCGGAAATGGTGGCTACGTGGTGGTACTTCAATGCGAAGACGGGCTGGCTCATCGCAAACGGCTGACGGAGATGGGTATCCGCACAGTTTTTACAGGAGATCGAGATCCGAACTACTGGCTCACCCAATACCATCCGGCAGACTGCAACGGTATTCTGCTGGAGATAGATTCGGTCAATGCCGCTCTGGACTATCAGGATCCCCAGTGTGATTGGCCTCCGGCCGGGCCCGATTGGCGTGATAACGTAAAGACAGATGTTACCGCCGAGATGGTCGGCCTTGAACTGCAGGGGCCCGATCCCAAGCGATTTGCTGAATTGTGGTCTGATATTCTGGACATCCCCGTGTTTCAACAGGACGGAGTGCTGCAGATGCGGCTCAGCAATGCCGAGATCCGCTTCGTCGAGGCGGTGGATGGCCGCGACTGCGGCATACGAGGGCTGGATATCCGTGTGGCCGATCGCCAGTTTGTGCTTGAGCAGGCTGCCGCAGCTGGCTGCCGGATTAGTGATACTGAAATCGTCGTATGCGGTACTCGGTTTTTCCTCGTCTAGCCGGCTCTCTCGGTCAGCGGGTGGCAGGGACACGCTGATCCATTCAATCAACTGTCATCTTGACTTGTTCGCCCGAGGTGTGAGGGAATGTCGGCTCACCCCCAGAAGAAAGAAGAAATCCAGGAGGGTGCCATGAGGATGGATTTTGTCGATAAGGTGGTGGTGGTAACGGGCGCGGGGCGCGGGCTGGGCCGGGCTCATGCCATCGAATTCGCCAAGCGTGGTGCCAAAGTTGTGGTCAATGACCCGGGCGGTGCAGTGGATGGCACCGGTTCCGGAAATACCGCTCAGTCGGTGGTCAACGAGATCAGGAAAATGGGTGGTGAGGCCGTTGCCGATACCGCTTCTGTCGCCGAATTCAAGGCCGCAAAGTCCATCATCGACAGTGCCGTGAGCAACTATGGCACCGTTGACATCTTGGTCAACAACGCCGGCATTCTGCGCGACAAGACCTTTGCCAACATGACGATGCATAACTTCCAGGCGGTTTTGGACGTGCACTTGATGGGTACCATCTATACCACCAAGGCAGCCTGGCCGATCATGTCCGAGAAAGGTTGGGGCAGAGTCGTATTGACCAGTGATGAGTCGGGGATATTTGGAAATTTCGGTCAATCGAATTACGCCACTGCCAAGATGGGTATGATCGGGTTGATGAACGTACTCAAGCTGGAAGGCGTTCGCAAAGGGATCAAGGTCAACTGTCTCGCCCCCGGCGCTACCACCCGCATGACAGAAAACCTAAACGACCCCGCTCGAGCCCCGGGGGAACCATCTCTGGTGAGCCCGGCGGTTCTATACCTGTGTTCAGAGTCGGCACCTAATGGCATCATCCTGCAGGCTCAGAGGGGGCAGTTCGCCATCGCTCAAGTCTGTGTCAACGACGGCATCGACCTCGGCGGCGAAGTGACCTACGAAGATCTGCTGGAGCATGTGGACGAGATCCTGGATGACGGCAGCCTGCATCCGGTGCCACCCCGCGTCCCGCAGAAGCCGTAGGAGATCTCTGCTCTTCTCGGAACGCCGGGAGAAAGCGTTTGACATGCCGAATTCCCAGTCGGCAATCAACCGCCTCTTGCTCACAGTGTGGCTAACCGGTAGATTCACCCCTGCATGGCCATGGCAGTGAACGGCACGTAGACAATGAATCTCCGCACTCTTCCCCATATCAAAACCGAGCGACTCCTGCTGAAGCTGTTGGAATCGCCCCGAACGGATTTGATGATCGACTTCAGATTGGCTAACAGGAGCTTTCTCAAACCGTGGGAGCCACGGCGCCCGGCAGAGTTCTTCACGCCAGCTTTCTGGGATTACCAGCTACGCTACCTAATCCAGGATTATCGCGACGGAAATAGCCTCTGTCTGGTTATTATGGACGCCGCGGACACGGAAGTGATGGGAGTGTGCAACTTCACCAATATCATTCGGGGGACGTTCCTGGCATGCCAGCTTGGCTATGCCCTGGCCGAAAAGCATCAGGGTAAGGGGGTGATGTTTGAAGCCTTGACGCATGCCATTGAATTCGTTTTCAGCCAATTGGATTTACACAGGATCATGGCGGCTTATGTACCGCGTAATGCGAGGAGCGGCACGCTGTTGAAACGATTGAATTTCGTCATCGAGGGGACGGCGAGTAAATACCTGAGCATCGATGGTCGCTGGGAAGATCATGTCCTCACCGCCCTGGTCAACCCGGACGAATCGCGCTGATGTCATTCCAGAGGGCTGGGGCGCAGGGAATTCTGAGAAAAAAGACTCGTCTGTGATCCAACTCACATGCAGTACGGCTGCGATCAGCTATAGTGTCTTTCGTCACGATCCTTATCTAGCCTCTCCAATTACCACTTGATCGTGACACGGACCAGAGCGCGGACCCCCAACAAGCTCTGGTCCTTTTTTTTGTGGTAAAGAAACAGCCGGAGTGTTAAGTTCTCACTTGAACCCTGAACTAAATGACGCAGGTCAATGTCTGCCACTTGCACCAGGTGGTGGTTTCATCCAGTCGCTGTCACTAGCAGGAATTCAGCATGAGAAACCGAGAGTTTTGGAAGGAGGTCGGGATCAACGTCGCGACCATGCTGTGTTTAGCGGTTATCGTATCGATCCTATCGGGATTCACACCGGCTCTCTATCTGTAACCAGGCTGCAGCAGCGGTAACCAGCCAGCAGATCCTTCGTTTGGGCCTGGTCATTCACAGGAATCGTCGCATTGCCTAATCCGCCTCCCTCAAAAGAGAAACTTCGTGAGAAAATCGACTCCGATCTTGCAGCTTTCGTTCGCAATGGAGGGAAGATCACGCAGATCGACAAGGGTGTCACGGGAGCGAAACCAAAGAAATACGGAACACTGACCAATCTGGGTAAGAAGCCCAGAAACGATTAGCCTGTTGCACACCTCCATCGCTGAATATGTCTAGCGATTCCAGGTAATTATTTCTTTAATATCAATTAAATACGACACATTTCTATAATTCTTCTCAAGTAATCGAGGTCTCCGGATTTCTTCACGTTGCTTCAATTGGGTGGATGACGATCACGCTCCGATGGTTAATCTTGCCGGTCAACCATGAGAAGAAATTAGTGATTCGCATCTGCCAACCATATTTCTCAACCAGCAGGCGGTAGGCTTTTCGCTCCTCTTCCATGGAGTCGACAATAAACGCCTGCGTGTCTATCCACCCACCCAACACCCCACCACGAACGTCACAAGGGGCAATTCTTGAGGCAGAAGAGTTCCGCAGCCGTTTTATTTTGCCCGCATTTGCCGCACTGAATAGATAGAGTCTGCTCATAAAGTTGTTAAGAAGGTTAAGACCCCATCGCCCAGCCAGCCAACCCGGAAGCTGGGTTCTTCCTGCACCAACCTGACAATATAGCAAGGGTGTGTTTCAGACAATTCAGAAA
>Ga0187827_10003295_pt1 | contig 20968 bp, 24 predicted proteins | sample ETNtaG_39_FD_167969 | JGI IMG/M metagenome (GOLD analysis project Ga0187827, IMG submission 167969) | Marine microbial and viral communities from oxygen minimum zone, Eastern Pacific Ocean - ETNP2014_SV_150_PacBio MetaG (Illumina Assembly) | ecosystem: Environmental > Aquatic > Marine > Hypoxic... | reverse complement strand
TACTGATGCCATGATCTGTGCCGCTGTAGCGGGTGGAGGAAAAAGCTCATGTCAAGGTGATAGCGGCGGTCCTTTAATGGTTAACACCAATGAAGGCTGGCAACAAATAGGTATTGTTAGCTGGGGAGTTGGTTGTGCCGCTGATGGCTTCCCTGGTGTTTTCACTCGATCCGCACTATTTTCTGACTGGATAAATGAAATATCGACAGGAATTGCTGTAGACCAACGTGTAGATTTAGGTATCCAAGCCCAAAGGGCAACGCAAAGCACACAATTAACTCTAGTAAATAATAGTGATTTAGAAGCAAACTTAACTTTTAGTATCCAAGGCGACACACACTTCACCACGGCAAATGATCAATGTAATGTTATGGGTGCAGGTGAAACTTGCCAACTAACAGTCCATTATGATGCTGCACAAGTAGGTAACCATAACGCCACTATTGTTATCAATAGTGATAATGACGACCTCCTAACCAGTAGCAGCGAAGTTTCAGCACAAACGATTGCTGTTGCCAGTGAAATAAAAGCGCAGCTATCAAGCACTGATAATGCCTTAACATGGTACAGTGGCGGCAATCTAATTTGGCAAGTAGATAACGCGTCTACTGCCATTGAAAGTGGTGCTATCAGTGATGCTCAAGAAAGCTCAGTGATGGTAACGGTTGCAGGCGAAGGTGAATTATCATTTGAGTGGTCTGTTTCATCTGAAGAAAACACTGATAGCCCAGAAAAGCCTTATGATGCACTATACCTGTATTTAGATGACGAATTAATCAAATTTATCTCAGGTGAAGTGGATTATACTGCTGAGAAACTTGTTCTGAGTAAAGGTGAACATAGAATCACTTGGGTTTATTCAAAAGATGCTTATACATCTGAAGGTGATGATAAAGGTTATTTACGTAATATTGTCTTTACACCTAAAACGGTAGTGACGCCAACTCCACCTCCAGCGCCAACTACCCCCAGTGCTAGCTCAGGTGGTAGTATGACTTGGTTGTCAGTTATGTTGACGCTACTAATGATTAGAAGAAGAAAAAACTAAAAACCACAGTAGCAACCATAAAAAAGGCTGAATTTCAGCCTTTTTTTACAGCCGCCACAAATTAGCGCTGGAATACGCCATTTTAAAAAATACCTTTTTTGTGCTATATTCCTGCAAATTTTTACTCTTTGCATAATTTCCCTATGATGACATTTCAAGGCAGTCATATCCTGTCGGTATCCCAATTTGATCGTGAAGCAATTGCTAAAATTTTAGATGTTTCTGCACAAATGGCGCCTTATGCAGCCAGAAAAAAACGCTGTCATGTACTTGATGGCGCCATCTTAAGTAATCTATTTTTTGAACCAAGTACTCGTACTCGAGTCAGCTTTGGTACGGCATTTAACCTACTTGGTGGCTTTGTTCGAGAAACGGTTGGCCAAGAAAACTCTTCTTTGAGTAAAGGTGAATCATTATTTGATACCGCACAAGTGATTAGCGGCTATAGTGATGTTATTGCCATGCGACATCCACAAATGCATTCTGTTGAGCAGTTTGCTCTAGGCAGCACTGTTCCTGTTATTAATGGTGGTGATGGAGCAAATGAACATCCAACTCAAGCATTACTGGATTTATTTACTATTCAGTCTGAAATGATGCATTATCAAAAGGGCTTAGATAATCTTGATATTGTTCTGATGGGTGATTTAAAGCATGGCCGCACCGTGCACTCACTTTCAAAGTTACTTAGCCTTTATAACAATGTAAAAATAACTATGGTGTCACCTGCTGCCTTGCAAATGCCTGACAGCGTCATTTCAACGTTAGAAAATGCAGGCCACCAAGTCATTGTTACTGACACTATGGCGGGTAATTTATCCTGTGATGTCATTTACCAAACCCGTATTCAACAAGAGCGCTTTGCCAGTAGAGATGAAGCTGACTTATATCGCGGTCATTTTAGTTTAAATAGAGAAATTTATCACCAGTATTGCCGAGAAAATACAGTTATAATGCACCCTTTACCACGAGATTCTCGACCCGAAGCCAATGAGCTTGATATCGATTTAAACGACTTAGACAGTTTAGCTATCTTTAGGCAAGCACAAAATGGTGTTTTAGTGAGAATGGCACTTTTTGCATTAGCTTTAGGTGTGGAAGATCAATTAACGCAATATGAAAAAGAAGTATACTGGCACACCAATAAAAGCTAATCCTATTTAATTACACATTTATTTTCTTTATCGACCAGAAAAGTTTTTTTGGGTCGGTAACGATAAGTCATGAACTAAAAAGAGTTTTACTATGAATGGATCAACCAATTTCTCAACAAGCAATTCAGAGCAATTATTTTCTCAAGCTAAAAACGTCATTCCAGGCGGCGTAAATTCACCTGTTCGTGCTTTTAACAGTGTAGGTGGAACACCATCATTTATTAAACGAGCAGCGGGTGCTTATATATTTGATGCCGATGACAATGCTTATATTGACTATGTTGGCTCATGGGGACCTATGATTTTAGGTCATAATCATCCTGCTATTTTAGATGCGGTTATTAATACCGCTCAAGATGGCTTAAGCTTTGGTGCACCAACTGAAGTAGAGATTACTATGGCTGAAAAAGTTCGCGAACTGGTGCCATCAATGGAGTCTTTGCGCATGGTGAGTTCGGGTACCGAAGCGACCATGAGTGCTATTCGTTTAGCGCGAGGATTTACTGGTCGCGATAAAATACTAAAATTTGAAGGCTGCTACCATGGCCATGCTGATTCATTATTAGTAAAAGCCGGCTCTGGTGCATTAACTTTAGGTGTACCTAATTCACCGGGTATTCCTGCTGACTTTGCACAACACACCTTAACGGTAAGCTATAACAACCTTGAACAAGTCAAAGAAATATTTGCCAAATACCCTGATCAAATTGCTTGTATTATTGTTGAACCTGTTGCTGGTAATATGAACTGTGTTCCTCCTGTTGAAGGATTTTTAGAAGGTTTACGTGACGTATGTGACCAGTACAGTTCAGTACTTATTTTTGACGAAGTAATGACTGGCTTTCGTGTTGCGCTAGGTGGCGCTCAAGCATATTACAATATTAAACCTGACCTAACCACTTTAGGTAAAGTAATCGGTGGCGGTATGCCTGTCGGTGCTTTTGGTGGCAAGCAAGAGATCATGGACTATATTGCCCCTGTAGGCCCAGTTTATCAAGCAGGAACACTATCAGGTAATCCTATTGCTATGGCTGCTGGCCTTGCATCGTTAACCGAACTCGCTAAAGGTGAGAAACATAAACAACTCAGCGCGGCAACAGAAAAATTAACCATGGGCTTAAAAGCTGCCGCTGAGCGTCATGGAGTTGATTTAAGTATTAACTACGTAGGCGCCATGTTTGGCTTCTTTTTTACCAGTGAAGAAGCACCAATCACAACATTCGATCAAGTTATGGCTTGTGATGGAGAAAAATTCAAACGCTTCTTCCACTTAATGCTTGAAGAGGGTATATACTTAGCGCCGTCCGCCTTTGAAACAGGCTTTCTATCTACTGCACACAGTGATGAAATTATTGAAAGTACATTAGAAGCTGCAGCTAAGTGTTTTGCACAACTCTAAAAAAATGATTAAGTTAATGAGAAAGTAAGTAAAAAAGAGTGTTCTGCTAACAAGTAGATAACTCTTTTTTTAACCATTCATATGCTTGTTGCCAGCCTAAATCTAATCCAGAAAAAGATTGTATATTCCATTGATCAACTGTTCTGATTTTAACAAAGTTATCTGTAAAATCTTGATCTTCTTTACTGTAATTAACCACAGCAATCGCTTTTAAATGTGCATGAGAGCCAATAACTAATTTTGCTTCAAAAGCATAATAGTAATGATTAACTTTATTAATTAACACCCCAAAAGGTTGAGTAAAATACTCTGCAAAAAACACTTCTAACTCCTCAACCATTTCAATAGATATTTCAATACCACTATTTACGATCACTTCAGCAATTTGATCACTAAGCCTATTAACAGTGCAAAAGCTTAATTTATATTTCATTATAAACCTCTTAAGGGAAACAAGGTGAAGAGGTTATAACTACCCTGTACACATTCAGCACAATAAGCACAGCAGTAATAAACCTCATTTCATCAGTACTTACTCAACCAACTAATCAATCAAACTGAGCTACTCTAAGTCTAGCTGAGTTTAACGAGTTCATTAGGCCTAACTGATAAATTGATCGAATAATTGTACTGATACAATTTCACCAGCATTAACCTTATCTTGTTCGGCGGGCAAAACAATAAAACAATTGGCTCTAGCTAGGCTAGAGAGTATGCCTGAGCCTTGTGAACCAGTAGAGGAAACTACGCTTTCACCTTGCTCATTCACCGTTAAAACGCCACGTTGAAAGTCCATACGACCCGGGGATTTTTTCAAATCACTCACGCACTTCACTTGCAAGTTAGTACGCTTTAACTCTTGTGCATTTTGCATTTTGGTTAACGCAACGATTGCTAATTGATGAAAAGTAACTAATGCCGACACCGGGTTGCCCGGTAAACCAAAAAAGACACTATTAGGTAACTTACCAAAAGCAAAGGGTTTACCTGGTTTCATGGCTATTTTCCAAAAACCTATTTCACCTAAATCATCTAAAACTGTTTTAGTATAATCCGCATCCCCTACTGACACACCACCTGATGAAATCACGGCATCCGCTTGACTGTCAGCACGAATAAAAGCGGCTTTTATCGACTCAAAATCGTCTTCAATCACGCCAAAATCTACAACATTAATATGCAGTTTTTCTAACATTGCACGTAAAACAAAGCTATTACTTTCATAGATATCGCCAGATTTTAACGTTTGCCCCGGTAATTTTAACTCATCACCTGTCGCGATTAAGGCTACGGTTAATTTTCGATAAACTTGCACGTTACTAACACCTAGTGAAGCCAAAATACCGATGTCTATTGCTGATAATTGATGTCCTTGCGTAAGCACCTGCTGTCCCCGTTGAATGTCTTCACCCGTTTTACGCACATGAGAGCCAAGCTGTTTTTCGGTTAAGAAGGTGATATGATTTTCTTGTGCCTGCACATTTTCTTGCATTTCAACACTATCACAATCGCTAGGCATTTTAGCACCCGTCATAATGCGGATACACTCCCCGCGCTTACACTCACCTTCATAAGGTGCTCCTGCCATAGAGCGACCAACTAAAGACAAGGTGTTACTTTGGGTTAAGCTTTCCAGAGCAAAAGCATAACCATCCATTGCTGAATTATCATGGTTTGGCACATTCAACGGACTAGCAATATCTTGAGCTAGAACATAATTAAGCGCTTTTGCTATGGGTAGGGTTAACGTTTCTGTCACTGGGGTAATTTGTGACAGCATATTTTCTAACGCACATTCAAATGGCAATAGCCCTGGAGCAGAACAACAATCAGACATAGTAAACTCGCTTAATGTAACTAGTAATTTATTCAAAGATTTTCAAGGTAGGTATTATCACTTAATTAATCACAAAAGTAATAGTGCTTTATATTTTAATAGTAGATAAGTTCGCTATTTATTGATTCGAATCAAAAAGTCATGAATCGAAAAATATTATCATAAGTGCCAATAAATGATATATACTTAAGCGAGTATTTACACCGAGCTGTATTGGCTAAGATTTCTACAATAGAAATTATGTCATTACAAGCCGTAGCAACTGCTTTGAAAATAGTACGCTACCAGGGTTAACAAGGAAACACGTTAGCCTCCCGACATTTGGAAAGGTGAGATGTTAACAGACAACTTCGGACGCAGATTTTATTATTTGCGCCTATCAATTACCGACGTATGCAATTTTAAGTGCAATTACTGCCTGCCTGATGGCTATCAATGTGATCAACCACGTGATTTTATGTCACTTGCTGAAATCAAACGCCTCACGTTTGCTTTTGCCAGTTTAGGTACTGAAAAAATTCGCATCACAGGTGGCGAGCCTGCGTTAAGAAAAGATCTTCCTGAGGTTATTTCAACCTGTAAACAAACTCCTGGCATAAAAAAAGTCGCCATTACCAGTAATGGTTTCAAGTTACCTGAACATTTACCCCAATGGTTAGACGCAGGTATTGATGCTATTAATATTAGTGCAGACAGTTTAGATCCTCGGCAGTTTTTTGCCATTACTGGCCACGATAAGTTAGAGACTGTTTTAAAGGGAATTGATATGGCCTTGGCTGATGGTCGTCCAACCATTAAAGTCAATACGGTATTAATGCGTGAATATAGTGGCCGAGATATTCAAAGCTATTTAGACTGGTTAAAAGACACTCCTGTTACGCTACGTTTTATTGAATTAATGCAAACAGGTGACAACCAAGCATTTTTCGATGCCCAGCACGTACAAGGTTCACGCATCAAACAAAACCTCATTTTGGATGGTTGGTTGCCCGTAATTCAAGATAAGGCAGCGGGCCCCGCACAAGAATTTTACCACCCTGATTATCAAGGTCGTATTGGTCTGATCATGCCCTATTCCAAAGACTTTTGTGATAGTTGTAACCGCCTTCGTGTAAGCTCATCAGGTAAATTACACCTGTGTTTGTTTGGTGAGAACGGCCTGTCTTTACGTGAACAACTGCAATGTGATGATATTGAACCATTACAGGCACAAATTTTATCCTTGTTAGGTGATAAAAAAGCGGCGCACTTCTTACATGACAAACTTACTGGCGGTACTAAGCATTTAGCCATGCTAGGTGGTTGATATGACTCGCACTGCCAATAATGACTGCTTAGGGGTTGTACTTGCTGGAGGCTTATCTTCTCGCATGGGGCAAGATAAAGCTAAGCTACTTCGAGATAAGCACTCTATGTTAGCGTTTTCCAAGCAAATACTCCTTGAATCGGGTATTAGCAATATTGTGATCAGTGGCGATAATTATCAAATCCCTGACAACGTGAAAGAAAGCGGCCCTGTTGGTGGTATTTTAAGCGTATTATCTCGCTTCCCTCATATAAAATCTTTATTGATCTTACCCGTTGATCTACCGCTAATGAAAGCATCTGCGCTTACCGAATTGCGTGTAAAAGGTGAATTGAGTCACAAAGCAACTTACTTTAAAGGCCATAACATCCCACTATTTTTACCCAACAATAGCTATGTCGAACTTTTTTTAGCACAAGCATTTACACCATCATCGTGCACAGCAGAAACACAAGAAGGTAGACGATTTAAAAATAAAGGGCCATCAATTAAAGCCTTATTAAATCAAATTCCGCATCAAGCTATTCACTGCAATGATAGCAATATGTTATTTAATACCAATACGCCCGAAGAGTGGCAACAAGCAAGAAAACAATTTAATTTTTAAAAAGGAACAATTATGTCAACACACGGCGGTAACACATTTATCCCCTTAAACATTGCGGTATTAACCGTTTCAGATACTCGCACAGAAGACAATGACACCTCAGGACAAGCATTAGTAGAGCGCCTGACTACCGCAGGTCACAACCTAGCGGATAAAGCGATTGTCATTGATGATGTTTATCAACTTCGTGCCCAAGTTTCAGCGTGGATTGCCGATGATAGCATTAATGCCATCATCTCAACAGGCGGCACAGGTTTTACCGCACGCGATAACACCCCCGAAGCATTAATGGCCTTATTTGACAAAGATATTGAAGGTTTCGGTGAAGTATTTCGTCATGTGTCATTAGCTGAAATTGGCACTTCTACTATTCAATCACGCGCTTTTGGTGGTATTGCTAATAAAACAGTGGTTTTATGTGTACCGGGTTCAACCAATGCTTGCAAAACGGCTTGGGATAAAGTCATTAAAGAGCAATTAGATGCTAGCCACAGACCTTGTAATTTTGTGCCACATTTAAACATTAGTGCTGAGCAATGTGAGACTCGCGGCTAATGACTACTTCGAATACTCCTAAGCTAAGCCACCTAAATCAAAAAGGTGAAGCAAATATGGTGGATGTGACCGAAAAAGCAATGACATCGCGCACTGCAACGGCGCAAGGTTTTATCAGGATGAACCGTGAAACCTTTGAATTGATCACTACCGGTAAACACAAAAAAGGTGATGTTTTTGCCGTTGCTCGTATTGCGGGTATTCAAGCGGCAAAGAAATGTAGTGACCTAATTCCTTTATGTCACCCGTTAATGCTGAGCAAAGTACAGGTTGATTTCACCCTTGATAACGAACACTCACAAGTAAAGGTGACTAGCCTATGCCGCTTAACCGGACAAACAGGGGTTGAAATGGAAGCGTTAACCGCTGTATCTGTTGCTTGTTTAACCCTATTTGATATGTGTAAAGCGGCCGATCCTTCGATGGAAATTCATGACATAAAAGTATTAAGCAAAGCAGGCGGCAAGTCAGGAAACTGGCAAGCAATTAAATAACATTCCTTTATCGAAAGAGAAAATAATCATGATCAACGTTGTTTTTTTTGCCGCTTTACGCGAGCAACTTGACTGTAGTGAGTTATTAATAAATGATGATAATTTAAAAACCGTGGCTGATTTAAAAACTCATCTTGCGAACAAAAACGATCAATGGCAGCATGTTTTTGCCAATAGCGCTTTATTAACCGCGGTTAACCATGACATGGTTAACAATGATCATTCAATAAAAAGTGGTGATGAAGTGGCTTTTTTCCCTCCAGTAACAGGTGGTTAACAAGCAGATGTATTCATCCAGATCCTCTTCATTTTCCCTGAACAACTTCATTTGTACTGTTCATACTAAAGGCGGCTCATCTAAGCGCAAATAAAAGAAGAAACGGATAATAAATATGACCCAAGAGATATCGATACAAACTGCTGATTTTAGCCTCGCTGATGAAGTGACTTTACTTGAAAAAGATAATGCCATTGATGGCGCAGTAGTGACCTTTACCGGCAGAGTACGCAATAACAATGAAGGCAAAGAAGTAACTAGTTTAACATTGGAGCATTATCCCGGCATGACTGAAAAGTCATTGGCTAAAATAATCACCGAAGCTAAAGAGCGCTGGTGTATTGGCCGAGTAAAAGTTATTCACCGTGTGGGAGAGCTTTTTCTTGGCGATCAAATCGTTTTTGTTGGCGTGACCAGTAAGCACCGCCAAGATGCCTTTGCTGCTAACGAGTTTATTATGGATTACCTAAAAGTTCAGGCGCCTTTTTGGAAAAAAGAGGCCAGCAAAGAGGGTGTTAATTGGCTAGAAGCTAAAACAAGCGATGAAAACAAAGCGGCGAAGTGGTAAATCATGCACTTGTGGTCTTGGCTAAAAACATTTTTTTGGTGCCTTAACTTAAGCTGGTGCACTTTTTGTCACGCCACTTCAGAGCAACCATTACGTATAGCAGTTGCTTCAAACTTTACCCCTGCGCTTAAAAAGCTCTTAGTTGAATTTCACCAACAAACCCAAATTAACACTCAAATAATCAGTGGCGCTACGGGGGCATTATTTTTACAGTTAAAACATGGTGCTCCTTTTGATATATTTATTGCTGCAGATTCCACAAGACCGGCACAGCTTGAGCAAGAAAATTTAATCCTAGCCAATAGCCGAAAAACGTATGCGCTTGGGCAATTAGCCTTATTATCAATGACGGCTAAGGTGCAACTATCTGATCTCAACAAACCAGTCAACCGCTTTGCTATTGCTAATCCTGATACCGCTCCTTACGGTAAAGCAGCTAAACAAACCTTGCAGCACTTAGGTCTGTGGCGACAATATAAACCGACATTAATACAAGGTATTAATGTCAACCAAACCTTTGCACAAATAAGGAGCCAAGCCGTGAATATTGGATTAGTAGCCAATAGCCAGCTGGTTTTAAATAGTTTAACTGGCGTCATTATTCCTGCACATTATCATCAGCCAATTGCCCAGCAACTAGTGATAGTAAAACACAGCAACAATATCAACAATGCCAAACGATTAAGTGATTTTTTACTCTCGCAAACAGTGCAAGATAAAATTATCAATTATGGTTACGCAAATATAAAAGCGCAAAAGGGGAAGTTAGCCGATGATTAACCCTGATTTACTTGCCTTATTAACTACCTTAAAAATGGCAGTATTAACGACAGTCATTTTATTATTCATTGGCACTCCCTTAGCGTGGATTTTAGCCAAAACGCAAAGTCGCTTTAAAGTTATAATAGAGGCTATTATTGCACTACCGTTAGTACTACCACCTACAGTATTAGGTTTTTATTTACTCATTGCTTTCTCTCCTCAATACTTGCCAGGACAAATTTGGCAGCAAGTCACGGGGAAGCAGCTGGCCTTTAGCTTTTCTGCCATTGTTATTGGTTCTGTGCTTTATTCAATGCCCTTTGTTGTGCAACCCTTGCAAAAAGCTTTTGAACAGTTAGGTGACCCATTACTTGAAGCCGGTGCCATGTTGGGTGCAGGCCCAATGGATAGATTTTTCCATATCGTGTTGCCTATCACCAAAGCCAGTTATATTACTGCCGCCAGCCTAGGTTTTGCTCATACTGTTGGCGAATTTGGGATAATATTAATGATTGGTGGCAATATTCCAGGCGAAACTCGCGTACTTTCTATTGCCCTTTTTGATCATGTAGAAGCATTTGACTACGCCAAAGCGCATGTATTAGCTATCAGTTTATTAGCTGGTTCACTGCTCCTTTTAGCCGCGATTTATTTACTCAATAGACCTCATAAAAAATCGATAAACAAGGTGGTAAATAAATGAATTTACCGTCACTAATCACACATTCTTCCTTACCCCTTTGTGTCAATGTTCAACTTAATTATGAACAATTTACCCTAGCCATCTCTCAGAAATTTGATCTGCAAGGGATCACCGGGGTTTTTGGTCACTCAGGCTCAGGAAAATCCACCTTGTTACGTGTGATTGCCGGCTTAGAAAAACAAGTAAGTGGCAACATTACTTTAAATAATAAAGTATTAGCCGATAGCCACACAAAGCAGTTTATCAAAGCCGAGCAAAGACATATTGGTTTAGTATTTCAAGATGCGCGCTTATTCCCACATTTAACTGTACTCGCTAATCTACAGTTTGCCGTAAAACGGTGTCAACATGCTCGTTTAGAGTTAAATGAAATCATCCAACTTACCGAGTTAGATACTTTATTAGACAAGCATGTTGATGAGCTTTCAGGCGGACAAAAACAACGAGTAGCCTTAGCAAGAGCTATTTTGACTGAGCCAAGATTACTATTGCTGGATGAACCATTAAGCGCCCTTGACAGACAAGCAAAAACTCGTTTACTCAAGCTTATGGCAACGATTCAAACTGAATTGCAAATCCCTATGCTTTATGTCAGCCATTCTTTAGATGAGTTGCAACAAGTCTGTGATAAATTACTGGTATTAGCGCAAGGCGAAGTCGTCGGTTATGGTGGTATCCATGAAATGATTCATCAATTAAACTATTTAACCACCACTAGCCAAACGGAAGAGATAATTCACCAACAAACTAGCTTGTCGTTGCCGATTAAACATCTAGATAATGGCTATGGTTTAACGGTATTATCATTAAATGATGATGAAGAAATATACTTACCTGTAATAGCGAAACAAACAACAGCGCAAAGCTTACGCTGTTTTATCCTTGCCCGTGATATCAGTATTTCATTAATGGAGCCTATACATTCATCTATTGTTAATCATTTATTAGCAAAAATAACGACCATTACTACCCAGAAAAATATGGCTCTTGTCACGGCTTTATGTACTAAACACGGTGAAGCGCAAGAGTTTTTTGTCAATATCAGTGCTTTTTCTCAACAAAAATTAGCACTTAGTGTAGGTCAAAAAATCTATTTGCAATTTAAAGCAGGTGCCGTGCGTACATACCTGTACTAACCATTTAAACAAGCAACAACAGGAATTAACGTGTTAACAACTCAAGAGCAGCTAAAATATTCTCGACAAACCATGATGAAAAAAATTGGTGCTCAAGGCCAATTAGCTTTACGTAATGCTAAAGTGCTTATTGTGGGCGTAGGTGGTTTAGGGAACCCTGTTAGTTTATATTTAGCTGCTGCAGGTGTTGGCTCATTATATTTAGCCGACGGTGACATTATCGAATTAAGTAACTTGCCTAGACAGATACAGTTTAGTGAAGCAGATATAAGCCAGAATAAAGCCGATACCGCTGCCGACAAGCTAAGCGAACAATTTCCTGATTGTAATATTGAAGCTATTGATGAAATGTTAGATGAAGAGCTTTGTGATTACTACTTACCGCAAGTGGATTTAGTACTCGATTGCTCAGACAACATCAAAACCCGATATTTAATTAACCAGTCCTGTATAAACCATAAAACGCCTTTAGTAATTGGTGCAGCCACTGGCTTTGATGGTCAGCAGTTGTTAGTTGATCCTCGCAATGCACAAAGTGCCTGTTATCATTGCTTATTCCCTGCCTCAGAAAAAGCCCCAGAAAACAACTGCCAAACAATCGGTATATTAGGTCCTGTGCTTGCCATTATTGGCGGTATGCAAGCCTTACAAGCAATAAAGTTATTAACGGGCAATGACAGCCAAATTAATCAATTAAATTTATATGACGGCATATCAAACCAGTGGCAGCAATTTAAAATGAAAAAGCAAGAAAGCTGTTATGTCTGTGGCAAAGAAAGTAAATAGCTTTGCTGAGTGCCAGCAGGGAGCACCTTTAAATTGTCACCATTTCGTTCAATTATCTCCTTGAGCGAAATGGCAATAGGTGACGATAATTACTTAAACAAGCCCATACTTCGATCAGAAACGGCTTCACGCCAACCGCCTAACCATTGTGATCTTGCGTCAATACTCTGATAAGGGCAATGCTCCTTTGATTTTCCACTCAGCCCTGCTTGGTAGCCATTAGAGTGCGCTCTTCCTAGTTTATCTCTTTTTTGTCTTCTCATTATTCAAATACCTCGCAACCATACAAAAAAAACAAAAGCCATTAATTAACAAATACTTAGCATATTAATTAAAACTACGTAGTGGCCAATTTCATACAGACATTATTTAAAACTGACAATGTATTTAAAAATATTTTAAACTAAGGTGCAAGTATAAAAACAAGCGGCAATATTAAAAAATAGCAGTTGTCAGTTACACCGTCTCGGTGCAATTTTCACTTGATATATTTCTTATCAAAAAAAACAATTATTTAGCAAATAGTATTATTTTTTTATAGAATTAGCTGCTATAAAAATAATTACTGTTAGAAAAATTTATTTTATTAAAAAGCGAAGTTAATCTGTTTGTAATAATGGCTTCAACATTTCCTCTAAACCATTTAGTTTTATTTCATACATCAAGGCAAGTTGCTCACCTAACTTACCTTGAGGAAAGCCTTGAGTGTGAAACCAAACTAAATAAGGCTCAGGTAATTGTAATAGTTTTCTTCCGGCGTATTTACCAAATGGCATAATTTGATTTATGGCATTAATCAATGCCTGTTGATTTGCTAACAAAGTATAGTCCTAATTTCCTAAAAGTTATTCGTTATCTATTGGGGCTTTTTCTGTAATTTTCGTTGCAGTGTTCGTCTGTGCATTGATAGCTGACGTGCTGTAGCAGAAATATTACCGTTATTCGCCTTTAATACTTGATGTATGTGTTGCCATTGCACCTGTTCTGCCGATAACGTTTCATCATCAACGTCCCTCTGTGTGTTAATAGCAGAGACATTACTTTCATTAAGCGCTGCTAACAATGTTTGAGTATCAAGTGGTTTGGTTAAATAATCGTCTGCCCCTAATTTAATCGCATCAACTGCAGTAGCAATACTGGCAAACCCGGTAAGTAAAATAATACGACTACTAGACATTGATTGACGTATTGGTTTAATAATACCTAAGGTTGTTTCTGTTGCTAATTTCATATCCAGTAAAATATGACTGGGTTGATGACGATGACAAGCTAATAATGCTTCTGAATTGGTCGTCACATGTACACAATCAAAACCATGCTTGGTTAACCGTCTTGTTAGGGTGTTAGCAAAAATAGTATCATCTTCAACAAGTAGTAATTTCTTCATCGTATTATCGCTCTACTACAGGTAAGCTTAAGGTGACTAAAGCACCACCTTGATGATGGTTTGATAACACCAACTCTCCCCCTAACCTCTCTAAACTTGCATGACTTAAAAAGACCGCCATACCAAAGCCTTGCTCGCTATTAATAGGTTTAATACCCAGTTGTTTTAATTTCTCAAGAGTAAAACCAAGTCCATAGTCCCTAATTATAAACTGCCAACCCTCCAGATTAACCATGCTAGTTAAGGTGATTTTATTGGCATAATTTGCTTTGGTTGCCCGAATAGCATTATTAATTAAATTAAGTATTGCCGGTAACAATGCCGCATCAGCTATAACCGAAATATCATCGTGTGCTTTGATTAACTCAACATTAATTTCAGGGTGATTTACTCGTATGTTTTCCATTATTTCATCAAGTATGTGATTAACACTACTCACTTTACTAGTCTGCTCTTTTATATCAAAAACCATACGACGAAAGCTATCTAAACTGTCGGTGCAACGCTGTAATTGATTTTGTATATCGACAATAATTAGGTTATTCGGGTAGTCCTCTTTCAGTTCATCAGCTAATAATTGAACCGTGGCAATGGGCGTTGCTAGTTGATGAGTCACCTGTGCTGAGGCAACACCAAGAGATGTCACCTGATCTTGCTTTAACAAGTTTTCTCTATACGCTGCAATGGCTAACTCTTGTTGATTAATACTGCGTGCCATTTTACCTACCACGAGTGCAACAACCAAAGTCGAAAACAAAAAATTAATGCCCATACCAATAAAATGGCCTTGCATATTGCCGTGCATAACGCTCATCGGTAAAAACCATAATAAAATACAATAAGAAGTAATCGCAAGTAACGCTACTAGGGCCAGTAAAGATGGAGATAAGGTAACTGCCGCAATAGCAATTGGAATTAACAATAAAGAGACAAAAGCATTCGTTGCCCCACCACTAAAAAACAACAGTAATGACAGAAATAAAATATCGGCACAAATTTGTATGAGTAAAGCTAACGAACTTATATGTTGCTTAGTATGATAAAAGAAAAAACTCGTCAGAGTAAAAATAAACTCTAAGCCAATCACACTAAACAATGGCGTCCAAGGCAATTGGTAAGACAGGCCTAAATTAACAAATAAAATCAATAATAATTGAATAATGATAGCTGCGCTGCGCAGCACTAGTACCAAATAAATTTGATTAATTGACTTTAAATCTGCCGTCATTGTATTTATTTTAAAAAATGGTGACATAAATTGTTAAATAACCTGTCTATATGACGGTGAAAAAATAATATATTATCTCCTTTATAACTTAGTGTTAATGAGTAAAATAAAAAAATGTCTGAAACTCCCACAATAAATGCTCACCTAGAAATAGCGACCTTAGCCGGCGGTTGCTTTTGGTGTATTGAATCTGCTTTTAGCCAATTGAAAGGGATTACCTCCGCCACTTCAGGTTATATGGGCGGGTCGACTATAAAACCAACCTATGAAGAGGTTTGCTCTGGGGAGACAGGGCATGCTGAAGTTGTACAGTTGGCTTTTGAGCGCACAATGATTAGCTATCAAGAGATATTAGAAATATTTTTTACCCTGCATGACCCGACGCAATTAAACAGACAAGGTAACGATGTTGGTACACAATACCGCTCAGCTATTTTCTATCATAACGAATTACAATACGCTATTGCAAAAAAGACCCTTAAAACTATGCGTGATGAGCAGGTGTTCAAGCAAGAAATTGTAACACACATTGGCCCTGTCGATGTTTTTTATGCCGGTGAAGATTACCATCAGAATTATTTTAACACTAACCCTGAAAATCAATACTGCCAAGCGGTGGTATCACCTAAACTAACCAAGTTTAGACAAACCTTTATAAATAAGTTGAAATAGAGAGCCCTTATAAACTTATATAAATTTACACATTCCCTTACCCAAAGACCTATTTGGTCGCTCAATATAATGATATCGTCGATAAAACGCTTCTTTATCTTTTGCGGCTAACAAAGCTATCGTTGCCCCTTCTTTAGCCACAACAGATAGAAAAGCTTCTATTTTATCCATCAACAAAGCACCTATACCAAGTGTTTGGGATTGTGGGTCAACCACTACATCTTGGACATAAAAATACATAGCGCCATCCCCAACTACTCGCCCCATGCCAACAAGTTTTTTCTGTTCATAAACAGTGATATGAAACAAACTATTGTTAAGGCTCATTTCAACCATGGCAATAGACCCACTTTGCCAACCAACGTTAGCGCGTAGCGATATAAAATCAGCAGCAGTAGGGCGGGCTAGTTTGATTATGTAATCATCGACCAACATCATTTAAGTCGTCATATATCGCTACTTAAAACGCATCGACAAATCTACCGCTTGCACATGTTTAGTTAATGCACCGCTTGAAACAAAATCGACACCTGCTTTAGTGTATTCTTGCAATATTTCTATGGTCATATTCCCTGACACCTCTAATTTTGCCTTGCCGCGTGTTGCCGTTACGGCTTGCTCAATCATTACAGGGGTAAAATTATCTAACATAATAATATCTACACCAGCATCAAGTGCCTGTTGCAATTCATCCATCGACTCAACTTCCACTTCAACGGTTTTATCGCTATGATTTTTCTTTGCGCTAGCAACGGCTTGCGCTATACCACCACAGGATACAATATGATTTTCTTTGATCAGAAAGGCATCGAATAAACCTATTCTGTGATTAACGCCCCCACCACAAAGTACCGCATATTTTTGCGCCGTACGTAAACCGGGCAAGGTTTTACGGGTATCTAATAACTTAGTGTCTGTGCCTGATAGCTCTTTCACATAACGACTAGTTAGTGTTGCCGTACCAGATAAGGTTTGTAAAAAGTTCAGCGCTGTCCGCTCACCCGTTAACAAGGTTCGAGCGTTTCCCTCTAATTCAAATAAGGTAGTGTTTGCCTTCACCGCCTCACCATCATTAACCAACCAAGTGATTTTTGTATTGGCTAGCCCCTCTTGCGCGGCATCTAACTGAGTAAAGACTTCATTAACCCAAGCCACACCACAAACAATGCAGTCTTCGCGAGTAATTACGTTAGCAACAGCTTGCTCTTGCTCAGGAATTAGCATCGCAGTGATATCTTGTTCTGTACTTGGCGTTTGTTCACCCAAGGTCGCTAAATCTTCTTTTAACGCCCAAGAAACGGTTGTGGCGATATCCTGTTGTAATGTTGACATCTCATTGGTAGGTAGTTCAGAGGTAAGCATCTGTTATTCCTGTTAGGGGTATTCTCGTAAAGTAAGTTGTTTGCCTTTTTGGCTAAATTCAACTTTTTTCAAAGCACTCATACCCAGTAAAATTTCTTCACTTTTCATTGCGGGGTTAATATGCGCGGCAACATTATACAGAAAAATATTGCCAATGCTAAGTTGATCTATTTTTGTTCTATAAACCGTTACAGTGCCATTAGCAGTTTGCACAAGATAACTGCCATAACTATCAAGCTGTAACCTATCAGCCACTGAAGCCGGAATAGAGACTTGCGTAGCGCCGGTATCCAGTAAAAACGTCACTGGTGCCTCATTAATAGTTCCTTTGCTAAGATAATGTCCTTGCCTGTTTTGTTTTAAAATTACTTCAGCTAACCCTGAGCTGTTCAAACTCACTTGTGGTTGGCTATTAGGATTATATTGTTCTTCAAGCACACTTTCAAAGGCAAACATCAATAAAATAATTGCAAAAATCCACGCAAGCCAAACAAATGTTTTTCCAATTTTGTTTGTTGAGTCATCTTCAGTCATAATAAAGTTAATATAGGTAAAAAATTGAAAAGAATCGTTATTGTATGCCCTTAAGTAAGCAACACAAAGCTGAAAATAGTAAGAATTTACTACCAAAAACTGCCATAAATAATGGCTGGTTGTCGGGTGTTGAACAGCATAAGTCTGATTTTTTCAGCACGCGTTGTCAAGAAGATAAAATCAGCTTATTGGTGATTCATAATATATCACTGCCAGCAGGTGTCTTTGGAACGAATCATATCTCCGAGCTCTTTTTAGGAAAAATTGACCCTAACGCACATCCTAGCTTCGCAGATTTAGCTCAATTAAAAGTTTCAGCCCATTGCTTAATTAGGCGTGATGGCAGTATCATTCAATATGTCTCTTTTGACGACAATGCTTGGCATGCTGGCATATCGATTTTTAACAATAGAGAAAAATGTAATGATTTTTCTATTGGTATAGAGCTTGAAGGTACAGACGACATTCCTTATCAGGATGTTCAATACCAACAATTAGCTCAATTAACCCTATGCTTGCAACAACAATATCCATTAATCTGTCATGATAATATTGTTGGCCATTGTGATATAGCGCCAGGGAGAAAAACAGATCCTGGCCGAGCATTTAACTGGTCGTATTTTCATCAACTCTTACAGAAAACAAAAGAAAAAACAAGGTAAAAAATATGAGTTTAATAAGTTTACTGATTGCGCTAGGGGCTGAAAAGTCACTTTCTTCTTCACTATGGAGCTTTGACAATTATTATCGGCAATATGTAAACTTTTTTAGCATGAATAATTTTTTGTCACGGCTTAAAGATAGCCCTCAAGGTTATACGCTATTTCTCCTACTCCCTGTTATGGTTGTTTATGGTGTTTTAGCTCTAGTAGATGATGGACTTTTACATTTAATTATTTCAACACTGATACTCATCATCACTTTAGGCTGCGAAACCGTTAGAGACAGTTATAAACAATTCTTACAGGCCGCCTTTCGCGGTGAGAAAACCACCAGTGAATTGTGCCATCAACAATTACTACAAGATAAAAACCTACCTACAATAGGTTTTGGGCAGGCACTAATTTGGTTAAATTATCGTTATTACATTGCAATTATGCTTTTTTTTGTTGTCTTTGGTGCACCGGGAGCTATTTTTTACCGATTACTCACCACCGCAATAGAGCAACAACATAATGAGAAATTGGATACCGAAGAAGCTAGCGAAAAACATGAGAATATTGACCAACGAGAAACCATTACCACAGACACTGAACAAGATAACGTCCCTAATATAACCGCAGGTTGTAAAAATTATCAACATGTCCTTTTTTACCTTGATTGGTTTCCTGTACGCATCACCTCATTTGGCTATATGTTCATCGGCCATTTTTCTAAAGCATTACCCGTATGGCTAGAGAGCCTATTTGACTTTACTAAACCCAGCCACAAAGTTTTAATTGACGTCGCTCAAAAGTCTGAAGATATAACAATTGATAATGATGACAGCACAGCTGAACCATGCTTACTTGTGAGTTTAGCCAAACGAAATGTATTGCTTATATTAGCCGTTATTGCAGCAATGACACTACTAGGTGTTTTAAGCTAAGCACTTTTAAGCAGCTCGCTAATAAATTAATCACATTCGATACTCAACTTTGTTTACTTGAAGCCTGCCCACATTACAGTTTTTACGCTGAGTTTGCGTGCAGGTTTTACATATCCTATCGTCGCAAACCATCCCCGACAAAAACAATATTTCACCAACCAAAATTGGTCTTACCATTAAATTCAAACACCCGAATCAAACACTTGAATTAAACGATCGTTTAAACCTTTCACTCATCAACACCTCATTTTATATTTTGTTTTTTTACTTGCTTTCACCACTACATTCAACTAAATTACCTTGAAACCATGGCGTTTGTTTGGTATTTTTAAAACCAGAATTTAATTGGTAATACCAATTTACCAGATAATATTAGCACAATTATTTACTGTATAAATAAATCGCTAAAAATAAAAGGTTTCACTGTTAATGCCACAGCCATTAAAACAACAAAAGTTATCTGACGTTATTTTAGCGCAGTTAGAAAATATGATTATTGAGGGCAGTTTGCAGCCCGGAGAAAAGCTATTACCCGAGCGTGAATTAGCGTCTCAATTTCAAGTATCACGCCCTTCTCTTCGGGAGGCGATACAAAAACTTGAAGCAAAGGGCTTGGTAACACGAAAGCAAGGTGGCGGCACCTTTGTCAGTAAAGCGATTATGAAATCCTTTGCTGATCCGCTATTTGAGTTAATGGCAAATAATACTGAATCACAATTTGATTTATTGGAATTTCGCCATGGCATAGAGGGAATGGCTTCCTATTATGCAGCAATGCGTGGTACTAGTGCCGACTTTACTCTTATTCAAACTAAGCACGACCTTATAGGTAGCTGTCAATTAGAAGACGATTATCGCGAAGAAGCCAAGGCTGTTTATGAGTTTTACTTAGCAATATGTGCGGCCTCACATAATGCTGTTATTTTACATATAGGTCGCAGTATGTCAGCACTGCTTATTGATAACATTGAACAGAATTTAACCATGCTATCAAAAAAGCCTGAAATTTTTAGCAAAATAACTGACTACCGAAAAAATTTACTTGAGGCAATTATTAGCGGAAAGCCACAAAAAGCATGGGGTGCAAGCCACAGACATCTTGCTTTTATTGAAGAAGTACTTTTAAAGCTAACTCAAGAACACAGTCGCATGGAAAGGTCTATGAGGCGAATGTAATAGCTAACTAAACAAAGCTAATGCAACTAAATATTTAACAAAATACTATTGGAGACAACGCAATATGTCAGATCTACCAAACATCGATATTGATTCACTAGAAACCCAGGAGTGGTTAGAGTCAATGGAAGCGGTATTAGAAAATGAAGGCCCAGAACGAGCCCATTATCTGTTAGAAACATTGATTGACCGTGCTCGTCGTGGTGGTACTCATTTACCATTTGATGCGACAACGGCTTATGTGAATACTATTTCCCCTGGCCAAGAGCCTCATATGCCTGCGGATCAAACGATAGAATCACGTATTCGTGCTGCTATTCGCTGGAATGCACTAGCCTTAGTACTTCGTGCGTCTAAGAAAAATTTAGAGCTCGGTGGTCATATTGGTA
>Ga0187827_10003294_pt1 | contig 20970 bp, 17 predicted proteins | sample ETNtaG_39_FD_167969 | JGI IMG/M metagenome (GOLD analysis project Ga0187827, IMG submission 167969) | Marine microbial and viral communities from oxygen minimum zone, Eastern Pacific Ocean - ETNP2014_SV_150_PacBio MetaG (Illumina Assembly) | ecosystem: Environmental > Aquatic > Marine > Hypoxic... | reverse complement strand
TGATATTTAGCGTTAAGTATCTGGCAGGTAATCCCCTTCCTTTTCAAGAGTTCGCTCAGGTATTCCGATTTTTCAATGGATACCGTACCAATCAGCACTGGGCGTCCCTCCCGGTAAAGCTGTTCAATCTCATGGGCCACCGCCTGGAACTTGGCTTTCTCATCCTTATAAATCTGGTCAGAAAAGTCCTGGCGAATCATCGGCTCGTGGGTGGGAATCAGCAGTACCTCAAGCCCGTATATCTTATGGAATTCCTCGGCCTCGGTGAGGGCGGTACCGGTCATACCGGCCAGCCTCCGGTACATGCGGAAGTAGTTCTGGATGGTAATAGTGGCAAAAGTCATGCTCTCCCGTTGAACCTTAACATGCTCCTTAGCTTCTATCGCCTGATGCAGTCCCTCGGAGTAGCGGCGGCCGAACATTAATCTTCCGGTGAACTCATCAACAATGATAACCTGACCATCCTTGACGACGTACTCGCGGTCCCGCCGAAACAGCGTATGGGCTTTCAGAGTACTTTCCAGATAGCAGGTCAGCGCGTAGTTTACCTGGTCATATAGGTTGGGCGACTTCAGTAGTCCTTCCCGGCTTAACATCCTTTCCACACTACTGATGCCGGTGTCGGTCAGGTTGACGCCCCGCTCTTTTTCATCAACGACATAGTCCTCATCACGTTGCAGACGTGGGACAATTCGGGCAAACACCTGGTAAGTCTGCCCTGATTCCGCCGCCGGACCGCTGATGATAAGCGGAGTGCGGGCTTCGTCAATGAGGAGATTGTCCACCTCGTCAACAATGGCGTAGTTCAAGGGGCGCTGCACACACTGGGACAGATCCATAACCATATTGTCCCGCAGGTAGTCAAAACCGAACTCACTACTGGTGCCGTAGGTGATATCAGCTTCATAAGCCTGGCGCCGGGAAACGGGACGGAAATAACGCCAGCGACTATCCCTCGAATCATGGTCGGGGTCATAGAGACGAGAGGGTTGGTGTTCATCCGAGTTCTGCTGAGGGTAGATACTAGCCACGCTGGCCCCCAGGGCATGGTAGATAGGCCCCATCCAGTAAGGGTCCCGTCGGGCGAGGTAGTCATTAACGGTAACCAAGTGACATCCTCGACCAGTCAGCGAGTTCAAATAAAGGGGCAGGGTAGCCACCAAGGTTTTACCCTCGCCAGTCTTCATCTCGGCAATTTTTGCCTGGTGAAGGACGATACCACCCAGCAACTGAACATCGTAGTGACGCTGACCGATAGTCCGCCTAGCGGCTTCACGTACGGCGGCAAAAGCCTCAGGCAGCAGCTCTTCCGGCGTACTACCCGCTTCCAGCCGTGCCTTAAACTCTTCTGTCTTCGCCCGCAGTTCATCATCGCCGAACTTCTCGAACTCGGGCTCCAAGTCGTTTATGCGATCGACTATCGGCCAAAGGCGTTTCAGTTCTTTCTCATTGGAATCACCTAGGCCGCTGAGCCATTTAAGCATCGCCTCTTCCTTCAATCAGCTCTCTAGCTTTCTCCGCCGCCTCTTCCCAGACCATAACCCGGACATCACCCATACCATCAACAACAAACATATGCACGGAAGGAGCCGCATTTGACTTCAAGAGACTAGGTATACCATAACTCTCCAGCAAGCCCCTGATAAGCTGTGCTTCCGATTCCCCAACGGCCCGGTACACCTCTATCATCTCTTTAGATTTATCTTTATCTGGCTTATTCAAACATGGCTCCAATAGACTTCCCGGTATGGATGCGATGGATAGCCTCGCCCAGCAGCGGCGCCGTCGATTGGACTATAAGCTTGTCCAATTTTCTCTCATCCTTGACCGGAACGGTATCAGTAACGACTATCTCTTTCACCGGGGATGAAGCTATCCGCGGGATAGCCTGACCGGAGAATATCGAGTGGGTACAGCAGGCATAGACTTCTTTCACCCCATGCTCTTTCAGTGTCTCGGCAACGTTAACCAGAGAGCCGGCGGTGTCTATTTCATCATCCACGGTCAGGGCTATCCTACCCTCTACTTCACCGATGACATTCAGCGTCTCCGCCTGGTCAACGTTACCCACCCGTCTTTTTTCCATAATTGCCAGTGGGGCGTTCAGCCTTTCGGCCATATCCCGCGCCCGCTTAGTGATGCCAATGTCCGTGGCTACCACCACCAAGTCATCAAAGTTTTTCCCGGCAAAATAATTAGCCAATAGATTAAGCGCCGTTAGCTCGTCCACCGGTATGCTGAAGAAGCCTTGAATCTGCGCGGCATGCAAATCTACCGTCAGCAACCGATTAGCCCCAGCTACCGTCAGCAGGTCAGCGATTAAACGAGCGGTGATAGGCACGCGGGGCTGGTCTTTCTTATCACTACGCCCGTACCCGTAATAAGGGATTACCGCCGTGATCCGCTCGGCAGAAGCTCTTTTCAGAGCATCAATCATAATGAGCAGCTCCACCAAGTTAGTGTTGACCGGGGAACAGAGAGATTGAATGACGAAGGTATCTCGCTCCCGGACGTTCTCCAGAATGCGGACAAAGATATTTTCATTACTGAATTGGAAGACCTCACTCTCCCCCAGAGGGATGCTCATATACTCAGTTACCGCCCGAGCGAGAGTCGGATGGGCATTACCGGTGAAAACCTTGAGTTCATCCATTGGCTGCCTTCTCCTTTAAAACGACTTTTAATCCAATATAGATTATAGCACGATGCCTTAACTGTCTTATTTTACATCCAGTGACAAGATTATCTCAATCGTCCAAGAAATCTATGATGAACTTAAATCCAGTGTCCCCGCTATTTATTAATTATTAACCTCATCTTCTTTAAATCTTAGGCAATAACCCTATCCCTTGTGTCCCTCTTCCTCTTAACAAAGGGAAAAGGGGAGGGATCACGTTAGAGTGGTTTCATCCTTCTAAAACTCTCCATATTCGTATTGAAATGCCTCACCACTTTGAAACTCTCCTCTAGTATTTCACTCTTTAAAGGGGAAGATGTCAAAGAGGGGGTTTCGTCTCTCTTAGATTCTCTTCCAGTATCCCTTTCCCCGATGTTACCAACCCATCAGATCCAAAACTTGACAATTAACCTTTATCTCTCCATAATAAAAGAAACACTCGTTTTCCCCGATGAAGACTTGACAGGTCAGGTCATTTCCTTGTATAAATTACAGGGAGCGCTCTCCAAAACCTTAATGCTCTTGGTAACCCTAGTCTGACCTCAATCCTTAATTAATCCTTAACTGACTACCAAAAAATCAAAGGCTTTTCTTGGTGTTTTAGAATTTGGTTTCCTCTATGTCAAAGTATATCTTCGTTACCGGTGGTGTGGTTAGTTCCGTAGGCAAAGGTATCACTGTCGCTTCCATCGGCACCATACTAAAAAGTCGCCGTCTTAGCGTGTCCGTACAGAAGCTGGACCCTTATCTCAATGTTGATCCAGGCACGATGTCCCCTTACCAACACGGAGAGGTATTCGTTACCCGGGACGGTGCCGAGACCGACCTAGACTTAGGTAACTACGAGCGCTTCATCGACGCGGAACTTACCACCGATTCCAACGTTACCTCGGGACAAATCTACAGTACCGTTATTGCCAAAGAAAGACGGGGCGATTTTCTAGGCGGCACCATCCAAGTAGTGCCCCACCTGACCACCGAAATAAAGAGACGCTTCAAGCAGCTGGCCGAGCACTCCCGGGCCGATGTCGTGCTAATTGAGGTGGGCGGCACCGTGGGTGACATTGAAGGGCAGCCCTTCCTGGAAGCCATCCGGCAGATGAGAAATGACGTCGGTCGGGACAATGTGCTCTTTGTCCACGTCACCCTGCTCCCCTATCTCAACTCCACCCAGGAACTAAAGACCAAGCCCACCCAGCACAGCGTTAATGAGCTGCGCCGCATCGGTATCCAGCCGGACGTGATTATCTGCCGTAGTGACCTACCCATCCCGGAAGGTATCCGGGATAAAATCTCCCTGTTCTGTGACGTAGAACGGCAGGCCGTTATTCCCTTACCCACCGTACCCACCATCTACGAGATACCTTTATTGCTGGAAGAGTCCGGACTGGGACGGCTGGTTATCAACAAACTCGGCCTGAAAACGCGACGGAAAGACCTGAGCGACTGGCAGAGAATGGTGGAGCGTTTGAAGATACCCCACGAGCCGATTAACATCGCCCTAGTAGGCAAATACGTTGAATTGACCGATGCCTACTTTTCGGTGCGCGAGGCGCTGTGCCACGCGGCCCTGTATCATGACCGGAATATTAATCTGTGCTGGATCCATTCCGAGGACCTAGAAAAAGACGGTGCGGAAACACTACTGCACTCGACGCAGGGTATTATCGTCCCGGGCGGTTTCGGCATCCGGGGTATCGAGGGTATGGTAAGAGCGGCTAACTATGCCCGAAACAACAAAATCCCCTACCTCGGGCTGTGCTTGGGATTGCATGTTATGGTAATTGAACTAACCCGCCACGTCTTTCACTCAGCCGAGCCGAACTCTACCGAGTTTAACCCGGACACCGCTTACCCGGTCATTAACCTTCTCTCCGAACAGAAGAACCTGAAAGACATGGGGGGCACCATGCGTCTGGGCAACTACCCATGCCAGCTCGTTCCGGGCAGCCGGGCCGCTCAGGCTTACGGGCGGAGCCTGATTAATGAACGCCATCGGCACCGCTATGAATTTAACAACGAATACCGCGCTCCTCTGCATGAGGCCGGTATGATTTACAGCGGTCTTTCTCCGGACGACAGACTGGTGGAAATCTGTGAGCTGGCTGATCACCCATGGATGGTAAGCTGCCAGTTCCACCCTGAATTCGGTTCCCGTCCCAACCGACCTCACCCTTTGTTCCGCGAGTTTCTCGGCGTCGCCAAGGACGTCCTACGTGAAGGTACCCAACCAGCGTTACCCTTGGCGACCTAATATTAAGATAGAGAGAGGACTCCAAATGCATATTTTTTTAGACACCGCCAATATCGACCAAATCAGACAAGCTACCAAACTGGGCGTCATCAGTGGGGTAACCACCAACCCCACCCTGGTCGCCAAGGAAGCCACGGCTGATTATGAAATGGTGGTAAAAACCATATGCGCCATCGTCAGCGGATCGGTTTCCGCAGAAGTACTGGCCGAAGAGGCCGATGCCATGATGGAAGAAGCCAGAGTCAAGGCCTCCTGGGCACCCAACGTGGCGGTTAAAATACCGATCACCGCCGCCGGACTGGAGGCGACCTCAGTGCTGAGCCAGGAAAACATCGCTGTCAACATGACCCTATGTTTCTCAGTCAACCAAGCACTACTGGCGGCGCGAGCGGGCGCCAGCTATACCAGCCCATTCGTCGGCCGCCTAGATGATATTGGCCACGACGGCATGCAGCTAGTGCAAGATATCGTGGAAGTCTACCAACAATATGATTTGAAAACCAAAGTGATTGCCGCCAGCATCCGCCACCCTCTGCACTGCGTGGTGGCGGCCCGGGCGGGAGCCCATATTGCCACTGTCACCTACGACGTACTTATGCAGATGATAAACCATCCGCTTACCGATATTGGTATCAGCCGCTTCTTGGCGGACTGGAAAAAAGTGTCACCAAAATAAGAGCTGAATCAGGACGAAAATAGTCGTAAAATAATAAGAGCCGAGGGAAATTCCCTCTACCGGATGAGAGACGGAGGCTCGGGAGTGAGGTCGAACCATGATGAACATCGAAGAACTGGAAAAGAAAAGTAAAGACGAGTTGATTGAGCTGGCCAAAGAAAAGGGCATATCAGACCATACCGGCCACCGGAAGCAGGATATAATCACCAATCTGCTCCAAGTAGATATATTACAGCAGGGCCATACCTTCTGTAACGGCATCTTAGAAATCATGAGTGACGGTTACGGTTTTCTCCGGCAGGACACCCTACTGCCCGGCCAGACGGACGTATACATCTCCCCGTCTCAAATCCGCCGTTTCGGGCTACGCAACGGCGACCTGATTACCGGGCAAGGCCGGCCGCCCAAGAGCAACGAGAAATACTACAGCCTACTTCAGATATTGACCATCAACGGTATCAACCCGGAACTGGCGACAAGCCGCCCTCTCTTCAGCTCGCTCACACCCACCTTCCCGAACAAGTTAATTGACCTAGAAGCGTCTCCTGATGACCTTTCCACCCGCCTACTCAACCTCATCGCCCCTATCGGTCGCGGCCAGCGGGGCTTAATCGTATCGCCACCCAAGGCCGGCAAGACACTGCTACTTAAGTCCATCGCCAATTCCATCACCACCAACTACAATGATATTCACCTAATGGTCTGCCTCATCGGGGAGCGCCCAGAGGAAGTTACGGATATGAAACGCTTCGTCAAAGGAGAGGTAATCGGCGCCACCTTTGACGACGCGGTAGAGAACCAGACCCGCGTTGCCGAGTTAGCCCTAGAAATGGCCAAGCGCAACGTGGAAAGCGGTAAGGACGTGGTTATTCTACTGGACGGCATCACCCGCCTCACCCGAGCCTATAACCTAGCGATGCCATCCAGCGGTCGTACCCTATCCGGCGGCATTGACCCTGTAGCCCTTCACCCGGCCAAGCGCTTCTTCGGCGCCGCCCGCAACGTTGATGAGGGCGGCAGTCTGACGATTATCGCCACCTGTCTCATCGATACTGGCAGCCGTATGGACGACCTCATCTATGAAGAGTTCAAGGGGACAGGCAACATGGAACTCCACCTTGACCGCCGATTCTCGGAGCGCCGCATCTTCCCGGCAATAGATATTCAGCGCAGCGGCACCAGGCGAGAAGAACTACTGGTCGATGAAGAAAGTCTGAAACAAATATGGCTGCTACGGCGCATGGTAGCCATGATTTCCTCCGGTTCCAGCAACCTAGTCGAAGCCACCGAGCGAATCGTGGGCCGCCTACGCAAGGCCAAGACCAACGTCGAGTTCCTAGCTAATCTGAATAAGGAGATATAGATGCAAATCAGGAAGACCTATACAGAGGTAAACCCGGAGCTACTTTTTAACGAAATCAGAGACTTTGTCCTGAAGCAGGGAACGAACTTGGGTGAGGCCAAGATAGAGACCTACGCCTCGCCGAGTGATACCTCATCGTTTATTTCACGCGGCACGTTGAGCTTCAATCTTCCGGGTGAGTCGGGCAAGGAAGGAAAAGAATGCATTAGAGCCCATATCGTCGGCTCGATCCGGACGGAAACGAAGATGATGCTGGATACCGACGAAAAGCTCTTCCCGCCGAAGAAAACCTCAGCCTTGCAGGACGACCTAGACTTCATCTTCGGCCCATTCGAGAAAAAGTAACGGTCACCGCTCGGCGGCCAGCCGGTACATATTCTGATAAGCCTGCCCGAAATCAGGACTATCTTCCCGGAGTTTATCTTTCAGGACGTTCATCCGCCGGATAAATTCCGGTCGGTTTTTATTTTTAACCAGATCGGCCCACTCCGTCACCTTACGGTGGAACACGGCTTCAATTCCAACCATATCGGGTAAGGTCATTTGCAAGGAAGCATAAAGCTCTGGATTCTCCGAAACAACACTCTCCACTAAAGTCAGCAGCACCTTGTAGGTAATACCACCCACCGCCTCCGTCTGTTTCAGCCGGTCAGTATTAATCAAGGTGTCGGCCGAAATGATGGCAATAAAGTGGGCCAGTCCCAGAACGACAGCCATTTTTTCATCGTGTTCGGCAGGAGTCATCAGGCTAATTCTGGCACCTCTAGCTTCCAGATACTCCCTGACCTTCTGCGCCAAGGTCCTCTCCCCGTCACTAGTCGGAGTCAGCACGAAGTTCTGGTTGGCCACGTTGGCGGCGCCGGGGCCGAACAGAGGATGAGTACCGAGCATCCGCGCCCCCTTCAGGTACTTATGCATCGTGGCCACCGGAAACACCTTGAGAGAAGTAATATCAACCACGACCTGCCCGGGTGAGATATGCGGGCTTATCTGCGCCACCACCTCTTCGAAGCTCTCCACGGACACTGACAGCAGCACGGCATCAGCAACTTGGATGGCGTCCACCATTGAGGCGACTTTTACTTCCAGCTCCCGCCCAGCGGCCCGCAGTTTTTTTTCGTTCCGGCCACAGATGACCACCTCCTGGCCGTCCTGAAGCAAAAAGCGGGCAAACCATCGCCCCATTTTCCCTGAACCACCGATGATGGCTACTTTCACCCGATCACCTCACTGCCTTTTACGAGCCCTAGGGTAAGAACCCAAGACTTTAATAAAGATTGAAGTCTTATCTAAGCTTTCCAAGGCTTCACGGGCGGTCCCGTCCTGGCGGTGACCGTCAAAATCAAGGTAAAAATTATACTGCCAAGGCTTCTGCCTCGTCGGCCTGGACTCAAGCTTAGTCAAATTGATATTCCGGCGGGCAAACTCTCCGAGGGAGTTATACAGCGCACCTGGCCCGTCTTTGGTCGAAAAAACGATAGAGGTCTTATCATCACCGGAAAAAGGAGAGTCTTCCTTAGCCAAGATAAAAAATCGGGTGAAATTATTCGGGTTATCTTCTATTTCCTGAGCAACCACCTTCATGCCGTATATTTCAGCGGCCCGGGCGCTGGCAATGGCGGCGCTGTCGAACAGTCCTTTCTCCTTTATCATTTTAACGCTGCCCGCGGTATCATAATTAGGGATCAGTTCACAGTCCAGCTGTTTCAAGAACCGCCGACATTGCGCTAGAGCCTGCGGGTGGGAGTAGACCTTCTTGATAGCATCCAGTCCCGTTTCCGAACGGGCAATGAGGCAATGAATCACGCGCAGTTCCAGCTCGCCGCATACCTGGAGAGCCGACTCCAACAGAAGGTCATACACTCGGCTAATGATTCCTTCCAGCGAATTCTCCACCGGGACCACACCGAACGGCACGCCTTGCTCCTCCACCGCCTGGAACACGTCCTCCAGCGTTTCGCAGGGTCTAATCTGTATGGAAGATCCGAAAAACTGAAAGGAGGCCTCGGCGCTGTAGGCGCCTACCTCGCCTTGAAAAGCGACCTCCACTCCTTGGACGTTTTTACAGACGGCGATTATCCGCCGGTAGATGCCTTCTATAGCCTCCCGGCTTATGCCCAAGTTTTTATCCCGGGCAATGTTGTTGACATTTTCCAGGACCCGGTATTCTCTTTCTTTGTCTTCCACCAGCTGGTTCTGCGTCTTTTTCCCTCGGCCTATCTCCTCGGCAATTTTGGCCCGTTCATTGATAAGGGCCACTATCCGGGCGTCAACATCGTCTATTTTCTTTCTCAGGTCTTCCAGATTCATTTTATCACCCTCGGTATCATTCCCACCCTCAAGGCGAAGTCGGCGAGGATTACCGCCATTATGGCCTCGACCACGGCCACCGCCCGAGGCACGATACAAACATCGTGCTTTCCTCTGACGGCTAAACCAACCTCTTTCATCTCTTTAATATCCACCGTCGGCTGACTCCGAGCAATGGAAGCAGTCGGCTTGACAGCCACACGAACAACGATAGGCAGGCCATTACTAATGCCGCCGAGAACGCCACCGGCGTTATTGGTCACGGTGCTTATCTTACCATTTTTGAGGACAAACGGATCATTATTTTCTGAACCCATCTTCCCGGCCACAGCAAATCCGGCACCGAATTCCACTCCTTTTACCGCCGGGATAGACATCAGGGCTCCCGCCAGGGCACCATCCAAGTGGTCAGAAGATGGCTCTCCCAGGCCGACCGGCACATTAACGGCGATGCCTTCGATAATACCACCGAGACTATCACCTTCCTCTCTGACTTTCCGAATCAGCCTATCCATCTTCCCGGCCACTTCAGAGTCAGCGCAGCGGAGTACGTTCTCCACCACGTTTTTCCTGATTTCGTCCAAGGTTAACGGCCGGGCTTTTATCCCACCGATTTCCACGGTGTGGGCCATTATTTCTACACCAATCAGACCAAGCAGCTTTTTGGCCACCGCCCCGGCCATGACCGAGGCCACCGTGATTCTCCCGGAAAACCGACCACCACCTCGGAAATCATTAAATCCCCCATACTTCACAAAGGCAGTATAATCGGCCTGACTCGGCCGGAACTGGAACCTAGTCTTTTCATACTCGCTAGAATCAACGTCTTTGTTCCAGACTAGGCAGCAAACAGGAGCGCCGGTGGTCACCCCGTGGAAAATACCGGACAAGACCGTGATCTTGTCCTCTTCCACCCGCGTGGTGGCCGCAGCACCCGCCCCTGGTTTTCTTTTGTCAACCTCTCTCTGGATATCATCCTCGTTGAGAGGTAGGCCGGCAGGGCAGCCGTTAATGACCACACCTACGCAGCGGCCGTGACTTTCGCCAAAGCTAGTAACGGTAAATAGCCTACCCAAACGATTATTCATCTATCATTACCTTACCTTCGATGCTCTCTAGTATAGCCCAGAACTCGGGAAAAGTCTTGTTCACGCATTCCGCGCCGTTTATGGTAGTGCCGCCGGCCAGTGTCCCGAGGATGCTAAATGCCATGGCAATACGGTGGTCATAATGGCTATCGATAACGGCGCCGGTTAGTCCTGAACCGACGATAACCAGTTTATCTTTCTCCTCGGTTACGACCACGCCCATTCTTTGCAGCCCCTCACCGACCGCCGCCACCCGATCTGATTCTTTCAGGCGCGCCCGAGCAATACCGGTGAATTCGCTAGTCCCCATAGCGGCTGCGGCCAAGACGGCCATGGTAGGCAGCAGATCAATACCATCGGTCAAATCGGCTTTTATTGCCTTCAATCTCGATTTACGCACCACAACTGAATCATGGTTTATCTCAACCAAAGCGCCCATTTCTCTCAAGAAGTTCAGCATCATCTTATCACCTTGAAAACTCTCTAGGTTTAAGTTCTCCACCGCCACATCCCCAGCAACCGCCCCCAAGGCTAAAAAGTAAGAAGCCGATGACCAGTCACCCTCTACCTCGTACCTGGTCGAACGGTAGCTCTGCCGGGTGATTTCAAATTCGTCCAAGGCAAGAGTATACTCTACCTTGACCTCAAAATTTTTCAGGCAGTCTAAAGTCATCAAGACATAAGGCTTTGATTCCAGTGGTGTAGTCAGCCTGATTTTCACTCCTTCTTCGGCAAAGGGAGCCATGAAGAGCAGCGCCGAGATAAACTGGGAGCTGATATCACCAGGCAGTTCGATTACTCCCCCTTTCAGCCAGCCCCCGTTGACCACTACCGGAGCCACCCCGCCCTGTGAATAGCAATCCACTCCCAGCTGACGGAGTACCTGAACTAAAGGCCCAACCGGTCTCCGAGCCAAGGATGAACCGACTGTCAAACGGCATTTGCCGGGGATTATGGAACAGACAGCGGTCATAAACCGTAGGGTCGCCGCCGAATCGCCACAGAATAGGTCTTCTCTGGGCTGGTGAAAATTCCCCCCGTTGACCCGCCATCGGCCCACTTCCGGGCGGACACGCACCCCGACCTTGGACAGCACATTAGCCGCCGCCTCGGTATCCTCCGAGCTTAAGAAGTGTGCTATCTCGCTTTCGCCCCGGGCAAGAGCAGCACACATCAATCCCCGAATAGTATAGCTTTTGGAAGGCGGGGCGCTCATCTTGCCTTTTATTTTACTTTTAGCGATGAAAGCTTTCATTTTCTTAAGATTATCTAGTTATTATAGTAACCCCATCCCCCCTAATCCCCTTTCCTTTCGAAGAGCCTTCGACTTAATAAGAGAAAGAGGGAAATGATTACGTTAGAGAGATTTCACCCCTCTAAAACTTCCCGTAGTCGTCTTTCTCCTTCACCTCATTAGAACTCCTGATATATACCGATATATATTTGGGGCTTTACCTCTCGTGAACTCTCTATTATTTCTCTTCTCCAGACTTCGTCTCTCTAGAGCTCCACATAAATATGTCCGGTCTCTAGACACTCTCCGTTTCTTTCATTGTTTCTATAATTTGCCCGACCACGGCCTTGATATCCAGTACCGACGTGTCTATGGTTATATCGGCGGCCCGCCGGTAAAACGGCCGGCGAAACTCCAGAAGCTCGCGAATGGTGGATTCCTGATCCGCCGTAGCCAACAGCGGCCGGTCGTTTCTATCCGTTGACGTCCGTTTCAGGATTACTTCCGGTGACGCCGTCAGGTAAACCATCAGGCACTCCTTTCTCAGCCGATCAATGTTTATCTTATTAAGAACGACGCCGCCTCCACCGGCAATAACCACGTTCTTTTTCCCAGAAATTTCCCGAGCCGCCCCAATCTCAAGCTCTCGGAAAGCCATCTCCCCATCCTGTTGGAATATCTCGGGGATGATCTTGCCTGCCTTCCGCACAATCAGATTATCCAGCTCCACGAACTTCTTACCCAGCTTCTCCGCCAAGACCCTACCCACCACCGTTTTCCCTGTCCCCATAAAACCAATCAGAGCAATGCTAGTCTTCATATCCTAAAGCTTTAATCGCTTCCTTTCTCATCAGGTTAACCGGGGGCTTCCGCCCTGTCCATTTCTCAAAAGCCAAGGCACCCTGCCAGACCAACATGTACAGCCCGTCTATGGTCCGGGCACCAGCCGCTTCCGCCTCCCGCAGCAGTCTGGTCTTGATGGGATTATAGACAATATCAAAAACAACCAGGCCTGACCTGAGTAATTTCGCCGGCACGGGGGTATCTTCCACGCCGGGAACCATACCCACGCTGGTGGTATTAACCAGAATATCCGCTTTAGCCAGCGCCGCCGCCAAGTTTACCTCACTCAGCGACCGGGCTTTAATTTCCTGTTTCAAGGCTCGAATAATCCGGCGGGCCAGCTCTTCCGCCCGATCTAGGTGCCGGTTAAGGATAACCGGATGGGCACCCCTTTCGGCTAGGATAAAGGAAATCCCTTTGGCGGCGCCGCCCGCTCCCAAGATAACCACGTTTTTCCCCGCCGGCTCAATCCCTTTCTCCAACAGCGCCTGCAGAAAGCCTGCCACGTCGGTATTATAGCCGGTCAGTACACCGCCATCATTCACTATGGTATTGACAGCATCTATCCTCTCCACCGAAGAGTCCAACTTATCCAGGAACGGAATAACCGCCGTTTTATGCGGTATGGTGACATTCAAGCCCCGGATATTCAAGGCTCTCAGGCCACCAATGGCCTCAGCCAGGTCTGCCGCCCGCACGCGGAAAGGTAGATACCAACCATCGATACCCAGCTCTTTAAAGGCAGCGTTATGCATCACCGGCGACATAGTATGCTCTATAGGATCACCTATGATACCGCAGATCTTCGTTTTTCCCGATATCAGACTACCCTCTACCATGGCATCATTCCGTAAATCTTTCTTAACTCGCCCACCGTTATCTGGCCGGAGGCCGCTTCCTGGCCCTTCTCAACAGCCGCGTAGACAAAGTCACCGCCCGCTAACGGGCAGAACATCCGGCTGACAAAACCCAGAGACCCCATAGCAAAGGCGACTATCCTAACTTTCGAGAAGTCCGGGATGAGCTGCAAGACCGTCAGGTTATCCTCAAATTTTTGCGCCGTGGTGACCATTTTACAAATATCGGCGCCGGCGACCAGCTGCCGATTAACAATTTCCTTCATTCTCTCCAGAGACGGCGTTCCTTTCTGGTCATGGAACGATAGCAGACATTCCGCCTTCGTCTTAATCCGCTTGACCATCGACTCCAGATTATCCGTCACCAGCTCAATATCAATTATGGCCGCCCCTAGATCAATAGCGTCAAGCAGTTTTTCAATTCTAGCCGACTCGCTCCCCGACCAGCGGCCGCCTTCGCTGGCAGTCCGGTTACAGGCTATCCACGGCTTATCCAACCGCCTTACCAGTTCAGGCCAGTCCTCACCAATAAGATCTATACGCACCTCAAACAATTCCACGAATGGCGCTATGCCTTTTATAGCGGCCAGGTCATCACTTACGATGGAGGCACAAATTCTGGGTCTATTCTTCACCGTCCAGAACCTCCTCGACCAAAGACGGGCTTACTTCGTCAGATACCAAAACACTGCCGATTGACTTCAGCAGGACGAACTTCACTTTCTCTTCCCGCACTTTTTTATCGTGTTTCATCACCTGAATAATTTTTCCTTTTTCCAGCTCTGGTACCTTTGTCGGCAGGCCAGCCCTCGCGATAATATTCTTCAACCTGACTAGCCCATCATTCGCCAGCAAACCCATCCGGCTTGAAATTCGAGCCGCGGCGACCATACCGATGGCTACCGCCGAGCCATGTCCCATCCGAAACCTCGAGACGGACTCAATAGCGTGGCCAATAGTGTGCCCGTAATTCAAAATATTCCTCAGACCGGTATCCTTCTCGTCTTCGGCAACTACCCCGGCCTTAATCTGCGCCGCCCGAGAAACGACCTCCTCTAACACCTCTTTGTCAAGTGATTTTACCCGCTCTAGGTTCTCCTCCAGGAAAGCAAAAAACTCCTGATCCCGAATGACAGCGCTTTTTATCACCTCGGCCAAGCCGTTGGCCAATTCTACCGCAGGCAGGGTCTTCAGCGTATCCATATCCGCCATGACCAGCTCCGGCTGGTAGAAGACCCCGATTTTATTTTTCAGCTGCCCGTGGTCCACCGCCACCTTACCACCAATACTACTATCCACCTGTGACAGCAGAGTGGTTGGCACCTGTACCAGAGGCACTCCCCGCAGGTAGGTAGCCGCCACGAACCCACCCAGGTCACCGATAACCCCACCTCCCAGGGCCAGAATCGGCGTTGTCCTTTCCGCACGGGCTTCGGTCAGCTCATGGTACAACCGCCCGGCGGTCTCCAGCGACTTTTGCGCTTCCCCCACCGGGACGAGCAGAATATCCACTGTAAAACCCTCTTTCGCCAGGCTCCGACCCAGCGCCTGCCCATAGAGACGATCCACGGTGGTATCAGTGATAACCACCAGCTTGCCGGAAAACCCGCTTGCTCTCAGTCGGCGTCCAGTCCGGGCCAGCAAACCGAACCCGATGTGGATTTCATAGCAGTCACTACCCAGAGCTACTTCGACTTTCCTCATTTAACAATAACCAACACTTTCCGGCTCGCGGGCCACCAGCTGGTAGATTCTCCGACAGGCGGTGATAACCTCTTTCAGTTCATCCGGAGTTATCATCTGCTGAGCATCAACCAGCGCTTCCGAGGAATTATAGTGCGTCTCGACCATTAACCCACTCGCTCCGGCGGCGATAGCGGCACAACTCATATTAAAAATAAGGTCCCGACGGCCGGTGGCATGACTCGGGTCGGCAAGCACCGGCAGATAAGTCTCTTTCTGAATCACCGGCACCGCTGTCACGTCAAAGGTATACCGGGTGTAGTTTTTACCTTTACCCACCGGCAGTATCCCTCTCTCGCACAGGATGATATCTTTATTACCTTCGGCGGCGATATACTCGGCAAAAGACAAGAACTCGTCAATGCCGGCACCGAAATGACGCTTAAACAGGACTGGTTTTTGCTTCCGGGCCACGTTAGCGAGTAGGTCCTGGTCATACATATTACGGGCACCTACCTGCATTATATCAACATACTCCGCCACCAGGTCAATCTGCGTTTCCCCTCTCACCTCAGTGACCACCGGCATTTCGAACGCCTGACCGGCTTGATACAGCCATTGTAAAGCCTCCTCAGCTTCCTCTCGGCCATTACTGCCCAAACCTTGAAAGGAATGGACAGAGCTTCTCGGCTTGAAAATACCTCCCCGCAGAATATGAGCACCAGCTTTCTTCACACCTTCGGTAATTTTAAACAGCTGCTCCCGGCTTTCGATAGCACAGGGCCCAGCAATAAATACCAAGTCGTCACCACCGATGGTAACGTTACCCACCGATATTTCCCGCCGCTCACCTTCTTTCTCGAAACGCCGACTATACTCCCGACTTATCAGTTTATAGGGAGTCTCCACCATCACCGCTTCTTTCACCCCGGGAAGGGTGGCAAAGTGCGAAAAATCTATCTTCCGCTCATCACCCACCAGTCCGATTACCGTCCGGTACTCCCCTCGGGAAACGTCAGCCTTCAGCCCGTATTTTTTTACCTCCTTGACCACGTTAGTGATTTCTTCCTTACTGGCTTCTGATTGCATGATTATCACCATCATCCTCCTTAACGTTTTATTTTTCTCCGGTCACTAGAAAAGAAAAAAGCCCTTTTGGGGAGGGCTCTTCATCTAATTCAATTGCTTTTATTCGGTTGATTCCCTAAAAGCTACATAACAGAGGCCTCCCCAGCGCAGGTTATGCGCCAGCTAAAATAATAATAGCAATAATACGAGCTAAATTTTTGTCCCGACATCTTCACTGCCTCTTTCGTTAACCTCGCCTATTTAGACTCAATGTAGCATAATCCCGATTCTTTGTCAACCCACGCCGAGAAATGGTTCCAATAAGTCGTGGTTGATTAAGGGAGGTAAGTAAAATAGTAACCGGAGCAAAAAGTAAAGTGAAGGATAAAACAAAAATGTAACTATCAACCACGACTTATTGGAACCCATTATTTAGATGCCTGTTATTTGAGTCCAGTGGCCACCACGGGGCTTATGCTGCAATGGCAGGAAGCTCGGGGTGGACATCCGCAGGGGGACGCAAATTTTACCTTACTTAATTTCTCTCACTATTTTAAGAAAGGTGATGTCTCGACCAAATACGAAGGATAACAGCCAGTCCATGAGTATCCTAATGCGGTTATAGGTTCCGGTAACCAGTAAGGAATAAGCCAAAAGCCAAATTAATTTTGCCGGAAGGCCATAAAGCCGTAGGCCATGGAAACGAAATACAGCCTTAGAGACGCCTAAAGAGACCACTTCTCCAGTATCAACGTAGCGATAAGGTCTCTTATGCTTACCTCTAATCTCGGCCAAGATATTGAGGGCAGCTACTTTGGCTTGACGTACTGCAGTGTGGGCTCGAGGAGGTATCGGCCGTCCTGACATTAGGTCTTTAAAGTGGGCACAATCGCCAATGGCATAAACCCCGGGGACGTCGGGTATTTCCAGATATTCGTTAACAGAAACTCGACCGATACTATCTTTGGCAACATCGAGGTCAGCGATTCGTGGATTAGCGACCACACCCGCCACCCAGATAAGGGTATTGGTGGGCACGTTTTCCGTACTATTGATTTCCACGCGGTCTCTGGAGACATGCGTAATCCGTGCTTTCAGTTTGACTTCGATCCCCATTTGTTGAAGTTGCTGCATGGCGTAGGCACCAAGTTTAGTATGCAAATCAGCCATAATCTTGGACTCAGCCTCAACCAGAATAATCTGGATATTATCAGGGTCTACTTTCCTGTGGAACTTAATCAGGCTTCTGAAGATGAAGTCCCTCAGTTCGGTTACTACCTGGACACCGGTGTAGCCCGCCCCAGAGATGACAAAGGTGAGTAGCTGTCTCTGTCGTTCCGGATCATTTTCGATACTAGCTTGTTCAAAGGCTCCGATGACATGATTTCTAATTAGCACTGAATCATACAGGGTTTTTAGAGTAAACACGTTTCCTTCCATGGAGTCGATACCCGACATATTGGTAACGCTGCCTAGCGCTAGGATAAGATAGTCGAAATCCATAGTTCCCATGGTAGTGATTACCTTGTGATGGCCAAGGTCTATCTTTTTTACGCTGGCCTGAACAAAATTGAATCTGTCTCTCCAGTGTAATCTTCTGATAGGATAAGCAACGTGTCTGGGCTCTATATTTCCCATGGCCACCTCATGTAACAATGGGGAAAAGAAGAAGAAATTCTCGTCGCTTACCATAGTGGTCTCTATATTCTCATTTCGATTCAGCGCCGGCACAAGATACCGTAAGACATAGGTGCCCCCAAATCCACTACCCAATATCAAGACCTTTCGGCTACCCACATGAAGCCTTACGTGACCGATATTTCTCTTACGCAGTAAACCGGCAGAACTTTCCCGGAATAAGACGGCAAGAAGCCTGACTAGCGTAACCGGACTGATCACCATACGGGCGATACCAGTGTAACTATAGCTTCCAGTAAACATGCCCCAGGCCGCCTTGGTAAAGGGTTGTGGTCCAACAACGTCATGTTGTTCCTCCCCAATCAATCGGCGCTGCGCCGAAAGGAAGACAGAAGAATCCTTTGCCTTGTTGTTTATCGAGAATAACAAATGTCCCCAGCGGTTATCCCGGTATATGCGATCGCAGAATGGTTGATAGTGACGCTCAAAATCATAACGAGATATACCTTGCCAGACTACAGTTCGAGCAGCCTCACGGGCGGTCAGTAATGAGGAGCCAGTACCATCCTTATACAGTCTGGAGACAGCGGCATCCCCGACCGCCACACATCTATCGGCATAATAATTTTGTGCCGAACTAATCACCGCCCGTGGGTAACAGCCACAAGTACGCTCATAATGTTCTGGTAATACCTTCCGCACAATATCTTGGTTCAAAAAGTCAGTAATCGAAACGGGATACTTACCACCACTCATTACAGAAACATTTATGAACGGCCCCTTAGGCACCAACGTTCCGAAAATAAGTCCTGCATGTGGAATCAGAAAGGCGTGCGCCATGTTGCCTAGTCGTGAGTCAACCTGTGAAATACCGGCATAAAGTTCGTCCTGAGCCATTATCCTTGTCCTCGGGGAAACATAGCCAAGTCCGTGAATTGGGATAGATTTTGTATTTACCCCTGAGGCTAACACTATCAAGTCATATTCCGACCTCCTGCCAGCTACTTCGACACTTACTCCCTGCTCCAGGTAGATACCAGTGACTCTTCGATTCTCCACTCCCACCCCTCGTTCTTGAGTCTGTTTGAAGAGCCAAGCGTCAAAACTGATGGGATTCTTATAGTGGGATTTGAGAGGACCGCCACCTCGATAGATGCTAGCAATTTGAGCTTCTTTTTCCGGATTACTGATGGTGATTAAAGTATAGGGACTGTGGACGGCATAGTGCTCTATCTTGCTCTGAATTATTTCATCAGGTATGGTTAAACCGAGTTCACTTAGATTTCTAATCAGAGACATAGAGAGTATGCCAGCGCATCCTTTACAACCCTTTGGGCCCAGTTCATTAAAATTCCGCGGCTCGTAGATAGTGATTTTAGGGTGGACGCCTTTCTCCGCCGCGTAGTACAGGAGGTACAGCGCAAAAAAACAGCCCGCGGGCCCACCGCCGATAATAGCGACTTTGGCACCGGTCTCTAATTTGATAGGATTTCTGTTCATATTATTACTAAGTCCCTTATACCTGATTATTGCTCCAGTGAGTATCCCTTAGCTGACTGCTTCCAAATTGATTTCCGAATTGAATCGACGTCTTCCTACCCTCACTAATGAAAGATATAGAGATGACCATGGGGACCAGTGATAATCATCAATGGCAATAGCGTACCTAAAACCAAAACGATAGCAAATCCAAGCAAAGACACCATATTGATTGGCCATTTGAGACTGGTTAATCTACCTGCTTGCTGGGATACAGTACTGCCAAAGCAATAAGAAAAACTATCTGGATGATGTATGGAACGGTTACTATGTCCCAGCCGATTGTACCACGCACTAAATAATAAATAGTCATTATTAAGAATAGGGTATAACCCATGATTCCAGTGGCCTGAACCCAAGTTCTATGGCGCACAGAATCTCTAGCTACCAAGAAGAAGCCAACCGCCGGCATGACAAACATAGAGCCAAGCAATCCATCGAGGTACTTGAATTCATCAGAGCCCTCAGGGAAATTATATAACGCACCAGTCTGTTCAGGGGCAACGAACATCATTACTCCGTTGACTAATACCACAGGGTTATCTTCAATACTTTTACCATGTTGTTCTTCTTTACTTTCAGCAAGTTTTGTGATTATAATAGTCATTGATGCAGTCTGTCAATATCGTTTCACCTTTTATCAACTTTTTGACAGACAATACCTTCGGGCCAAGCTAGTATAAGATTACAGGCCATTATCTACAAGAAGCAAAAGTTCAGGTATACCCAGTGATAATGAAGCCGGCGCCAGAGATTCAGCTATGAACAGTGAAAGATATCAAGTCGAGATTGTAGACGCCAGCTACTATAAAAGAATGATCAGCTGTCAAGATGCCTGTCCGGTACGTACTGATGCCCGGGGATATGTAAATGCAATAGCCGACGGGGATTACGAAGCCGGGTATATCCGGGCGAGACAACCCAACCCTTTTGCCTCTATCTGTGGTCGCGTCTGCGCCGCCCACTGTGAGAAGGCCTGCCGACGAGGGAAAATTGATACCCCGATAACCATCCGCTCCCTGAAAAGATTTCTCTGCGAGCTGTACGGGATAGAAGCCAAAAGCTATCTGCCTCTCACCAGAGAGACGGGCAAAGGGGCAGGCATCACCCTGCTCACTGGCAAAACTCCCGGTAATGCTTTAACCGCGGAGAGCTTTAGTCAGTTATCTCTAGCTCAGGAAAAGAAAACTACCAAGGAAAGTCCAGACAACGTTCGAGTAGCCATTATCGGCACCGGTCCTGCCGGACTTTCCGCCGCCCATGACCTAGCTCTTTTAGGCTATAAGGTAATTATTTTTGAAGCCGCGCCCTCTGCCGGCGGTATGACGGCACTAGGCATTCCAGAATATAGACTCCCTCGAGACATTCTGAAATCAGAGATTGAGGAAATTCTGGACCTGGGTGTGGAGATGAAGCTCAATACGCGCCTAGGGATGAATTTCAATCTAGACACTTTGAGGGAGCAGAGGTTCAAAGCTGTTTTCATTGCTATTGGAGCGCACAAGGACAGAGGATTAGACGTTGAAGGTATCCACTTGGATGGAGTTCTACCGGCGGTAGATTTCTTACGTAATGTGAACCTGGGTTATAAGGTTGAGCTAGGAGACAAGGTGGCAGTGGTGGGAGGCGGTGATGTGGCCGTGGATGCTGCCCGGTTAGCCGCTAGGTTGGAAGAGGTTTGTGATCTTCTAGCTACGGGGAATTTAGTAACCGTAATGGATGTTACCCGCCGTGCTCTAC
>Ga0187827_10003293_pt1 | contig 20978 bp, 15 predicted proteins | sample ETNtaG_39_FD_167969 | JGI IMG/M metagenome (GOLD analysis project Ga0187827, IMG submission 167969) | Marine microbial and viral communities from oxygen minimum zone, Eastern Pacific Ocean - ETNP2014_SV_150_PacBio MetaG (Illumina Assembly) | ecosystem: Environmental > Aquatic > Marine > Hypoxic... | reverse complement strand
TTGAGCGCTTGTCAAGGTGCGCTCTCCCTTCAGGGGTCAGGACAGCATATCGGTTCTTGTCATGAGCACTTGGTGGAATGGTTAGGAAACCCCGTTCTCGCAATCGGTTGATGTAGAGGGAAAGATTTCCTGGGGCTCCGATACCAGCATCTTCGAACAAGTCCATCATCACTCTAGGTGGTGAATCGTTCACGCCCTCCACATCTCGCAGATAATGAAGTGCTGCAAGTACTTGATCAGGTCTCTTTGTGAGATTGCAATTGTCGAGTAGGGCCTTGAAAGCAGTTCCACGCTCTGGAAGGCCACTGCGTTTTGCAGCATCCACTGCCGCAGCAATCGCTTCTTCCCGAGCACTACGCACCTTGGCCAGTGCTGCCGACCAATCTTCTTCTTCACGGAGTTTGAGAATCTCAGCATCAACCTCTTGTTGAGCGCCTGAGACATCAATTTCGATATCGCCAACTTTGATGTGAATCCGGCTTCTTGATTCCGTATCTTTACTCATTTCCATCCCCTTCGTGATGATGCCTCGACCAACGACCTTTCTTTAACGATTGCTAAGGGTATCTTTCTCCCGCTCACTGTAACTATTGAGCAACCAACCTACTTTATTGATTCCGCAGGTTTTCCATTCAATATGCTCCTTTCAAGCACTCAGTATCATCATTTATTGGTTGCAAGGTATTCTGCAAGGAGAGAAATATTCCGAGCCGTACCCAAATAACACAGAGATATAATAAACAAAATAATTGTATCAATTCACCCGAAACATGGTACATTTTCAATATGTCATGTCAGCGCAAGCCACATGAGGAAGTCTGTTCGTCGGTCGTCCGGGTGAAACCGTGACTGCATCCAACCTTTCCGAAACCGCGTCAAAGAAGAATGCTTTGAGCATAGCAATTCTGCTACTTGTTCCGACACTGTTACTTGCCATTCCCGTGGCGGCAGATTCCGAGGGAGGTTCGGTGACCACATTCTCTAGTGGTGCTTTGACAGCCCCAATTGAATTGTCTGGAACTGCATACAACTCGAGCATCAGTATTGATTCACCTCGAAACATCACATATCAGGTAGCGAGTCTGGAGATTGAATTCAATTCTGATGATCCTTCACCAGGTCAGACATGGTTGGATATCAACATGGATGGTTTTGAGGAATGGGCTTGGAATGGTACGGGGATGGGTTCAATTGGTTCTCAGACGATGTTCAGTACAGGAGCCAACAATGATTCGATTGCGGTTTCATCTGGCACTAGCCCTTCTACAGGGATTCATTTACCTGGGGATTCACAGATATTCTCGTCTCAGTTGACAGCGACATTCACTCCAACGATGGGCGGAGGATTGTACTCCATTGGGGAATTGATCGATATCGCCATCGGGAATATTGATTCTGACCCTTACCTCGAGATAATCGTTCTTTCAGACGAACCTAATGGGAATTCAAGTGCCAACAAATCGATTGGTTGGATGGAATGGGATTCCAGTACTTCCTCTATCACTAATGTCACATGGGCTGAAACTTGTTCTGCTGGAGGGGAATTACGACTTGGAGATGTGAACAATGATAGCCGTGTTGATATCGGTGTTGTAGTCTCAGAAAGTTCATCGATGTGTGTCCATATGAGCAATTCCAGTAACAGTGGATACATCGCCAGTAATCTGAATGTTTCAGTAGGGGAAGGGTTGACTGATATTGACTTTGCAGATGTTGATGGAGATGGATTCTCAGATGTGGTTTCAGTGCATGGACATACTGGTATATTATCGACTAGACTATATCGCAATGCGACAGGAAATTTTGCTGACAATGTTACTCAAATAATCTTCGAAAACAATTCTGTAGGCCCAGTTCCAGTTTTTTTGGAAGAACTTACAGTTGGTGAATTGAATGGTACTGGTACTGGATGGCATGTGTTGGTCGCAGATGCACTGGGGCATATCACTGCATGGAATTATAATTCATCCCTGCAGGTGCCATGGGTCGAACATCGAAAGAGCTTCGATGGGGCAAAAACCAATCTTCAACTTGTGGATGTCAATTCAGATGGATTTCTTGACACAGTAGGTATTACAGATATGGGGCATGTGGTGTCCATTTACAATGGCACTGATTGGACCTCTTCTACAGGTTCCCCCATTATAATCGTCAATTCAACCTTCGCTGATGTGGATAATGATGGCGTCATGGATATAATCACCCCTTCGACCGGATTATCTGATGGAAATGATGCGACCTTTGTTGGTGAATTGGAGGTCAGACCAATCAATGCCAGCGGAATCGGTGCTCAGGTCACGAACCATGTTTACGAACCAGTGACCGCTCCAACACAGATCAAGATGGCAGATCTTGATGGTGATGGGGTATTGGAGCACATTGTGGCAGGAGGAGAATCCAATCCTGGAATATTCATCGCTGGTTGGCATAATTTTTCAATCGACATTGATCAAGATGGAACTCCTGATGGTGGTGAAATAGGATATGCTGGAGATGGAGGTGCAGGGCAAGACCCTTTGATATGGAGTGACGATTCAAACGCGGTCAAGGATGCCATCGATTCATTACAACAATCTACAATATTCTCACAGGACCTTTGGAACAACGACTACTTCACTCCAGTTTTCGATGTTTATGCAGCAGGGGAGGGCACAGTCCTTCTTGATTCAATGAATATCAGTTATGATGCCATATTCACGGTTGACAATAACCCATACGCGAGTGGAAATCTTTCTAATGTGCTCAATCAATTGATGGAAGTAGGAAATGGTACGTTCAATATTCCTCTTTCTCTTAATTCCACATCGGCTGGCAAAATCACGCTGAAGAATCTTGCAGCCGTCTACACTCTCGGCGCACCGCTATTGGAATTGCCTCCAACCCCATCCCTCAATCTTGTGAGTTATGATTCCGACATGGTTCATTTCAATTGGCATGATAGCATAGATTTGAATAATTTTGTAAATTTCCAAATTTTCAGAGTAGTCAATGGAACCACATTGGATACCTCCATTCATGAATTTGATTCCACTATTCTCAACATGACTCTTGATGCCTCAGTCGTCCCAGGAACCACTTACGACTACTTTGTCAGGTCCATCCACTCATATGGGGTGGCCAGCAATTTATCTGATGTTTTGACAGTAGCTATCCCATACCCCGGAATGATTCCCTCTCCTACTACAATGATGGTTGACAGGTCTGCTGATGAAGGTGGATGGTTCAATATCTCTTGGGATGATCCTAATGCCACGACTCTAGACCATTTTGAGATTTATTTATCTTCCACTCAATTCTCAAATATTTCAGACATGACCCCTATTCTGTTGTTGAATTCCACAACCTTCTCCATTGAGACCAATCAATCCTCTGAAGGCAAATTGGTTGATGGCACTCCATATTGGGGCGCATGTATCCCAGTCGATATCTACGATAGAAGTATCACTTCAGTTGTTGCTGTAGGTCCAGAAATGACACGCAATGACAGCCAATTGGCTCCAGAGGTGGTAGTCCATGCATTCACTGGACAAGGAACGGGTGAGAGTGGTGTTGAATTTTCAGAAATCACTAGAGGTGATGGATTGACCATAGAAGTCAGTCTGACCGTAGACAGTCTACCATTGGCAGATTCTACAGTGAATCTGACCCTATCCGAGAGTTCAGAGAGGGCAGTGGCTATAGCCTGGAAGAAGAGTTACACAGGAATTACCGATTCAAATGGCACATGGACTCCAGTCCAAGAAGTGGATTGGGGAGAAATCATCGGCAGTCAACATATGCATGGAATGGTCATAGTTGTTGCGACATATTCTGGTTTTGAAGGGGATGATGCAAATCAACCGATTTCAGCAGGAGTCGATTCAGTTGAATTCGAAGCATATGTTTCAGCAACATTTACAACTAATAGCACTCAAATTCGAGCAGGTGCCGATGGTTGGAGTGAAGTTTCAGCGACTATCAGTACAACACCTGAAGATTTGTCTACAGTTATTTCGGCAGTAGAAATTGATTACGGTTTTCCAAATGATTGCTGCACCGGCAACGCTGTTTTTGATTCTACGGGTAAAGCGGTAATCAGAACCTTTAGCCTACCTAATGGTGGAACCATCTATCTTTACCTTATGATGATTCCATATTGGCTTCAAGTGGATGGCCATCCACTTGGGCAGGAAGAAACAAGCGCGACCATCGATGTTCTACCGCCTCTTCCAGAGGAGGAAGTGAATGAGTCAGTGAATGAAACCCAGCTCGAGGTTTTGATCGACCCGGTGGTGGCGTGCGACTTGATCACAATACCACTGAAGGACCCCGGTTCAGATAGTTTAACTTCTTGCCAGGCATACAATATGAATACATTCTCGATAGACATAGATTTGAGCTGGGTGGAGGATTGGTCAGATTATGAAGACCTTTCGGCCACTATCCAACCAAGCAGTCTAGAGAATATATCAGGTCAGACAAGTGCTATATTTGAGATACGACTTTCCTGGAGTGGAGATATCACTGACTCGGACAACTGGTATTACGATGGTAAGACCTTGTCGTTGATGGCGCATGTACATCATCAGGGTAATACTACACCAATAAATTATCAGATTCCTATTACAATAGAGGGAGATACAGAAGTTATTCCGGGTTCTGGTGGTGACGGAGATGACAACACCTCCTTGGATGAAAATGTCAGTGCGGGTGAAGATAGCAAATTATTGACTTATGCCATGTATGCTGGAGGCGGCATTCTTGGTCTTGGAATAGTGATTGTTGCCGGAAGTATGTTGTTTGGTGGTCGTTCTGACTTCGATGATGATGAAGATGAGGATGAAGATGATTGGGAGGATTCATTCAGCACTTTCGATGAAGATGCTCCTTCTGCCAGCAAGGCATTGTCTCGGGTCAATCGTCCTGATTCAGTGAAATTCCAAGAACGGAGGAATAAACCAGAGCCCGAACCGGAACCTGAACCTGAATACTATGAGCCCGAATATGAAGAAGAGTGGCAGGAAGAATCAGATGATGGAATAACAGTTGATGAAGATGGCACTGAATGGTGGGAAGATGATGATAGAGTTTGGTGGTATCGAACTCCTGAGATGGATGACTGGGCGGAATTCGAAGAATGAAGGATGATTGTTGCAGAACAAACGCAACGCATTTGAGGGCCCGATGTGGCGGAAGGAAGGAGGACTGACGATGGAAGACCAATCAGGAGGCGCATACGCGTTGGTTCTGCATGAGGGTGCAGACCCCAAGACAGGAGGTATCGCAATCTGCGGATTTTCAACTGTGGGGATGGTTGGAGTCATTGCTGCCAGCCATGTGATTTCCTCATTGGGCCTTTCTCATCTAGGAACAGTATTGAACACTAAGTTTCCGGCCATAGCGTTGGTACATGATGAGGTTCCAAAACATCCCGTCAGAGTCTATCAAGGCAATGAAGTGGGTGTGTTCACTTCCGAGATCCAGTTTCCTGCCGAACATGATGTTGAATTTGCTAACACGGTGCTGGAGTGGTTCACCAAGGGTGGATTTGAACGATTGATAATTGTCGATGGCCTTGTTCGACAAGACCAAGGAATCAACGATGGAGGATTATATGGGATTGGCGCTACAAAAGAAGCTAGAGAACGTCTTTCAGAGCATGATATAGAAAAAATCCAGCAGGGAGTCGTGGCGGGAATAGCCGGCCATCTATTGTCCGAAGGAGATCGTCGCGGTCTAGACATCACCGCTCTTCTTGCAGAATGTAACCCCATGTATCCTGATGCTAGAGCCGCCGCTCTTGCAGTCGAGGCCATCACCGACTTGACCGGAATGGAAATATCTCTTTCAACATTGATTGAAGATGCTCGACGAATCGAGGAAAGTGTGCAGGAAGTGCTTCAAAAAGCGCAGACGATGTTACCGGCTCCAAGTGAGTCCACAGATGACGGGATGGACCCGATGGTTGGATGAGGGGTTTTAGATGAGCGAAGAAAGCGAACGTTTTCTGCGTGATTTGGTAGATGGTGCTGAGCGTTTGACTGCCCATGAGATGGTGGAGAGTTTTGAGGAGGCATTGGCAGCAATTTCATCCGGGCATGGAACTATTGCTTGGCGGGATGGTGAACCGATTGGTGGTTCCATATGGCAGCCAAAGGTACGTTGGCATGTAGATACCAGAACGGCTCATGTATTCGTTGACGTTGCGGGTCTGGACAAAGATTGTGTTTCCATCGAAGCACGTAGTCGTGGATTGAATCTCACTTTCAGGAGAGTCAAGGAGAAGGTGCTTAGCGAGGGTCAATTTCATACTCATGAAGAAGTGAGTCAACGTTCAGTGGATCTTGGGGTTGAGATTGATGTTGCAGCAGTCAGCGCTTCCGTCGATGGTGGAATCATGCATATCCGTTGTCCACGCGATACAAAAGGTCTCAAGGTGGTAGATATCACCTGGGAGGAGTGATTCCAAAAACTTCCATGGAAGCTTCGGATATCACTGACCATGGCGCATCAGTCCTGATAGCTGGAACCTGTAGAACAGCATTCGCTGCTCGATAACCCATCAGTCGAAGTGTACGAGCCAACTGGGATGGTGAAGGAGGACCAGGGAGGTCGAAATATTTTGGAATATCATCCACTGGCAGCACTATTGGGCAATCGATTGCTGAGGCCGAATCACTCAATCCCCTGACACTCCGTCTCAAACGCCGTTCGGCGAGTTCCATTTCTTTGTCACTCCAATTCATTGTTTTTTGGAGTTTAGAATCCGGGCTGCATAATTCCATCGCTCTCTCTTCTGTCATCCGTTCCAATAGTTCTTGGTCTCCAAGGCTTCCAATCCAGATGGGTCCACTGACTCTCCCTTCTTTCAATTCAGGTGGAGAGTTGAATGGAAGCACACAACTAGGTTGCTTCAATCCACTATCGTCTCTTGGATGAAGACCAGCACTCATGGATGCTTTCAATTCCATCTCATTTGGAGAGTGAATGCGCCAACCTAGACAGGAATGCAAATCACTTGCTGCTTCTTTGGAGCGACGGACCAAGACAGTGGCCCTGATATGATGGTCATCGAATATCACCAACTTTGGGTCAATCACCCGATCATGTCTGGCAGCAGCACGCGCCAGCGCTCCTAGCAATATTCTCATTCCAGTATCATGGCGAAGGTCATCAACCACAGCCATCGCATCATAGCGGCGCCTACAGGCAGAGGGCGAGGAACCGGTCAAGGCAGCAGTATCGGTTGCACAAACATCCAGAACAGCCAGTCTGGAGCAACTCTGGATGGCACTGTCGATGAATGGAGTCGGGGAACCGAATGGATCGATGTCAATCCATTGCCACCCTGAATCCAACATCAATGAACGCGCATCTCCAGAATTGAGTTGGATATCTATCGTTGCAGGGTATTCTTTGAGATTTGCCTCAGCCCATTGCATGGAGATTGGGTCAATATCGTTACACAGTATGTGCAGCCGATGCAAGTGTTGCTGTGGTACCTCGTTCAACCATCTTCTACTCCGAATGCCAGTGGCGGCAAGGGCCTCAATGATACGTATCGGTTTTTCAGCAGTCACCAACCAATCATTCTCTAGGGCATCGGCCAACAGCATCACACTTCTCGTTCTACTACCCGCCATTGCGGGATTGAGAAAGCCACTTCCTTCTCTTGCAGCAGGCCCGCGATGTGTGACTGGAGGAATTGGAATATTGGCCAATGTTTTACCTTCAAGAATCAGTGTCCCGGGCCAACCCTCGGGGCCTTCCTGCAACTCGATTCCACCCTCAATAATGCTCGAAAATCACATCGGGGTGTGCATGTGTCACCTTGTGTCCGTGATTTCGTACCTCGCCGATGATCTTGCTCCCAGGGCAGGTATTGGAGAGGAAAGAAACAGTTGCTTCTGCACAGTAGTTGGAAATGATGATTATCATTCCACAACCCATGTTGAAAGTACGATGCATTTCATGTTCACTGACATTTCCAACTTCCTGAATCCATCTGAATTCAGGAGGCACATCAATTGGGTCTTCGATATGGTATCCCATATCTGGGTGTAAGCGCAGAAGATTAGACAACCCCCCTCCAGTGATGTGACAGATTCCATGCATTGCTTGGGAAGGAAATGCGCCTTCTCCGCTACGTGCCTCGATTATCAAATCCATCAATGGGTCGACATATATTCTGGTTGGATTCAACAAGACCTCTCCCAATGTCAACTCACCTTCTCGAAACTTTCTGATTTGCCGCCCGGGATGCTCCGCTTCAAAGGGAGGAGGGGCTTCAAGATCCGCTCCCGAAATCTCAAGGATCTTTCTAACCAATGAAAAACCATTGGAATGTATACCCGAGGATGGAATGCCGACTAGAATGTCGCCTTCGGAGATACGTTCTCCAGTAATTGCAGATTCTTTCGGTAGCCAACCCAATACCGTTCCGGAGAGGTCCAACTCTGTCACTATTCCAGGTAGACTTGCAGTCTCTCCTCCGGCGATGGTGACTCTAGAGATCGCTGCAGCTTCAGCAAGGCTATTGCCAAGTTTCTCATGCACTTCTGGATCTGGTTTCGGAGTGGCGATATAATCAACAAAGGCGATGGGTTCAGCACCAACACAGATCAAGTCATTGACATTCATCGCCATACAATCATGGCCAATTCCACCCCATGCATTCAATTGATTGGCTATCTGCAACTTACTTCCAACCCCATCGGTGGCCAAGGCCAAGAGATTATCTCCAAATTCCACCAATCCACCAAATCCTCCGGGTAAAGAGATTGGTGCACCGGGCTGTCCAGGTTTGCGTACAGAACTTGCTAAAGCAGCAACCATAGAGGCTACTGCATCACCTTCTAAGTCAATGTCAACACCTGAGGATGCATAATCAACGTTGTCGCTCATCACCCCACCCGAGGGGAACGGGGGTTTTCAGACTGACCATGATACATTCCCCGATAAAGGGACATTTGTTCAGACTTGAGAGGGGCCATCATCAAGTAGTATGTTGTTCGCGCTTGTGCCATGGCGCGAGGAACGGTCAAGTGGTTTAACAGAGTAAAAGGCTATGGATTCATAGAGAGAGAAGAAGGCGCGGACATATTTGTCCACAAGTCGAATATCGAAGGTACCATCACAGATGGCGACACTGTAGAGTTCGAAGTCGAAGAAGGTGACAAGGGCCCCAATGCGGTCAATGTCTCCAAGGTCGAGGAATAATATTCCTTGACAGAACAGTCTTTTCATTCGGTCAGAGACCGATAAAGGAAGGGTAGTGAAATATCCATTCGATAATCGATGCTTGAGTGAGTATCATCAAATTCTTCGTAGGTATGTTCAATTCCAAGTTCTTCCAGTCTTGCAGCCAATTGTCTTGTACCGAAGTGGATGTTGTATTGGTCCTGTTGACCACAATCGATGAAGAATCCCTTCAATGAAGCAAGGTTCTCTTGCACATCTTTTCTTTCTAGCATGACCACAGGGTCCCAATCCAACCATGCCTGCCATCGTTCTGGAATCAATTCACAGGTTCTTGGGTCAACGGGTAATCTGATTCCCTTTGGTGCATCCGCATCTGCATCATATGTGGCTCCCATGGCTAGAATCATCAGTGTGTGAAAATCCTCTCCTTTCATCTTACTACATGATTCCAGATGTGCTAGGAAGCCCTCCAACCCATCGTGTTTCTCAAGAGCCATCAAGGCCTTTGGGAAATCTCCAGCGAATAAGCGATCAAATCCCATATCGCCAGAATGGCAAGCAATTGCACCCCATTGTTCTGAATAGAGCATGCCATGAACAATAGCACCAAAACCTCCACTGGATTTACCGAACACAGCTCTATTCTCTCTCCCTCCTTTCAGAGGTAATTCCAATTCGAGCAAAGGAATCATCTCGTGGAGTAGAAAATCAGCCCAGTTCCCCATCGCTTGACTGTTGATGTATTGATTGCCGCCAAGTGAAGTGAAACAATCGGGTAATGCTAGAGCAACAGGCCCCATCTTTTCCTCTTTGATGAGACGGTCTATTCGTTGAGGTAATGATTCTTGGAAGGGTTTCCAGTTACTGTGTGCTTTTCCACTTCCTGTGAACCCAACCAAATCCACGAACAATGGTAATCTATCCACTTCTTCCCAACCGGATGAAAGATAGACGAGCACCTCTCTAGTGCTGGGGTCATTGAGGAGATTTCCTTGCAGGGCTTCTGAGTTGATGGTGAAGGTGCGGAATTCACCATCAACAGATGAAAAAGGGTGGCGGGGCATTGGGCTCATATGTCTCGAGTGGGCTGCTCCATTTCAAGGTCGCACCATCGGCTTGGCGCGAGATTGGGACAATTTTCCAATTGTTCAAAAATGAAGAAAATCTCTCCTTCGGAAGACATGAATTTCTCTAGAAGGCGAACGTTGCAGCATATGATTCTCCAGTGGAAGAAAAGGGGTGTTAACGCGATGCTGATAAGCCCCCCGCGACCCGTTCCGACGCCTAGCCAAGAGGTAATCACATGATTCAGGAGTTTGATATGCCTGCCCGATGGCGAAGTTTCCTAGAGGAATATAAGTCTGAAGATGTCCATGCGCTTGCCATGATGTGGCCCAAGTCTCAGAGCATCGAAGTTTCATTCCACCTCATCGAGACATTCGATTCTAAATTCGCAGTGGATATTCTTGCTCGTCCAGAGAAACATCTGGGTGCTGCAAACACCGCAGTTCGATTACTGCTTCAGGAATCCGGCAATGATCTCATGGCTTTTGTTAGGGTTGTTGGCCTGCCCAGTGACCATTCTCCAAAGATTCGCGAATTGCGTAGCGACCATATTGGCCGCTTGATAGGTCTAGACAGTATTGTGACCAAGATATCAGGCGTTAGGCCAAGAATTCATGAGGCGGTCTTCAAATGTGGCGTGTGCGAACATAGACAGTACATTCCACAACCCAATGAGCAAGAATTGATTGAACCAATAGAATGTCCCTCACACCAGGGTGGATGTGGCAGGAAAAAGCGAGAAACACGTTTCTTTCTCGATGAGAAGAAATCCAAGATGATCAACAATCAGTTCATCGAGATCCAGGAACCTCCTGAAAAGTTGCGCGGCGGGACTCAACCCCAACGCTTGTTAGCAGTTGCTGAACATGATGTTGCAGGCATCATCAATCCTGGAGATCGGGTAAAGGTCAATGGTGAATTATTCGTTAGAAGTCAGCGTAAGGCTGGCCGAGACACCCCAATTTTTGACATCTTTCTTCGGGTGATATCACTCGAACGACAGAACATCCCATTGGAAGAGGTCAATATCGACCCAGAAGATGAGAAGAAGATAAGGGAATTAGCCAAGCGTGATGATATCTACGACGTTCTTCAGGGAAGTATAGCACCCTCTATATTCGGACTTCCGAGTATTAAGGAGAGTTTGATGCTACAGCTATTCGGTGGAGTGGCAAGGAAAAATGCCGATGGTAAGCGAAACCGAGGCGATATTCATATTCTATTGATGGGGGACCCTGGAGTGGCAAAATCAGAATTACTCAATTACATGTCAATCCTTTCTCCACGTGGCCGATTCACCAGTGGAATGTCAGCATCAGCTGCAGGACTTACTGCGGCTGCAGTACAAGATTCAACCGCTGATGGACGTTGGACACTTGAGGCCGGTGCTTTGGCTTTAGCAGATCAGGGACTTGCAGCAATAGACGAATTTGATAAGATGAGTGAGAATGATCGCAGTTCGATGCATGAAGCAATGGAGCAACAGAGAATTTCAGTTTCCAAGGCTGGAATCAATGCTACCCTTTCTACCAGATGCGCGGTGTTGGCAGCAGCAAATCCTAAATCTGGAAGATTTGATTCTCTCAGTGAAACGCCATTCACATCTCAAGTAAATCTTGGTCCGCCACTTCTCTCCCGTTTCGATGTCATTTGGCTGATTACTGATACTGCGGTTGAAGAAATGGATCGAAGGATAGCCACGCATATCATCTCCAACCGCCTTGCAGGAATCAGTGAGCAGCGTATCGAAGAAGGATTGGATGCTGACCCAACGGGTTCAACTGATGACGGAGGTTTAGCCAAGACGCATGATGGTTCTGAAGCATTAGGGCATGAATTATTCAGGAAGTATGTTGCATATGCCAAGCGAAACATCAACCCTGTCATGGAGGATGCTGCTCGCCAACAAGTCACTGATTACTATGTCTCAACACGGTTGAAAGGTGGTGAATCTAGAGACAGTGTCTCAATAACTGCTCGTGCATTAGAAGCACTTGTAAGGTTGGCTGAGGCCAGCGCTAGAGTTAGATTATCAGAAGTTGCAACCATTGAAGATGCCAAGAGAGCAATCAGATTGACCACTACTTGGAGACACGGCCTGATGGGTGATACATTCGATGAGACCACCATGCAATCAGGAGTTAAGACCAGTAAGAGAAATAAAACTCTGGAAGTTCTCAGTTTCATAACTGAGGAATATCGCCGAACCAATAATGCAGTTGAGTTACAAGCCGTATTGAATTTTTGTGAAACAAATGATTTCTCCACCAATAATCTTGAAGATTTGCTGGAAGACTTGGTCAATAAGGGAACATTATTCCAACCACATGGATACGGAACCTATCAACCATCAAATGCTTGAACCATCCGTTGTCCATATCAAGGCGTAGAGGCTGCGACGGTGTGGTGATGATGCGGCATGAGCGGTGAACCGAACGGCGATGTCGCTGATGCGGATTCGTTGGACCCCATTTCTCTTGGCTTCATGTGTGGCCTTGAGATACATCAGCAATTAGCAACAGGCAAACTCCACTCTCGTCAGATTGGCGAGTTGTATGATGTCACCATTGAAACAATTCCAGACATTTGGCCGCGTTTCGCACGACGTCTAAGGGCGGCTTCAGGTGAAGGCGGGGTAGTGGATGTTGCTGCTAGATTCGAGCAACGACGAAGGCGTGGTTTCGTATATGTTCAATCACCAAATTCTGGACTTGTGGAATTGGACGAGGCACCTCCATTGAAGCATGATACCGACGCTATCGACATTTCATTGACTTTGGCGGCGATGTTGAAAATGAAACCGATTCCACTTTTACAGGCAATGCGAAAAACCGTGGTTGATGGCTCAAACACTTCCGGCTTCCAAAGAACCACACTCATTGCCACCGATGGTGTTCTTGAGGTTGAAGGAGGAGACGTGGGGATAGATGTTCTCTGCTTAGAAGAAGACAGTGCGCGCAAACTCGAAACTCAGTCCACTGATTCAGGAGAGGTTGTTTTGTGGAATCTGGATCGTTTAGGAATTCCACTGATAGAGGTAGCAACAGCCCCAGACGTGGTGAATCCGCAACATGCCAAAGATACTGCAAGAGCCCTAGGGACTTTATTGAGGGATACTCGAAGGGTGAGGCGTGGACTTGGTTCAATACGTCAAGACCTCAACGTATCGATAGCTGCTGGTGACCGTGTAGAGATCAAGGGTTGCCAAGATATCGATTGGATTCCACGCATCATCGCATTGGAAATGGCTAGACAACTGCATTTCTATCGACTTGCGAATAAATTGCGTACCGAGATGGAACTCCCCCCTCTTCCAGCAGACCGTCGAGATACGCAAGAAGAGATTGAAATGAGCGTCCGTGATGTAGTTGAGCAGGCAATCCCTCTAGTCACCGAGGACGTCTCAGAAATATTTTCTGACAGTGGTTCAGAGATGATTTCTGAATCATTGGCTTCGGGCTCTCGAATGCTGGTCTTGCCATTGCCCAATCTTGCAGGTTGTCTTGGCGAAAAGAGTGTAGATGCGGTTGGTTCTCAGTTGCCTAGACTTGGAAGGGAACTTGCGGGAGCGGCTAAACTTGCAGGGGTGAAGGGCATCTTCCACTCAGGTGAGTTACCTGCCTATGGGATAGTGGAATCTGAAGTAATAGATGTCAGAAAACATATTTCTCTTAGCGAAAAGGATGCATTTGTGCTTTGTATAGCGCCAGATTGGCAGGCTGAACTTGCCCTTGAATCGGTTCTCCATCGGGCAAGATTGGCTTGGCATAGAATACCTCAGGAAGTTCGTAATGTTGTCATCAAGAAGGGAGCGCCTGAGGATGGAACCACAGCACCAATGCGCCCCCTTCCGGGTGGGGCCAGAATGTATCCAGAGACTGATGTCCCACCTCTGGTGCTGTCTATGGAAAGGTGGGATTCATTGACATTCAGTCTTCCACTGACCAGCGAACAAAGGTTGGAGCGGTTGAACAATACGACGATTAGCAGCGACCAAGCGAAACAGTTACTTGCTAGAGAATTAGATGACGAACTCCTCGCTGGAATAAGTGGAAAGAATGGTTTCCCCCCAGTTCAAGGTAAAACATACGCATCCCTCCTCCTTGCCGGAATGGAGCAGACGCCCCCGCTCCTTGTTGCAGCCATGGTGTATCTTAGGGAGCAGAATTTGTTAGCGAGGGAAGCTGAACTGCCCTTGGCTCAGGATTTGATGAAGGGCGGTGCATGGAGAGATGGAATGAGCGAATCAGAATGTACAGCATTTCTCGATATTGCAATTCAACGTGCTGCTGAACTTGGATTGGAACCTGCAGATGCAGGGGCCTTGAGGGGTTTGATCGAATCTTTGGTGGAAGAGCGCCTTGATTTTGTCAAAGAGCGTGGAATGGGAGCGATTGGACCGTTGATGGGAATAGTCATGGGGCAGGCTCAGGGTGTAGATGGAAAAGAAGTGAGTACGCTCTTGCGTGAAATCATCCAGCAACACATCTGAGGAATCCCAATGCGAAGAAGAATCAGCGCATTATTCATTGTAATTCTATTGTCAATATCATCAATGACATCAGCAGAATCAAATGAACGAATCAGTATTGACCTTGATAGAGGTATGATTTCTACTGCACCGGTTGCTAATGGTGAGGTTGTAATCATCAAATCAATTGGCCATCTGACAGCATTGGACATCGATGATGGTTCACAGATGTGGGTGGTGAAGCACCCCACGCCACATCTCTTCGAGATTTCACCCCCGCTCTTCCATTCCTCCATTGGAAATGATCTGTTGTTGGTTGGTTGGACAGATGGTATGGTCTGTGCATATGATGCGAACACAGGAGAAGAGCTCTGGAACCGCAGTACTGAGATGAAAGGATATGGGATAACTGGTGCAATGTTAGTGGTTGGAAGCGAGGTCATCGTACCGTATGACCATGGTTTGATGGCCTTGGATATCATGACTGGTTCAGTATCATGGGATGTTGTTATTGAAGAGGAATTATTCTATCGCAGTAGTCCAGTGGCTTTCGGGAACGCCTATCTCATGGGTTCTGAAACAGGAGTATTGTGGGAAATTTCGGCAAACTCCACCCCCTCTATATTCTATTCACCAGCAGTAGACATTGAATCTCCGATGATAAGGGGGCCAGTCACCGTTATCGGTAATCGAATACTGATACCTGTCCAAGGCAGCAGTAATGGTGGCTTGATTGAGACCGATGGCGAATCTACCATTGTTCACCCTGTATGGGGTGCGATAGCAATACTTGCAGATAGTTCAGGAGATGTTGTTGTAGCAACTTCTCAAAATACCACGATCTATGATTGCACAACATGGTGTGTGGCTTCACAGAAATTGACAAATGAACCAGTCTCGGGAGAAGTTGGGTTCAAGGATGGAATTATCACACTTCCAATCAATGATGGTGAAGGCAGATGGTTGAGATTCAGCCAAGATTGTGATGTGGAGAATTGCACTTGGGTAGAGGTCACTCCACTATTTCATAGCCACTCTCAATACCTGACTGCTGGGGTGGGATATTTTGATAATGCAATATTCATGGTTAATGATGCAGGTTGGGTTGATATTGTTCCAAACGGGCCACTAGGTGCTCATTATGAAAGTAATGAAGAACAAATAGACACCGGAAAAGGAGATATTTCAGCATTGTTATTCATATTACCAGGGGCAGCAATGATCGCCATTGGAATGAGGAAAGAGAGTTGGGCGAAGTATCTTCCAGCCTTGGGAGCAAGCATCATTCTACTCGGTGCAGGATATTATCTGCAAGCGATTTCAGAGTTGACTACTCCGACTTTAGAAATCACAGAAGACCCATTACGAGCATCGATGCCAGAGCTCTGGATAGACACACAGGTCGTCGTTTTTGAGTTTGAAAATAGGCTCCCATCTAGATTTTCAGGCAATGAGACTTTCTTGGGAAGTAATGGTGAACAGATCGATAGCCGCCAATTTTCAGATGGCGGGAGGGTATTTGTCGGGGGTCTAGAAGGATATGCCGATGTACGTTCATTGACTATCGCTGCAGCAGAGATTGCAGATTTGGAATACGTAGAACATCATGAGGATATGGGCTACAGAGTTGACAGAATCGGAGAAGTATTGGATGGAGAAGATGGTTATTGGTTGCTATATTGGGAGGATGGAAACATTGGACAGCAAGCCATTAATGCAAATAGCATAACTGGCGATGCAGTTATCATATGGAGAGTTGTATGAACAGAGTATCTTTGAGCATCACATTCATGGGACTGACCCCTATCGACGGTTCATGATAGGACCACATCCTGCTGAAATAGGCCAAGCTGCATTTTGGATTGTCCATTTGGTTTTGCTGTGCATTTTGATGGCGCTCATCTGGTCAACTCTACGACGCCCATTGGGTCGTGATATGGGATTATTCATGTCATATGGGATCACTGCAATCGCTGGAAGGTTATTATTGGCGGGAGCACCAAATGTGCAGCCAGTGACCATTCTGATGTTACTGGCAGGTGCCCATATTGGAATCCGAAGGGGGATGGCATTGGCTGTGCTCACCACTCTTGTCAGCAATATATTCCTTGGTTCTGGATTGTGGACAGTCTATCAGGCCTCGGGATGGGCATTGGTTGCTCTACTAGGAGGATTGTATTCACGTAGTTTGGTTGAGAATGGTAGGATCAACATGTGGAGGCTAGCATTTGCCGGACTCGTTCTCGGCTTTGCTTTCGATTGGTGGGTTTCGTTATACATCTTCCATGGTGGGGCTTCCTTCTCCACTTACTTTCAATATCTGTTTACTGGATTGTCTTACGATATTCTACATGCTTTGGGTAATGTCACCTTCGCTTTGTGGCTGGCACCAATCTTGAACAGGACACCGGAGTTGAATTTCATCAGATCCAAGTCACATCTGCGAAGCGATGTTTCGGCAGTGTGATTCGATGACTACCGAGTCCACGATGGTCATTGTGGCCAGAGCGGACCTCAGTCTGTCAAAAGGGAAATTTGCAGCGCAGGCAGCACATGCTGCAGTCAAATGTGCACTTACCGCTAAACGTGTCGCACCTAGACTTCTGGAGAATTGGAATACTTCTGGTGCGAGGAAAATTGTTTGTGTGGTTTCCAACCTCGATGCATTGAAGCGACTTTATGGTGAAGCGAGAGCGATGGAACTTGTTACTGAGATGATTACCGATGCTGGTCATACCGAGATTCCTGCAGGTACAGTGACCTGTCTTGCAATAGGCCCGGGCCCTCGGCAGGATATCGATGCCTTAACTTCAAGTCTACCTTTAATGAAGTGATTTCATTCCTCAGAATCCAGGCCATCAACCGATAGACGTTGATGCACTGTTGCTTTCACGAAATTGTCTCTTTCTTCGAGTCTTCGCTTCAATTCTACGGCAGTGGAAACAACTTCCTCTACAGAGCCACTGATGTAGGGAGCCAATACTACCTCACATCCATCAAACAACATGTGCAAGAGAGGTTCACTGACTAGTTTGACTGAGGGGAATTTTTTGAGGATATGATCGATTTCTTGTAACAGTTCCTGCCTGGTCGCTAGAATAGTGGTTCCCTCTTCATCATCTTCTGGGTCAACATGGACTGTGACTTCAGCAACTCTAGGTACGGCACTGATTATTGCCAATCGTACCCGTTCAGCCATCTGATGGCCTGCCGAGACAGTGACTCTTGGTGGAACCTGGATATGTACCTCACAAAGGATTTCACCGCCGATATGTCTGGTTTTCAGTAAGTGAAGAGCAACAACGTCGGGTTCATTGATGATGAGTTCTTGAATTATTGCAGAAGTTTCTGCATCTACTCCAATATCACTGATTTCAAGAATTGATTCCCACCCCATCCTTACTGCTACTCTCAACAATATCAATCCAATGACAAGTGCAGCAATCAGGTCCAATGAGGCATATCCATACATTGTACCAGCAATTCCAATCAAGGCAGCGACTGAAGTCAGTGCATCTGAGCGATGATGGTGAGCATTGGCGATAATCAATGGAATGCCGTGAGTCTTCCCAACTTTGATTGTAATATGGAATAGAACTTCTTTGACGATTATTGCTCCAAATGCCACATACAAAGCCAATGAAGTAGGTGTATTGACATCCCCTGCCTCCATCCGAGTAAGAGATTCCATAATCACAAACATTGCGGTCCCGAGGATTAAGATGGCTACGGCCAAAGTTGCAATCGTCTCAAATCTTCGATGGCCGTATGGATGATTATCATCAGCCTCTCTGCTACCCAGCAAGATAGCGATCCATACCACAAAATCAGAAACAAGATCCGATGCAGAATGTGCAGCATCTGCAATCAAAGCAGCCGAGTTGGCGATGATTCCAACAATTGCTTTTCCAACCGTCAATAGTAGGTTCACCAATGCTCCAACCAAAGTAATTCTTCGACCTGCGCTACTAGCAATACTTCTGTCCACCCCAATTTTTCGATGTTCATCCATCATTGCATCCAGTTTAGGTTTCACTAAATCACCTCAGAAGGTCCTTGACTGATCAAGCGACCACAATCTTGCTTTTTCAATCCCTATGTAGACCGCCTCTTTCATGCACTTGCACTCATTCGAGGCCATCATGGGTTTGCGTTCATGGTTGCATAGGCTCACAGCCCCTCCTTTGCCGGGAATGGAATCCACTCGTGAAATAGGAGAGGTCAAAATGGTCTGCATTGTCAATCATGGATTGAAAATGGGCAAAGGGAAAATAGCAGCTCAGGTAGGTCATGCTGCGGTCATCGCAGCATTGAATGCAATAGAGAAAACACCCGCACTCTTTGAGATGTGGCGGTCCCAGGGCCAATGTAAAGTTGTGCTCAAAGCAACTGACTCTTCTGAGATTGAAGGCATTCTTCATCAGGCTGAACAGAATGGTGCTCCAGTTTGCAAGGTCCATGATGCAGGAAGAACCCAGATTCCTTCAGGTTCCTTGACAGTGGGTGCGATTGGACCAGCGGGGGCTGATGAACTAGCATCTCTTACGGGACATCTCAAGTTGCTTTGAGATGAAAGAGGCTATGCCTGAAACACTGCTGGGCTCTTCATGGTCGACCTCAGGAGCGACACAGTCAGCCGTCCAACTGCAGCGATGCGTGAAGTGATGAAAGTGGCCGAGGTAGGCGATGATGTTCTTGGAGACGACCCTACAGTTTTGGAATTGCAGGAAATGGGTGCGAGATTACTGGGTAAGGAAGCAGCACTATTTGTCCCTAGTGGGACGATGTCAAATGCTGTAGCCATCAAGACACACACCAGTCCAGGAGACGAGATAATTGCCGAAGCTGAGAGCCATATCTATTACTATGAAGGCGGTGGTTATGCAGCACTGGCTGGTTGTTCAATTAGATTGCTAGAGGGTGTTAATGGGGCGATGTCTTCACGACAAGTTGCTGCAGCCATTCGTAAAGCCGCAGGCTCACAGTCACATTATCCTGATGCTTCACTGGTTTGTCTTGAGAATACTGCAAATAGGGGAGGAGGAGTTTGTTGGGAGCAGGAGTCAATAGATGCCGTGGCCCAAGTCGCTCATGAGCGAGATTGTGCTGTGCATATGGATGGGGCGAGATTGTTCAATGCCACGGTACATACTGGTATTGATGCTGAAAGGATGGTGAGAGATTGTGACTCCATTTCGATTTGCTTATCAAAAGGCCTTGGAGCTCCGGTAGGTTCGCTATTGATTGGGAGTCAAGATTTCATCGATACTGCTCATCGATGGCGGAAGATGTTTGGAGGGGGAATGCGTCAAGCTGGAATATTAGCTGCTGCTGGAAAATTCGCATTGGAGAATAATATCGAGCGGCTGGCTGATGACCATGCCAGGATTAAGAGACTGGCATCTGCATTGAATGAAATGCAGAGTTTCTCGGTAGAAATGGAAACAGTTCAGACCAATATGATTTACATTGATGTTGATGAGAATCGCTTTTCGGGAGCAGAAGTGGTAGATGCACTGGCTGCAAGAGGTGTAGATATGTTTGCCACCGATTCACATCGTCTCAGGGCAGTCGCTCATCTCGATGTTGATGATGCAGGAATCGAACTAGCGATAGGTGCATTTACTGAATTGGATGAGTCCTGACTCACGATGCTTTGTTCGTGAACTGTTGGTCAGCATATTGTCGAGCCTGTACAGGATCCCAACCTGAATCCACCATTTGCTTTTCATAAGCCAGTTGTTGGGCAGTACGTTCTTCAGAACCTGCAGGAAGAACAGCGGTAGTAGGCTCATTAACCGGGGCACTCATTATTTCAGTATCCAGTTCTGCTGAGCCTTTTCTAAGGAATAGAATGACTCCAAGTAATAGAATCACTCCGCTACCAACGCCAATACTTGAGTACAGAATAACTTGAGACTCATCCTTTTGATCAACCAGTGAGACGCCATCGCTAGTAGGAGGAATCAGTTCTAGAACTAGAAATATCTGCATATCATTTCCATCATAGGCAGTCGGCACAGAAATGGTTGACTGGCCAGAGTCTGAATTCCCAAGAAATGAAATCTGGCTTACGATATTTGTGTAATTCTCCATCCCATTGGTGCCTTCAGGGAAATAGGCACTTTCCTCGATAATGAATGCGTGGAATTGATGAGTATATCCAGAATGTTCGGGAAACAATCCTCCTCCATCTGTTGTTGGAGTCAGATTCCAATGAACCACCCCCCCACCATTCTGTGGCGCCCATGAGTATTCGAGT
>Ga0187827_10003291_pt1 | contig 20982 bp, 16 predicted proteins | sample ETNtaG_39_FD_167969 | JGI IMG/M metagenome (GOLD analysis project Ga0187827, IMG submission 167969) | Marine microbial and viral communities from oxygen minimum zone, Eastern Pacific Ocean - ETNP2014_SV_150_PacBio MetaG (Illumina Assembly) | ecosystem: Environmental > Aquatic > Marine > Hypoxic... | reverse complement strand
ATCAAATGGTGCAAGGTCCTCTATGATTTTCGTCCCATCGCCTACAAGTTCACCCTTGACCAGCGAAGCAATATCTGATATGGTTTGTCTCATCAGGTGACCGGGAAAGCAAATTACAAATGGCGAAAAAATAGGATGTTCTATAGCGACATATTCAATCGAACATGACCTGTTTAATATTCATTACAGCGTGGTTGCTTCTATAATAATCCCATCATATGTAATTTGCAATGGAAATCACCTGGAGTGACTCTGAGGCTTTCGGGGGTTACAATTTTCGTTCTCCGTTTTATTTCACTTCTTTTTCCAGTTCTTCAAGCACGCGGCCCGTCAAATCCCGGGCTTTCAGAGGATCAACATAGACCAGCGTACCGGCATCAAGAATATAGGTATAGCTTTCTTCTTTTGCTATCATCTGTACCGCAGCGAAGATAGTCTCTTGTAAGGGGCGGGTTAAATCGGATTCCTGTTGCGCCAACTCCATTTGTGATGATTGAATAAATTGCAGAAGGTCCTGTTCTTCCCGTACAATATTACCTTCTTCCCGCTGTCTTCTTTCAGGGGTCAGCATGGTTTTTCGCGCTTCATGCTGCTGTTTCATCAGTTCCACCTGCTGCTGTCGTGTCTGGACCTGATCCTGAACCGCTTTCGCTGCTTTCTGGAACTCTGATTCAGCATCTCTGAAGCCTTGATATGCTTGACGAATGCGTTCGAGATCGATGTAGCCTATTTTGACCGGTTGAGCTGAAGAAAGCCCGGGTACTAAGAGAAGCAAGACCACCATGAAAGGAAGGAATTCGATGTTTGATCGTCCGATCATTCAAGTGCCTCCTGATTGATTTTAGACAGTCCCTAAAATCGATACATCGTGTTGGTGATTAAAACACCTGGCCAAGCTGAAAGTGGGTATTCCAGCCACTACGTTTGGTTGTCGCGGAAAAAAATGGATCAGAGGGTGGGTCAAATCCATAGGCGAAATCAAATCCCAACAACCCTATGAGGGGCATAATGACCCGTATGCCGACGCCCAAGGATTTTTTCAGCTTCCTCGGATCGAATGAAGTTTGAGATATTTTCCCCCATGCATTGCCAGCTTCAGCAAAGGCGACGGCATAAACAGGTTGTGGCGATGAACGTTGATCCAAAATAGGAAGTTGATATTCCACGGTAAGAATCGTCATGGCGCGACCGCCGTCTCTAGTGGTACCCCCGTTAGCCACGACAGAATAGGGACCAATAGTATTGTTACTGTACCCTCTGATCATACCGTCAAAACTGATTCCCCCAGGAAAGAACCGCTCAAAAAAAGGCACTTCCCTTGAGTTAAACGGATTGGCCACAACGCCATATTTCCCTCTGAGGGAAAGGGCAGTTCCGAATAAAACCGGGACATAAATCTCGGATAAATATAATTGTTTAAAATACTTCACATCGCCGCCAATACCGGCAAAATCATTTTGTATGCTAAGGCGCATGCCGCTTGTGGCGAACTGAGGAAAATCACGGCTGTCCCTCTCAATGGAAAAGGAGACCTGGCTCGTCAAACCGCTATTGTCTTCCAGGTCGAATCGTCGGTCGATATTACTCTCTATCTGGGCTAACTGGTTCGTACGCTCTTGATCTGTTATAACGGAATCGGGCCGGGCATTGACAAGATCAGCCGCTGGTTGATAATAGGTGGCGGCAAATCCGGTATATCTTAAATCAAATAACCGGTACGCCCCGTTGACACGCCAGTATGTGCCACGAAAACGCCGGCCGAGGGAGAGACCGAATCCTTTTTGGATGATATTAAACTCCGAAAACCAACGCCGATTGGTTCTGAACACGTCAAAACCGGCGCTGGTAGGTGAGTCAAACAACCATGGCTCAACAAAACCAGCGGAAATAGAATTCCGGCGGGCGCCGAACTCCCAGGCGAAATTCACGTTTTGGCCGTTACCCAGAAAGTTGGGCACAACCACGGATATCGTACCGATCAGACCATCGAGGCCACTGTAGCCAGCGCCTGCATTAGCTGTCCCCGTCGGCTTCTCCAGGACGGTGACCGTAATATCGACGTCTCCGTCAGGTAAGGGAATCAGATCGGGTTGAACATCCTGGAAAAAATTCAGTTGAAATACTTCGCGTTGACTTCTAAGGAGAGCGGATCGCCGGAAGATCTGGCCCGGTTTCATGACCAGTTCACGGCGAATTACCTTGTCTTTTGTCTTGGTATTGCCGTTGATATTGACCCTGTGGACGTTGGCCGGTTCCCCTTCATTTACAGCAAATTGTAAATCAATGGTCGAATCATTTATCGAAGTCTCCCGCGCTATGGGCGTGGCATACAGATAGCCGAGTTCACCATAAGCCTCATAGATTTTTGCCACCCCTTCCTGATACTTTTCTTCATCAAGCGGATCCCCATTATTGATTTTGATCAGACTGCCCAGTTGCTCATCTGTGAATTTCGTATTGCCGTCAAACGCCACATTGCCTAAAAAATATTGACGGCCTTCATCTACTTTGACCTTGAGATACATCCTCTCTTTATCTTCACTGAACCAGAGTGTATCTCCTACAATGCGGGCGTCACGATACCCATGTTTTCGATATTCCACGGCTATTTTTTCAAATTGATCCATCAGGCGTGCAGGGCGTAGATCCCCCTCTTTCCAGAAGTGTTCCTCCTCTGTCCGGTCTTTTTGCTTAAATGCCTTTTGCAGTTTTTTTTCAGGGACTGCGGTATTGTTTTCTATAAAAACTTCACCGAGTTCAACCTTTTTACCTTCATTGATCGTCATTTCAACAATCGCGTTGTTCCGTTCCACAAGAACCCGCATATTGGCCTCGGCAAGAAGATACCCCTTTTTATTATACGCCTTGGTTATTCTTTCTTCTACACCCTTCCGTCGAAACGGGCTGACGGCCTGGCCCTGGTAAATACCCGAAATACGCTTGAGTTCCTTATCCTTTATTTTTTTATTTCCATTGAATTCGATCCGTTCCAGGAGGGGGTATTCTTTGACGTTTATAACGATTGTAATGGCATTGCCTAATGGCTGGCCGTATACGCGTACGTCCTCAAATAAACCCAGACGATAGAGTTGTTTTATTGTGGTAGCGCCATCACGGGGATTATATGTATTCCCCTTTTTAAAGATCGTCATCGAGCGAATCAGTGGTTCATCAACATTGGCATGACCTTCTATAACTATATCAAGAATTATGGGCGGTTGCTGGGCCTTTGCAGGTGTAAAAACCCCTGTAGCAAGCGGACCCCCTACAATGAATATGATCAGGTACATTATACTGCGCACTCGTTGATCAAGCATTCCAGTTACATCCTTTTAAATCGCCCCGATTCACTCGTATCAAATTACAAAATATATCCCAGTGGGATTTCATACTTCCCACCGGGATGTGGACCGATTGATACGTCCATACTCATTCAGATAGAAAAACATCCATGACAACAACAACGATCATAGACACAGTGGAGCGATCTACCGTGTCACGTCAGGAACCCGTGAGATCAATCACAAGGATCAGTTCGATTGTTTATACGCTTGACTTCACGGGATGTTCCTGAACCAGGTTACACTTCAGATTCTGAGAGCACGGGCGCCTTATCGGAACTGTCGGAGGTGCCTGTTTTAATAAACGTCAGTTCCTCGCCTTTTTTGCCAATTTTAATTTCATCACCGTCCCGGAATTTCCCCTTAAGTAATTCTTCAGCCAGCGGATCTTCGATCATACGTTGAATAGTCTGGTTCATAAATCTTGCGTTATAGACGGGATCGTAACCCTTGTCAGCCAGAAGTTCTCTCGCGCCCTGTGTCAACGAAATGGAAAGGCCTCGTTCTTTCATCCTGTCATTGAGTTCTATAAGTTGTATATCGATGATCAATGCGATTTCTGCTTTGCCCAATTGGCGAAATACCAGGGTCTCATCCACTCTATTTAAAAACTCAGGATTGAAGAGTCGCTTCATCTCTTCCTTGACTTTACTTTCCATCTTGGAATAATCGGATATGGAATCCCCGGACTGAAAGCCGAGTCCGCCGGCTTTTTTGATATCACGCGTCCCCAGATTGGACGTCATGATAATCACAGTATTCCTGAAATCAACACGTCGGCCCGAGCTGTCTGTCAGTGAGCCTTCATCCAGAATTTGCAGTAAAATATTGAATACGTCCGGATGCGCTTTTTCGAGTTCGTCCAGCAAGATAACAGAGTATGGCTTCCGGCGTACCTGTTCAGAGAGGTTGCTCCCCTCATTATATCCCACATACCCTGGAGGGGCACCGATCAATCTGGAGACATTGAATTTTTCCATGTACTCGGACATATCGACACGAATGAGCGCGTCCTGATCCTGGAACAGGAAATCTGCCATGGTCTTCGCTAATTCTGTTTTCCCCACACCGGTCGGCCCGAGGAACATAAACGAACCGATGGGGCGATTCGGGTTTTTCAAGCCGGCGCGGGAGCGGCGGATGGCTTTGCTCAGGGCCAGGATCGCTTCATCCTGTCCGACCACCCGTTTTTTCAATTCGTCTTCCATTCGCAACAGCGTTTGAGATTCTTGTTCTTCAAGGCGGAAAATGGGAATACCAGTCATACTGGCGATAATGTGGGCAATGTCGTTCTCCGTAATGACGATGATTTCTCCGGCGACCCGATCTCTCCAGGTTTTGAAGGCTTCGTCATATTCCCTTTGCAGTTCTTCCTGGCGATCTCGAAGCGCTGCCGCCCGTTCAAATTCCTGATTCTGTGCGGCCTCGACTTTTTTATCCTGAATAGTCTCGATCTGTTCTTGGATTTCACGGATTTCCGAGGGCAATGTCATTTTGGACAATTGGGCTCTTGAACCGGCCTCATCGATCACATCAATCGCCTTGTCCGGCAAAAATCTATCTTTAATATATCGATCCGATTGTTTTACCGCAGCTTCCAGAGCGCCTGCGGTATATTCAACTTTGTGATATTCTTCAAAACGGCTACGGACGCCATTGATCATATCAATGGCATCTTCGATACTGGGTTGATCAACAACGACTTTCTGGAATCTTCGTTCGAGTGCGCCGTCTTTTTCAATGTGTTTTCGGAACTCATCCAGGGTTGTAGCGCCTATGCACTGCAATTCACCACGGGCCAGGGCCGGCTTGAAAATATTTGATGCATCCAGACTGCCTTCAGCGCCACCGGCACCGACAATGGAATGTAATTCATCTATAAAAATGATGACGTCGTCTGATTTGGTAATTTCGGCCATGATGGATTTCAAACGTTCTTCAAATTGACCGCGATACTTGGTACCGGCGACGATGCCGGCCATGTCAAGCGTAACGACACGTTTGCCCTCGAGTATCTGAGGGACGCGCCTGTTAATAATATGTTGCGCGAGCCCTTCGGCTATGGCGGTTTTTCCGACACCGGGCTCTCCGATGAGTGCCGGATTGTTCTTCTTCCGCCGACTCAATATCTGTGTCACGCGTTCAATCTCTTTATCGCGGCCAATCACTGGATCTAATTTGCCTGTACGGGCTAATTCCGTCAAGTCACGACCGAAATGATCAAGAAAAGGGGTTCTGCTACGCTGCGCCTCTTTTTTGGTCACCGAGCGATCACTCTGGATATTCTGAATTTCTTCTTTTATTTTATCGTAATTCACATCGTAAGTGGCGAGAATCTGAGAAGCAATGCCTTGCTTATCCCTGACGAGCGCCAGTAAAAGATGTTCGGTCCCCACATATTTTGATTTCATATTACTGGCTTCATGGGCAGCTATCTCAAGCGCCTGCTTTGCCCGGGGGGTAAAGGGCACCTGGCCAATGGTGAGGGCACTGGATTGCGAGACGGTAGCCTCTTCGATGGATTGACGTAACTCCTCAAGATCAATGCCGAGATTGCGGAGCATGCCAGCAGCAGTCCCATCTCCATCACGGATAAAAGCCAGCAGCAAATGTTCTGTAGCAATATAATCATGCTGCAGCCTGGCGGCTTCTTCACGTGCAATCTGCATCACTTTTTTGAAACGTTCCGTGAATTTGTTGTTACTTCCCTGGGGCATCTCGGACTCCCTTCAACCTATCATTATACGGAAAATTGTGTCATGGCTTCAATTAATAGCATCTTCATTTAACATATTGCCCGACTAATTCGGCGCGATGCTTATCCTGATCCTCTATACTTAAACATCGGCCTATGCGTTTCTGAACATGAGCAGATTGTGTAATAACCAGCAAATTATTAAACGACTTCATTTTAATGCCCGTAAAAAGCTTCATATAAGTACCCATCCTGAGCATGGACAGGGCATCAAGCGCATCCTGTTCACTGAGCAACCTGGCATGAGCCAATGTACCATACGCACGCCATATACGGTCTTCGATATGATTTTTGGCCTCTTCCAACAAAGCGTCACATGCTTTGTGCTCATAGTCCATTAACTTCTGGACGACCTCATCCAATCGGTTGACAATGTCCTGTTCCACAAATCCAAGGGTCCACTGATTTGAAATCTGGTATAAATTACCCAGTGTCCCTGTCCCTTCCCCATACAATCCCCGTACGGTAAAACCAATTTCCCTCATGGCGCGTATGACCGGTTCTATCTGATCCGACCAGGTCAGTCCCGGCAAATGAATCAACACCGACATACGTATGCCCGTGCCCACATTGGTAGGGCAGGCGGTCAAATATCCAAACTCGTCGGAGTACGCAAAATCTAGCAATTTGCTTAATTCGGTATCGATTTTATCCGCTTCATGCCAGGCAGCGTTTAATTGCAGCCCACTGCAAATAGTCTGAAGCCGAAGGTGATCTTCTTCGTTAACCATCAAACTGGTAGTTTCAGATCGATTTACAAACACGCCTGCAGGCCGGTCACTTTCTGCCAGAGACGGGCTGATCAAACGCCTTTCTACCAAGACGTTACGGTCCAACTCCGATGCATCCGGCAGTGAAAAGTACGCCGCCTGTTCCATCTCCGAACTGGTCCGTACTGCGGTTTCTACCTTTTTAATAATACGGAACAGATCATTTTTGATGGTACGATGCACAAACGGCATGGCCGTCAAGTTTCGTGCTAATCGCGCTCGACTGCTTATGATCAATTCACAGGCGTCCCCGTCCCCGTCACACCATCGTGGACTCAAATCGATAAAATCATTGATCGACGTATCCATATTGATCAACGCGGCACCGCCGGGAGAGGCGCCTTTTTGTGCTCGATATCATAAATACGATCCCGAAGCGACGCCGCCTGTTCAAACGCCTCCTGAGCCACTGCTTGTTTCAACTCACGCCGAAGAGAAATAAGTGCCATCTTTATCTCAAGCTGTTGGGGATCCGCAACAGGGATTTTACCGGTATGGTGCGCATATCCATGCACATGCTTGAATACCGGGATCAATTCCTGTCGAAAGGCGGTATAACACCCGGCGCATCCCAATCGTCCTGTATCATTAAAATCGCTGAATGACATGCCGCATTGAGAACAGAGCGCTTCACTCATATCTTGTGCTCCGAGGTGACGTCGGTCAACCGGCCATCCGCCAGTTCATACATGCAGTCTGCTCGACGTCCTATCCCTTCATCATGTGTCACGATAACAAACGCTTGATGATACGTGCGGCTTAATGTCGAGATCATTTCAAACAGGGCCATCCCGGTCTTTTTATCCAGATTGCCAGATGGCTCATCCGCCAGAATGACCTGAGGAGATCCTGCCAGAGCCCGGGCGACGGCGACCCGCTGTTGCTCTCCGCCGGATAACTCGCCCGGTTTATGGCCAGCCCGTTCAGACAAGCCCACATCCTGTAAAAGGTTTTCCGCCTTCACCTTCGCGGAAGCCCAATCCTGCCTGCCGATCAACATTGGCATCATCACATTTTCCTGGGCAGAAAATTCCGGCAGTAAATGGTGCCCCTGAAAAACAAATCCAACGGTCCGATTTCGAAACTCAGCCAGCTGGTTTTCTTCCAAATCAAAAACATTCGTTGAGTCAATGACCACCTGGCCGGATGTGGGCCTGTCGAGTGTCCCCAGAATGTATAACAGGGTACTTTTCCCCACCCCGGAAGCGCCGAAAATGGCAATGATACTGCCCTGCCTGATTTCCAGGTTGACGCCTTCCAGGACATTTAACTGATCACCGCCGGTGTGAAAGCGCTTATAAATATCCTTCGCTTCCAGTATGATTTTTTTTTCTGTAGTCTGTGTTGATCCCGGAGCGTTCATGTCTATATCTGCCACCCCTTTGTTATTCATGGATGGCATCTACCGGTACCAATTGGGCAGCCTTCCAGGCGGGATATACGGCGGCCAATATACAAATCAACATGGAGCCGACAGCCACACTGATAAAATCGAACATATCGATGCGTATCGGCAGGGCATCAATAAGATATATATCGGATGGTAACATAATCAATTTGAACGTGACCTGTATCCAGCAAATAGCAAAACCGACCGCGCAGCCCATCGCCGTGCCCAAAATGCCCACAACAGAACCTTGTATAATAAAGACTTTCATTACACTTCTGGCCGTCGCTCCCATGGATTTTAAAATTCCAATGTCCTTCGTTTTTTCCAGGACCACCATAATTAAGGTGCTGACGATATTAAAGGCAGCAACCAGAATAATCAGGTTGAGTACTGCGAATGACGCCCATTTTTCAAGAGTCATCCATTGAAATAGACCCTTATGCTGCTGCATCCAATCTACCGTAAAATAAGTAGAAGGGCGTGATGGCGCAACAGATGTTTCACTTGTTTTTATCGCGTACCGATTTAAATCCTGCTCAACTTCGTCGCCGACAGCGCGTGCCAGGTCCCTATCATCCACTCTTACGGCGATGCCGTTGACCCCTTCACCGAGCTTGAACAATCGCTGCGCTTCTGGAAGGGCAATATACACAAATGAGGCGTCGTACTCATAAAATCCGGTTTCTGATATGCCCGTAACGCGGTAGGAGCGAAGGTATGGTACGGGCATCGATGTCAGGGATAAACCCTGAATATTTCCTAACACGACCTTCTGTCCGACAATGACGCTAAGGGCATCAGCCAATCCCCGTCCCATGACAATTCCCGGTAAGGGTTTAGCATCCGGATTTTCCATGTCTGGTTCTGGTTCGAAACTCAATTTACCGAACACGATATTATTGTGAAGATCGGTAACCTGCCGCTCCTGCTCAAGATCTACTCCCAGAACAACCACCCCGGCTGTGGCGTTTCGGCTTGAGGGTACTGGGGCGCATATGGCTTTTTCAAGCACATAGGGGGCGGCCGATACGACATGATCATTGGCCATGATCCGATCAATTAACGTGTCAAAATCAAGAATCGGTTTATTGTATAGCGAATAGACGTTTATATGGGCTCTCTGGCCGATAATCCGCTCACGGACTTCGCTCTCAAAACCGTTGAATAACGAGAGCACGATGACCAACGCCGCGACGCCGACAAGGATGCCGCCAACAGAGATATAGGTAATGATGGAAACGAATCGCGTTCGCCGTTTTGAGCGCAAATATCTCATCGCGATGAACATCTCATAGGACCAGCGGGACGGGTTCACAACTCGTCACCCTCAGGCTGCTCGTTTTTATCTGACCAGCCCTCTTCACCATCTTGAAAGGTTTCAGATCGCATATGAGGAAAGAGCAGAACATCTTTTATGGACGCGGAGTCCGTGACCAGCATCACCAATCGGTCAATACCAATGCCGCATCCGCCCGTAGGCGGCATGCCGTATTCCATAGCCCGAAGATAATCCTCATCCATGATGTGCGCTTCGCCGTCGCCCTTCTGTTGCATGTCTACCTGTTGTTCGAATCGTTCTCGTTGATCAATGGGATCATTCAATTCAGAAAATGCATTGGCGCATTCACTCCCGCGAATGAAGAGCTCAAAACGCTCGGTCAAATCCGGGTTCTCCCGATGCCTTTTGGCAAGCGGTGAAATTTCCACGGGATATTCCGTGATGAAGGTAGGATTGTTCAACTTGGGTTGCACAAAAAATTCAAACAGTCCGTCGATTAATTTACCCCGATTGAACTGGGCGTCCATACCAATCTCTCGCTCCTGACATAAAGCCACCAATGCCTCCGTCGATTGACCAGCCACATCGATATCGGCATACTTTTTGATCGCTTCGAGCATCGGGAGTCGAGGCCAGGGCGGTGTCATGTCGATAGGCTCACCCTGATAGGTGTGCAGCAGGGTGCCGTTGACTTCCTGAAAAACAGCCGCATACAAGTTTTCAACAAGGTCCATCACGTCGGTATAATCCGCATACGCCATATAAAACTCGAGCATCGTAAATTCAGGGTTGTGCGTCCGGTCAATGCCTTCATTACGAAAATCATGTCCGATCTCGTAGGCCCGTTCCAGGCCACCGACAATCAGTCGTTTAAGATAAAGCTCATCTGCGATGCGCAAATATAATGGCATATCCAACGCATGATGATGGGTCGTAAACGGTCTGGCCAAAGCCCCACCGTATAAAGGCTGTAAAATCGGTGTTTCCACCTCGATAAATCCCTCACCGTCCATGAAATTCTGGATCGTTCGTATCAGCCGGGAACGTTTGACAAACACCTCTTTTACATCCGGATTGATGATCAGATCCACATACCGTTGTCGGTACCGGATCTCTTTATCGCGCAGCCCGTGCCACTTTTCAGGGAGTGGGCGTATCGCCTTGGAAAGCAGAACCCACTTGTCGACCAACACCGTGATTTCTTCCGTACGGGTCCGGAAGACGACACCTTCAACGCCGATATAGTCCCCAACTTCGATCAGACGGTTATACATATGGTAAGCCGCCTCACCTACTTTATCGAGTCGTACATAGACCTGGATGCGTCCCGTACGGTCTGTTATATGCGCAAAGCCCGATTTACCGTGCCCCCGCTTTGAGAGTATTCTTCCCGCGACAGTAACCGGGGTTCCGTCTTCGATTAATGCGTCTGCTTGATCAAGAATCGTTTGAGCAGGATGGGAGATATCATAGCGATACGGATACGGGTTGACCCCGAGATCGCGGAGCTCTTCGAGCTTGTTAATACGTTGCTGTATGGTTTCGTTCGGGTTATTCACCGGCGTACTCCAGGTATAAAATGGGGGACAAAAATTTGTTACACGAAAGCCTGTTTTTCGCCTGGACAGAGCCGCAAACTGGACGACAAAAGGTGACGCAATATAAAAAAAGCGACCCGATGTGTCAAGCAAAAAACCCGATATCCAAGCATACAGAATTCTGTGGAAATCTGACTCAGCGCCGTGCTTTTCGATATATTCGCCTAACCAGGTGTTGGACACAGGATCGGACGGTTCCTTGACACAAGATCTTTTTTTGTATAGTAACAAAAATATCCTGCAAACAGAGAACCCAATACGGCGCCAGGCTGATTGAGGCAGCACCCCAATCCTGTAGCACACAGGTGCGGATCTTTGATTGATAGATTTATTCGCGTGGGTTGCAAAGGGAATATAATGAAGAGCATTCAATCAATCTGCCTACTGATCTGCCGGGCGGCCTGTTCTCCGGCGCAGGACTTCCCTGACCCTGATACATTACCATACAGTCTTGAGCAGGAAGCATGGCCAGGATTGCAATTCGGCCAGGATGCCATTATTGCTGACCTCACCTATGACGGCCTTTACAGGGCTGTGAATTCTTCCTTGTCTATGACGCCCATACGGTTTATCATAATTGATCCCATATACGCCTGATTACGGTTTCTAATTTGATCGAAACAGAAGGCTCACCGCAACAAGTCCTGGAGGAAACAGGTATGTCCTTATTACAAGCATATAAAACCCTTTCTCTTACATTGATTTTTTGTGCCGGCGTTGCCCTTCAAACTTTTGCGCAGACGGCCGGAACCCCTTCGCCTGTCACGCCTGAGGACTATGGGAAGTGGGAAACACTCAGATCCGGTATGCTGTCGCCCAACGGCCGTTGGCTCGCGTACGGGGTTACCAGAGTTAACGGGGAGAATGAACTCCGGGTTCGCCAACTTGACACCGATGTCCTCACCGTCATACCATTTGCGGAAGGCGTATCCTTTTCCTCCGACAGTAGATGGCTGGCTTACGCCATCAAGATGTCGGAATCAGAACGGAAGAAACGCGAAAAACAGAAGAAGTCCGTACGTAATAATCTGGGCCTGTTGAATCTGGTGACCGGGGATAGTACGGTTGTGGAAGAGGTGGCCTCATTCATCTTTCGTGACGACGGGGCCTACCTGGCCATGGAGGGCTATCCACGTAAAGACCAGGAGAGTAAAGGGGTGGACCTCGTCATCACTAACCTGCCTACCGGTATCAAAACCAACTTCGGCAACGTGTCCGAATACGCCTGGCAGGAGGACGGCGCCATGCTCGCAATGATCATCGACGCGGAAGGGCAGGCAGGGAACGGCATACGGGTTTTCGATCCCGATACAGGCATACTGAGAACGCTCGATACGGAGACTACCCGGTACACGGGACTCTCATGGCGGGAGAAGGAAGATGATCTCGCTGTACTGAGGGAACGGGAGGATGACGCGTATGAAGAGGCGACCCATGTGATTCTTGCATGGCAGAAGCTTGATGATAAGAATCCAACCAAACTGATCTTGAATCCTGACACATTGTCCGGTGTGCCACAAAACTCCCGTATTTTAGAAGGACAGAAACTGCAATGGTCGGATGATGGCGCCATTCTCTTTTTCGGCATACGGAATCGGGAGAAAAAGCCGACGGAAGAGAAGGTCGAAACAGACGCCGATTCGATGGCGATCGATGCGCTCGAACCGGCTGAAGTGCTGGTCTGGCACCCGAAAGATCGGCAGGTGATCCCGGAACAAAAAATCAGCGCAGAACGCATCCGTCGGCGTAATCACCTTGTCGCCTGGCATCTCAAGACCAATCGCGTTGTGCGGCTCGGTAAAAATCTAACCGAGCCGGTTATGCTAGTCCCGGGACAACATTACGCGATCGGCGCCGATCGCACGCCCTATGAATTCGATGGCATGTTCGGCCGGTCCTATCAAGATTTATATCTGGTCGATGTAACGTCCGGTGAGTGGACGATAATAAGAGAAAGGATTCGGCACAATTTCGGCGCCAGTCCCGGTGGCCGATATATCCTCTACCTGGAGAACGACCACTACCTCGTCTACGACATCCAAACCGGCCGGCATACTACGATAACTACCGACCTTTCTGCCTCCTTTGTAAATCAGGAATACGATCATCCTGTGGAGCAGAACCCCCCCTTCGGTCTGGCGGGATGGGCCAGGGATGATAAGACGGTTCTGGTATACGACAAATACGACATCTGGCAGATTAGTCCGGATGGGACAGATGCCGTCAATCTCACGCAAGGGTCAAACGAGCGGATCCGGTACCGGTACACGCGTCTTGACGAGGAGGAAAAATTCATCGATCCATCGGCGCCCTTATACCTGAGCATGTATGGCGAGTGGAGCAAGAAGTATGGTTATGCCCGCCTCCAGTTGGGCAAACAACCGGAATCGGTTGTATGGACCGACGACCGTGTTGACCGGCTCGTAAAAGCCCAAGAGGCTGACATCTATGCCTATGTCACGCAGGATTTCGACGATGCCCCCGCTTTCTTTGTAGCGTCCCATGAATTCACCAGAGCGCGACAGGTTAGCCATACCAACCCGTTCCAGAAAGAGCATGCCTGGGGCCGCTCAGAACTGATCGAATATGAGAATCCATGGGGTCGAAAACTTCAGGGCGCTTTGTTCTACCCGGCGGCCTACGAACCAGGAAAGAAGTACCCGATGATCGTGTATATTTACGAAATCCTGTCTCCGTCGGTGCACCGGTATCAGGCTCCTTCGGAACGCAACTATTACAACACGACCGTGTTCAGCAGCGAAGGATACTTCGTTTTGCAGCCGGATATCATTTTTAAAGCGCGTGATCCCGGTCAGTCCTCTGTGCAGACCATTGAGGCGGCCGTGGAAGAAGTTCTGAAGACCGGGCTGGTGGATCCGGCCCGTGTCGGCCTGGTTGGTCACTCCTGGGGCGGATACCAGTCCGCCTATGCCGTGACGCAGACCGACATTTTCAGCGCTGCGGTAGCCGGCGCGCCACTGACAAATTTGATCAGCATGTACGGAGCGATCTTCTGGAATGGCGGTTTTCCGGAATCCGGACATTTCGAGATCGGTCAGGAACGCATGGAGGTGCCCTACTGGGAGGACCCGGACGCGTACATCCGTAACTCGCCGGTATTTAACGTTAAAAGTTTGAATACCCCTTTGCTGGTAGAAGTCGGTGATGCGGACGGCAACGTGGATATGCGCCAGGGGATTGAGTACTACAATGCCGCGCGCCGCGCAGGAAAACAGCTCGTTCTGTTGGCCTATGAAGGAGAAAATCATGGCCTTGCCAAGAAGCATAATCAGATCGACTATCATCGCAGAATTCTGACCTGGTTCGGGCATTACCTGAAAGGCGAACCAGCACCTCAGTGGATTTCCGACGGGGTGCCTTATCCCGAACAGGATAAAATGCGAAATAAGGAGTGAGTAACTGATTTTACGTAGCAATGCGTGCAACATCAAAGCGGCTGGCTTGTGGCGGGTAGCTTGTGGCGGAAAAGTTTTTTGAAAAAAACATTTGTAAAATAAAAAGTTCGCTATATTTTAGGTACTGCCTGATTTGATCGGGATATCAATAACTTTACCTGAAACGCATTTTAATACGTTAGCATGTCCACCAAAAATAAAAGAACGTCGCATGAATAATGGACAAGGACAAAGCCTGCCTTTCGAATTTAAAAAAGGGTTGGATTTACCCATAACGGGAGAGCCTGACCTGGCAATTGAGGCGGCGGCTGATGTAAAAAGTGTTGCGGTTATCGGTACAGAATATGTGGGCATGAAACCCACGATGGCGGTAAAAGTGGGTGACCCGGTAAAACTGGGCCAGCTTCTTTTTTCCGACAAAATGACGCCGGGCATACGCTACACTTCGCCGGCATGCGGCGAAGTCGTCGCCATTAACCGTGGTCAAAAAAGAATCCTGCAGTCTGTGGTCATAGCCGTGAACGGTGATGAGGAAGAAACTTTTGGTTCCTATCCGGAAGATCGGCTCTCGGAAATCACCCGTGACGAGGTAGAAGAAAAATTACTCACGTCCGGTCTTTGGCCTGTGCTAAGAACCAGACCCTATAGCAAAGTCCCGCCCCCAGGAACCACACCTCATTCTATTTTTGTCAATGCCATGGATACCAATCCCCTGGCATTTCAACCCCATCTTATCATTACAGAAAGAAAAAAAGATTTCATCAATGGTTTAACCGTCCTCTCAAAATTGACGGAAGGCACGCTATATCTCTGCCACGCACCCGGGACGATCCTGCCCGGCGCTGATTTGAATTTTGTAACGACGGCTGAGTTTAAGGGGCCGCATCCCGCTGGGCTGGTGGGGACGCACATACATGTTCTGGATCCTGTAAGTGCCCAAAAGACGGTCTGGCATCTGAATTATCAGGATGTCCTGGCGATTGGCTCCCTTTTTACGACAGGAAAAATCAATGTGGAGCGGATCATATCTCTCGCGGGTCCGATGGTTAAACGACCACGCTTCCTGCGCACGCGGATTGGTGCACATATTGAAGATATCGTCAACGATGAATTGAAAGCCGGTGAGGTCCGGGTGATCTCAGGATCTGTTTTTTACGGACAAATAGCGGTAAGCCCCTTTGATTTCCTTGGTCGTTATCACCTTCAGATCAGCGTTATCGCTGAAAATCGAGAACGCATGTTGTTGGATTGGCAGCTACCAGGGTTTAATAAGTTTTCTATCATATCGACTTTTATATCTAAACTCATACCGGGAAAACGGTTTGCTTTCAGCTCTACCACCGGCGGGAGTGAACGCGCCATGGTTCCCATCGGCATGTATGAGAAAATCATGCCCCTGGATATCATGATCACTTTTCTTTTGCGGGCGCTGATTGTAGAAGATACAGATCAGGCGCAGGCGTTAGGGTGCCTGGAGCTGGATGAAGAAGACCTGGCTCTATCAACTTTTGTTTGTCCCGGAAAATATGACTACGGTCCCATGTTAAGGCAAAACCTTACACAGATTGAGATGGATGGGTAATGAAGCAATTAAGAAACATACTGTATAAGGTGCATCCCCACTTCAATGAAGGGGGGAAATTAGAAAAGCTTTACCCGGTTTACGAAGCGCTGGATACGTTTCTTTACTCTCCGGGAGAGGTAACCAAAGGCGCCACGCATGTTCGGGACGGTTTAGATTTAAAACGCATGATGATCACCGTCGCTATAGCTCTTTTACCATGCGGCCTTATGGCTATGTACAACACGGGCTACCAGGCTAATCTGGCGATGGAAAACATGGGTGTCTTGTCGGAGCCCGGGTGGCGAGGCCTTGTCATTCAGACGCTTGGCGTAGGGTATGATTACGATAATATAGTGTCTAATCTACTTCACGGGGCGCTTTATTTTATTCCCATTTTCCTTGTTTGTAATATGGTAGGCGGGTTCTGGGAAGCCCTCTTTTGCATCATAAGAAAACATGAGATGAACGAAGGCTTCCTGGTCACCGGAATACTTTTCCCTCTTATTCTACCACCGACGATTCCTCTCTGGCAAGTGGCTATTGGCATTTCGTTTGGTGTGGTCATAGGGAAAGAGGTTTTCGGGGGCACAGGTAAAAACTTTCTCAATCCGGCGCTTACGGCGCGCGCCTTCGTCTTTTTCGCTTATCCGGCACAAATGTCGGGAGATTTTGTCTGGACTGCGGTCGACGGTTTCAGTGGCGCAACGCCTCTGGGACTCGTTGCCGCTGAAAGCATGCAAGTACTTACGGCACAGACGACCTGGATGGAGGCCTTTTTAGGGCTGGTTCAAGGGTCTATGGGAGAGACATCTACACTCGCCTGTCTTTTCGGCGCCGCCTTACTTGTCTACACCGGTGTCGGCTCCTGGCGCCTCATGCTGGCGGTGCTCCTTGGCGCCCTTGCCACTTCCGGGCTGATTTATACCGTAGGGAGTGATACAAATTCTATGTTTGCCGTGAGCCCGGCATGGCATCTGGTGCTTGGTGGATTTGCTTTCGGCCTGGTTTTTATGGCTACAGATCCTGTTTCTGCGGCCATGACTGATACGGGAAAGTGGATCTATGGTTTCCTCATTGGTTTCCTCGTTATACTTGTCCGCGTTATTAACCCTGCTTTCCCTGAAGGGATGATGCTTGCCATTCTCTTCGGCAATGTGTTTGCCCCCGTCATCGACAATCTGGTCGTGAATGCGCACATTAAAAAAAGGAAGCTGCGCTTTGGGTAATAATACGATCAAAAAGACGCTCATCGTCGCCGGACTGCTTTCTATCGTCTGTTCTGTCGTCGTGTCCGGCGCTGCTGTTTTCTTGAGAACGGACCAGCTGCGAAACAAGGATCTTGATAAGAAGAAAAACATCCTTGTGGCCGCGGGACTTTTAGAAAAAGGTAAGTCCGTCGAAGAACTCTTCGCAAAGTTCGAGGCTAAGCTGGTTGATCTGGCTACGGGAGAATATCACGAAGACATAGATATAGCCACGTTCGATCAGAGGAAGGCTGCCAAAAGCCTGGAATACGGAATCTCTATTTCGAAAAAGCTCGATCTGGCAGGCATCAAAAAAAGGTCGAAATATGCTTTGGTCTACATCGCCAGGGATGAGGAAGGGTTATTACAACAAATGATTCTTCCGGTTCATGGAAAAGGGCTCTGGTCTACATTGTACGGATTTCTCGCTCTGGACAGTGACATGACCACAATAAATGGTTTTGCTTTCTATGAACACAAGGAAACACCGGGACTAGGCGGAGAGGTTGATAATCCACGGTGGAAAGCTCAGTGGATAGGAAAAAAAGCGTTTGACGAAAATTGGAACATCGAAATAGAAGTCCTGAAAGGAAAAGTGATTCCCAACGATCCGAAGTTTCAATACCGGGTGGATGGCTTATCAGGAGCGACCATTACATCCCGTGGCGTAAGGGATCTCCTTCGATACTGGCTGGGAGAAAATGGTTTCAAGCCTTTTTTAGACAGATTACGTGCATCTGATGGAAGGGACCGTGGGTAGTAAATCCTTAGAGAATAGGCGCACAGATAGGAATATTGGCCCCATGAAAGGACACCATCATGAGTGTGTCTGACACGCTTGACATAGATGTAGCCCCGGAACCTGAAATCAAGGAAACCGTGCGGGAGCAGGTGCGCTTACGTGGGAAAAAGATTCTATTAGACCCATTATTTGATAACAATCCCATAGCCCTTCAAGTTCTTGGAATCTGTTCTGCCCTGGCTATTACAACCAAGCTGGAAACGGTAATGGTGATGGCGATTGCAGTGACCTTTGTCCTGGGTTTATCAAATGCAAGCGTCAGCGTTATCCGGAATCATATCCCCGATAGTATCCGAATTATCGTTCAGATGACGATAATCGCCTCACTCGTCATCCTCGTCGACCAGATTCTTCAAGCGTATGTCTATGACATCAGCAAGCAATTGACCATCTTTGTTGGATTGATCATCACCAACTGTATCGTTATGGGAAGAGCGGAGGCTTTCGCGATGAAAGAGCCTGTCGCCCTGAGTTTTTTGGATGGTATCGGAAACGGTATAGGTTACAGCATGATCCTAATTGTGGTCGCCGTATTTCGAGAGCTTTTGGGTTCCGGTCGTCTTATGGGTTATGTTATCCTACCTCTATCCACAGAAGGCGGATGGTATGTTTCAAATGGCTTAATGGTTCTTCCGCCAAGCGCCTTCTTTATCATTGGCTTTTTTATATGGATATTAAGAAGCTGGAAAAAAGACCAGATTGAGGAGGATTAAGGACCATGTTGGAAAATTATCTCAGTATATTTCTCACCTCTGTCTTTGTCGAAAACATGGCCCTGGCCTTCTTCCTCGGCATGTGTACTTTTATTGCTGTATCAAAAAAAGTCGCCACGGCTGTCGGCCTGGGAATCGCCGTGATCGTTGTCCAGACTATTACGGTACCGATGAATAATCTGATTTATAGCAACCTTCTAGCGGAGGATGCCCTCACATGGGCAGGTATTGAGGGGGTCAATCTCAATTTTCTCGGATTTATTTCCTATATCGGGGTCATCGCCGCAATGGTACAAATTCTGGAAATGACGTTGGATAGATTTTTCCCTCCTCTTTATAATGCCCTGGGCATATTTCTACCGCTCATTACCGTGAATTGTGCGATTCTTGGCGGGACCCTTTTTATGGTGGAACGAGATTATAATTTTCCTGAAAGTGTGGTTTTTGGTTTTGGAACCGGTTTCGGCTGGGCCATAGCGATTGCTGGTCTGGCAGGTATACGCGAAAAGCTTAAATACAGTAATATCCCCGAAGGGCTAAAGGGACTTGGTATCACCTTTATTATAGTTGGGCTTATGTCCTTGGCCTTTATGGCTTTTTCAGGAATTCAGCTTTAAGAAATTCAACATAAGGCGGAAGGCTGATATGTTTGAAGTTTTTCTGGGCGTGACCATGTGTTCAGTCCTCATTGTGTCCCTCGCGGCAATAATACTTGTTGCTAAAACTCAACTGGTACAAAGCGGCGATGTGACGATCACCATCAACAATGATCCGGACAAAGCGATTACCGTTCCGGGCGGAGGAAAGCTGCTCAACGTCCTTGCTGGACAACAAATTTTCGTTTCCTCTGCTTGTGGTGGTGGTGGGACTTGTGGCCAATGTACGGTGAAAGTTCTGGAAGGAGGGGGCGATATCCTTGCGACAGAACTTTCTCAAATTAATAAAAGAGATGCGCGTGAAGGCGTCAGGTTATCCTGCCAGGTGCCAGTAAAACAGAACATGAACATTGAAGTGCCGGCCGAAGTTTTCGAGGTTAAAAAGTGGAATTGTAAAGTGCGTTCCAATAATGATGTCGCCACATTTATAAAAGAACTGATCTTAGAAGTTCCGGCAGGAGAGAATGTTGATTTTCGCGCGGGAGGATTTATCCAGATTGAGTGTCCCCCCCATGAGGTAGATTTTAAAGATTTCGATATTGCAGAGCAATACAAACCTGATTGGGACCAACACAATATCTGGCGCTTTACTTCGAAAGTCGACGAAACGGTGACCAGGGCTTATTCTATGGCGAATTATCCCGAAGAAAAGGGCATCATTACGCTCAACATCCGAATCGCCACTCCTCCGCCACGCGGGCCTGAGGGGATTCCCCCCGGTAAAATGTCCTCGTTTACTTACAGCCTAAAGCCGGGTGATCCAGTGACTATCTCTGGTCCCTTTGGTGAGTTCTTTGCCAAAGAGACAGAAATGGAGATGGTTTTTATTGGTGGTGGTGCGGGCATGGCCCCTATGCGATCCCATATCTTTGACCAACTCATGCGGCTGCATACAAATAGAAAAATCTCTTTCTGGTATGGTGCTCGAAGTTACCGGGAGATGTTTTATGTAGAAGACTACGACATGCTTCAAAACGAAAACGAAAACTTCACCTGGCACGTTGCATTGTCTGAACCATTACCCGAAGATAATTGGGATGGCTATACGGGATTCATTCATCAGGTTCTGTACGATGAATATCTTAAAGACCACCCCGCTCCGGAAGATTGTGAATTTTATATCTGTGGCCCTCCTATGATGAACGGAGCCGTAATTAGCATGCTCGAAAATCTTGGCGTCGAAGAGGGAAATATTCTCTTCGATGACTTTGGTGGATAGGGCAGAATACCTTCCCCCGGCTAACGGTTCAAAATTTAACATCTCCCTGGATTATCTACGAATTTAAAACGATAGTTTGGATGTATCCGCTGGGCAATCATTGCATCATGTCATCCCAATTCAAATTCTTTTCGTTGGCCGGGCTTGTTTTCTATTGTTCGGTCTTTTTATATTGTACCCAGCCGTCATCACTTCCAAATGTCAACGATCCCATCAGCCTGTCGGGTTCTACGAT
>Ga0187827_10003290_pt1 | contig 20988 bp, 21 predicted proteins | sample ETNtaG_39_FD_167969 | JGI IMG/M metagenome (GOLD analysis project Ga0187827, IMG submission 167969) | Marine microbial and viral communities from oxygen minimum zone, Eastern Pacific Ocean - ETNP2014_SV_150_PacBio MetaG (Illumina Assembly) | ecosystem: Environmental > Aquatic > Marine > Hypoxic... | reverse complement strand
AAATATTCCAACATATGCATATTGAGAAACTAAATTCATTCGACTTAGGTATTCTCTCAACAAAAAAGATTCCGATAATTTTTTGTATATAAATCTTGGGATAATTATTTTTAAAAAAGTTTTCATTTGATTCTCTTAAGAAGAGAAAATATTGGTTTAAAAAATTATTTATATACAATAAATAATGCAATTTCTACACAACACCTACACAACACTTTTTTGATTAATTTAATTTATGCGAATGATTAAAAAAGATATGTAACTCAACAAAAAGATGGTCGGGGAGAAAGGATTCGAACCTTCGACCCCCTGGTCCCAAACCAGGTGCGCTACCAGGCTGCGCTACTCCCCGAAACAATCGCGTTATAGTGGGATTAATTGAAAAAAACAATTAATTAGTTTGCTAATTAAAACTAATAAGATATCTTATTTTCTCGGGGTGCTTAAATGCTGAGATTTATACCCTAGAACCTGATCCAGGTAATTCTGGCGTAGGAATTATTATGAAAAAAACATCTCTTTTTTTATTTCTTTTTATCTTCAATATTAGCTTATCGGCTAAGGAAACTTTTACCATCTATACCTATGATTCCTTTATATCTGAATGGGGTCCTGGACCTATTGTAGAAAATATATTCGAAGAAAAATTTGATCTTGATATTGAATTTGTATCAGCTGATAGTGCCGCAGTCCTTCTCACCAAAATTATTTTAGAAGGATCTTCAACAAAAGCTGACATTGTTTTGGGATTAGATATGAATTTACTAGAGGAGGCAAAAAATACAGATCTTTTCACTGATCATAATATGAAGGATTTAGAGAGTGTCTTGTCTATGCCAATTACCTGGAATGATAAATTGTTTGTGCCTTATAGCTACGGATATTTTGCATTTGTTTACAATAATAAAAAATTTAATAATCCCCCATCTTCAATGCATGAATTGATTAACAATACTGAAGCTAGAATAGTCATACAAGATCCCAGAACCAGCACACCTGGACTTGGTTTGCTTACTTGGATGAAATCAATTTATGGTAATAATGCTGGAAAAGAATGGAAAAAATTAAATAAAAAAATTATATCGGTAACCAAAGGATGGACTGATTCTTATTATAACATTTTCTTAGCTGGAGAAGCTGACTTGGTTTTAAGTTATACAACATCTCCAGCAGCACATATAATGTTTGATGAAAATTATGATTACTCTGCTATTAATTTTAGTGAAGGTAATTATTTAAGCATCGAATTTGCTGGCATCTTAAAGTCTTCCAAACATAAAAAAATTGCAATTGATTTCATAAATTTTATGCTTTCAGATGATTTTCAATCTGTCATCCCAGCCACAAATATAATGTATCCTGTCATTGATATAGGTGATCAACTGCCTGAGGCTTATAATAGAATTAACATTCCTAAAAAATCTTTGCAAATAGAGCCAATAATTATTCATTTAAACAAAAAGGAATGGATTGAAGAGTGGCTCAATGCCTCATAAATTATTTTGTTAAATAAATTATACTATTTTTTTGTATTAATTCTTGGTTTAATAATTTTTTTACCGATATTTGGAATTTTAACTAAAATTGAATTTAACTCATTGCATTTGTTTGAATTTATCCAAAGCAAATATAATTTAAGATTAGTATATATTACTTTTATACAAGCTTTTTTATCTTCATTAATAAGTTGCGTTTTAGCCTTACCTTTCGCAATTAGCTTATTTCGCCGAAAAAAAAAATTAATTAATAGGATATTGATATCTTTATGCGGTTATTCGTTTGTATTGCCGTCAATTTTAATAGTTTATAGCGTTATTGGAATATTTGGTGCAAACGGAGCACTAAATAAAATAACAAATTTATATGATGTATTTAACATAAGAACTATTTTCGGATTACAAGGAATTTTGATTGCTCATATATTATTAAATACTCCATTTGCAGTAAGAATATTTGTTCAAAATTTAAATTCTATTCCAAAAAAATACATAGAAGTGGCCAAATCAATGAATTTTAGTTTTTGGCAAAATTATTTATATTTAGAGTGGCCGATAATAAGACAAAATTTTTATTCGATATTTTCCATAATTTTTATTCTATGTTTTTTAAGCTTTGCCATCGTTATGGCTTTGGGAGGCGGTCCTAGGTATTCAACATTAGAAGTTGCTATTTATCAATCCATATTTTTTGAACTTAATTTTAATAAAGCAATAATTATAAGTTTTATACAAATAGCAATATGTTCATTTCTATTAATTATTGGATTCCTCAGTTTAAAGGGATCAAATTATTATGATATTCAAACAGATAATTTTGAATATTTGTTTAATAAAAATAAATTAATTTCATTGATAGACTTTTTAATAATAGCAATATTTTCTTTATTTTTCTTTTCTCCAATTATTTTCATTTTAATAAATTTTTTACAAAACATTATTAATACGCAATTTTTTATTAATAAATTATTCTTTAATGCCTTCATTAATTCAATGGCATTATCCTTATCATCTGGATTAATGGTAACCGTTTCTGGATTAATTATATCTCTAATCTTAGTATCTATTAGATCGAAATTATTTCATCAACAAGTTTTATTTTTTTTAACTTCAACAATTTTAGTTATATCTCCTATAATAATAAGTTTAGGATATTATATAATTTTGGGGAATTTAAGATATTTTAATTTTATAAATTATATCACCGTAATACTGATAAATTGTATTTTTATATTGCCTTTTTCAATAATTGTTTTTTTCACAAAATTAAAAAATATATTTATTAACTTCAACGATATAAAAGAATCTTTTCGAATTAATGATATTGATTTCTTTAAAATCATATTCCCTTTAATAAAAAAAAATATTCTATTCGTTTTTTCTTTTGCTTCAGCCTTAAGCTTTGGTGATTTTACAGTAATTTCATTTTTTAAGACTGAAAATTTTCAAACAATGCCTAGTTTATTATATAAATTAATTTCAACTTATAGATTTGAAGAAGCAACTTTTGTTGCTGGAATTATATTAATTATCAGCTTGTTAATTTACTTAATATTTGACAATATATTTTATACGGTCAGTCCGGACAAGAACATATGAACTATAATACTCGCGACATATCCAACAAATATTACCGGTGTCCATTTCAAATGTCCAAAAAAAGTATAGTGCCCCCTAGCCTGGCCCATTAAGGCTACGCCTGCGGCGGAACCAATAGAAAGCAAGCTTCCCCCAACACCAGTAGTTAAAGTAACAAGCAACCATTGATCTGTTACCATTGAAGGATTCATCGTTATCACTGCAAACATAACTGGAATATTATCAACAATAGCCGATAGAATTCCTACAATAATGTTTGCATAAGTTGGTCCTAATCCACCATATAAAAATTCAGAAACCAATGCCAGATATCCCAAGAAACCTAGACCACCTACACTAAGTATTACGCCAAAGAAGAATAATAAAGTATCCCATTCTGCTTTTGAAACTTTTCTTAAAAAATCAAATTTTTCATCATCTATATCTTTATCAAATGTAAGTTTTAAATAAAAAGAATAGAAACCAAGAATCCCTAAGCCAAACATCATTCCCAACATAGGAGGAAGATGTAAGACATTATGAAAATTCACTGCCAAAAAAATTGTAAACAATCCTAAAAAAATAATGACCTTACCCCCTCTTTTCATTACAACTACATCCGTTGAAACATTTGGTTTCTCATTGCTAATAAAAAAATACATGATTGTTGCTGGAATTACATAATTAATTATTGATGGAACAAAAAGATTAAAAAAAGTAAAAAATTCAACAATTCCTGCCTGCCAAACCATTAAAGTGGTAATATCGCCAAAAGGGCTAAAAGCTCCTCCGGCATTTGCTGCAACTACTATATTGATACAGCCAAGAGATAAAAATTTAGGGTTTCCCTTACCGCACGCAAGTAAGACAGAACACATCACTAATGCTGTGGTTAGATTGTCAGCTATAGGTGATAGAAAAAAAGTTATAATGCCCGTTAATAAAAATAATTTTCGAAAATTATAACCCTTAGATATTAATTTGTAACGAACAACTTCAAACACTCTCCTTTCTTGTAAGGCATTTATGTATGTCATTGCCGCTAATAAAAATAAAAAAAGTTCTGCAAATTCTAATAAATTATGCTTAAAAGCATGCTCTACTTCTTTGCTATACTGGTCTCCAAAAGAAGTGTAATGAAACGCGATTAATCCCCAAATTAAAGACGCTGATATGATAACTGGCTTGGATTTTCGTAGATGAGAAAATTCCTCAGCTATTACTGCTGCATAAGCGGCTGCAAAAATTAATAATGAAAATATTCCAATGTAACTTGTTGTTAAATCTATATGCATATCTTATTTTAGGAATTAAAAATAATCACTTCCTTATCTATATTAAAATCATATAAATTGTTGTGCATACCTTCGTCAATAAAAAGATTTTTTTTTGGATTATTTGCTTTTAAAAATAATTTTTTACTGTGACTATGAGGAATAACTTCATCCTTTGTTCCACTAATTATTAATACTGGAGATAAAATTTTATCAATTTTAGAATAATTATCAAATTTATCTAAAACTAAATATCTGACAGGATAAATTTTATATCTTTTTCGAGCTATGTCAGGAACTGAAGTAAAAGGAGCTTCTAATATAATAGATTTAAACTTATAACGCATCCCTAACTCAACAGCTACAGCGCAACCCAAAGACTCCCCATATATTATTAGATTTTCATAATCATAATTTAAGTTATCAATGATCCACTTAATGGCTGATTCACCATCAATATATAAATTTTTCTCTGTTGGTTTACCTAAATTTCCACTATAGCCTCTCCAGGCCAGCAATAACACTCCCCAACCATTATTAATATATCTTTTAATTCTATAAGATCTCTCTCCGATATCAAAAGAATTGCCATGAAAATAAATCAACATTGGTTGATTATTTTTTGGTTTTGAATACCATGCCAATAAATCCACTCCATCAGAGGTTTTTATTTTAAGCTCTTTGATGCTTTTTAGTTCATAATCTTCAGGTTTATGTGGTTTACCTGAAATATTATAAAGAATTTTTCTTTGAAAAAGAAAAATCATTAAACCTGTAAGCAAGTAGATAAAAAAAGCAGAAATTATGTACTTAATCATGAAATAAAGATATAAAGTCACCTAATATATGTCTAAGAAAAATATTAATACATATAATTCTTTAAGCGATTATAACAAAGTAATAAAAAAACTTAACAATAATGGTTTAAGGCCTACAAAACAAAGAATGGTTCTTGCTAAACTTCTTTTTGAAAAAGGTAAAAGACATGTCTCAGCCGAAGACTTATATATAGAGGTGCGAAAAGAAGATAGAAGAATTTCTCTTGCCACAGTTTACAATACATTAAAGCAATTTACAAAATTAGGCATAATAAGAGAAGTGGTTGTTGATCAAAACAAATCCTTATATTGTAACGACTATAAATCTCATTATCACCTATACATTGAAGATGAAGGGAAAGTTGTTGATATTCCAACAGATAATATTAATTTAGATTTACCCTCCTTTCCAGCATGTTTGAATTTACATAATGTTGACGTTATTGTTAGAGTTAGAACACTTAAGGATATAATTAAAAACTAATTAATCAATGGCCAAAAATATTTTATGGTCACCTATAAATAAAAATAATTTTTTAACAGAATTCATTTCTTCTCTTAATAAGAAAAATTTTATTAAAGGCAATGATTACGAATTACTCCATAAATGGAGCATAAATAATAAAAAAGAATTTTGGTCCGAAGTGTGGAATTTTACATCAATAATAGGTGAATATAATGATCCGGTGGTAGAAAATGAGAATGATTTTATCAATTCAATTTTTTTTAAAAATTCTAAATTAAACTTTTCGCATAATTTAATTCAAATAAAAGATGATTCTGATGCTATAGTTTTTTATTCTGAAAAAGGATTTAACAGGCGTGTTTCATGGAAACAACTTGATGAACAAGTTAATAAAATTGCACATTTTTTTTACAATCAAAAGATACAAAAAGGTGAAAGAGTTGGAGCCGTATTACCAAACATACCAGAAGCTGTAATTTCTTTTTTAGGTGCTGCTAAAATTGGAGCCATTTGGTCCTCGTGCTCAGCAGATTTTGGTCCACAAGCAATAATAGATAGATTCAAGCAAATTGAACCAAAAATTTTATTAATTTCTGATCTTTATTTTTATAATAACAAAAAAATCAATACACTGAAAAATATAAAAACAATTAAAGATCAAATACCTAGTATTAAGCAAATAGTCATTATCCCTTATGATAATAAAATTCAAAATTATAATGTAAATTTTGAGTATGAAAATTGGATTGATATCATCAACAAAAGTCAGATTTTTGATAAATATGAAAATTTCAATTTTAATACACCTCTAAACATATTATATTCAAGCGGAACAACGGGTGTTCCAAAATGCATAGTACATAGTGCTGGAGGATCTTTAATACAACATAAGAAAGAACATCAACTTCATTGCAATATTAAACCCAAGGATAAAGTTTTTTATTTCACCACCTGTGGTTGGATGATGTGGAATTGGCTTGTTTCCTGTTTAGCTTCAAAAGCAACAATTTATTTATATGATGGTTCGCCTTTTTATCCAAAAATTGATTATCTTTTTGAAATAGCTCAAAATGAAAAGATCACTTTCTTTGGAACGGGTGCAAAATATTTAGACACGTTACGACAAAACAAAGTAGAAATTTACAAAAAATATGATTTAAAAAACCTAGAAACAATAGCTTCAACAGGCTCTCCTTTGGTTCATGAATCTTTTCATTATGTTTATGAAAAAATTAAAAAAAATGTCCAATTAACCTCAATAAGTGGTGGTACAGATATTGTTTCATGTTTTGTGCTAGGAAATCCTAATCTACCAATTTATGCAGGTGAAATTCAATGTAAGGCCCTTGGTATGGATGTTGCAATTTTTGATGACGAGGGCAAGGAAATATATATTAAAAAAGGCGAATTAGTTTGTAAATCTTCTTTTCCTTCAAAGCCTTTATTTTTTTGGAATGATAGCAATAATATAAAATTACAAAAAGCATATTTTAATAAATATAATAATGTATGGCATCATAGTGATTATGCAGAAACTACTGAAAATAATGGGTACATTATTTATGGAAGATCAGATGCGACTCTAAATTCTGGTGGTGTAAGATTTGGTACGGCAGAACTATATAGAGTTGTTGAAAATATAAATAATGTTAAGGAATGTGTAGCAGTTGAACAAAAATATAATAATGACACAATAATATTATTATTTGTAAAATTGAAAGATAACATTCCATTAGATGAGAGTTTCATCAAAATTATAAAAGACAAAATTAAATCTAATTTATCACCAAAACACATACCTGAAAGAATAATTGATGTTTTAGATATTCCTAAAACTAAAAGTGGTAAAATTGTTGAACTGACAATCAAAAAAATTGTTAACAATGAAAAAATAAATAATTTGAATTCTATAGCCAATCCTGAATGCCTAGAAGAATTTCGAAAAAAATCTCAGAATGCTAGTTAATTATTTATAATTTAATTGTCTTAATTTTGTTTGCATAGTTAATTAAAAAAATATAATTAATTGTTCATGCCTAAAAAAATAGTAATAACCAAACTGGGCGGACCTGAAGTATTAGAATGTGTAGATTATGATTTGGAATCAAAAATTTCGGATAGTGATGTGCGTATTAGGCAAACAGCTATTGGATTAAATTACATTGATACATACCATAGAAGTGGAATTTACCCTCTGCCAACAAAATTACCAGTTTGTCCTGGTCTTGAAGCTTCTGGAGAGGTTATTGGATCAGGAGCAGATGTAAGTGGATTTAAAATTGGTGACAGAGTTTGCTATGCAAGCGCTCCTATTGGTGCCTACTGTGAAATTAGAGATTTTCCTGCTTCTAACTTAATTAAAATTCCAGATTCAATTTCAAACGATACTGCAGCATCTATTTTACTTCAAGGAATGACAGTAGAATATCTTTTTGAAAGATTGTATCAAATCAAAAAAGATGAATATATTTTATTTCATGCTGCGGCTGGTGGCGTCGGTCTAATTGCCTGTCAGTGGGCGAAATCAATCGGTTGTAAAATGATTGGAACAGTCAGCACAAATGAAAAGGCAGAATTAGCCAAAGCCAATGGTTGCTCATTTATAATTAATTATAAATCAGAAAATGTTGTTGAAAAAGTAAAAGAAATAACACACAATAAAGGAGTTCCAGTAGTTTTTGATGGTGTAGGTAAAGATACTTTTAATATTTCTCTTGAGTCTCTATCTTTAAGAGGCTTAATGGTTTCTTTTGGCCAATCTTCTGGAATGGTTCCTCAGGTTGATCTTCATAAAACTTTTAACCCTAAAAGTTTGTATTATACAAGACCAACTTTGATGCACTATAACTCTAACAGAGAAGAGTTAGAGAATTCTTCTAATACTCTTTTCAATAAAATAATCAATAAGGAGATTAAAGAGAATATTACTAAAATTTTTAATTTATCAGATGCTTCCAAAGCTCACATAGAATTACAGTCAAGAACAACTGCTGGTTCTATAATATTAAAAACTTAATTATTTTTTTCTAAGTAAATTTAATAATCTAGAATTTTCAAATAAATTATAATTGTGGTGACCCCTAGGAGAATCGAACTCCTCTTTCCAGGATGAAAACCTGATGTCCTAACCGATAGACGAAGGGGTCTATGTGCGGAATATATAGTTTATTAAATAAAATAATTCAAATTATTTAGTTAACAAGCATCGCATCTTCGATTATTAATTGTGGTTTCAGCGCATCATTAAAGTAATCTTTTTTTATAGAACATCCGAAATCAAATTTAGAAGATTTATTATTGATTAAGTTTTCACCAAGATTTGTCCCAAAACTATTAAAGCTTATACCTTTTATTTCTGTTCCAGAATCAGATCTAAAGAAAATTAACAAATGTTTTTCCTTTAAAACTTTGCAATGATTGATTTTTAATCCTTGAACAATAAATTTTGGCTCCTCATTACCATTTCCAAAAGGTTCTAAATTTTCAAGATTTTCTAATAAATCAAGATTAATCTCATCAACAGATAATTTTACGTCATATAAATTAACTTTTTGAAACAAAGATTCAGAAAATTGTTCAAAGCTTTCTAATAAATACTGATAAAATTTATCAAACAAATTTTTCTGAATTTTTAAACCTGCCGCCATCTTATGTCCTCCACCACTTAAAAGAAGATCTTCTTGTTTAGCTAAGAGAATTATATTTCCCAAATCTATCTGTTTTATTGAACGAGCAGACCCAATTCCAATATTTTGATCAAATGAAATTACAATAACTGGTTTATTAAATTTTTCTACTAATCTACTTGCTATAATTCCTAAAATACCTTTATGCCAACCCAAACCATAAACTAATATAAATTTTTTATTAATTTGTTTTTTTGCTTGTTCTAAAGCTTGGTCATAAACGTTACTTTCAATTAATTTTCTTTTTTCATTCAACAAAAAAATTTTTTTTGTAATTGTTTCAATTTCAATTAAATTGTTGCTAATTAAAAGTTTATGAGACAGAGAAGAATCATCAACTCTACTTGCTGCATTTAATTGAGGGCCAACAAAAAAACTTAAATCAGTAGCTGTTGGAGAATGATTTATATTTGAGTTATCTATAATTTGAGAAATGCCTTTATGAGTTCTTTTTTTAATTATATCTAATCCTTTAATTACAAAGTTTCGATTATAATCACTTAAATTAACAACATCACAGACAGTACCCAAAGCTACTAAATCAAGATTTTCTAGTAAATTGGGTTCACTTTTTTTATCATCAAAATAGTTATTTTCTCTCAAAATTCTTCTTAAACCCATAATAAAAAGAAAAGTTACCCCAACTGCTGCAAGATCTTTTAATTTAGATTTTTCATCAAAGCGATTTGGATTAATTATGGAATAAATATTAGGTAGTTTATTTTCACTGATATGATGATCTATTATTATAACATCAATCTTTTTATAATTAGGATGATCTAATATTTCAAAAGATGTAGTTCCACAATCAAGAGAAAAAACAAGATTGATTTTTTCTTCGGCAAATTCATCCATTATTCTTTTGTTTGGACCATATCCTTCATTTAAGCGATCTGGTATTTTTAAGCTAATTGAACATTTAAAAAATGAAAAGAAATTATGCAATAATGCAGCAGAGGTAGATCCATCAACATCATAATCTGCAATTATTCCAATTTTCTTCTTGTTGATTATGTTTTTAATTGTTCGTTCAATTGATTTAGTCATATCTTTTAACTTAAATGGATTAGGTATATTGTTATTAAAAATAGGATTTAAAAAATTTTGCACTTGCTCTTCTTTAATATTTCTCATAGTTAATAATTTTCCCAACATTATTGACAAATTATGTCTTTGAGAAATCATCAATGATTCACGTTCATCACATTCTTTTATTTTCCATTTATTATTTAAAAGAGAAGTGAGAGGATACAAATTAATTAATGCTTTTATCTATTGTTATAACCGCTATGTTACCTAAAACAAAATCTAGTTTTTTAATCTTTGTAAGAGCGTTTCTAAGAAATTTCTTTGTGGTTTCATGGGTAACAATAATTATTGGAATCTGTTCATGAGAACTGTTTTTATCAGGAGTTTGTAATATTGTTTCAATTGAAATACCTTCTTCATTTAAGTTAGAAGTTATCTTAGCCAAAACACCAGAGATATCTTTAACTAAAATTCTTAAATAATAAGATTCAGATATATTTGACAAATCCAATTTTTTATAATCAATTAATTTATTTGTTGCATATCCCAAGGATGGAGAATTTGTATTTTGAGCAATTTCATATAAATCAGATAAAATTGAACTTGATGTAGCCTTTCCACCTGCCCCCTCACCTTTTAACACTAGGGACTGTAAATGATCAGTTTCAATTTTAACTCCATTTAACACTCCGTCTATATTTGCCAATTGAGATTTATTAGAAATTAATCTAGGCTCTACTACACTCATTATTTTATTATCAACAATTTCAGATTCAGAAATTAATTTAATTTTATAACCTAGTTTTTCAGCATTTTTAATATCTTCAATATCTATATTGGATATTCCTTTATAAGTAACGTTGTTAAAATTAATTTTTGATCCAAAACATAATGTTGAAAGTAAAGATAATTTATGTGCTGAATCAACACCTTCAACATCATTAGCTGGATTAATTTCTGCATATCCATTTTGTTGAGCTTTTTTTAATACTTCTTCAAAACCTAATTTTTTATTCTCCATTTCAGATAGAATAAAATTTGTAGTTCCGTTTAATATTCCTGAAATTTTTCTAATCTTATTTAAAAAAATAGACTGTTTTATAACTTTAACTATTGGAATACCACCTGCTATAGCTGCTTCAAATAAAAGCAAAACATTATTTTTTTCAGCTATCTTAAAAAGCTCATTTCCATATTTTGATAACATCGCTTTATTTGCTGTAATAACATGAATATGATTTTCTAATGCTTTCTTAACTAAATCAAAACTGATACCTTTTTCTTCTCCAATTAATTCAATAAAAATATCACATTTATTATTTTTCACTAATTCAAATGGATCATCAATCCATTGGTAATTATTAATATCAAAAATTCTTTTTTTAGATATATTTTTTGCAGAAATTCCAAGAATATTGAAATCAATATTCGTTTTTTTATAAATTAATTGATGATCTTTATCCAATATATCTATTAGATTAGATCCGATAGTTCCTAAACCCGCTACGCAAATATGAATTTTTTGTGATTTAATCATAAGCCGTATCTATTTGTATTTATATCCAATATATCAAAACATTTTAAACGTTTATAATTATTACTAATATATTTATATGTTTCCACTGGAAAAGCATATCCTGATACAGATATAGATACCTTTGATGGACTAATAATTAATACATTTGATGGGCTAATATAATATTTTGATTTTTCGTAAGGATTGATCATTTTACATAATTCTAAAGAGTCTTCCTCTGTTATTATTACATCTTTAAAATCAGGAACCGTATCAATATCAGGATACATGCAAGAGCTTAATAGAAATAACAAAATCATAAAAAATTTAATCACTTTTTATATTATCTAATCCCAACTTTTCATCATAACCAAACATAATATTCATACATTGAACAGCTTGACCACTAGCTCCTTTTAATAAATTATCTATCAAACTCACAATTATTATTTTAGATGAATCATAATGATTAAAAAACTTAATAAAACAATTATTAGTATTTTGAACTTTAAAAAAATCAGTTCTATCTTCTATATCAATTAATTTAACAAAATTGGAGTTAGAATAAAATTTCTTTAAGCATTCATTTATATTGAGTTTTGAAATATTTATATTCAAATCACAATATATTGTGGACATCAATCCTCTAAATATTGGCATAATGTGAGGATTAAAAGAAAACTTGATACTTGTATTGCTAATTTTGGATAACTCCTGATGAATTTCACAAATATGTCGATGTTGATTAGTATTATAATTATAAAAATTCAACATACCTTTGTTAGAAATATTTTTTTTATCAAATTTTTTTCCTGCACCACTATATCCTGATTTTGAATCAATTATTATATTATCACTTCTAATTAAATTAGATTTTAATAATGGAATTAAAGGGAGTAAAACTGAGGTAGGATAACATCCTGGTACTGCAACATTATTAGTATTTTGAATTAATTCATAATTAATTTCAGGCAAACCATATATAAAATTTTTTAATAACTTAGGACATAAATGTTTTGAATTATAATTAGTTCTATAAATCTCGCTATCTTCAAGCCTAAAATCTGCAGACAAATCAATAACATTAATTTTTTTATTATTTTCTTTAACAAAATTTTGTGAAACACCGTTAGGTAAAGCTAAAAAAACTACATCTGTATTTTTAAGATCTATATTTTTATATAGATCCAATTTAGGTAAAGTCTTATTAGTTATTCTTTTATCAAAATCTCTTATGTCTAAGTTAGGAAAATTTTCACTTCCTAGAAAAATAATTTTTACACCAGAATGCCTGGATAAAATGTAAATTAATTCCAAACCAACATAGCCTGTCGAGCCTAACACGGCTACTGATATTGTTTTCTTCATTTGAAAAAATTATCTTTTAGAGAATTGATAGCTTCGTCTAGCTTTAGCTAAACCAGATTTTTTTCTTTCAACTACTCTTGAATCCCTTGTAAGAAATCCAACCTTTTTAAGTGCCTTTCTCAAACCAATATCATAATGAATTAAAGCCTTGCTTATCCCATGCCTTAAAGCTCCAGCTTGTCCAGATAATCCACCACCCTTTACAGTAGCTTTAATGTCATAATTACCAACTGATTGAATAATTTCTAAAGGTTGATTAACAATCATTTGTAAAACCGGTCTTGAAAAATAATCTTTAATTGATTTTCCATTAATTGAAATTTTACCTTCGCCTTTTTTTAACCAAACACGTGCAATTGAATTTTTTCTTTTACCAGTAGCATATGATCTCTCTTTATTATCTAAAATAGGTTGTTTTATATCTGACGATTCTTCTATCATTTAGAAAAAATATTTTTTTTATTAAGTTTAGAAATATCTAATTGAGTTGGATTTTGTGCCTGATGGGAATGATTTGGACCTCTATATATCTTACAATTTGAAAGTTGTTTTCTTCCAAGAGGTCCTTTAGGGATCATTCTTTTAATCGCAAGTTTAATAATATCACTTGATTTATTTTTTTCTTTCATTTCTGTAACATTAGTTTTTTTTAATCCACCAGGATAGCCTGTATGATTATAGTATAATTTATCTGTTTGTTTTTTCCCAGTAAGAGCGACCTTGTCTGAATTAATAATAATTAGATTATCTCCGCAGTCTTGATTAGGAGTATATTCGGGTTTATTTTTACCTCTCAAAATATTAGCTGAAATAACAGCCAATCTACCTAGTACAGCTTTATCTGCATTAATAAGAAGCCAATTTTTTGTAATTTGATGGCTTTTTAAGGAAAATGTTTTCATGCGGTGCACATACAGATTTGATAAAATTAAGTCAATAAAATATTGAAAAAGAATCTGTAAGAGATCAATTATTAATTGATAAATATTTTATTATTCAAGTAATTCTTTTAAATTATTTGAAATTTCTTGCAATTTAACAATACTAAATTTTGTTTTCTCTGTTTTATCAATAATAGAAACTTCATTTTTTTTAGATTTATCGCTTACAATTTTTTTTGCTAAATCAAATGAATAATTATGTCTTCCATTTTGATATAAAATATTTTTTAACTCTTGCAATTTCTTAATATTTTCAATGTTAAAGAATCTTCTTTTATTATCAGAAAGTCTCGTTGAAATACCATCAAATTTAGAATCCCAATACCGTATTACATGTTTATTAATTTTTAACAAATCTGATACTTCAGCTATAGATTTATATTTTTTTTCTTTCATTGATCATTAAAATCATTTAATTTTTTTAATATATGTTTACTTGGTAAAAATGAAATAACATTTCTTGGCCCTATCATAACTTCCTCTTTAGTTTTAGGATTTCTTCCTATTCGTGCATTTTTTCTTCTAAGTTTAAAAGTGCCAAAATTATGTATTTTAACAATTTTATGTTCGCTCAATCCTTCTATTATTTCTTCAATGATATTATTAACCAAACTATTGCAATCATTTTTTGTAAGTCCAAATTCATTATTAATAAATTCTGCAATTTCATTTCTAGTAATATTATTCATTAACAAAGTTAACCATTTTTAATTCTTCAATAATAAGTTTATTTATATCTTTTTTAATAAATTCTAAACAGTTTTTTAAGGCTTGAGCAAAAGCTTCTGGAGTTGCACTACCATGACTTTTTATAACAATTCCATTTAATCCAAGAACCATAGCTCCATTATATTTAGTGGGATTAATTGTGTTTGAAAATTTTATAAGATCTTTTTTCAAAATTAAATATGCTATATTATTGATTAAATTCTTTCTAAAAATTTTTTTGAAATTACCAGTTATAAATTTAGACAAACCTTCAGCTGTTTTTAATGCAATATTTCCTGTAAATCCATCTGTTATTATAACATCAGCTTTTCCAGATGTTATCTGATCTGGTTCAATATATCCGATAAAGTCATCTTTTAGAAAACTTTTATTTATCAAATTGTAGGTTTCATGTAGATATCCCTTTCCCTTACCTTCTTCAGTCCCTATATTTAATATTGCAATTTTTGGACTAGAAATATTTTTTATTTTTGCAAAAGCATGTCCCATAATAGAAAATTGTAATAATTGATTCTCATTACTTTCTTTATTGGCTCCTAAATCTAACATAATACAAAAACCTTTTGAAGTTGGAATCATTGAACAAAAAGCAGGTCTTTTAATATAATTTAATGTTCCTAATATTATCGTTGATAATACTGTTACCGCCCCTGTATTGCCTGCTGAAACAAAACCGATATGGTTTTTTGATTTTATAAACTCAATACCTTTGCGCAAACTACTTTCCTTCTTTGATCTTATCAGAGAGGAAGGTTTATCATCATCTAAAACAACTTCTTCACAATGAACAAAATTTATCATTTCAGAATATTTATCTAAAAAATTATTGCTTATTGATTTTTTATTACCAAAAATTATTAGTTTAACATTTGAATTATTATTTAAAAATATTTCACAACCTTTAATTGTTTTTTCTGGGGAGTTCTCACCTCCCATTGCATCAACAACAATGGATATTTTGTTTTCATTCATCAAATATAATTAATTATCTTTTGATGTTTTTTTACTAATTATTTGCTTACCATTATACATACCAGTAGATAAATCTAACCTGTGAGAAAGTCTTGGTTCGCCAGATTCTTTGTCCTCAATAATGTTAATTGAATTTAAAGCATCATGTGATCTTCTCATATTTCTTTTAGATTTAGATGTTTTTCTTTTAGGAACTGCCATATTTATGTGAACTCATATTGATAATTAATAACATTGCAAGCCTTAAATAACTGAATTTGCAAAACATTAAGTCTAATTACTCATATTAATATTATTAAGAGGTTTTTTTATATCAGTGATAATTTTTTTATAAGAAATAATAATAAATAATAAAATAGTTTCTAATTGCAAAGTTGAAAAAAATCATTTTTTATGAATTTTTTTCTAAATTTTATATTTTCTCAATATATACTATAATTGATAAATAGATTTTATTTTCAATTTTCTTATCCTTGTTTTCATTTTTTAAAAAATAATGTATGAATGTTATTTATGTTTATTTTCTTTAGATTATTGTTAGTATTAATGATTTTAATTTTTTCTTTAAGTTGTAATGATAAAATATTGTATTCAGGAAAAATTTTAAATGAAGAAAATTTAGATTTTACTAAATTAAAAAATAAAGAAGAAGTAATTGATAAATTAGGCAAACCTAATTTTATAGACCCAATTGAAAAAAAATATTATTACTTTTCAGAAAAAAAATATGTGAAAAATTTTTATAAAACAAAAATAAGTAATAGGATAATGGTTGTTTTTATTTTTAATAAAAATGAAACAATTAAATTGATTTCACAATATGATTTAAATGATAAACAGGATGTCAAAAATATTAAAGAATCAACTCCTAACGAATTAATTGAAAGAGGATTGCTCAGAAAAATTTTTGGTGGAGTAGGAAACGCTGTTCCGAGTACTTCGCAATAAATTTATTACATAGATATTGATGAAAGTAGGAGTAAAGCTACTATATTAGTTATTTTTATCATTGGATTAACAGCTGGACCAGCAGTATCTTTATAAGGATCACCAACGGTATCTCCAGTGATCGCTGCTTTATGGGCTTCACTTCCTTTTCCACCTAAATTTCCATCTTCGATGAATTTTTTTGCATTATCCCATGCGCCTCCTCCAGCAGTCATACTAATAGCAACAAACAGTCCAGTAATGATTACGCCTAGTAACAATGCTCCAAGACATGAAAGTGCGGCTGATTGTCCTGCAATTAAAAAAATAACAAAATAAACTATTATTGGAGATAAAACTGGTAACATTGAAGGAATAATCATTTCCTTTATTGCTGCTTTAGTTAAAATATCAACGCATGTACCATATTCTGGTTTTCCTGATCCATCCATAATTCCTGGAATCTCTTTAAACTGTCTTCTAACCTCTATAACAACCGAACCTGCGGCTCTTCCTACTGCAGTCATACTCATAGAGCTAAATAAGAATGGCAGCAAGCCTCCTAATAAAAGTCCAACAACTACATAAGGATTGGATAAATCGAATGAAACATCGATCCCAAATAAAGGACTGTTTGAATCAGTAGTGAAATGATTTAAATCTTCAGTATAAGCTGCAAATAAAACCAAGGCTCCCAGGCCCGCAGAACCAATAGCGTATCCTTTAGTCACTGCTTTGGTTGTATTTCCTACTGAGTCTAAAGCGTCAGTAGTCTTCCTAACACTTTCATCAAGATCAGACATTTCTGCAATTCCACCAGCGTTATCAGTTACTGGACCGTAAGCATCAAGAGCCACTACCATTCCTGCCAGTGCTAACATAGTAGTCACTGCTATTGCGATTCCAAATAAACCTGCTAACGAATAAGTTATGATAATACCAGCAACTATGATGATTGCAGGTAATGCTGTAGCTTCTAAACTAATAGCTAATCCTTGAATGACGTTTGTGCCATGACCTGTAGTTGAAGCCTTAGATATACTTTGCACAGGTCTGAAATTTGTTCCCGTATAATATTCAGTTACCCAAATAATTAATCCTGTAATAACCAAACCAACAAGACCGCAATAAAATAAAGATAAACCAGTAAATGAAGCTGATCCAACCATAAAAGTTGAATTCATACCAACTACATGGTCAGTGATGAAATAAAGTAAAAATGCAGATAAAATTGCTGATACTAAAAAACCTTTATACAAAGCCATCATAATATTTTCACTATTGCCCAATCTTACAAAATAAGTTCCAATTATGCTGGCTATGATACAAACTCCAGCTATAGCTAAGGGATACATCATCATTTTGTTAGTTAGATCTTGAGTAAAAAAAATAGAAGCTAAAACCATCGTTGCAACAACTGTTACAACAAATGTCTCAAATAAATCTGCCGCCATACCAGCGCAATCCCCGACATTATCGCCTACATTGTCAGCTATGACTGCAGGATTTCTTGGATCATCTTCAGGAATGCCTGCTTCAATTTTCCCAACTAAATCAGCTCCAACATCCGCACCTTTAGTAAAAATACCTCCGCCAAGTCTTGCAAATATTGAAATCAAAGAGGCGCCAAAACCAAGAGAAACTAAAGGGGCAATAATTGCTCTTCCCTCAAAATTTCCTGAATTGGATAGCATAAAATAATAAAATGAAACTGACAGTAGTGCAAATCCGACAACTAACATCCCTGTAACAGCTCCAGCTTTAAAAGAAATTGATAAACCTTCAGCTAAGGAGGAACTGGCTGCCTGAGTAGTTCGTACGTTTGATCTAACAGATATATTCATGCCAACATAGCCAGCTGCGCCAGAAAAAAAAGCTCCAATTAAAAAACCAATTGCGGAATACAAATCAAAGATCAGCCAAATCAAAACGAATATTATGAGACCCACTATTCCTATGGTCAAATATTGTCGGTTTAAATAAGCTTTGGCACCTTCCTGAATTGCTCTAGCAATTTCTTGCATTTTATCGTTGCCAGAACTCTGTGAAAGAATTTGTCTAGAAGTGATAATGCCATATAAAACAGCAGATAAACCGCATAAAAGTATGAATATTTGCATGATTGTCATTTTTGTAAAACTCCCTTTAGAATTTCGTGGTCATATGACAGAAAGGTTTAAAAAAATCAAGATATTAGAGCAATTTTTATTTAATAAATTTATCTAATATAGCATTTATTATTTTAGTATCTTTCAAATTTACAAATGATTTAGATATTTCTAAATAATCATTGAGGATTATTTTATATTTTATGTTTTTTGAATTGTTTAATTCACTTATGGCCACTAATAATATAGCTTTGTTAACTGTGTCCCATTTTTCAAACTTTCTATCAAAGGTAATCAAACTATTTATTTCTTGAGATACATTTTTTACATCAATTTTTTTGTAATAACTTACTAATTTTGATAAAAAACTAATATTGTACTCAATTTTTTCAGATGATTTATCTATCTTGGTATTACTATAATATTTATCAAAATCATCTTTTATTTTTTCGATATCTTGTTTGTTAATTAACTGCTGAGATACTAATTGAATAGCAGCAAGTCTAGTTTTAGACTTTAATTTATTATCCATTTTAATTTATTGTTTTAAACAACAATCCTTGACAAGCCTTGGCTGCTTCCGCTCCTTTATTTTTTTTAGAAGGATCGCTTCTTTCCATAGCTTGTTCTAAATTTTCACAAGTCAATATTCCAAAACCAATAGGCTTATTAATTTTAATAGATAAATTCATTATTTTTCTTGTTACCTCATTTGAAATAACTTCAAAATGATATGTTTCACCTCTTATGATACATCCTAAAGCAATAAATCCATCGTAAGAATCTTTATTTTTGTTAATTATGAATGGTATTTCAAATGAACCTGGAGATTTAACAATCTTATATTGTATTGAAATATCTTTATCTGATAAATCGTTTTTATTATTATCAAAATATTCAGTAGACCCCTTGATTAATCCTTGAGCTACTTTCTCATAATAATCTGAAACAACAATAAGTACTTTTTTCATTTTACAATTATATTTTTTCTTGAGATACAATCTCTAAATTAAAGCCATCTAATGCAATAATTTTTTTATTGCTATTAGATAATAATATAATTTTTTGAAGACCTAATTCTAACAATATTTGTGCCCCGACACCATATTCTCTTAATTCTAGCTTGCTCTCTTCTACATCCCGACGTTTAAATATCTTTTGTATTTTTGGTGCCATATCACTATTAATTAAAACTATTGCCCCACTTCCTTTTTGTTCTATTAATTCAAAGGATTTAGAAATTTCATTTCCAAATATGTTTTTTTCTTCAAATATATCCTTAGTAATATCCAATTTATGCATTCTGACATATTTAGGCTCTTTACGATTTGTTATATTTTTTACCAAAGCATAATGTTTTTCGCCTGATAAGGAATTTTTAAAAATCTTAAGTACAAAATCCCTTCCCATTTCACTTTCAAACTCTCTCTCCGAATCAAGTTCAATAATTTTTGAATTTTTTAATCGATATTTTATTAAATCAGAGACTGTGCCAATTTTAAGAGAATGCACTTTTGCAAAGTTTACCAGTTCTGGCAACCTAGCCATAGTGCCATCATCATTCATAATTTCACAAATAACTCCAGAAGGATTTAATTCTGCTAGTTTAGCAATATCTACAGAAGCTTCTGTGTGTCCCGCTCTTTCTAAAACACCCCCATCCCAAGCCACTAATGGAAATATGTGTCCTGGTGAGACTATATCTTCTTTGTTTCTATTATGATTAATAGCAACTGATATCGTGTGAGCTCTATCTGCAGCAGAAATTCCAGTTGTAACACCTTCTTTAGCTTCTATTGAAATAGTAAAAGCAGTTAAATCGTTTTTTTGATTAGAGGGATTCATTAAAGGCAATTCTAATTCATTAATTCTTTGCTTTGTTAATGCTAAACATATCAATCCTCTACCGAATTTTGCCATAAAATTTATTGCTTCAGGTGTAATCATTTGTGCTGGTAAAATTAAATCTCCTTCATTTTCTCGATCAGGATCATCAACAAGGATATACATTTTACCATTTCTCGCATCTTCAATTATTTCTTTAATTGGAGAGATAAATTTATAATAATTTTCTTTATTC
>Ga0187827_10003288_pt1 | contig 20992 bp, 18 predicted proteins | sample ETNtaG_39_FD_167969 | JGI IMG/M metagenome (GOLD analysis project Ga0187827, IMG submission 167969) | Marine microbial and viral communities from oxygen minimum zone, Eastern Pacific Ocean - ETNP2014_SV_150_PacBio MetaG (Illumina Assembly) | ecosystem: Environmental > Aquatic > Marine > Hypoxic... | reverse complement strand
TGATTTTAGATACTACAATAATAAATTTTTTCTACTGGAGATTAATACACAACCAGGAATGACAAATCTTTCTTTAGTACCTGAAATAGCAGCCTATAAAGGCATTAAATTTGAAAATTTGGTTGAATGGATGGTTAAAGATGCTGATTACGCTAGGTAATAAAAAAATTAAAATATTATTTTATATTATAGTATTTATTTTTTTGTCTACGATAAGTTTTTTTGAAAGGACAAATATTTTCGGCAAGAAATTTTTCTTTCAACTAAAAGAGATTGAAATATCAGGTTATAAAAAAGTTGATCGTATAGCAATGCAACGTAGATTAAATAGCTTAATAGGACAGAATTTGCTTTTAATAAAACGCAGAGATATTGAAGATATTATTAGTGAGAATAAGTTAATCAGTGAATATGCAGTTGTAAAACAATATCCCAATAAAATTATTGTCAAATTAAAGGAAGCTACTTTGCTTGCAAAGCTTATAAAAGATAAAAAAAAGTATTTTTTAGCTGATAATAATAATCTCATTCCTTATGCGGATCATTTAAATGATCAATATTTACCAAATGTTTATGGAAAAGATGCAGAATATTATTTCAATAATTTTCAGAAATTACTCAAATTAAATAATTTTAATTTAAATATCATATCGAGTTATTACTTTTTTCAAATCAACAGATGGGATTTGGTTACAAATGACCAAAAAATAATAAAATTTCCTTCAAAAGGTTTAGAGGAAGCTATAAAAGTAGCCAAGAAACTTTTAAATAATAAAGATTTTGATAAATACTCTGTTATAGATTTAAGAATTAATAATAAAATTATTATTCAATAGTGGAAAATAAAAAAATTATTGCCGTAATTGATTTGGGAACTTGCAATCTTAAATGTGCCATTTTTTCCTTTGGAAAGGATGGATTGCCACAACTGATTGGTTTTTCTAAAAAGAAAACAAAAGGCATACATAACTCAATCGTTGTTAATATAAATGATGCAATTGATTCAATTCGTTCATGTTTAATTGATGTAGAAAAAAAATCACAAATTAGCCTAAATAAAATCAATGTGTTAATTGATCCTACTGAAATTATTACTACCAGATTAACTAAATTTAAAAAAATTGGCGGATCTAAAATGGAAAAAAACGATGCCAGTTTTCTTTTGAAAGAAGCAAAAAAACAGATTGAATTAAATAATTCTAGATTATCCAATATTCATATATTTAATTATAAGTATGTAGTTGATAATAAATTATTGAAAGATTTGCCTTTTAATATTTATGTTGATCAATTTAGTCAAGAAAATGTTTTTCTCAGTGTTCCAAAAAATATATTAAAAAATATCTCAAAAGTGTTGCACTCTTGTGATATTGAAATTGATAAATTTATTTCTTGCTCTTATGCTTTAGGCATTTGTTGTTTTAATCAAGATCAAATTGATTATGGATGTGGTATTGTTGATATAGGTTATGAGAAAACTTCATTAGCGTTGTTTAAAGATTTATCTTTGGTACACTCTTCTTCTTTTCCAATAGGATCTAATCACATTACGAAAGATATCTCCCGAGGTTGTTATTTATCAAAAATTGAGTCAGAATTAATTAAAAGAGACATATCAATAATTAGTAATTTAGATGAAGAATTAGATAATGATGGATTTTTATCAGACAAATATTTCTCTGAAACTAAATTTAGAAAAATTTCATCTAAATTTGTTAGAGATATCATTTCAGCAAGATTAGATGAAATTCTAAACAAAATTTTTAAAGAAATAAATTTTTTACAAGCCGAGAGTATAAAGCAAAACTTAATTTTTACGGGAGAGGGATCGAAATTAAATGGTCTAAAAAAGGTAATTAATACCAAGTTCCCAAATTATACTTTTCATGTTAATCCAAATAATTTTAAATCTATTACAAATATCGATAGAGATTTATTGGCCTGTTATGGTGCAATAACAATTTTAACAGAAGGTTTTGTTTCAGAGGCAATAGCCATACCAAATAAAAGTCAAAAGGATAAAAATGGCTTTTTTACTAGAATTTTCAATATTTTTAATTAGTTTTTTATTGTATTTTTTTGAAACAATTGTTGTTTTTAATATCTTACTTTTGGTCATTATAAAGGTTTTATGCTTGGTTTTTATCAAAAGACAATCAAACGTGAAATTCAACTAAAGGGTGTTGGCTTGCATAATGGCAAAAAGGTCAATATGAGATTTGTTCCCGCGGCGCCAAATCATGGGATAGTTTTTAAGAGAACTGATTTAAAAACCAAGAATTTAATTCCCGCAATCTTCGATAACGTAAGTAGCACAGTTCTCTGCACAAATATTCAAAATGAGTTTGGAGTTACTGCCTCAATGATTGAACATTTGATGGGAGCTTTATATGGAGAAGAAATTGATAATTTATTAATTGAAATTGATTCAAGCGAAGTTCCTATTATGGATGGTTCAGCTAAAGAATTTATTAAACAAATTAGAGCAGCTGGAACTAAAAATTATGATACTTCGAAAAAATTTATAAAAGTTTTAAAAAAATGTGAATTGGCCATTGATGAGAAATTTATATCAATAGAGCCTTATGAAAATGATTTAAAGATTGATTTTGAAATTATATACAGAAATCAACTTATTAATAAGCAGAGGAAGTCAGTCTGCCTGTCAAATGGTGATCTTGATTTAGTTTATAATTCTAGGACTTTTTGTTTGTTTGAAGATATAGAAAGGATCAAGCGGTTAGGTCTAGGAAAAGGCGGATCACTTGAGAACGCAATTGTAGTAGAAGATAACAAAGTTCTTAACGAGGGAGGGTTAAGGTATAAAAATGAATTTGTAATGCACAAAATTCTAGATTGTATGGGTGATCTGATGTTAGCAAATTATAAAATTTTAGGCAAAGTAAAATGTAGTCAGGGTGGACATCAGTTAACTAACGCATTATTGAAAAAATTTCTATCAAACGGCAAATACTTTTCAGTAGTAGAATTTAAGGAAAAAAAATTACCCAATAGTACATTTTATAGCATTCCTGTAGCTGCAAGCGCTTAAATTTCAGTCTATTTTATATTTAGAAAAAATTTGGTAATCTCTATTATCAATGTATAAACATATTATTTTTTTATTCATATATTTGATTTTTGTTGCTTCATGCTCAAAAGATAAAAGTAAAACCGATACAGTTTTGCTTCAACAAGACGTCGAAGCAGAAATGGTTCTTGCTTATAAAGAGGGAATGAAGCAATTAGAATTGGGTGATGCACTTTATGCATCAAAAAAATTTAATGAGGCGGAAATTCTTTTCCCCCAATCTATCTGGGCGGCCAAAGCGTCATTGATGTCTGCTTATGCGTTATATTCTCAAGATTATTATGATGATGCTATTTTTGGTTTAGAGCGTCACATTAAAAATTATCCCAAAGATGAAAATTTAGTTTATGCTCACTACTTAGTTGGGATATGTTATTTTGAACAATTATATGATGAAAAAAGAGATTTAAAACCTTTAGTAAAAGCACGTGAGAAATTTATATATATTTTAAATTATTATCCTAACACAGATTATGCAATTGATGCTAAGTGGAAAATGGGATTAATTGTTGATCAAATGGCAGCAAAAGAAATGTATATTGGTCGTTATTATATGAAAACGGAAAAGTGGATTGCTGCAATTAATCGTTTTAAATTTGTTGTAGAACATTATGATACTACCGTTTACATTGAAGAAGCATTACATCGGTTAGTTGAAATTTATTACAAAATTGGTTTAGTCGAAGAAGCACAAAAAGTTGCTACGGTACTCGGATATAATTATGGTTCTGGAGAATGGTATAAAAATTCCTATAGAGTGTTTAATAAATCTTACAAAAATGAAAAAATCACTAAAAAAAAAAAGGATTCTTTTATTAAGAAAAAATTCAAAAAATTGTTTGAATAATTGATGAAAAAAGAAAAAATCAAAGCTTTGTATTCTGATAAAATTGCTAAACTGAATGGATACAATAAAGCATATTATGATCGAGATAATCCAATCATTTCGGATTATAAATATGATAGATTAAAAATTGAGGTATTAAACCTAGAAAATAGATATAAATTTTTAAAAAGTAAATTGTCTCCTACTAAAAATGTAGGCTACAAGTCTTCGGGTAAATTTAAAAAAATTAAGCATAAAATGCCTATGCTATCTCTTTCAAATGCTTTTTCCGAAAATAATATTATTGATTTTCTAAAAAAAATTAAAAATTTTTTGAAATTAAACAAAAACTATAAAATAGAACTTGTTGCTGAACCAAAAATTGATGGAATCTCAGCTTCGCTTTACTATGTTAATGGACAATTAAAATTAGGATTATCAAGGGGTGATGGTACCACGGGAGAAGATATTACATTAAACCTTAAAACAATTGGAAGCATCCCATTAAAATTAAAAGGTTCAAAATTTCCTGAAAATATTGAAGTAAGGGGCGAAGTTTACATATTAAAAAAGGATTTTAAAAATATTAGCAATAAATTTGCTAACCCAAGAAATGCTGCGGGAGGTTCGCTCAGACAAAAAGACTCACTCGAAACAAAAAAAATTCCTCTTCAATTTATAGCTTATGGTTTTGGAGTTGTTAAAGAAAAATTATTTAAAACTCAGTTAGAATATTTAGAACTTTTGAAGAATTGGGGTTTTAAGGTTAGCCTACACAATAGTGTTTTTACGAATATTAAAGATATAATGAAAAATTATAATGAACTTGAAAACAAAAGATCGGAAATAGAATATGACGTTGATGGAATCGTTTACAAAATTAACGATTTAAATTTTCAAAAAAGACTTGGACATGTTTCAAATTCTCCCAGATGGGCAATTGCACATAAATTTTCATCTATAAAAGCTATATCCAAAATAATAAACATTGAAATTCAAGTTGGAAGAACGGGCGCGTTAACTCCTGTAGCAAAACTAGAACCAGTTAATATTGGTGGTGTAGTAATTTCTAGCGCCACTCTGCATAATGAAGAAGAGATAATAAGAAAAGATATTAGAGAAGGTGACGTTGTTACCATTCAAAGAGCCGGAGATGTTATTCCACAGGTAATTTCAGTTGATATAAACAAAAGATCAACTGGATCAAAAAAATTTATTTTTCCAAACAAATGTCCCTCGTGCAAATCAACAGTAGTTAAAGAAATTAACAGCAGTACAAAAAAAAAGGATGCGGTGACAAGATGTCCTGATTTAAATTACAGTTGTCAAGATATTTTAAGAGAAAAATTAAAACATTTTGTATCAAAAGATGCACTCAATATCGAGGGACTTGGAAAAAGGGTCATAGATAACTTTTGGAAAAAAAAATTGATTAAATATCCATATGACATTTTTAATTTAGATTTAAATGTATTAATAAAATTTGATGGATGGGGTAAAAAATCAATTATTAATTTAAAAAATTCAATTAATAAAAGTAAAAAAATTTCACTGGATCGCTTTATTTTTTCTCTGAGTATTCGCCATATAGGGAAAGAAAATGCAAAAGTTCTAGCAAAACATTTTCTGAGTGTACAAAAATTTATTGAAATTTGTAAAAAAATAAACATGGACAATCAAAATCTCATAAATGAGATTCATAGTGTTGATGGCATTGGTATTTCGCAAATTCATTCGTTAAAAAAATTTTTTTTAAATAAACAAAATTTGATGCTTGTTTCAAATTTAATTAATTTACTTGATATTAAAAATTATAAATTTTTAATTAAAAAAACTCCACTAAGTGGAAAATTAATTATGTTTACGGGAGCTTTTGAAAATAACAGCAGATCAGAATTGAAAGTTATTGCTGAAAATCTAGGAGCAAAAATTCTTAGTAATATAAGTAAAAAAACAGATTTTTTAATAGTAGGTTCACAAAAACCTACAACGAGAAAAATTAATGAAGCAAAAAACTTAAATGTAAAAATGTTAACCGAAAAAGATTGGAATAATATTATTAATAAATAGATGATCTCAACCAATTTTTTTCATATTTATTAAGATATGGATTCAAAATAAAGTAAATTTTTTTACTATATTCACTTAAATATTTTTTTTCTTTTTTATTGAGTAATTTAAAGTTAATTAAATCTTTTTCGATAGGCGCAAGTGTTAAATTTTGAAATCTCAATTTATTATTGTGTTTTTTTATAAAAATTAAGTTTTCAATTCTAATTCCAAATTTATTAGATTCATAATATCCTGGTTCATTGGAGAGAATCATTCCCTCTTTTAATTGTATATTATTAATTTTAGAAATTGCTTGTGGACCTTCATGAACATTTAAAAAATATCCCACTCCATGGCCAGTCCCATGAGCATAATCTAGGCCAGATTTTTTCAAAGCGGATCTTGCAACAAAGTCTAATTGTTTTCCAGTGCTATTCCTCTTAAGCTTATAGATAGCCACGCCAATATGTCCTTTTAGTATTTTTGTAAAAATATTTTTTATTCTTCGAGGCTGTTTACAAAAACAAATCGTTCTTGTTACATCTGTTGTCCCATAATGATATTGACCTCCTGAGTCGCAAAGATAAATATCATTTATTTTAATTTTTCTATTCGTCTTACTGTTTGCTTTATAATGAGGCATCGCACCATTAGGTCCAGAAGCCGAGATAGTATTAAAGCTGGGAGATATATAATTTTTATTTTTTTTTCTGAATTGTTCCAGTTTTTTTTTAGCGCTTAATTCGGTAATTTTATGTCTCTTTATATTATTTTTTATCCAATAAATAAATTTTGTTAATGCAACTCCATCGATTATATGCGATTTTATTGTATTGTTTATTTCGACATTATTTTTTTTTGATTTTAAAAAAAATATTGGGTCTATTTTTTCAATATATTTAAATTTTTTTGCTATTTTTGCTTTGTAAAAAAGAGAACAAGTTATTTTATCAATTAAAAAATTTTCCTTACTATCTAAGTTATCCAAGTATTCAATAATATTTGATGGATTTAAGTATTTTAAATTTTTTCCAAAATGAGATTTAAAATTTTTTCCAATTTTATTGTTTTCAACAATAAGAGTTAGCGTTTTTTTATAGTTAATTATTGCATTACAGTTAGGTATTGGAGAATAGGAACTATCTTTACCTCTGATATTTAGTAACCAAGCTACGTTTTCGGGTGCAGTAATCAATAAATTTTTTAATTTTTTTTTTTTTAAAATATTACAAATTAAATTTATTTTATGTTTATAACTTTGTCCAACATATCGAGTTTTTAATACAAAAAATTTTTTAAATTTGGGCTTGGGTTTATTTGACCAAATTTTATCAATCAAATTTGTTTTTATTGGGATTAATTTGACATTTTTAGATACAAATAAATTTGCTAAAATAGCTTGTGTGTATAATTTTGGATCAAATCCTATAATTAATTTTTTTTTGTTTTTTCTTAATATTTCCAAAGGTTTGGTTTTGTTGATTTCTACTACCTTAAAATCATTTATTATTTCTTTTTGTGCTTGCAAGGTATAGCGACCATCTACAAACAAAAATGCTTTTTTCTTTAAAATCAAGGCTTGTCCAGCAGAGCCAGAGAATCCTGTTATGTATTTTAATCTTTCATTACTTGTATCAACATATTCTCCAAAAAATTCATCATTTTTTGAAATTATATATCCATCAATATTATAAATAATAAATTTTTTTCTTAATCTTAATAATTTACTTTTTTTCATTTAATTTTTTTCGTAATCTTAACCAGCCAGGACTCCTAATTTCTTTTTCAAAAGAAATATCTTGGTTGAATTCAAAATCATCAATATGTTCTTCAGTTATACTATTTTGTTCAATATTTTCTTTTGGCAATTCGTCAACAAAACGAGAAACCAAATTTTCAATCCATTCACCTTGATAAAATCTATTCATAGAAAAAGAAATATAAGCTTGCTTTTTTGCTCTAGTAATACCGACATATGCTAATCGTCTTTCTTCTTCTAAAGCAGCATCTCCTTTTTCTTCCAATGATTTCTGGTGAGGAAATAGTCCTTCCTCCCAGCCTGGTAAAAAAACAATATCAAACTCCAATCCTTTAGCTGCATGTACTGTCATTAAATTTATTTTTTCGCCTTTCCAATCTTCGTCAATTGAAGTAGCCAAAGCAACATGTTCTAGGAAAGTTTCTAGATTTTCAAATTCTCTCATGCCTCTCAACAATTCTTTGACATTTTCTAAACGACCTTCGCTTTCCATATCTTTTTTATTTTTTAACATTTCAGAGTAACCAGATTCATCCAATATAATTTGCATTACTTCGACGTGTTTCTTTGATAACAAATTTTTTCTCCATTTTGCTATAAGGTTAAGTATTTTAAGCAAACCTATTTTTGCTTTAGGTTTTATTTTGTTTATTTCTATCATTTTTAAAGAAGCGTCTTCTAAGCAAAGACCATGTCCCCTTGCATATTCACTAATTTGTTTTATCGTTGTATCGCCAACAGATCTTTTGGGAGTATTAACAATTCTTTCAAATGCAAGATCATCTTTTTTTTGAAAAATAATTCTTAAATATGCTACCGAATCTTTTATTTCAGCTCTTTCATAAAATTTAGTACCACCAACAATTCGATATCCAAGTCCAATTTTTAAAAATCTTTCTTCAAATTCTCTTGTTTGGAATATGGCTCTGACTAATATTGCAATATTATTATAAGAAAATTTTTTCTTTAATTTTTTTTCAATTACATCTGAGACATTGATTGCTTCGTCTTTGCTATTTTTGTAGCAATTTATTTTAACGAATTCTCCCTTTTCTCCATCAGTCCATAAATGTTTTCCAAGTCGTCCTTGATTTTTTGATATTAATTCTGATGCAGTTGATAAAATATTTTGAGTGGATCTATAATTTTGTTCTAATTTAATTTTTTTTGAATTTTTATACAATTGGTCGAAATTTAAAAAATTCTTTATCTCTGCTCCTCTCCAACTATAAATAGACTGATCGTCATCTCCAACACAACAGATGTTATTGTGTTGCCTGGTTAACAAATTTAACCATTTACTTTGAATAAAATTTGTATCTTGATATTCATCTACCAATATGTACTTAAAATTATTTGAGTAGATATGTAAAATATCTTGTTCATTTTCAAAAATCGATACACAGTGCAAAATTAAATCTCCAAAATCACACGCATTAAAATCTAAAATTTTTTTTTGATATATTTTGTAAATATCTAAAATTTCTTTTTCCCATATATCACCTTTTTTAATAATAACATTTTTAGGATATAATCCTTTGTTTTTCCATTTATCAATAATAGCTATTATAAATCCGGGAGATAATTTTTTAATATTGATATTTTCTGCTTTGCAAATATTTCTTATTAGTCTTAATTGGTCATCTCGATCAATGATTGTAAAATTCGAATTTAAATTTACTGCTGTTGCATGTTTCCTAAGTATTTTTGCACTGATTGAGTGAAAAGTTCCAAGCCACGGAATCGCGGTGGACTGTTCAGAAAGCAACCTACTTATTCGAATTTGCATTTCTCGAGCGGCTTTATTTGTAAATGTTACGCATAATATTTGATTAGGCCATGCTTTTCTTTCTTTGATTATATGGGCAACCCTTGTTGTTAATACTTTTGTTTTGCCTGATCCAGCACCAGCAACAATTAAGCAAGGTCCATCTAAATTAACCACCGACTTTCTTTGATTTTCGTTCAAATTTTTTAGATAATTTAAATTGCTGTATTTCATTTAATATGTATTTTATACTTTTTTTAATGTTAGTAAATTATACCTATTCATTTCTTTTATGATCAGATTAAATCAACCTGGACTTAAAAGTTTTGCTTTCTATGTATTTAGTTTTATATTTTTAACACTTTTTATATATTTAGGAATACCTTTCTTTTTTGATTATAAAAATAATCAATCAGATTTAGAAAAAAAAATATTTAATAATTTTAATTTAAATTTAAACTTTAGTAGTAAGGTAAAATATAATATTTTTCCAAGTCCGAGATTAAGCTTGAAAAATGTTGAAATTTTAAGTTTTTCGGAAAGTTCTAAAAATATTGGATCTGTCAAAAAAGTTATTTTAAAGATTCCATTTAAAAAATTGGCGAGTTTAAAAAAATTAGATTTTGATTCAATCGAATTAATTGACGCTGTCATTAATATCAAAACTTCGGATATTAATAGTTTCAAAAACTATTTAAACAATGAGACGCGTGAAAAACCAATTCAATTAACAAAAAGCAAAATTTATCTATTAGATAAAACAAAATTGCTTTTTAGCATTGATATAAAAAAAATGCGTATTTCAGGCAAAAGCTTATTTAATAAATTAGATCTCAAAGGCCGTATATTTGATACAAAAATAAGAATTAAATATCAAAATAAAAATTTTAATAATTCTGAGAAAAAGATGGAGATTTGGCTTCCAGAAATTGGCCTAAATTCAAAATTAAGCATAAATCCTGATAAAAAAAATAATGAAACTATTAATGGCAGGGTTAGCGTTTTCTTTCCTAGCAATCAAATCTACTTGAACTATATATTAAAAAATAAAATTTTTAATATTTCGAGTTCAAAATTAACAAACAATTACTTTAAAGGTAAATTATTTGGAGATTTAATCTTTTTCCCATTTTCAACTTTTAATTTAAAACTAGACATGGATCTTCTGAAATTTAAAAACATACTAAATAGCAGATTTATTAATAATAATAAATTCTTAAGCCAATTAATGCCATTTAATAAGAAAATTAATGGCAATATAATAATTAATGTTGATAAAATAGCATCTTCGTCAAATATAATAAATTCAGGTAATGCTGATTTAGAATTTAGAAATTCTGTTTTAATAGTCAAGGAATTAAAATTAATTATTAATAAAATCGGCAATATCAAAATTGCGGGTAAAATTTTTCAGCAAAAGAAAAAAAAAGCATTTATTTTTAATACTAAAATTAATTTAGACAATCCTGAAATTTTCTACTCACGTTTTTTAATACCGAAAAAAAATAGAATAGATTTGCTACCTATTAATCTTCTTGGAAAAATTGATCTCGAGACTAATGAAATTAAATTAGATAAGATATACCTTGAGAATGGATTGAACCAAGAAGAATTAAACGAAGACAAATTACTTTTCTTACAGGAAAGGATTAACGAAATCTTTTTGCAAAACTCATTAAATAATATTTTAAAATATTCAAATTTAAGAAAAATTATTCGATCTTTCTTCAATTAAATTAGCTAGATTCATTTATTACTGAGGCCCAATCATTTTTTTTGGATCAGTAAGTTTAATAAATTCCTTTTTACTAATTAATCCAGATTTAATAGCTTCCTCTTTTAAAGTGGTGCCATTTTTTAGCGCTTTTTTAGCAATTCTAGATGCATTATCGTAACCAATTTTGGGAGCAAGAGCAGTGACTGACATTAAGGAATTTTCGAGTAATTGGTTTATTCTTTTTTTGTCTGGTTTTAATCCTCGGATGCAATATTTGGCAAAATTCCTTGAAGAGTCCGCCATTATGTGAAGTGATTGCATAATATTATGGATAATTAAAGGCTTGTATACATTTAATTCAAAATGTCCATGAGAACCAGCCATTGTAATTCCGCTATGGTTTCCTATAACTTTTACACAGACCATTGTAACGGCTTCACATTGTGTAGGATTAATCTTTCCAGGCATTATCGAGGATCCAGGCTCATTTTCTGGCAAAATAAGCTCACCATATCCTGCTCTTGGGCCAGATCCAAGAAATCTAATATCATTTGCAATTTTCATTAAACAAACCGCAGTGGTGTTCAGAGTTCCAGAAAAATTTACGATTGCATCATGAGCAGCTAGAGCAGCAAATTTATTATTTGTCGGTTTTAATGGAAGTTTTGTAATTTTTCTTAATTCTGAGATTATTTTTTTATCAAAATTTTTTCTAGTGTTTAGACCCGTTCCAACAGCTGTGCCGCCCTGGGCTAAAAAATATATTTCCTCAAGAGCTTTTTCAATTCTTTCAATGCATTTTTTTAATTGAGCATGATAGCCAGAAAATTCCTGACCCAATGTGAGAGGTGTTGCATCTTGTAAATGGGTTCGTCCTACTTTTACTATTTTAGCAAATTGTTTTACTTTTTTCCTAATCTCTGATTGAAGTAATTTTAGTGAAGGCAGTAACTTGCCCCTTGCTCTAATTGCTATAGCCATATGCATTGCCGTAGGAAATACGTCATTTGTTGATTGACTTTTATTTACATGGTCATTTGGATGTACAGGCTTTTTAGTTCCCATTTTTCCACCAAGTATTTGAATTGCTCGATTAGCAATTACCTCATTTACATTCATATTTGTTTGTGTTCCAGAACCAGTTTGCCAAACTTTGAGAGGAAAATGTTTATTTAGCTTTCCAGCAATAATTTCGTTTGCCGCTCTTATAATGGCCTTTCCAATTTTTGGATCAAGATCTTTATTTTTAGTGTTTACTATAGCTGCGGCCTTTTTTATCATAGCGATCGATTTGATAACCATTGGCCTTACCAAAAAATCACCAATATCGAAATATTTAATTGCCCTTTGGGTAGAAGCACCCCAATATTTATCCGAAGGAACCTTAATGGAACCCATGCTGTCAAATTCTTTTCTAAATTTCATTTAAATATATTTTAGTATAAAATAATTAATATCTTAAATAATTAGATAATTATATGACAAAAGATACAAAATTGTCTTATCCCAATACAGTCGAATTAGAAGATTTAAAAATTCTTTTTAATAAAGAAAATTACGATTTATTAGAGACAAAAGTAAGGCTGTTAATTAAAAAATACCCCAATGTCCCTATATTATATAATATTCTTGGTGTTTCTCAATCTTCAAGAAAGATGTTTAAAGAAGCGATCGTTAATTTTGAAAAAGCAATAAAGTTAGATCGAAAATTATTAGATGCATATAATAACCTTGGTATAGCATTAAAAAATTCTGGTCAGTTCTTAAAATCTTTTGGTATTTTTCAAGATGCCTTAAAAATTAATCCTAAACATCATCTTTCAAATTTTAATTTGGGAGATTTATATGTACAATTCAATGAAATTGAAAAAGCAACAAATTGTTTCAAAAAAACAATTAATTTTAAACCAGAGTTCAGCTTAGCCTATAGTACTTATTTATTCTTCATAAATTATTCAGATAAATATGATAGTAATTTTTATTACAAAGAGGCACTTGGTTATAGTAAATCAATTAAAAGATTTGATAAAAATTTGTTAATACCGTTCAAATACAATAAATCTGTAACCAAGCTCAAAGTAGGTTTTGTTTCGAGTGATCTAAAAAATCACCCCATCGGTTATTTTTTATTTGAGACACTTAAGTATCTTAAGGATATGAATATAGAATTAGTGGCTTATAGCAATTTAATAGAAAAAGATGAGGATAGCCTTACCAACGAATTAAAGAATTTTTTTTTTCAATGGCATCGAACTAAGAACATGAGTGATTTAGAGTTAATTAATTTAATAAGACATGATAAAATTAACCTACTTATAGATTTATCAGGTCATTCCGCAAAAAGCAGATTACCGATATTTATCAATAGGCCGGCTCCTTTACAGGTAACTTGGGCTGGATACTTAGATACCACAGGACTTAAAGAAATTGATTATATCATAGCAGATCCTTTTGTAGTTGACAAAACTCAAGAAAGCTTGTTTGTAGAAAAAGTTTGGAGGTTACCTGAAATTTGGAATAGTTTTTCTCAACCAAATTATAATATTGAAGTAAGTACATTGCCAGCAATTAAAAATAAATTTATTACTTTCGGCTCATTTAACAATTTAAATAAAATTAACAACTCGGTAATAAAATTGTGGTCTAGACTTCTTAAGAAAATACCAAAATCAAAACTTTTTCTAAAATATAAAAGCTTGAATATTGATTTTTACAAAAATAGTATAATAAATAAATTTTATGATTGCGGGGTACAAAAAGAGCAACTTATTCTCGAAGATTCATCACCAAGGGAAGATTTATTAAAAACATATAATAGAATTGATATTTCTTTGGATCCATTTCCTTATTCAGGAGGTACCACAAATTTTGAAAGTATATGGATGGGAGTACCAATACTTGTTCTAAAAGGAAAGAAATTTATTTCAAAATGTGGGGAAAGCATAAACCACAATCTTGAAATGAGTGATTGGATAGCTGAAAACAATGAAGATTTTATTTTCAAAGCAATCCGCATTTGTTCTGATTTTAAAAAATTATCAGATTTAAGATCAAATTTGAGATTCAAGGCTATAAATTCACCGTTATTTGATACAAAAAAGTTTGCGAAAAATTTTCATGAAGCTTTGTGGAAAATGTGGAAAATCTTTTTGAATAAAAATTAATTTTGTTTTAATTTTAATAATATAATGGGGAGGGAAATGAGCAATTTTGATGATGTGAAAACTTTTATGCATACTTTCGGCCAAGAGGTTAAAGTTAGAGCAAAGTTTCCAAATGAAAAAATTATTAAATTACGTTATGAGCTAATTCACGAAGAATTAGGGGAGTTTAAAAGGGCAATGGAAAAAAAAAATTTAAAAGAGATTGCAGATGCATTAACAGATATTCTGTATGTTACTTACGGCGCTGGTCATGCCTATGGTATAAATTTAGATAACTGTTTTAGTGAAGTACAAAGATCAAATATGAGTAAATTGGGTGAGGATGGAAAACCTATTTATAACGAAAAAGGCAAAGTTATGAAGGGTCCTAAATATTTTGAACCAAATTTGAAACAATTTATTGAATAAATATCCAACAAACTAATATTTTATTTGATCAGTTTTTAATCTAATTGTAGTTAATTTTTTGAAACGTAGTCTAGCGCTTCATAATGGCCTTTTACCCAAGTTTCCAAAGTGCCATTTCCGTGCAAACATTCACTATCACCACCAAATAAAGATTTGGCCTTATGAGAAGGTATGGTTACGTTTTCAAAGATATAATAAACTGGATCCAGATTACTTTGAATTTCTGTAAGCAAATGTTTTCCTGAAATAATCTCCTTTTTTTTTAAAGGATAATATTCATGAAAGCATTTGCTCCTAAAAGGATTGTGTGCTGTAAGTACACTAAAGCGAAGCACCCCAGCCATATCTTTTCTATTCATACCTTTACGTAGTTTTCCTTCATCAAAAACTACCGTTGTGGGTGCTTTACAGTTATTGAGAAACAAAATTAATGAAATTAAAATGATTGTAGAAATCTTTTTGATCATAAAAAGTAATATATATTATAAGATGGTTTTTGGAAAAATGTATAAAAAAATCAAGTTTGGCCACTGTCTTATTGGTGAAATTTTGCTTGTACTGTTACTGAGTTTATTTTGTTATGATATGGCAAGGGGAAAAAGCTTATTACCCTCATGTCAGGGAAACAATTTTCCAACCTGGACAAACTGCCATGGTAAAGTAGGGCCCCTTCCAATATCTGGTGATATTTATGATGGAGAATGGAAAGATGGGAAATACCATGGAAAAGGAACCATCGAATATTCAGATGGTACAAAATATCTTGGAGAATGGAAAGATGGAAAGAGACATGGTCAAGGAACTTACATAATGTCAGATGGATCAATGTACGCTGGACAATGGAAAGATAGTGTACCGAATGGAGAAGGCACTTATACATTTACTGATGGAAAAATTGACAAAGGTATTTGGAAAAAGGGCAAATTAGTTGAACGGAAAAAATAAATGAAAAAATTATTTTTTTATGTATTTATTGTTTTATTTTTTTCCAACATAGGTTGGACAGAAAGTTTATTACCCAAATGTAAAGGAAGTAATTATGAACAGTGGACAAATTGCCAGGGTACAGAATTATGGGAAAATGGAAGAAAATACGTTGGAAAATTTATAGATGGCAAGAGACAAGGACAGGGAATAATGACACATCCAGATGGAGCAAAATACATTGGGCAATGGAAAGATGGTTTACCACATGGAAAAGGAATTGAAACCTGGGAAGATGGAACCAAATATGTTGGAGAGTACAAAAGTGGTAATAAAATCGGACATGGAGAAGGATCTCTCAGATATCCAGATGGAACTAAATTTGTTGGAAAATTTGAAGATGGTTTACCATACGGAAAAGGAACCATGACATGGTTAGATGGATCTAAACATGTTGGAGAATTTATAGATGGTTCAGCAACCGGACAAGGAGCTTTTACAGCATCTGACGGAGCCAAATATATTGGTCAATGGAAAAATGGTTTTCCAAATGGAAATGGAATTGAAACGTGGTCAAATGGAAAAAAATACATCGGAAAATATAAAAATGGTTCAATTAACGGTCAGGGAACGATGACATGGAATGATGGAAGCAAATATGTCGGAGAATGGAAAGATGGCAAAAAACACGGACAGGGAATTTATACATATTCTGATGGAGCCGAGTATATTGGCGAATATAAAGATGATTTAGAAAATGGACAAGGAACTTACACATATTCTGGCGGAGAAAAATATTTTGGAGAATGGAAAGATGGCAAATTTCATGGACAAGGAACCCTTACTTATATCAATGGAATTGTTGAAAAAGGTGTCTGGAAAGATGGCAATTTAGACGAACCACAATAACAAATCATTGTTGATGGTAATATTTTTTTGCATATTTAGAGACTTTTTTAAAATGAAAATAATTAAAAAACAATTGGTTATTTTTTTCGTTATACTTATTATTTCTATAACCAATTCATTGGCGCACGAATATAAAATAGGTAACTTAAAAATTCTACATCCTTATATTATTGAAACACCTCCGGGAGCTATTACGGCAGGAGGATATATGAAGATTGTAAATACAGGTAATCAAAATGATCATTTAAGTTTAGTAACGGTTGATTTTGCTAAAGTCTGCGAAATCCATGAAATGAAAATGGAAAATGATATGATGAAAATGAGGGAAGTAAAAGACGAACTAGAAATTTCTGCGCAAAGTTCAGTGGAATTAAAGCATAAAGGATATCATATTATGTTTATGAAGTTGCTCAAACCTATGATTAAAGGGGAAACTCATGAAGGAACTTTGTATTTTGAAAAAGCTGGCAATATTAAGATCATCTTTACTGTTGAGAAAATGAGTTTTAAATTAGGAGATAATAGTTAAGTTGTGAAAATTAATTCAGTACGAGCATTAATTATAGTTGGTTTTTCCATTTTGACATTAAGTTTGATCGGTTTATTTTTACCTGTCATTCTTAAAAAAGATCTCCAAACCCATTATTCATTTGGAGCAAAGTTGGGAGTTCCTTTTGAATTAATAGATTCTAATGGCAACAAAATTACAGAATCAGCTTTCGTTGGATCTCCAACCATCTTGTTTTTTGGCTTTACACACTGTCCTAACGTTTGCCCCATTGCTCTACATAGATTATCGTTATTGATAGAAAAGTTAGGCGAGGATCAAAATAAGTTAAATGTTTACTTTATTACCCTTGATCCAGAGCGAGATAATTGGAAGATCTTAAATAACTATTTGAGCGTTTTTAATAATAGAATTATTGGAATTACCGGAGAATCTAAAAAAATTGAAGCTTTAACAAAATCTTGGGGAGTGTATTCAAAAAAAGTTCCGCTTGATGGGGAAAATTATACAATTGATCATACCTCATTAATATTCTTATTAAAAAGTGACGGTAATTTCTTAAAAACAATTGATTTTGAAGATGATTTTGAATTATCTTTGAAAGAGATCAAGAAACTTTTAGAATTTTAATTCCATTTTTCTTATCAAAACACAAAATCCCGCAAGCTGTTCAATGTTATTGTCCAGGAAGAAATGATATAAGTAAATGTTAAATGATATAAGTAAATGTTATATGTGGAAGACGAAGAAACAGAAAATGATTTTATAATAATTTTACTAATATGCAAAGATTAATAGTTGTTTGGATATATATATTGTTTGGAATTTTTATTTCTAACTTTGCAATAGCCTCAAATTTAAATCCTGAAAAAATCCTTGATAGTGTCGATGATCTTTACCGTTCAAATACAAGTTATGGTATTCTTACCTTATCAGTGACAACAAAGAATTGGCAAAGAACTCTTACGTTAGAGCAATGGTCCAAAGGAGAAGATAGGCATTTGATAAAGGTATTAAAACCAAAAAAAGAAAAAGGCCTTACCACACTTCGTGTTGATAACAATGTTTGGAATTACATGCCCAAAGTTAATCGTGTTGTTAAAATTCCTTCCTCCATGATGGCATCTTCTTGGATGGGATCACATTTTACTAATGATGACCTGGTCAAACAATCTCGTATGGTTAAAGATTATACTTTTTCTATAACTTACGAAGGAGAAAGAGGGGAAAAAAATATTGTAGAAATTTCATGTTTTCCAAAAAAAGATGCAGCGGTTGTTTGGGGTAAGGTAGAAGTTATTGTTTATCGTGATGATTATATTCCATTAAGTATAATTTATTATGATGAAGATTTACAGCTCTCGCGTACACTCAATTTTACAAATATTCAAATGATGAATGGCAAGAAAATACCAGCTCAGATGATAATGATTCCGGTTGACGAACCGGGTGAGTCAACAGCTATTCAGTGGAAAAAAATTCAATTTGATTTAACAATTGATGATGATTTTTTTTCTTTACGTAAGCTGCAACAATAATGAATGGGAAAAGGGATATGAAAATAACAAAACTCAGTTGGCGTAACTTGTGGCGCAATCCCACAAGAACCAATGTGACAATTTCAGCTGTAGCTTTATGCATTGCTGTTTTAATTATTTTTCAATCTATGATCTTGGGATTGATTGAAAAAGCTAAATTTAACACGACAAATTTAATTATTGGCGAGGTGCAGGTTCATGCCCAGGGCTACCTTGATGATCGTTCAATATATAAATCGCTACAAAATACAGAAGAAATACATTTAATTGCAAAAGAAAATAACATCGGTTTGGTCGAACGAAGCTATGGGTTTGGATTAATTTCTTCAGGAACAAAATCAGCAGGCACGCAGTTTTGGGGAATTAATCCAGAATCAGAACTTCAGTATTTTGATTTTGCTAACCATATTGATAAAGGAAACTTTTTAACCAACACATCTTTAAAAAAGATTGTATTAGGCAGAAAACTAGCAAGCTCAATAGCAGCGGATATAGGAACAGAATTAGTAGTATTTGTTCAAGGCTCCGATGGCTCCTTAGGTAATGAACTTTTTTATGTCGCAGGCATCTTAAAAAATATGGCTGATAACATTGATAGAGGAGCAGCTATGATTTTAAGAGAAGATTTTAATGACTTATTTTCTGCCAATAATTTAATTCATGAAATTGCTCTAAATTCAAAGGGGAGGCTTGAGTCTAAAGAAATACAAAAACTTTTATCTGCCGAGACAATAGGTGTAGATGTAGAAACTTGGCAGCAACTGATGCCAACCATTGCTATGATGACAGAAAAAATGAGTGTTTTTATGCGGACCTTTTTTAGTTTAATATTTGGTATTGCTGCAAGCCTTGGAGTAATGAACACAATGATTATGTCAACATATGATCGGATGAGAGAATTTGGCATCATTAGAGCGATTGGAACAACACCCTGGAGAATATTAAAACAGGTATCCTTAGAGGCAATATTATTGACGACTATTGCCTCAGTCATTGGTGCGGTTGTTGGATTGAGTGTAGCTTTATATTTTCAAAAATATGGATTTGATGTTAGCGGCGGTGGGAACATGTCTTTTGGGGGAGTGGTTATGGATCCAGTTTGGAGAGCTAGTGTTTCTGTAGGGATTGTTTTACTACCAATTGTGTTATTGATGCTAGTAAGTATTGTAGCATCAATATATCCAGCAAGCATTGCAGCTCGTATTAACCCCGTGGAGGCTATTCATTATAAACCATGAAATCCAAATTACTAATGATCATAAAAATCGGGTGGTTCAGTGTTTGGCGCAACAAAAGACGTACATTAATTTCATTGTTTTCTATTGTAATTGGTACAGGAATCCCAACTTTTTTTGTATGTATTGCATGGGGATTTTATGCAGGACTTATTGATGATGTAGCGCGCTTAATGTCAGGACATGTAACCTATGAACATGTCGACTATCGTAATTCACCCTCCAACGATCTTTGGGTAGATGATATCAAAGCAATTAATAAAGTTTTAAATAATAATGCTGAAGTTTTATCTACAAAACAAATAGTTAATTTACAAGGCGTAGCTCATACAGCCAAAGGTTCTGTTGGAACAGCATTAATGGGGATAGAACCATCAAAAGAAATTACAGTTTCTTTTTTACCAGAAACCATTGTCAAAGGAGAATATTTATCAGAAGGAGATGGTCGTTGGGTAATTATAGGAAGTAAATTAGCAGAAAACCTCAATGTTAGTGTTGGAAAAAAATTTGTTTTTACTACAAACGATGTAAAAGGCGAATTAGTTGAAGAACTGCTTCGTGTCAAAGGTATTTTTAAAACCGGATCTAAAGAAATCGATGGTCATTTTGTACAAAGCGATATTAATCTTACCAGAATGGTTGCTGGTTTAAGTAGCGATGATGTCTCACAATTGGGTATTATTGTAAAAAACCCCGATACTCACGAGCGCTTACTTAAAGAATTGCAGAAAACACTAGCAAAAAAAAATGGAGTGTTTTTGTCCTGGCAGAAAATAATGCCTGATGTAGCAACGACAATTCGTATGGACAGAACTGCTATTTCATCTGTTATGGTTTTGCTGGTTGTGATTGTGCTTTTTACCATGTTTAGCACTATCCTTATGTCTACTCTTGAACGCAAAAGAGAATTTGCGTCTCTATTGGCAATTGGAACACAGCAAATAGAACTAAAACTTCAAATTTTTATTGAAACAATAATATTTGGACTCATTGCTTGTCCATTAGGATCTTTGTTGGGTATTGGTTTTGCAAAATGGGCTGAAGGATACGACTTTATGGATGTAGTTGGGGGCAAGGTAGAGGATATGACCGT
>Ga0187827_10003285_pt1 | contig 21008 bp, 19 predicted proteins | sample ETNtaG_39_FD_167969 | JGI IMG/M metagenome (GOLD analysis project Ga0187827, IMG submission 167969) | Marine microbial and viral communities from oxygen minimum zone, Eastern Pacific Ocean - ETNP2014_SV_150_PacBio MetaG (Illumina Assembly) | ecosystem: Environmental > Aquatic > Marine > Hypoxic... | reverse complement strand
GTGCTGCCACGCTGGCAACTGGTTGCTCCAATCTGCCGAGTAAATTGGTCAAGTTGCAGAGGTACCAACCAGCAGCCTACTCGATGCCTGAATTGTTCTGGGCTTCCTGCCGTGAGTACCGGTCACGCCATGCATCTCGTGAATCGTGGTGGACGACGCCTATCTGGGCGGGAATTACCGGAAGATCAGTGACGACAGCTATAGCGAGGCGGTGACAACCCCAAGCGCCGAAAACGGGATTCGAGTCCCGGTCGATGTGGAAGAGTACTCCGCCAGCCTGCCTGAAATGCAGGCCCGAGAGTTCGGCCTGCGTCTTCAGCCTGCCCTGTCTGCGGACGCGGTCGAAGATCTCGTCCAGGCAACGGTAGCGGCGCACCACATCGTCTATCGAGTCACAGCCGTCGGTGGTGCCAGACTCGGCGATCTGGTCCAGCATGTACTCGTAGATGCCGGTTGAGTCCCAGGACACGCCGTCGCGCCAGTGAACCACCGCAGCGTGGAATTTCGGCTCGTGGTGTAGAGGAACAGATCTGGTGTCCCAGTCCCCGCCAACGACTGCGCCGAAGTGGTCCCACTGGAACTCTGTGGTCACCGACTTGCACGTGCTGGGCTGTACCCAGATCCGTTCGTACACTCGTGGCGCGTCAAAGCCGTATGCAATGAAGTTGGAGACATCTTTTCTAATGACCCGGCGGAGAAAGCGACCGCCGTTTCTTGCAGTCCTCATCGCATTCGTTGGTGACATCACGTAGCGTGAGGATAGTGGCTCTTGATGCTGTCCCGGCCGACCTGTACTCGTGGAGCCGCCCTGATGTGGTGTGCTGGTCGAGGTGCTGCGACCCGGGAGATGGGTTGGTGCTCCATGGATCCTGAACTCGCTCCACGTGTTTGGGACGGGTTCAGCGTCAGCGTGTCTCCCCGGTGATGATGGGCTACGTGCGGTCAGTTGTCAGGCGACTCAAGATTCGCCTCCTACTGGGCAGTCCACTGGTCAAGCGACTGTCCCGGATGTTGCCCCAGCGCCTGCGGCGGAGTCTGGCGTCATCCCTTGGAATGTCCAGCATTCACCGCTATCAGGACTTCCGGAGTCCCGAAACGAAGGCGATGCTGGTTTCCAGATACCTCGACAGGCTCGATGGAGGACCGGTCAGATCGGTTCTGGACGTGGGTTGCAATGCGGGCGAGGTTTCGGGTTGCCTGACTAACCAGGGGTTCTTCGTTCTGGGTATCGACCGTCGAGAGATCGTTTCTCGGCTCCGGCCTGGTAACGCCCGGAGGTCCGTGGTTGCGTTTGATGTGGACGCAGGCTCGATCCCCTATCTGCCACAGTTCGACTGTGTACTCCTGCTGTCAGTTCATCACCAGTGGGTAGCAGAGCAAGGTGACAGCGTGGCTCGCAAACTCGTGAGTCTGCTGTCCGAGAAGGCGGAGAAGACCTTGGTGGTCGAGTTTGCCTGTTTGAACTCGAAGTACGGACAGCCCCAGGCAGCGTTGTTCGATGACAATGACCATGAGTCCGTGAGGGAATACGCTCGTGGCTGGCTTGGAGAGACGCTGCCGGACTTCGGTTTTGAGTTTCTGGGCCTCAACGAGGAGCATCCGATTGATGAGCCATTTCGGGTACTCTTCGGCGGTCACCGCACTCAGGGTCCTGCTCCGCACGTCTGTCTGCAATAGTCGTTCTGACCGCGGATCAAGAGAAGGGTGCAGTATCGCGTTTGCCGGCCTGGCCGTCGCGGTGATCACAACGTCAATCTCCCAGAAGTTCTAGGCAATGACGATTGAGAGTAAGAGGTCCTGTGGAAGACCTGACTGTTGCGGGCTTGGCCGAGTCGTGAGTCCGGGCCGTCGTACTGCCTTCGTTGCTGCCGAGCACGCGGCGGATGATTGCACTCACCCCCTCCCCGAGTGCACGGGCCATGAGAACCTCATGCTGGCACGTTGGCCACGCGCGAGGGCAACCGTCGACCAGCAGGCAACGGAACATCCATGAGAGTGGATGTGGCTGCCGGTCCCCTTGTCTCGGTGGTGATCCCGATGTACCAGGCGGGGGCCTGGATTGAGGAGACGCTGACCACCGTGTCAGCTCAGACCTACAAGAATATCGAGACCGTAGTTGTGGACGACGGGTCCACTGACCGGGGCGCGGATGTCGTAGCCGAGTACGCGGCATCAGGTTCAACGCCGGTGCGACTTGTCCGCACCGTCAACCGGGGCGTCTCGGTTGCGCGCAACACCGGGGTTCTCGCGTCTTGCGGCGAATACGTGGCCCTGCTCGATGCCGACGATCTGTGGCATCCGTCCAAGTTGGAGTATCAGGTGGCTCATCTCACCGGTAGTGGTGCACCGATGTGCGTCTGTGGCTATGAGATGTTCGACGATCGGACCGGGCGACCAATAGGTGTGGTTCGATTCAGGAACGGATCGCGGGCTCTCAGAGGCTGGTTGGCTCTCGAGGGCAACGGCCTTCTCCTGCCCTCAACCGCTCTCATCCGACGAACGGCACTGGAGGACATGCGGGGATTCGATCCCGAGTTCTCGGTGTCAGCCGATCTGGAATTCGCGCTGCGCATGGAGGAGGTCGGGCCTCTTGACGCCGTCCCGGAGACACTGGTGCGGTACCGAGTCCACCCCGCACAGATGCATAGGCAACTCAGCGAACTCTCAGCCGACATGTCGCGTCTCTACGATCAGGTGTTCACCGGCGGGCGGTACCAGTCGATCGAGCGGCGGTGTCGCGCCAATCTCGCCGTGCACATTGGCTTCTCAGAGCTGATCAGGGGTCATTTCCGCCTCGGGACCCTGCACCTGGCCCGCTCGGCTCGCCGGGATCCACGCCGACTCGTGACCCTCCCTGTTCACGCCCTTCTCCGCCGGATCGGCCGGCGGTCGCGTGCTTGGTCAATAAGGAGTGCGTCGTGTTGAGCGTGATGCGCGTTGCCAAGAGACGGTGGGCCGGGTGGTCACAGAGACTCCGTGGCGAAGCCCTCATCGTGCTGTTGTCCCGCCTGGCCAATGTCGGGGTGGGAACAGTGTTCGTCCTTCTCACTGCCCGGCATCTGGGCCCGGGAGGACGCGGAGAGATCACCATTGCGTTCACGCTTGCCTGGGCGACCACGAACGTTGCCAATCTCGGTACCTCGACGAGTGGTCGGATCAACCTCCTGTCGCCAGACGGCGACGTGAGTGTGTCCGACGTCGTGTCGCTGACCGCCGCGCTGCTGCCGCTCCAGGTTGTGCTGTCCACCGTAGCTGTCGGCGTGCTATCGATGACGTCGTTGCACCTGAGCCTCGGATTCTCGGTGGCAGTGGTCGCGTTGAGCGTGGCCACGATGATGTTCAACTCGGCCGTGTTCCTCCTCTACGGATTACGGCGGTACCGGGACGTCCTGGTGACCGAGGCAAGCCTCGCCGGTGTCCAGATCATTGTCCTGGCCGGTCTTCTCCTGTCCGGTCGTCTGACCACCACCTCAGCAGTGGTCACGATGGCCGCTGGCTCCGTGGTCGGAACTCTTTGGCTCGTGTGGGCGGCCGGCGCCCTCCAGCACGGCGTGCGGGCGTGGGGTACGACCCGTTGGCGACAGTTGATCATTGAGGGACTCTCGCCGATGGCTGGCGGCGTGGCGCTGTTTCTCGCGCTCCGCCTGGACAGGATAGTTCTGGCCATCGCAGCAGGCACATACTCTCTCGGCATCTACACGGTAGCCCTCGCCATTCCCGAGACACTTCGGATTCTTCCCCGGGCGGTCGGTCAGGTGATTACCGATCGCGGCCGGAGCGGTATCGATTCGGTGGCAACGGCACGACGCCACACAAGACTCTTCGTGGTCGGCAACAGCCTCGTGCTGGCAGCCGCGGCTCTAGTTGGCTGGTTTCTCCTGCCCGCTGTGTTCGGTGAGGGATTCGTTGACTCACGCGACGTGCTCGTCGTGATCACGGTCGCCGAAGCCGTGCTGTCGATCCACCTCATGCACCAGGCCCTTCTGGTGGGCTTTGGTCGCCCCCACGGAATCGGTGTGCCACAGGTCGTCGGAGCGGTCGTCATGGTGGCACTGGACCTGGTGATGATCCCGAGGTGGGGAATGCACGGCGCTGCCTGGGCCGCTTTGCTCGGTTACTCGGCGCTGGCACTCACCTCCACCATCTGGACGAACCATGAACTGAGAAGGGTCGGGCCTTGATGGATGGTGGCCAACGGCGGCTGCCGCTCGGTTACGTGCCGTATGGCCGCAACCTCGAGCGACCAGCTGACCGTCGCCGTTTCCCGAGGTACGCGGCCATCCGGAATCTCCCCTTCGAGATCGTCTCTGGCTGGGAGGGCAATGACGTCATCATCCTGTCGACTGCTGCCGATGTCATCAGATGGGTCCACGCGCCGACTGATCGGAAGATCGTCGTCGATCTACCGGATGCCTTCCTGGATGAGGCCGTGGGCTGAAGCGGGCGGTACGCGGGTTGGCCAAGTGGGCGGGCGGTGAGACTCGTCATCCGGTGATCAATTACCACAAGGCCGTCGAGCGACTGCTCGAACGGGCCGACGCCGTTGTGTGCAGCACCGATAAACAGGCCGGGAGGATCGCCCGTCACAACGCCAACGTGCATCCGATCCTGGACCTGCACGGCGAGTTCCACTGTCTTCCTCCAACGGCAAGAGAATCGGGACAACTAGACATCGTTTGGGAAGGCCTCACAGCGACCCTTCCGGCCATTCGTCCCATTCTTCCCGCACTCCGAACCCTTGCGAGTCAAATCGGTTTACGACTGCACCTTGTCACTGATCTTGAAGCGCCGCGCTATATGAATCGATTCCTCGTACGTCAAACTGAGGACGCCATTGCTGATTGGGGCATTGATGTAAGGTTGTATCAGTGGAGTGTTGATACGTTGACGGAGGTTGCTCGCCGGAGCGACGTTGCCATCGTGCCAGTGGATCTGGCTGACCCGATGGCTATGGGTAAGCCGGAGAATCGAATGCGGATATTTTGGCGTCTCGGGCTGCCTGTCGTGGCTTCGGCGACTCCTGCCAACGTGCGGGCGACACGTGTGGCGGGGATCGGGGAACGGGTTCTTTGTTCCACAGTAGACGACTGGCGACATGCACTTCAGCAGTTGCATTTTCAGCCTGAAGAGCGACTGGAGATTGCTTCTGCCGGTCAGGCGGCAGCACTTACAGCGTATTCTGAAGAGTCGCTTGCACTGCGGTGGGACCGACTCTTCGAGTCCCTGTGACAAATACCCCGATGGATGCCGCTTCAGGTCGAACGAACGTGACCTATGTGTCGATGGATCCACTGACTAGCACGGTCGGTTCTTCGCAGGTGTTGGCCTATGTCGAGCGACTCGCCAGTCGTGGCGTTGACGTTGATCTAGTCACGTTTGAACACGGTGTGGACGTCCTTCTCCGCCAGCGTCTTGGAGATCTCGGCGTATCTTGGCGCCCCAAGCGGTTTGGCCGACCTGGCCCTGTTGGCGGAATCGGCCGCGTGCTTCGTGCAGCTTGGGCGATACGAGATGCCACCCTCGTGCACGCGCGTAGTGATCTGGCAGCTGCCGCGGTGATGCTGAGCGGCGTAGACGACTGGGTTTGGGATGTCAGGTCCCTGTGGGTGGATCAGAAGGTTGCTTCCGGGGTTATTCCTAAAGGGTCGTGGTCGGAGCGTGTAATGACTTGGGTGGAGTGTCAAGCGGCCCACCGATCGACGGCAGTCGTTACTCTCACTGCGTCGGCAGTTGCCGAACTGGACCGGCGGTACGGAGGCGTGGTTTCACCAAAAGCGCGCGTAATCACCACTTGCGTGGATCTAGACAAGTTCTACATTTCACCGATGCCACCGATGCCACTTCGTGTGCTGCTCTCCGGCACCCTTAACCGGTATTACGACGTCAAGTCGATGCTTGATCTCATTATTGAACTAAGGAGTCGTCGGCCTGTTGAGTTCGTCCTGGCATCACCCGGAGAGATCGAGTGGGAGGAAGAGTTGGCTGGCGTGGAGGTGGTGCGAATTTCGGTTGCAGCGAATGAAATGGCTGACCTCGTGGCGACATGTCACCTCGGGTTAAGTGTGTGCCGCGACGATGCTGGAGTAAGCCTGTTGGCAGCCATGCCGACAAAGATCGGTGAGTTCCTCGCAAGCGGTCGGCCGGTGGTCGTAAACCAAGGGTTGATCGATGCGGTGGATCTGCTAGAGCATCATGAATGCGGGATGGCCTACGGTTCGTCATCGCCTTTCGGAGTTGGGGAGGCAGTGGATCAACTTGAGTTGATCTTGGGTGACTCCGAGTTGCCTGGTCGCTGTAGGTCGTTGGCAGAATCCCACTTCAACTTGGATCGGGGAGTCGAAGGACTCATTGTGACACTCGAGTCGATATGTATGAACAGGTGACCGTCACCGGCTATTTCTTCGAACGGCTAGCGCTGGTGCCGGGCATGGTGCTGCCTGAGGGGGACGGGGACTGGTCGGATACCGTGACTGGATACCGTCCGTGGGAGCCCCCGGAGCAACAGATGCCTGTCTTCCAACAATGAAGGTACTCGTGACCGGTGGTGCCGGTTTCATCGGCGCCAATTTGGTTCGTGCTCTGTGTGACCATACGGGGATTGATGAAACCGTCGTGATTGATGATCTGTCGTTTGGATTTCGGTCGAATCTCGACAATCTCAAGGTGACCTTCGTCGAAGGCTCGATTCTTGACGAGGAGTTGCTCCACACATCGATGGTGGGCGTATCTTCTGTCGTTCATTTGGCAGCCAGATCGTCAGTTCCCCGGTCTATTGCCCAGCCGCTGGCTACTCATGCGGACAACGCGACCGGTACAGCTCTGGTACTCGAGGCAGCTCGTTCGCAGGGTGACGTGCAGGTAATTGTGGCATCGTCGTCCTCAGTTTATGGCGCTAACGATGCTCTCCCCAAGCATGAAGGTCTGGTTGCGCGCCCTGTAAGCCCTTACGCTGCCAGCAAGTTGGCAGCCGAGGCCTATACGCTGGCTTGGGGCAATAGTTATGACATGTCGGTCCTGGCACTCAGGTTCTTCAATGTATTCGGGCCGTTGCAGCCTCCGCTGCACACCTACGCTGCAGTTATTCCGACATTTGTCGCTGCTGCTATGCAGGGTCAGCCGCTACCAGTACACAGCGATGGCACCCAGTGCCGGGATTTCACCTATGTCGACACCGTCGTCTCTGTGATTGTTGATGCCATACAGCGCCGTGTCTGCCACTTGGAACCGTTGAATCTTGCCTTTGGGCACAAGGTTACTTTGCTGGAGGTGATCTCCGAACTAGAGGCAATTCTAAATCGACCTCTTGAGATTGAGTTCATGCCACCCAGGGCAGGTGATGTAGCCCGTTCGCAGGCTGACTCGGCGGCATTGGAACGCTTCTTTCCAGGCATTGTCCCATTGGACTTCGCTGCTGGTCTAAGGGCAACAGTCGACTGGTTTCGGTCGGCAAGACCATGGGACCGGGATCTGACCAGCGGCACCTAATCGAAGTCAATGATCCCATCGACCGCCACACTTTCAATTCTGTGTATGCGCCTAAGAGGTCGTTGGAAATATCGGTAGCCAGCCACCTAGAGACAAGGGCTGGATGGTTGAACACAGTGAGAGGTGTCACAGTTGAGAGTGGGCCTCATGGTTAACGGTGCCCTCTTAGGCGGCAGAAATGTACCGCATTGACTTGGGGCAGCTTGTCCGGCTCTCTCTTTGAGCGGCACTGCCAGTTGGACGCATATGGGTTACGGTGGCTAAGTGACTGAGTACTGGTGGGCGTATCTTTCCGTCATGTTGGGAACCGTCGCATTGAGCGCAGGACTTGCGGCAATTGTGTCGGAGGTCGTTAGTCGTCTGAACATGTTCTACAGTTGGAGTGATTTCAAGCTTCCGTCTCACGGGATACATGCCGCCGCGATCACAGCCACCTTTGTGATTGCAGTTCCGGCGTCCTCAATGATTCAACCATTGGCTGGCGGCCGGGAAGGGTTTGCTGCGGTCCTTGTCATTACCGTTGCTCTGTTTGTCGCTGGGCTGGTTGAGGAACAATTCAAACTTCTGCGGTCATGGTGTCTTGGAGCCAATATCGCTGGAGCCACAGTCGTCTGGGCAATTGGCGGCGGTGTAATGCTACAGGGACAGATCCCCGCCGTTGTTGGTCTTGGTCTTACCGTATTGTGGTTTGTGATGATAATAGACGCATTTCGTTTGATTGACGGAACTGGTGGATTCTCGACTGGGCTTACAGCAATTGCGTGTCTCAGTATCTTTGCAATTGCCTTGTCAAATGGGCAAGTTCTTCTTGCAGTATTATCCATTGCTTTTGCAGGCTGTATTCTTGGAGCCCTCGCCCATAGTCGAGAATCAAGCCACATGTTTCTTGGAAAGGGCGGCACACAGTTAGCTGGCTTCCTTGTTGCATACTTTGGACTTAGGTTATTCCGAGTGAATTCCAATTTTATCGTGAGTGCCCTGATTCCAATTCTTATCTGTTCAGTAGTGTTGTTCAACTGGCTCGTCGTGCTTGCTGGACGTGTGCTCCTAGAGCAGGCATCCACAATAAAGGAACGGTATAGCCTAAGTTACTGGTTGCTTAGTATCGGATGCAGACCTCCAGTTGCTTTAGCAATATTATATCTTGGTGCCTCTGCTGCAGGGATGTCGGCCTATTTGATGAATAGAACTGATTCAATAATTGGATTGAGCATCGCCAGCCTTGTAGGCCTTTCGTTCCTTGGAATTGGTGTTCGCCTGTTTCAGATATCACAGGCGAGGCAGTCTGAATCACGGATTTCGGCACGGTGATCCAGAGTGAGCAGCGAAAGGTTTCTGAAATTAGACCTGTTCAGGGTCAAGTGTGATCTAGTTTCTGAACGAAAACCATTAAGAATCCGAGAGATTCAATAGATCAGTATCTTGTGTATTATTGAGAATAATCTCTCTATCAATATATATACAATGCCAATTGAATAGACAACCGCTGCTAGTATCTTAAGGACGCTGGATTGTTCAAGCATTTAGTACAACTCCTTGCAGGCGCCGCTGTAATTTCTTGTTCCTTTCTACTCTTCCAGCTCGCGACACTAGTTATATCCATGAAATCCGAAACTGTTGTATTGGTTGAGGTCGGGAGATTCGAAGATCCGATTGCTATTGCGGCTTCGCCAGGCACTCGAGACTTCTTTGTCGCGGAGCGCTCTGGCCGAGTGCACAGAGTAGCGACTAGACGTGATGGCACATTTCGTCAGGTTGGGGTAGTACTGGACATCTCAGCTCGTGTTACCACCAAAGGTGAGGGAGGGCTGCTTGGTCTCGCCGTATCAGTTGCCGGCGATGAACTCTATGTCCTATATACGGACCGGGACTCATACGTGCGAACCATGGCCTATCCCATAAGTGATGGCAATCCGGTGGCTGATTCGGAGCGTCTGGTCCTCGCAATTGCCCAGCCCCACATGAGAGAGGGTGATGGCTGGTGGACTCATGTAGGTGGACATCTGTTAGTTGATTTGGACGGGAACCTCCTTATTGGACTTGGTGATGGCTCCATATCAGGACCGACTGCCGATTCCTATGGCAATAGCCGAAACCTGATGACACTGATGGGATCTATTCTGCGAGTTACTCCGACTATTGATGAGGAAAAGGCTTACACAATTCCAAGAGATAACCCATATGCAGATCAAGAGTCGATTGGCCTTCGGTCTGAGATATTGGCATTTGGATTGAGGAACCCATGGCGCTTTGACATCGATCCGGTTACCGGAGACCTGTGGGTTGCAGATGTCGGTCATCTTCGGATCGAAGAGATCAACTACCTGGCGGCCGAAGATGTAGCATCTGGTGCTGATTTTGGCTGGGTAGCTATGGAAGGATCTGAGGTATTTTACGGTCCCGATCCTGATGGAGACATATTGCCAGTCCATGAATACCAACGAATCAATGAAGGGTTTGACTCACGTTGTGCTGTTATAGGAGGAGTGGTGGTACGCGGCGACAACCATCCAAGCCTGGAGGGAGCGTTCCTATTTAGCGACTTGTGCGATGGTCGAATTCGGGCTATCTTGCCTGATGACAGAGGTAACTGGATGACCAAGGATCTTGGAGTTAGCGTAGAATTGCCTGTTTCGTTTGCTCGGTCAGGAAGCGGAGACGTTTATGTGATCTCGTTGGCAGGAGCGATTTACCGGTTAGCCTAGCTAATATACTCTTGCATCTATTGATAATACTTGAGATATGATTCGATCTTCTTCGATGGATTGGAAGTAACCAAACCAACTGTATTGCTAAAGGAGTACCAAAAGTTGACCAAATGTGGCTAGTCTATTACGTTCGGATACCAAGAGAACTTGTGACAAGAATGGCAAATGGACGATGGAATAATTGACGTGAATAGACATGTGATACAACTACTATTTAGAGTGTTTGCTATTACTGCGTGCTTGGTTTTCGCTCCGTTTACAGCATTTCTATATGGAAATCGTGAATTTGTAACAATCGGCAATATTTGGCGATATCCAATCGTGGCTACCATGATTGCTGTGCTTTGTGGTGTGTGCGTTGCCGCCATCTATGGACGATTGTGGGGTACCCGTATCACTCTCATTTGTGGCTGGGGAGTATTCGCCCTCTTCCTTTACCGTAACGTTGAAGGGATGGTAGAACGCTACCTGCCATTTCTGAATGTCCCAGCCGAGTTGCTCTGGATACTGCTCCTATTGGTTGGGGTAACTGCAATTACTCAGTTGGCTGAGAGGTCAACGTTTCTGACCCCTATTCTGCTGTTCAGCCTGACGCTCTCGGTTCTTCCATTGGCTCAGTATTGGTATGTGGGACAGAACGCTGGGAGTGGATTGAGGGAGGGGTTTGCGACGACGAGCGAAGATGTCTGGCCTGTCAAGCCAGACATCTACTATCTCATTCTTGACGGACTCGCTCGTACCGATGTATTTGAGAGCATCTATGGCTTTGACTTCAAATCGTTTGATGAGGTGCTGAGACGAGAAGGATTCGTAATCGCTGACAGAGCCTTGGCAGCACATCCGATGACGTGGCTATCGGTGCCTGCCGTTCTTGATCAAGAGTACCAGGCAGTTCCAGGTCCTCGTGGACGTCCCGCCACTCATGCAACTACGGACAGAATAATGAGTGGCAATAGTCAAACTCACGAAGAGTTGGTAGCGCAGGGATACAGATTCGTGACCGCGACTGAAGGTGGTGGCCCTTTCTGTGATCTGAGTCTTTCACCGGTTCGAGACCTAACAACTTGCCTAGTTCAAGGGAACTCGATTGATGCCGCAATCCGTCTTGAGTTTGCCAAGTTGACTCCTCTCCATGGGCTCGCCAACCGGGGTTTGCTCCCCAGTGTTTTGAGCAGATGGCTTGCAGCTGAGGATCTTCGGTGGACCAGTGAGAATACAACGGGTCGGACATTTCTAGTTGATGACCTTCTGAGGACTGTGGCGCTTGCACAGGGTGAGAATATGGGGGCACCAGTTTTTGTACTTGCGCACATGCTGCATCCTCACCCTCCATTTACTCTTGATTCAGAGTGTGGCCCCAGTTCTCACCCGGGGTTTAGACCGTCTGTTGATGCCTGGGATGATCTGGTTGGACTACGAATGGGTGCTGAATGTACACAGAAGCAGGTATTGCAATTGATTAGTGAGGTTGATCGTGATGCTGTCATAGTCCTGCAGTCTGATCATGGGCCAGGCCGAGGCCTTCTTCGTGATGGAAAGCACGTGCAGAATGTTCCCATTGAGGACCTGTGGACTAGGGCAAGTGTTTATAGTGCCGTGAGGTTGCCAGAAAGGTGTAGATATAGCGTGCCTGATACGTATGCTGGCATTAACACGTTCCCAGTTGTCTTTAATTGTCTTTCTGGTGGTGATCTAACATTCGAGCCTGCTCGTTCCTTATGGGCGTGGTACGAGGGTCGTGAAGTACGTGACGTTACGAATCGCCTAAGAGCGTATGAGGACTCTCTCATGCCCAGTAGTTGATTCGTGAACCGTCTGACCTAGAGGTATGGACGAAGGACAAGTAATTTTGGCAAGCCTGACGAGCGTTGACGCAGCGCACACCGAATGGTTCTATGTCTAAGTGCTTGCTCTCATTAGTCAAGTATTGATCCCAGTCGCCGAGTTGGCCAGTAGAGTAAGTCCTCATGGCACAATTGACGGCATACCTTGATGGCGGGACGCTTTCGCTATTTGTGGCTGCGGTGGCTGGAGCGGTTGCGGGAGTTGGCGTGTACGCGCGAAGTGTCTGGCATCGAATCGTAAGGCAAGTTCGAAGAATCCGAACTAGTAAGGATCTCGGCCCCTAGATCTCATAGAATTCGTACAGCAGTCGCTAATTTGGAAGCACTGGGATGGCGTCGCATGGTGAGTGTCGTGTGAGCCCCGCCAGACCCAAGAGTGCCTGATCGTAGTTCTCGGAGTGCTGTAGAAAACTGATCGGAGTCGCCCGCAGCCTTGAATCCCAGTGTGTGGATCAAGGAAACTACCCTATGACTATTGGCGAGTAGAGTTAGTTACCTTGATCGGTTGACGTAGTAGCAGTTGCGAGTAGTCGCGGTGCCACTGCCTGGTGGTGCGTAGTTTTCAGATCCTACGCTAGATCAACTAACAGGTTGAATGTACGAACAGCATTTACAGTGGTGGCCACCTACTAGTTAGATTAGGCCATACAACATTGTCTCCAGTTGCTGCTCGGTGGGACGGCGAGGGTTGTTGGAAAGGCGCTGGATGTTGACTTCGCTTGCAATCATTGCACAATCCACAAGCGTTTCCACTCCGTAGCTTGCAAGCCTAGTCTCAAGGCCTAAGCGTTTCATTAGGTCCAGAATCGCATCACGAGCTTCGATACTAGAGGATACTTCAAGAAGATCCCAGATACCTTCTAGTACATGCTTTACGTGATATATCCCCCTTGGGTCATTAAGGTCTGACGTGGTGACCGCGTAGTTGAAGTCAAGAAAACTTCCGACCGTAAGTGCTACTGCTTGACCATGAGGTATTCCGAGAGAGGTAGTAAGGCAATAGGAGAGTGCATGTGGTCCTGTAGTCTTTGAGATGTCAATAGCTTTACCGGCCAAATGGGCCGCTCGGCTCATTGATTCTCGAGCGTCGCTTGATGGAGATCTAACAGCCTTTTCGATGTTGTGGTATGCCAAGTTCAGTGCCTGGGTCGCCAAATCTCGTGATTCGTTAGTTGACTTGACACTCCAGAGCGACTCCATAGCTTGCGAAAATGCATCCATCCCCGAAATAGCTGTTTGGAGAGGCGACATACTGAACGTTAGTTGAGGATCAATCAGTGCTACCTCTGGTCGTACAAAGTCGTGAGCAACAGAGAATTTCCTATTGTCAATAAATACAACAGCAAAGTGTGTTGTCTCACTACCACTTCCGGCTGTAGTTGGAATTGCTACCAGGGGAAGACCACGTCGACGGATACCACCAAGGCCGGCAGCGATGTCCTCAAATGAGTCATCTTGGACAGCACCTATACGGATTGACTTAGCTGTATCGATTACGCTTCCACCACCAACGGCGACAATAATATCTGGATTGAACTCGGCGACTCTGTCAAATCCAGTAAGGATATTAGATAGAGTAGGTGAGCCAGAGCTTGTATTGAACCTATAGACATCATAGGGAAATAGGAGCTCTTCGAGTATTACTGCTGCACCAGAAGTATTGAATGATTCATTTCCTGTGGTCAAGAATATACGATTAGCTGACAGCGTCTCCAATACAGTAGGCAAATTACGAATTGCTCCAAGACCAAAACATGTCTCGGTACTCACGATTGCAGGAACTCCATAACACTCTCTTTATTCTGAGAGGGAGAAGTCCAAGGCCTTCCCAAATCGTCTCGTGACCCCGTTGCCATCACTACCTCGACCATATGAGGGCCGTCAATCTGTTTCAGATCCTGTAATGCCGCATGCAGATCTGGGACTGAACTAACTCTGACCGAGTGACGATATCCACACGCTCTTGCAATCTCCTTAATATCAATATCAAAAGCTGCTGACCGTTGGCCTCCTACCGACTCATGACATCCATTATTCAGAACAATATGTGTGAAGTTACGAGGCCCTAGTGAACCAGAAATGGCTAGCGAGCCCATGTGCATTATTAGTGCAGCATCTCCATCAAGGCAGTAAACACGACGGGTCGGTTGTCCCAGCGCAAGCCCCAATGCAATCTGTGATGCATGTCCCATTGATCCCACGGTCAGGAAGTCTTGCCTTGGTGGTAAGACACCGTTCTTGGATCGGTATTCATAGAGCTCCCTGGACAGCTTTCCAGTTGACGAGACAACAATGGCAGTGGAATCAAGTTGGCCCAGAACAATGCCAACTGCTTCCTCGCGTTCAACATGATGAGGTCCCGTTGGGTCAGTAGTTGTCGGGTATCTCTGGAATGTAGAGTGTTGAACAATGATCGCTTCAGGGCAAGATCTTGACGATGCCGACTGGACTGTTTCCTGAAGGCAAGCAACAGCGCTTTGCGTGTCATTGGGCAGGAGTCGATGTGGAACCTCCAGTGCGTCCAAGAGTGGCAGGGTGACACGGCCTTGAACCAAATGTTGCGGCTCATCATCAACTCCTGGTTCGCCGCGCCAACCAATAATTAGCAATACCGGAATACCGTAGACATCCCGAGCCGCTAGCGAGAGAAGAGGATTGGCGGCGTTACCGATCCCAGAGTTCTGCATATAGACAAGCCCGATACCGCCGGTTGCAAGATGGTGGCCGGTTGCGAGAGCAATACCTGCGCCCTCATTTGCAACGATCACATGGTCAATCTGTTCGTCGTTGTTAGATATGCAGGCGGTGAAGTATCTTAGGAGGGAATCTGGCACTCCACAGAAGAGAGTGATGCCTAGCTCGCGTGCGGCCAAAAAGAGGGTACGAGGGTCAACCATTATCGCTTGACGTCTGAGAAATCAACGCCAGACAATCTGCAATTGGTAGACAGTGTTCCTCTGCCTCGTTTGCTCTACCATGTTGCAGAATACTTTCGGCAACTTTGCGCATACCTGGGTATGCGCTCCTAAGAAGGTGGTTAGCGTAGATTACGACCTGGACACCAGATTCCATCAGTTGCTCCTCTGTGACAATGTTATAGGTCGTTGGAACAGCAACGAGGGGAACCCTATATTCCAGATTACGGTATTCAGCGCAAAACTGAAACAACTCTTGGGGAGTTTCTTCCTTGCTGTGAATCATGATTGCATCGGCACCTGCATCAATATATGTAGTAGCTCGACCAATAGCGTCGTCTATTCCTTTTCCAAGAATCAGAGATTCTATGCGTGCAATAATCGAGAACTGATTGCTTACCTGAGCTTTCTTGCCCTCGGAGATCTTGTGCGCAAATTCAAGAGGGTCTGCTTGAGACTGTTTAGTGTTAGTACCATAAAGAGAGTTTCTCTTGAGCCCCTCTTTGTCTTCGATGATTATTGCTGATATTCCCAGTCGCTCAAGTGTCCGTACTGTGAATACAAAATGCTCTGTCAACCCGCCTGAGTCTCCGTCCAATATAAGTGGTTTTGTAGTGATCTCAAGAACTTCTTCAACCGTCTTTAGACGTGATGTGAGGTCCACAAGACCTATATCCGGTTTACCTTTTGCAATCGAATCGGTAAGGCTACTTATCCACATTGCATCAAACTCAATTGGTTTATTATTCTTAATGATACTCGTGTTCTCAACGATCAGCGAAGAAACACCATTGTGAACCTCTAGCACTCTGACGATTGGCTTAGTTGTTAACAATCTGCGAAATCGCTGCAGTCTGATCTCTGGCGTGGTTCCCACTGCGTTAACAACAGCATTCAGATAGGTAGAGGAAATTCCTTCCGTATACATGGGTTCTACTAGTTCACCGCCCCACTGGCTTAGGAGGCTAATGACCCGGTCACGGACTGGACGCTGCACTCCAGTTTGCCAATCATCTCCATGAACGACATAATCTGGCTTCAAGCTGAGGAGGTTAGGGCCATAATCCAGAGTAGTTTGTGGTACTATATGGGCAACCCCTTTGATATTTTCTACTATAACTCTTCTTTGATCGTAGGTCATAAACGGTAAACGTTTATAGCTTGCTATCGCTTCGTCTGTTAGTAGCCCAATGGTAACATCGCCGAGAGACCGAGCTTGTTTAATAACAGATAAATGACCAGGATGTATCAGATCGGCACTCATTCCTACATATACTTGTTTTCTCACTAGCATCCTCAAGAAAATAGATCTATTGTGTCGAATGAATTTTATATATGTACCGAAGCCACACAGTGTTGCAAGTTAGGTTGCGAGATAATCTTATTAGGAACAGGCTGTGTGACAATGACTAGCGTGACATTTGAATCCTAGCAAGGACACGCCCAATCGAGGGCAATGGACCCTCAATATCATACGAGAATCTACCTGATCTGAACCGCCTTGTCTTGCAGATCGGCTTGACCCCGAACCTGTGCCGGTATGCGTGGATGAACGCGATCATCTCCTTGGGCCGTCGAACTCGGTCGCGAAGAAAGCCGAAGCCGTCTTCAAGGTCTCATTGTCACGCCACAACTCACGGTCCTCCAACCCCAGGACCCTCAACCGCTGACGCTAATCAGTCGCCACTCCGGTCCGACGGCCGTCATCGACCCCGAAACGGCGCACCCACTTACGAACTGTCTCGGGCGTCGGACTCAACTTCTCGGCAACGCTCGTGATCGCCGTTCACTGCGAACCACAATGCCGCTCAGGCTCAAAGATCATTCGCACCACCCGCTCACGAGATTCCGCCGGGTAACGCCTCGGCCGTCGATGTTCTGTCATGGCTCCATCCGCTCAAGGGTCGGAGTTTGCGCGATATCCAGGGCGGTTCACCACGCCGTGTTTCACATAGTGAGGATCGGTGTATTTCAAAGAACAGTTAGCCAATTATGGCAGTCAATAGGCTGTAGGCACATGTAAACGGATTAGACATGCGAGCCCTTAGGGTGTCAAGAAAGTAGATCGCCAATCTGTCTAGCAGCAGTAGCCACGGCAGTACCCGGGTTGTAGACAGTGTCGTCCCGGAGAGTTCTTAGGTGTCCTTCCAACTCAATGTCCGACTCGAGGAGGTGCATTACAACTTCCGGTACACCGTCGAGTTGGTCTAGGCCAATAAGCGCGCCGAGAGTGTCACGAATGCTATCTTCAAAACAGGAGAGATTGAGCCGACTAAACGTATCATTATTTGTCTTGGGAGGAGTGTCAATAAATATTGCAGGCCGCAAGAGTCCAAGCGAGAATTCGTAAGCTGCTCCAGACCAATCAGTCAAAACAATATCTGAGTCAGTGAAGGCATCAGTAGATGAAAAGCTATCGTCTAAGGAAAACAGTGAATACATCTTGAACTTTTCAGAGAAGTATTGGCTAAGGCCATTATCATGGCGAAGTGACATGGGATGTAGTCGGAGAACTACCTCAAGCGATGCACCTAGTAGGCTTTGAATAATCTGGTCAATATTGAAGTTCAGAATAGACGATGAACCCCAAGTTGGAACCACCAATATCTTGGGCGGTCGTCCAACACTGATTGGATTAGAAGCTGCATGAGCTATTAGGGGGTCAAGTCTACAGTAGCCAGTCTCAAGTAAATGTTGTGGCTTAAGATTGGCTAATCTTGCTGTCTCAGTTAGTTCCGCTGTGTGATATGGTGTAGAGCAGAGAACGGTATCATAAGCAGTAAACGCGTTTTCTCGATATGCACGATGTGTGCTCAGGAGTGAATGGAATACATAGACATAATGAACGTCATTGAGAGATCGTTTTAGATGATAACTATTCAAGTCTGTCATAGTTGTGACTAGAATGCAGGATGGAAGACGTAAGAATAAGTATGTAGAATATAGAGTTCTACCTATATAGATAGCATCGTGGGAGAATATTTCAGGATCGTTGGGGTCGCTCGTAAGTCGAATTATTGAATGATCGAGCTCCTCAAGGCGGTTAGCGATTGGGCCAATATGAATCCAATCAGCAGCGTCTTCCGCGAAGAATACAGCCGTTCGTTCCTTAGAACAGGCATCCTGTATCCTGCTGAGGACCGATGAGGTGTTCCAATGAACTCTCTCTTGGAAAAGTTTTGATTGTTGAAAAACCTTGCGCCTAATCATTCGTTTATTGGCTTTCGTGTATCGCCCTTCGTCTGGGGTCCAGGCTACTTGTGCGACTCTTGCCGTGATTATATGGCTGACTACAAGATTACAGGTGACAAGGAGCAGCTTCAGTCCTCCCAGATCTCGACGTCTCCACGGGGTTGTGAACTCGAAACACTTGCCACGCACTGGAATCTAACAGCCATTGTGTAGCTTGGCAGAGGGTGTCAACTGAAGGTCAGAACGTAATCACCAATACCTAACGAAACGGATCATGGTTCCAGCAACTCTCCCGATCTCACTTGAACGTCGAGCAACCTTCGATCAAACGGTGTCTTTTGGAATCGATGCCACTGCAGATGACCGGTGTGAAGTGTTGATTCTTAGAGTCTATGTGCCTCAGTTGGCACGGGACGTCTCGTAAGTAGGCTACGGTCGCAGGAGTGAATAGGGAAAGATTGGGCTACCGACCCCAGTTGGATGGGATACGGGGTATCGCAGTATCAAGTGTACTTGGCTATCATCTGTTTGGCTTCCCTCGAAATGGAGGGCTCTTCGGCGTAAGTCACTTCTTTGTGCTAAGCGGCTTTCTGATAACGACCCTATTACTGGAGGAATTGGAGTCCACAGGGACGATAAGCCTTAAGAGGTTTTTTATGAGAAGAGCTCTACGCCTCTTGCCACTTGCCTATACCGCTACCGTGCTGATCTCTGCAGTTAGCATCCTGTCTGGAGCAGATTCAACTTATTATCTGAGATCTGCAATTGTGAGTATTCTATATATAGGAAACTATTTCGGACTTATCTTCCGTCAATCTGGGGACTTAGCTCCAGCATTATCTCACTTTTGGACGCTTGCCGTAGAAGAACAGTTTTACCTTCTATGGCCAGTATTGCTTCTTATAGTCATACATTATTCAAAGATCCAAACTCGTACAATTTTTGTTGTAACAATACTGGGTATTGGTATCGGCATTGGTATTCGGGCTGCGCTTCTCCTTCTTGGCAAGGATGTATGGGCATTCACTATTAGCCATCTTGACGCTCTGCTTCTTGGAGCTCTTCTTTCACAGATACGATTCAAATATCCGCGAATGGTAACTAATCTTTCTAAGTATTGTCGTACGGGTGTTCTCTTAGTACTCCTTGCAATCAATTGTGCCAGCAGTAGGTTCGATGCAGAGGCCCAACTTGGCCTCCGGTACACAATGGTTGCTGTTCTCGGAGTGATTATGTTACTTGTTGCGGACGGGAATCAGGTCTCGCCTACCTTGACATTTGCTCCCCTGGTTCGGATTGGCAAGATTTCCTATGGTCTATATATACTTCACTGGCCCATTTTCCTGGTTATTGAAGAGATTATGCCTTCGACAGGATGGTTGCTTCGTAGCAGTATGGCACTAATATTTACGATAATCTGTTCTGAAGTCTCATTTCGCTGGTTTGAATCACGGTTTCTTGGTCTCAAACAGAATTACCGCGTGTGATTACTTTACCACTAGCGACACAACCTATTCTAGCAAATACTGGGTAGTCGCAATAATGATAATAGTGATACTTAAGAGATATGATTACGGTAGCAAAGATTGTGCTCATTAATGAATGAGAGAATTGTATCGAATAGTTGCCGAGCTGACACTCCTTGTGCACTGTTGCGTCTTCGGAATAGATTTCTAATAGTTGCTTTCACATTGCGTATATAGCTGGGTATGATCATGAAACTGTATGAGTTGTGTCGATTCAAAGGAATCGGGTAATGGTTCGCTCTACATTTATGTTGTGGATCCTTGCGGTGATTGTTTTACTACTAGGGGCAATAGTATTCTTTGGCGACGATCGAGAGTTCTCTGACACATTCATGACCTACTGTCAAGAATACTCGGAGACAGATATTGATAATATAGCTCAGATTACGAATTGGTTTCCTGGCTCAGAGGCGGAGTGCGTTAAGGCGTTGGAATGCCTTGATAATCAGATGTCGGTGAGCGAAAAAGAATATGAGAATACCTTCGCTAATATGATCGGCGAGTTCTCAGATCCGATGGCGTATTTGGTGGCCCAATGTGTGGATAAGCGAGCATGGATAGTGTTTGTCGCGCAACGACCCTATCTTCGTGACTGATTTCCCTTGGACTGCGGTTCAAGAGCCAGTTTCAATGTGGCGCGGTGCTCGCCAAGAGTTGGTTTGGTGTCGCTGTCGGCGTTTTCCGCGTGGTCGTGGCGACGGAAAACAGGTGGGGGACTGAGATGCCCAAAGGCAAGTTGGGTATCCTTAGTTGTAGTGACAGGCGTTGCACTACGGAAAACGGTTCGAGCGCTCGCTCTATTAGTCAACTCGCGCTATTAGTCAAGCTGTTAAGGAAACTGGGGCTAGCTATCCATCCGGGAATCCCTGGAGTGCTCAACTGCCAACCGGTCTGGGTTAGAGATATCCGGGTAGACGGTAACCCTTAGGAGTATTCCGCCTGCGATGGTTAGACTGGTTCCTATCAGAAGGGCTATTAGCCAAGCTGATATCGGATCAGCGCGGCTTACCACGTAGGTGAGGAGCCCTGTAGCGGTGGCCCCGAGGTAGACAGCGGTGACCGAAAACGGCACGGAAAGGCCCAGGCGAACCAGTCGGTGGCTGACATGGTCCTGCCCACCCAGGAACGGGCTACGCCCGGCCGCCAGCCTTGAAATCGTGACCAGCGTCGTGTCGAAGATAGCCATCGAACACACCAGTACCGGGACCAGAGCACTCAGAAGCCTTTCACCCTGGAACTGCAACTTGATACCCAGATATGCGACGAGGAAGCCGATGAATAGCGAACCACCATCGCCCATGTAGATGCGGGCTGGGTGGAAGTTGTGTCGGAGGAAGC
>Ga0187827_10003282_pt1 | contig 21022 bp, 15 predicted proteins | sample ETNtaG_39_FD_167969 | JGI IMG/M metagenome (GOLD analysis project Ga0187827, IMG submission 167969) | Marine microbial and viral communities from oxygen minimum zone, Eastern Pacific Ocean - ETNP2014_SV_150_PacBio MetaG (Illumina Assembly) | ecosystem: Environmental > Aquatic > Marine > Hypoxic... | reverse complement strand
GGTCGTGGCTGCCGGGAATGATGGTAATAACCGGATCCATACTCAAGGTACATTGAATGATACGACAGTCCTCTACGAATCCCGCAGCTTCACGGCCGATACGGTGGTGCAAGTGTCGATCGACATATGGACACAGGTGTCTCCCAACACGCCGAATACGGTGTTTGTACAGGTGACAGGACCGGACAACATATCATTTGAGTCGTCAGGGTTTCCGCCTGCAGCCACTTCAGTCAGCAACTCAGATGGGGATGTGACTATATTCAGCAGCCCTTTTCCAGTAATATCTACCGGGACGGACATCAATTCTAATGTTCAGATCACGGTCAGGAAGACGGGCATCTGGACCATCAGCCTTCGAGGCAACAAGGGAACCGCCGGTACAGGCCAGTTTGACATGTGGATTTACAGTGGCAATGTAAAATGGAATTCTGCCGATGGGAATTTTTCCAACCTGGTTGGATCTCCCGGCGCTTCCAACCATGCTATTACGGTCGGTGCTTATACGACCAAAAAGGCCTGGACGGATGCCGACGCAAATCCACATGCGATAGCAGCTACCGTCGGAGATCGGGCTTCTTTTTCGAGCCCGGGACCTACACGCGATGGTCGCCGGAAACCGGAAATATCCGCGCCCGGCCAGTTGATCGTTTCGTCTTTGTCGAGCGATGCGACATCCGGCGGGATCTTCAGCCCCAGGAATATTCTGCCGGGGAATCTGACCGCCATCGCGCAGGGTACCAGTCAGGCCACCCCCCATGTAACCGGCGCCGTGGCTTTATTGATGGAACAGGCCCAGCGGGATTCCGTTACCCTTGACGCCAGAATCGTTCGGGACGCGTTGCAGGCTTCTGCCCGTTCTGATGCAAGTACCGGCGTGGTACCCAACGACGAGTGGGGGTTCGGAAAAATAGATGTGGACTCCTTATTTCGGAACCTGTTGGGTCCCCCGAAAGAGCCTACGGCTATCGCGCTTACCACCTTTACTGCGGAAACCGTGGGGCAACGTATACAGTTGGATTGGACGATTGCCGATGTATCCAATCATGCCGGTTTTCATGTATTTCGCTCGCAGACGCCAGGCGTATATCATCGGGAGAAAGTCAACGGTACGCTTATTACGGGCGGACCGGTGTTACAATTTGCGGATGTTCCCCCGAAACCAGGCATTTATTATTACTGGCTGGCGGATGTGGAGGGCACCGGTCAAGCGACGTTTCACGGCCCCGTTGTCGTCACATATAAAAACATACCTGCATCCTTTCGTCTCGCACAAAGTCGCCCTAATCCTTTCAATCCCAGCACGACCATTGAATATGACCTGCCTCGCACCGAACAGGTGGTCATCCGCATTTACGATATCCTGGGCCGTGAAGTCCGGACCGTGGTCAATGATCGTCAGGCGCCCGGTTTTTACGAAGTGGTATGGCATGGTCGCAATCAGCAGGGTCAAGCGGTCGGCAGCGGCGTCTATCTGTATACCCTCACTGCCGGTGATTTCGCCCGGTCCAAAAAAATGACATTATTGAAGTGACCTCTTACCTTCCTGTTCCTTAAGACTATCCATGCGACCTACTCGACAATCCATACTCACCTTCATGGGGCAGATTGAATACCGTCCGATGCGTATTCGAGACCTGGCTCGGGCGCTCAAGGTACGTCAGGATGCCTATCGCGATTTTCGCCATCTTGTGGTGGAGATGGTAGACGACGGCGAACTAGTTGAATTACGACGCAAACGGTATGGTCTGCCGGGCAAAGGCGGTTTTTTGACCGGACAGGTATGCGGGCACAGGGGCGGATTCGGTTTTGTATCGGTCGAATCAGACGATCCCGATGTGTATATCGCCGAAAAAGCCATGGCCCGGGCGTTGCACGGCGATACCGTGATGGTCCGTGTGTTGGGTCGCCGCCGAGGTTTGAATCCTGAAGGAGAGATCGTTAAGGTTCTGGAGCGCAGCAAGGAACCAATAATCGGCGCCTTCCACCGCCGGGGAAAAAACCGTTATGTTCTCCCGGATGACGGCCGCATCCATCAGAACATCCTGATTGATCCTCAGGACGACGCAGGTGCGGCGCCCGGCCAGAAAGTAGTCGTGGGCGATACCTCCTGGTCTTCTAACCAGCGATATCCATCCGGTAAAATCACCGACGTGATGGGTTATCCTGACGATCCGGATCTGGACATCCTGTCCCTGATCCGCCAGTATGATTTGCCGCTGGATTTTTCCGCACCGGTCTTAGCAGAAGCGGAACAGATTCCTGAAACAGTGCCGGATGACATGATAGCAGATCGTCTGGATCTTCGCGCCCACAGAATTTTCACGATTGACCCGGCCACCGCCCGTGATTTTGACGACGCCGTTTCTATCGAGCTGCTGCCCGATCATGCCTATCGACTGGGCGTTCATATTGCCGATGTATCAGCTTATGTACCTGAAGGCAGTCTGATCGACAGGGAGGCGAACTATCGCGGCACGAGTGTGTATCTGGTGGATCGTGTCCTGCCTATGTTGCCCCACCGGCTGACCAATCGGATCTGCTCATTGAATCCCGGCGTGGACCGTTTGACCGTGTCTGTTATCATGGAAATAAAGGCCGATGGGGAGGTGCGGTCTTACGTCATTCGGGAGAGCATCATCCATAGCAAACGGCGTTTGACGTATGAGGAGGCCCATACCCTAATTGACAAGGGACCTGATGATGATCCGGTCGTCCGGGATCTCCGCCTTTTGCAGAACTTGAGCCGTATTCTCCTGGAGAAACGGCTTGCCCAGGGCGGGTTTGATTTCGATCTGCCGGAGCCCGTGGTGGTTCTTGACAAAAACGGCAAGCCGACCGATATCCATCTATCTGAGCGCCTGGACAGTCATCGACTGGTAGAAGAGTGTATGCTGATGGCCAACCAGGTTGTCGCGCGTCACCTGGCCCATCAGGATGTACCGGCGATATATCGTATTCACCCCAAACCGACAGGCGAGAAATTGACGAATTTACTGACGACGCTCATTGGATTCGGCTATACGCTTTCTCCCGCTGATGTAACACATCCCAAAAAGCTCCAGCAGTTTCTTGCGTCCATTCAGGGGCACGACGATTACCGGATCATAAATACGCTGATCGTTCGTGCCATGCAAAAAGCGCAATACGCCGTTGAGAACATCGGGCATTACGGGCTGGCATTTGAAACCTACACCCATTTCACCTCCCCTATTCGTCGGTATCCGGATCTCCTGATTCATAGATTACTTCGGACCTATGCGGCCGGCATCCCAGCGACAGATCAACTCGATCAGGTGGAACGGTCTCTTCATGAGGCTGCGGCCATCTCATCACGCCGGGAGAAAATCTCAGAAGAAGCAGAGCGGGAATCCATTAAGATAAAGCAGGCGGAATTTATGGAGGATAAAGTCGGCCAGGAATTCGATGGGGTGGTATCGGGCGTTATTTCTGCCGGTGTGTTCGTTGAGTTGACGGATACATTGACCGATGGGCTGATCCCAGTATCCACGATGGAAGATGATTATTATATCTTTGACAAAGACCGAAAACAACTTGTAGGGAAACGAACCCGTCTTGTACTGGGATTAGGCGCAAATGTTCGTGTCCGGTTGTTACGCGCGGACCGACGGTTGCGCCAGATTGATTTTGCTCTGATCAAGGCTGATTGGCGTAAACAATCTGCGGCAGAAACAAGAGAAATGAAAAAAAGAACACCCGAGTCGAAAAATCACCGAAACACGTCGAAAAGGGTTCCGGGAAGACGAAGGAAACGAAGGTAGGCAGAAGGGGTTTTTCCCCTTGACACCGGATCGTGCCCTGCGTATCTTAAAGCCGTCAATCGGGGCTGTAGCTCAGTTGGGAGAGCGCTTGAATGGCATTCAAGAGGTCAGCGGTTCGATCCCGCTCAGCTCCATTTTCTGCAACACCTTAGTATCATTTCTATCTTCTTTTATGAAATCACTATGAGGCGTGCCGACCAACACGCATTTGTATCCGCTTTCAGCGCAAGCTGTCCTCTACCTGCAGCGCTTATGATGATATGGTCTTTCTATTACAACCCACCTGAAACATCCTTGAACAATATTTCGAGCTATTTACGCCGGACACTGCTCTGTCTGTGCATTATATTCGGTGTTTCCGCACCCGTTTTCTCCCAACCTGATCCCATATTGGTCTATCCTGTCTCCGGTTATCCAAACGGTTTATTTCTGGCTGAAGCGTATTATCTATCTGGTCACCAGGCCATGGACTCTGAGGATTGGGTTGAGGCCCAGTCCAAAATGGATGAGGCCTCTAATTTAATATGGCGCGCCGATCTGCAAGCCATGCCCAGAGGATATATCGGAGAATGGCGTGCGCTGCGCAAAGATATTGAGGCGGCACTTCAGAAAATTGGACGGCAGCGTACCGCCGTATCCATGGCGTTTTCAGAAGCCGATTCCGTCTATCCGGAAGAGTGGGATCATGAGACCGGCTTTTCTCTTCTGATCCCCATATTGTCGAAAAACAATCTGCCCACGGGACCTGAACCATCCCTGCCCGATTTCAGTCGGTTTGATTTACCCATTGTGCTCAATGCAAGGGTGAAACAAGCCATCTATATCCTCCAGAATGAGGCGCGTTTTTTGTATAACGCCTGGTTGAATCGGACCCGCTATATCCCGATGATCAAATCCATGCTCGCCAGAGAAGGCTTGCCCAGCGATCTGATCTATGTGGCCATGGTTGAAAGCGGTTTTCAGCCACGAGGCTATTCTTCTGACGGGGCTGCAGGCTTATGGCATTTGATGTGGCCGGATAGCGAGCAATATGGTCTGGATCGCACGGAATACATCGATGAGCGGTTCGACCCCGCGAAGTCTACACGGGCAGTAATCCACCATTTCAAGGCGCTATACCGGGAATTCGGTAGTTGGGAGCTTGTCCTGGCGGCGCATCATGCCGGGGCTGATCCTATTCGGACAGCCGAGGCAGGGAATATATGGCAGATGGATCTGCCGCGACATACCTTGTCCTTCGTCGCATTTGTTATGGCCACTGCGATTATATCCAAAAGTCCGGTGGCGTATGGTTTTGAAACAAAGGCGCAGTTGCCGTTGACTTACGAAACGGTTCCGGTTGTACAGGATAGTGATCTGGATAGTGTGGCATTGGGGATGCAAGTTGCTTTAGAGCAACTGAAAATGTTGAATCCGGAGTTACGACAATGGCGAGCATCGGCAGGTTACACATTGAAAATCCCTCTCGGTACACAACCGCAATATCATATCTGGGCGGGCATGGAACCGGCTGTGCGTGAACCTTCGGAGATAACGGTATACAGAGTACGTCGGGGGGATTCCATTCTGCGTATTGCCCGGCGCTTCGGTGTTCGTTCCGATGATATTATCTTAGAAAATGAGATCCTCCGTCCCGACCGGCTTAGAATCGGCCATGTACTATATATTCCAACCTACGGGACCACGAAAAGAATAAGTTCAACGAGATCAGCATCCACGCGGGCAGCGTCTGTTCGACCTGTCGCTACACCTGATCCGAAAACGCACACCAGATTGACCTACCGAATCCGCTGGGGCGATACACTGGAAAGGATCGGCCGTAGGCACCGTGTCTCCATCGCAGAAATACAGGCATGGAATACCTTGCGCGATACCGGAGATATCCTTGCGGGGCAAAGGCTGGTGATCTGGATACCCACATCAAAAACCTCCCCTCCCCAGCAGGATACGCCCGTCACTGATGGTGCGACTATAGTATACACGGTTCGGCGTGGCGATACGCTCTGGGATATCGCCCGCCAGCATCAGGTCACCGTAAGCGCGTTACTTGCCGCCAATAGATTGAATCGACGGGCGGCCATTCATCCTGGTGACAAGCTGAGGATTACCGTACGCAAATCGAATTAAGAGGGTGTCAGAATTCCTCCCTTTCTGTCATATCCCAAAATCAAAAAAGTCATTGACATTCTTACGATTCCGTGATATACTGTGCAGGCGTTTTGCCGGAATCACGACAGCATTTTTATACTGCGTAGACCATTAAATATAGATCACCTTGTTCGGAAGATGCACTGTATCCCGATATTGTGAGACAGCCCGCGTTGCGGATATAATCGGAAAACTGGACATTATTAAAAGAGCGGGCGAAGACGTGACAGATAGATCAACTGTTACCGGTCCAATGTTTTAAAACTAAGGAGATCAACATATGACTAAGGCCGATATCGTGGCCCGTATTGCTCAGAATACGGGGATGACAAAAGCGGATACTGCAGAAGTCCTGGATGCCTTGCTTGAAACGATTTCGACTGCGTTGGGACGGGGTGAAAAAATAGAAATGCGGGGATTTGGCAATTTCAAGGTAGAAAAACGGAAAGCCCGCGTAGCCCGCAATCCAAAGACCGGAACGGAAATCAGGATTCCGCCACGTGTCGTGCCTGTTTTTAAGCCGTCTGACCGTCTGAAGGCTCGGGTGCAGAAGGATTAGCGTAAACTGGACAAACAGGAGGTTAATGTGCCTAGTGGAAAAAAGAGAAAACGCACCAAAATTGCCACACATAAACGCAAAAAGCGATTGAGGGCGGATCGTCACAAGAAGAAGAAGTAACGAATAAAAAAGCGCTATCAAAACTTGATAGCGCTTTTTTATTGGCAGGTGGGCAAATGCTGTGACTTTTTTTGCCTGCCTGCCCACTTACCCACCCTACCTCAGCTCCAGATATTCCTTACCAATATACACATCTGTAAAACTAAACGTTTTACCGCCGAACTTATTCCTTTTAAGGCCCTTTATCCAGGGTTTGTACAATGCGTTGGTCACGGGGTGATAGATAAAAACACCACCAGCTTCTTCCACCAGAATACGCTCAGCCTGCCGATAGATATTCGTACGTTTTACAGAGTCTGCTTCCCGATCTGCTTCTTGGAGTAAACGCCCAAAGGCTTTATTCGTATAATCATGACGGCTGCGGCCGTGTTCTCCCGGTCGCCAGATCATATCCAGCATATTTTTAGGATCGCGGTAATCCGCGAAAAAAGGGACCAGCCCCAGTTTGATGTTCCAGTTGAACATATTGCTGGTAAATGCCGGATAGTCGGCGCTTCGGAAGGTGATACGAATGCCCAGGTGCTCGTGTAGCATACTCTGGATCACTTCTGCGACCAGGCGCGTCTCCGGATTGGCCTGGCGGAGCCACATCTCCATCGTTGGGAAGGCGCGTCCATCGGGGTACCCGGCTTCCGACAGCAAGCGCCGAGCCAGTTGGGGATCAAACCGTTGGACATAACTGTAGTTTTCATGGGCGTCAAAAGTTCTGGGCAACATAGAATAGGCCGGGGTAGCTGCACCCCGCAAGATGACCTTGCAGATGGTATCACGATCGATCGCATGGGCGATGGCCCGACGTACTTTCATATTATTGAAAGGTGGCTCATGGGTGTTGAAAAAAACATACCAGGTCCCGTCCGCCGGCGTGGAAACCATTTCCGACCTCAAAATGGGATCCTGCTGAACCCGCCTCAGTTCGTTGGCCTGTACATTGGCGAATCCGACTTCATTATTCTCATAGGGTAACAGATTGGCGGCAGAAGGATGACGGAAGGTACGATGTAAGCTCTCAACATATCCTTTGAGTGGCCCATCATAATAGGGGTTCAGGGTGAATGTCATGTGACTGCCGGTCTGCCATTCCGTCAATTGGTAGCTTGAATTGGTCACACAGTTCTCTGCTTCGGTCCACCCGGTGCCATACTTCTCTACCTGCCACCGGGGTACCGGCATGGAGGTCGGGTAGGAAAGAATCAGACCGAGGTAGGGGGCGGGATGATCGGTTTCGATTTCCAGGGTATACTCATCTTTAACCCGTAAACCCAATGTATTCGGATCAGCATCTTCATTCTGGTTGTAGTATTTCGTGCCTTTAATATCATAGTAAAAGGCCGCATAGGGGTTGGCGGTTTCGAAGGATAAAGATCGACGATAGGTATATAGAAAATCATAGGCCGTCACCGGGCGCCCATCGCTCCATTTTCCTGTTTTTCTCAGATAGAAGGTCCACGTTTTTCCGTCCGTCGAGGTCTCCCATCGCTCTGCCGCCGCAGGTATCAGATCTTCATTTTCGTCACGTCCCAACAATGTTTCGAATAAAAACTCATTCCATTCGCCAACATAGAGGTTGACACTGACATCCAGACTGGCCGGCTCATCCCGCATAAAATGGTACGTCTGATAGGCAAGCGGCGCAGCGTCCAGTGGTAGCACTTTGCCTATGGCGTTGACCAACGGCGGCACGGCTGAAGAAGACAGCACGACCACCGTGCTAAAGGCGGCGGTGGCCCATACGACCAGCAGAACCTTCCGCAGGCGGGGGGCGGGTATCATTTCTTTGCTCCTTATACTTGTGTCCGGCGTTCTACCGATCAGCGCTCGCCGACAAGGCGGACAGCCAGGCGCAGGGCAGCGCCCAGATTTTCATCATTGGCGATGCCCTTGCCGGCGATATCAAACGCCGTCCCGTGGTCGACAGATGTTCGGATGATGGGCATGCCAAGGGAAACATTGACGGTTCGATCAAAAGCGATGGCTTTCACGGGAATATGTCCCTGATCGTGGTACATGCCTACGATGCCGTCGAATACGCCTTGTTGCGCCCGCAGAAATACAGTGTCGGGGGGCAACGGCCCCAGAATATGCCAACCGGCTGCCCGGGCTTTTTCAATCGCAGGGGTGATAATTCGTATCTCCTCGTCTCCGAACATACCCCCCTCGCCGGCATGCGGATTGAGACCGCAGACCGCGATGCGCGGCGCTTTGATACCCATATGTTGTAACGCCTTGCCTATGATATCAATAGTAGCCAGGATTTCTGTTTCGGACAGAAGCGCAATGGCCTGGCTGAGAGAAACATGGGTGGTCACATGGGACACCAGCATGTTGTCGAAGGCCAGTGTCAGCCGGTATTGTTCGGTGCCGGTCAATTCAGCCAGTAATTCTGTATGTCCGGCATATCGATAACCGGCCAGGTTCATCGCCTCCTTGTTAAGCGGCGCCGTGACCACGGCCTGGATCGTCTCCTCCATAGCCAGATGCGTCGCCCGGATGACCGATTCTACCGCCAGCCGGCCGGCGGTTTCCTGAACCTGGCCGTGAACCAGACTGGCCGTATCGATATCCAGAACGTTCAACACATCTATAGTACCGTCTTTGAAATGCCCCTCCGAAGGATGATTCACAACATGGATGTCCAGCGATCTGGAAGCAAATTTGAGATGTTGCCGGATCACATCGGCATGACCAATTACAAGGGGACGGCTCATGGCGTATATATCTTGATGAGAAAGGATTTTGACGATAATCTCAGGGCCGACACCGTTTGGATCGCCGATGGTAATTCCCAAAATCGGTTTGTCTGTTGACACCACGCTGATTTTCGATGGAGCCTGCAGCCGTCGGATGGCCTGATATAACGTCTGTTCATCTCCGAAAGCCCCTGGCTTGGTGATTACGGGCAGGTCTTCATACCGACCACCGAGCAGGGAAGTAACCGCCACCCCCTTATGGATCGCATCGATAATGCGCGTGCCGTATCCACCGAGATGCTGAACCACCTGATTTGCCGTTTCACCGCCGGTGAGCACCAGGCCGCCGGGTTCTATTTCATCTAAAATGCGTTCTGTGATCGTACCGATCGCCGTGGCCAGCATCTTTACCAGGTTATGATCGGGCATCTGCTTTTTCAGTTGCGACATCCAGATCTTACGTTCGGCTTCTTCTTCCGGAGCCAGCGCTACGATCATCTGGTGACCTGAGGACAATTCGGTTACCGCAGACTTCACCACCCGGTTGACTTCGTTTTCATGGCCTTGATCATCAAGCAGATGGATCGGATCAATACGGCAGATCCTCACATCCGGTTGCCGTCCGGCGAATATGATTTGTTCTATGGTCACGGGATGAATACTGCCGGCTATAACAAGCGTCGGCCCGGTGAAGACACGACCGTTCCGGGGATATGGTGTTGAGGGCATCTGGGATTTAGCCATCCGTTCCGCAAGGGGATAGGCCATGCCGGCGGACCCGCATAATAAGGGAGGGTTCCCCATTGCTTCGGCTGCATCCAGGAGAACAGGCCATTCATCGGTCATCGCCATGTCCACGATTACAATTGATTTTCCGGATTGAACGGTTTCTTCAAAATGCTTTTGAATGGATTTCGACCCATCAAGGAGCGCATTCAGTTCAAGATGGGTGATGATTCGGCGCGACTGATGACGAAGCAGATCCGGTAAATAGGCACTACGGAGTATGGAGCCTGACCCACCGGAAATGGGGAGATCTTGTACCGGTTTTCCGTTCAGTAAATGATAGCCGCCGATAGTGGTCCGGCCGATATCGGGATAAGCCGGTGCACAAATGGTCAGCGTATGTCCAAATAAGTCTGCAACCACATCGATTTCCCGGCCGACGTGCCCACGCAGGGTCGAATCTATTTTTTTGTACAACAAGGCGGTTCCCTGCGCCTGTTGTATGGCCTGACAGCATAACCGGACCCGCTGCTCCGCCTCATCTACGCTGCCGTCGCGGCTGTCCGTATTCACCACAATGAAGTCTGCCTTGATGTCCTTCAATTTAGAGAAGTCAGATACCACAACCGTATGAAAACTCTGCAGGGCGAAAGGGATGCCGACATCATTGGCGCCGGTGAAATCGTCAGCAAGAATGAAATGAGGGGGATGGGTCATGGGATGGTGATCATTAAACCAGACCCACCTGTGCTTTGATTTCTTCCCAGGTGGGTTCGATGGGGCCAGGTTTGTCGACCAGGGAGGCGATCACCTCAGGCCATTTGGCGCCGGAACCGGTGACCAGACATACAATGGTCTGGTCTTTGGACAGGCGGCCTTCGCGTGCGGCTTTGATGGCACCGGCTACAGAGGCTGCCGATGAGGTCTCCACCAGATATCCGCTCCGGGCAAGCAGCCGAACGGCCTCAATGATTTCATCTTCTGAAACGTCGATGGCATCACCGCCGGAATCATATATGGCCTGGAGCGCCGGCTTGCCGCCCGTATCATCTCGAATAGACAGGGCAATAGACTGCGGGTCAGGATGCACAATCACATCTTGCCGGCCCTGCTGAAACGACTGTACGTACGGGTTACATCCTGCAGGCTGGACGCCGTGCATGACAGGATGCCGATCGCTCAGGTGAAGTTTTTTCAACTCGGTATACCCCTTCCAGGGACCGAACAACGAATCACCGGCTGCTATGGGACAGAACATATGGTCCGGAACCTGACGGTCTAATTGAATATAAATTTCAAAGGCAATCGTTTTGTACCCTTCGATACCATAGGGTGTGCCGATAGGCATCGGCTCCATAGTCGTTGAGGGATAAAAACCATGCTCATTGATCAACATGTCCAGATACTGAAACCGATTCTCCAGTACGAAGGGATGGCCGCCGTACATGCGGATCATGTTTCGTTGGAGTTCGGATGATTCCGAGTGGCACAGGATGACACAGGTATCGATGCCCGCCGCCGCCGCATAGGCTGCCGTCGACACGCCGTGGTTACCCGTCGTGCTGGAAGTTACTTGTGTGAACCCCATCGAACGGGCCACAGATAGGGAGGCGGCATGAAACCGGTCTTTAAACGCCCAGGATGGATTGGTTGTTTCGTTTTTGATATACAGATTCTGAAAGCCGATAGTCTCGCACGCCACACGAGGCCGCACCAGCGCCGTATTCCCCTCACCAAGCGATATTTGCTGATCGGGGTCTTTTACAGGCAAGACCTCTGCGAAACGCCATATGCCGTGCCCCGGCTTCGCCCAGGTCTCCACATCGAAATCAGCCGCAATGGCTTCGTAATCATAGGCAACAGTCAGGGCGGAGGTGACCCCGGTCTCCTGACAGGCCGGACAGCCGTAAAACATCGGCCCTAAAGGATATTGCGCAGCACATTGCGTACAGATAAGACCGAGAACAGACATGACAAATGGTGATTAGGTGATTGATGCCGCTACGCGTCATCGAAAGTAAGGAGCGCCTCTTCGTGGCATTGTTAAAACGCGCTTCGCTCGCCGTCCTTTTTGGTGATCTGGAAAACAAAATAATGGCAATCAGACTAGGTTCGACACAAGTGATTGTCAAGTAATTTCGTTTTTGAATTCTTTCAAAATGGTCGGCAGGAATTAAAGGGAACAGACTTTGATTTCTTGATTCACCAATTCACCAATTCACCATTTGTTTTATCTCTGTTGACAATCCCCCCTCTATATCACTACATTACATGACTTTTATTCCCATGGTTCCGGAGGATTGAATGAACATCCGTTATGAAGGACGCGAGTTACAGGTAGTTTTCGAGGGACGCACCAATCGGTCCAGACCTCGCAGCGTTCGAAATGAGCCCTTACAAACCAGATTGAGGCAAGTGCTTGAGCTTGTGGCGCCGAATGTGGAGGCCTACGAGATGGTGGTCAGCGCCTGGCTACCGGGCGACCATCCACCGGGACACCAGGGCGGGTATTGCCAGTATTCGAACCGTGCCCTGCATCTGGAAGATGTGGATGATCCGAAGGACGCTATCGTCTGGAACCGTCTGATAGAAACGGCCTTGCACGAGCTGGCACATTTGATACACGGCCCATCGAACGATCCCCATGGTCATACCTGGATACACCTATGCGCCCGATTGCTGGCTATCGCCCATCAAAATCAGGTATACAATTACCAACTGGCCCAACAGCATGACATGGCTGGTTCCGACGCGTATAGATCTCATCTTATGGAGCAGGTTGAGACGCTCGTCTCCGATACTTCTTTACCGATCCATCACTAATCATATGATATGAATTCTGACTCTATCGGTTTTTTGATCCTTGGAATGATCATCTTAATCATTGGCGCGGAGTTATTCGTCCGTGGCGCTTCGAAAATGGCCGCCCTACTGGGCATATCGCCACTGGTGGTCGGCCTGACAGTGGTAGCCTTCGGAACAAGTTCACCGGAAATAGCCGTCGGTCTCCAGGCCAGTCTGGCCGGCAACCCCGGGGTTGCCATAGGCAATGTCATCGGGAGCAATATTACTAATGTGTTGCTGATTCTCGGCCTGTCGGCTGTGATCTTACCCTTAACCGTGGCTTCTCGTTTGATTCGTTTTGATGTCCCGATTATGATAGGTGTTTCAATACTGTTCCTTATTTTCAGTTTGAGTGGCGGCATCGGGCGGATAGAAGGGTTATTTTTTCTTCTGCTGGCGATCGGCTACACCAGCTTCGTAGTTATCGCAAGCCGTAAAGAAAGCAAAGCGGTCAGGACGGAATATGAAAAAGAATTCGGTCCGTCAGGATCTTCCGGTATCAAGACATGGACGTTTAATATCAGTCTGATCCTGCTCGGGTTAGGCGGGCTCGTGGTCGGTGCGGATTGGCTCGTGGAGAGTGCGGTGGCCCTTTCTCGCGCCCTGGGCATCACCGATCTGATTATTGGACTCACGGTCGTTGCCGTAGGAACTTCCCTGCCGGAAATCGCCACTTCGGTTATCGCCACCATCCGAGGGGAACGGGAGATCGTCATCGGCAATATCATCGGCAGCAACATTTACAATATTTTGCTCGTCCTGGGTTCAGTCAGCCTCATTACCCCCGGGGGACTGCCGGTCCCTTCGGCCGCATTGAATTTTGACATCCCGGTGATGCTCGCTGTGGCCATCGCCTGTCTGCCAATTTTCATTACGGATGACAGTATCACCCGTTGGGAAGGCTTCCTTTTTCTGGGTTATTATATCGCCTATATCCTCTACCTGGTGCTGGCAGCACAGCAGCATGCCGTATTGCCGTTTTTCGATACGATTATGCTGACCTTTGTCATTCCCCTGACCGTGCTGACGCTGTTTATTGTACTGCATCGCTCGTGGCGACAGGGCAGAGTAAAGCGTACAGGGTGATGAAGATCCTGGAACTCCCTTTTATAAATTCCATCTGATTGTACCACTGAAAGCTCAGATCTTTGGTAAAGGCTAGAGTCGCCCGGGTCACCAGACTGAAATTGTCCGGATCATTGACCACAATAGCATGTTCCTCAGCATACCGTAACGCCTGAGCTGAACGGCATTTGTGTAATCAACTTTTTACATGTGCCCACATGCGGACACACCATTCTGCCTGCCATTTAGCCTGAAACTTGCCGCAGCGTGTTAATAAAGGCTTCGTTTTCTTCCCTGGTTCCTATGGACACACGAACATGATTTTTTACGCCCCAGTTTCGATCGGCGTTACGAACATATACGTTCTGTTTCGCCAGATCATCTGCGATCTTTTTCGCGTCACCGACGTGGACCACCATAAAATTGGATTGGCTTCGAATGTACGAAAGTCCAAGGTTATCTAATTGCTGATAGAGATATGTACGTCCTTCTCGAATGGCGGCCTGAGTCGCTTCAATATGGACTTTATCTTCCAATGCCGCTGTGGCGCCGTGGATAGCGAGAGGTGAAGGGAAACTCGTATAGAGCCAGAAATTCTTCACGGTCTCCGGCATGGCCACGGCATACCCGATACGCAAACCGGGCAGACCATACACTCTGGAGAAAGTTCGGGTCACCAGCACACGGGGCCGAGAAATGCCGATATCGGCCATGCTCCGGTATCCCGGTTCATCAACGAAATCAATATACGCCTCGTCAATCAGTACTGTGACATGGTCCGGCATCCTGTCGACAAACTGTTCCAGATCAGTGCGAGGGACGATGGTGCCGGTCGGATTATTAGGGTTTGTGACCACCACCAGACGGGTGTCATCGGTCACCGCCTGGCGCATGGCCTCCAGGTCATGAGTCATATCCGGGGCCAGCGGTACGCGGGTTACCTTCACATTTCTGCCGAGTTCCATTTTCAGAAATTCGCTGTATTCACTGACCTCACTATATGCCGGCGTCGCTTCAATGACCTCACCACCATCCATCAGATAGACCATGGATGCCGCTTTAAGTAAATTCGCTGAACCGTCACTCATGTAAATACGGTTGCGTTCCCGCCAGAAAGTTTGCTGGTCTTCTCTTTTAGACATATCCAGACCGTCTGTCTTTACGCCGGCCAGAGTGTTGAGTTTAAAAAACAGGGCTGAGGCATCGGAGCCAAACCGGTTCGTCTCGTGCAAATGGTTACGGATCGCTTTCAAGGCCAGTGGAGACGGTCCCAATGGATTTTCGTTGAAATTTAGGCGGACGAGACCTTTGGCCACGCCGGCGCCCTCGACATCTACCGGCGAAGTCCCCTGGGCCATAATCAGGGCCAGAACTTCGGGCGTATTCGCCAGGGCCATGACGCCTATGCCTCCAGCGGCCGTCTGCTGTAAAAATCGACGCCGAGGAAAATGACTGGGATCGGATGGATCGGACGGTTTCATGTAAGACTCCTGTCGGACCAAGGTTGATTGAAGAACCCGTTCCTCAATATTATAGATGCATCAACGCAATAAAAAGTTCTCGAAATTCTTTGAGACGCTCTGGATTCTGAACGTTTCCTCTTTGCTATCTATGTAGACCCATGATCCGGGAAAAAGTTGGGAAAAAGACGAAGTATTAATGTTTCCCGATTAGCAATGGTCATTTCCGCTCGGTTGCTCCCTGACGGTCCACGTTGACGATACCGGTATCGCAACGCCTTAACCCTTCGTCAGCGTGATAGACGGGGTGGGGAGATTAAGTATTACCAGAAAATGGTTGGCATGTTTCCTTTAGATACGATGCGAGCGATGGAAACCACCTGCGACGACTTCCATTGGTCGCGGTTCGGGATCTGGTGATTGTTTGCGTAACAATATAACACCCGGGTTGACGATAGCCCTTTTTTTTTATATTGGATGCAATCATATTTCGCATGTAGAAGGCGGCAGGCAGTAGGGAGTGGGCAGTAGACTTGTAATGCTGCTTGCTGAAAACAAAGGATTCTATAGATGAGTAAAGCAGCGGTGTTTACGTTTCGGGAAATTATAAATACGAATGAAGCGTTACAGGACGAACTGCGGGACGGCGCGAGCCTGATCGATCTGGCTTCCCGGTACCGGATTGCCATTACAGCGCAGGATGTGAGAGGCGCCCTCGAGGAGATGCGTGACGAACTGGCAGAGGAGGAAATTGGCTGGTTCGAGGCGGCAAGCGAGGGATGAATGGTGATCTGGTAATTTGGTGATCTGGTGATCTGGTGATCTGGTGATCTGGTGATCTGGTGATCTGGTGATCTGGTGATCTGGTGATCTGGTAATTTGGATTTCGATGAAATCAGTTTTTCAATCAACAAATCAACAAATCTACACAGGATCTTTACCGTCCGATTGATAAGCTGCTTGCAATGCCTCTACAACAGGTTCGAGGTCTCTGGATTTACCATCCGGGACTTTGAGTTCAATCGTTTTATGGATATACCATCCAGCTGCGCCCTGTTCCATATTCAGAGTTAAAGTCGGAGGCTGCCATTGGAGGCTGGTCAATTTCGCGTAAAAAACTTCAAAAGGGATATGCTGTTCATCGATAAACAGCGCATGAGCGGTGATGATGGTATGCTGCTGTTCATCCTCCCATTGAATCAGGATCTGATCGGGGTTGTCGCGTACTTTTTTTAACTCAATACGTTGATATTCCCGGTTCAGTCTGATGAGCGTCCGGATACTCTGCATACATATCGTCAGTCCAGCGATGGACAGTACAATGCCCATCCCTCTACGCGGCACATCCGCCTCGGCCATGACGTACATGATGATCCCCATCAGAACAGCGCATGCGCTCAGGATCATGATCACGATATATACGCATATTTTGAGTAGCATAAGTTAAGGATATACAAGGGGGCAGGTGGGCAAAAAACAAAGTGCATACAGCGTATCTTAGATTTGCCCACTTGCCCACTCGCTTACCGTTTCCCCTCAATTAAATGGTCCCGCACCATAGACACGGCGCCATCGGGGCCGAATGTGCGGGGCTCCAGGTCGATTTTCTCACCGGCAATCATCTTACGCAGCAACTCAGCGACGCCGTTCACCGCGACGGCTGCCAGGGCCTCACCCTTTTCCTTTGTTCCGTATTTAGAAGAACTTTCCTGTTCCATATCGTCAGCATGCACGCGGTGGGGGAACAAGGCGAGGGCCATGGACGTTTCGTATTCATCGGCATGACCCGGCAACCGTTCTTTTTCCATATATTGATATACGACATCGGTCGGATACGTATCCCAGTATGAGATGAACCGAACGTTAATGCCGAGTTGTTTTTTGAAGGTCTCCATACGACTCATCAGAGGACGTACATTGCCGCCATGTCCGTTCAATATAAGTATGTTTTCCACGCCACCGCGTTTGAGCGCATCGCACACATCATATACATATTCTGTAAAAATCTCCGCTCGGACGGTCAGAGTGCCTTTGTGTTTCATCCAGTGCTCGGATACGCCGATAGGTATAGTCGTAGCGGCGACCACATCCGGGTACAGTTTCAACGCCGCCTGCTCAGCCATATAGGTGACACTGGCGGTGTCGTGGATCATCTCCAGGTGTTCCAGATGCTGTTCTGTTGCGGCAGTAGGTACAATCGCCGCTTTAATGGTGCCGTTTTCGATTTTGTCGCGAAACTCTTTCCGGGTCAAATCGCCTATGAAGACGCGTTGTCGGGACATGGTTGGTGCTCCTGTGATAGAGGATGGGCCAATGGCAAAAATTCATACTGTTATTTTTCAGTCGCATATATGGAAGTACAATACCTGCTCGCCTTCCCCATACCCGCTGAGGACGTAATATCTCGGGTATTTATCACCCTCAGGATTAGGGACAGTGATCACTTCACAAGCCAGATTAATCTCGTCCAGTTTGCGTGTAAGGACATCTACGCAGGCCTCGCATTACGTCCCCGGCCGATTCTCAGTAGCGATCGCCACCAGGTCCCCGGTAAAAACCAGCAACTCGTTCCGCCTCCTCCGGTTTAGCATAAAGCCACCCAGCGTGGGGAACATGCAAAAGAGCCAGGATGATGTGGATGAGGATATATTTACGCCTATTACACTAATTGCCGGCAAAAAACTATACACGACCTGATATTTTTCAATCACTAAATCACTAAATCGCTCAGCCACCATTTTTCTCACTGCCTTGATGACGTCACATCCTGACGGGTCAAATTGGCCGTTGTGACCACCACATCATCCACAGACCAGGCCCGTGTACTGTCGGTCGGGGATACAAGCATCGTATAGGAACCGGCGGGCATAAAAAACATGGTATATTCTCCCTCTCGACTGGAAAAAACCGATACCGAATCCTCCTGGCCGGGCTGTACCACCGTAATCGGATGATTTTTGACGGACACATCATCGCTGACAATTGAAGGAGTGCCGTTGTCATGTTTGACCAGACCGGTTATCTGGCCTACGGTCGTCAGATCTACAATACGCGCTTTGGGATCGAAATGATAGCCGGTAATGCTGTTGACGTGGGAGATATCTCCCATCGCCTGTAAAGAGCGTAACAGATCAAAATCGATGACCACGTCCGACAATCGTTTACTCCTGACCGTGATAGGATTCAACGGTGTCAGGATTATTTCTACATTCTGAGAATCCGGGAATACCGTAATGAACTGTTTGCCGTTCGTCAACTCAATCTTGACATCGGAGATGGTCAATCGAATGGCATCGTACTGATTTTCGGGCAGGGTCAACAGATCCAGATTTTTGGCAATACCGTTTTGCAGTTCAAACAGATCGGAAATACGAGGCGCCGTATTGGAAAACTCGAAAGAGAGGGCGCCTTCTGATCGGGCAGATACCCTGGAAATAGTTAGAAAAACGGATCGGACATGTTCTTGTGGAACGGACTGACTGGTCAGACGCAACTGAAGTGTACCAATGACACTGAATGTCGGATTACTGCATTGTAACGTACCGGTCAACAGTATAATAAAAAAAACACCGATACCGATCCGTTTTATAGCCGGTTGATTATAATCGAAAATATACATGGCGTCATCCTAGCCGTGGCGCGTGATACGTGTGGAAGGATGGTAGGGTAAAAACCGGGGTTATAAAATATTGCCCTTCCCCTGCCACGCTTTCATCCCATATTAAACGCCTCACCGGAAATGATAGTTCCACGAGCGTTTATTTACCCAATTACTATCTCTGAAATCACTAAATCACTAAAACTTTTCTATCACCACGTATGTATCGAATGCCCCTGACCAGGAAACCAGATCGCATCGACGATTGAGGCAATAACGACCATCAGGACATATCCTGACAGCATACCGATAAAAATGGGCTGGGTTTTTTTGTAGAGCGAGACACCGCCGAATTGCAGAACGATAGTTTTAACCAGCCAGGCCAGAAAAATGGAGAACGTGACGACCCGGACGACATTCGATCCGGCGATTGCATATCCGATCGGATGGAGAGGCCATGCAGGAAAATAGTATCGTAAGGCGGTCAGGACGCCTGCGATGAGGACGCCTGCGCCGAAAAAGAGCTGCTCTATACTGGAAATGACCGTCTTGTTTTTCATCCAGGTGACGATAATCTGAATGTATCCTACCCCGGCCGCGCCGGTACCGTCGCCTGCCCCACCAAAGGTGGTGATCTGATGCGGATTGTACCCCATGTAGATGGTCCATACTATGACCGTGAGCAGGCCGACGCCGCCCGCCATACAGAGGGTCCCGAACAGACGCACGTGTGTCGCGCCGATGGCTTTCACACCATACAGCAGGTGTGAAAGAGAGGACATTGAGAAAAGACGCCAGTTACGGGCGTACACATTGGCCAGGGCCAGAGAAACCAGTGAATTCGGCGTCAGGTTCCCCGATCCGATCAAACCGACGGTAAACTCATTGGCGTTGACCGGCATATCCAGGTAGGCCAGACCTGTCTCTGCTACAATGCGTGCGATTCCGAGAAAGAGAATAAACAGGGTAGCCAGAAAAATCAGGATGACATGGAACGCCATACCGGACATGGCCAGCCAACCGGTGATATACACCATACAGGCGAACAGGCAGAATAAAGCGGTCCGGTAAGAGATAATTTCTTCTCGATCATCTAAATTCGACGGACACCCCAGCGCATGTCTGAACACGGCGATCAGATGTCGACGCGCCGTCCATACCGACCAGAGGACGACCACGACAAAACCACCGAAGTAATGGGACAACATCACTGAGTTCAAGTTGTTGGTGCCTGCCGCTGCCGAAACGCCAATCCGGTTCAGCAAACCGGTCAGCAACGTGGCAGTGCCCTGAAAAAACCAGATACTGAAAAGCACTTCAATATTCGTAAAAAAAGCAAACCCCAGCACCAGAAAATTGATTTTTATCGGCACGGCGGGAAAATCGCGGCCGATCCCCACGCTGGTGGTATATGAGGTGCCGATGGGTATGTTGCCGATATCAGGAATAAAATAGTTGAGGATGTTCCAGCCAAGGATGAATGTCGGGATAAAGAACCCTACCCAGAACAATTTCTTGCGCAGATACGGCGGGATCGGATGGGTCTCATCCTGCTGGATCATAATCAGGGGAATTTGTACCAGGGGGAATGTGAGTTTTTCATGTTCCACCCACTGTTTTCTCAGCAATACGATCAGGGATGCGCCGGCGAGGAACAGCGCGCCGACCAGTAACACCCACCAGAAAATGGGGATAAACCATTCGTCCCAGGGGATGCTTGCCCCGTCGGGCATGCCTTCGAAAAACCAGGTCAGCGCTTGATTTTCATTGGTGACCACCAACCAGTTCGGAAGATAGGGAAATAACAGCTCCGCCCACTGGTTTTCCGCCGAGGCGAAATAGTGCGGGGGGATGATGACGCGAAAGAAATAATTGGCAAAGCCGAACCCCGGTATCGTGGATGCGATCAGTCCCATCGAAAAAATGCCAAACAGTTCTACCGTAGAAAGTCGCCAGGCCGGCCGAAGAGCGATAAGGGCAGGATTGACGACGGCGGTCAACAAAAACAAGGGACAAAACACGATCACCGG
>Ga0187827_10003279_pt1 | contig 21025 bp, 22 predicted proteins | sample ETNtaG_39_FD_167969 | JGI IMG/M metagenome (GOLD analysis project Ga0187827, IMG submission 167969) | Marine microbial and viral communities from oxygen minimum zone, Eastern Pacific Ocean - ETNP2014_SV_150_PacBio MetaG (Illumina Assembly) | ecosystem: Environmental > Aquatic > Marine > Hypoxic... | reverse complement strand
TCCACCCATTACAATAATAGCGTTGAGTCCATCTGCATAGAGCATTCTAGCAATTAAAAAAATTCCAATTTTTTTGAATCCTTTATCCCAAACAAGCTTTTGAATTTGAGAAAATATACCTATTTCACTTTTAGTTTTTATTAAAGTTTTTTTTGCACTTATTAATAACGGTATTGAAAATATTAAAAACCACAAACTTACAAAAAATGAAATTGCTCTAACATTTTCATAATTTTCTTTTTTTAGGCCAAATATAGGATTTTCAATATCTATAAATAATTTTATTGCCAAAAGTAAAACTAATATACCACCTAGATATCCTAACGCATAGCTTGCTCCAGATGATTTTCCAAGATTTTTTTCTGATGAAACTGTTTTGAGTAAGGCATTATAAAATAATAAACTTAGTTCATAAAAAAAGTTTGCAACTATTACAATTATTAAAGTAAAAAGAATATAGTCTTTTGAAGGTTTTGCAAACCAGAGTGAACAGGTTAAAATTATGCACAATAGTGAAAATATTCTTAAAAAAGTAACTTTTAAATTTTTTTTGTCAGAAATGACACCTAGGAATGGTCCTATAACCGCAACAGCAAAACCCGAAGCTCCGATGGCCCAGCCCCAATAAGTTTGTCCTAATACAGGATCCTTTACAATTTGTTGTGCAAAATAAGTAGAAAAAATAAAAGTAATGATAATTGTCGTAAAGGATGAATTTGCAAAATCGTAGAGTGCATAGTTAAGTATTTTTTTCATAGATTTATAAGAATAATTGCTTATTTCTTTATATAACAACAATAACAGCTTAATTAATACAAAAACAAGGAGTCGCAAAGTGAATGAAATTATTGAATTCATAAAAAAAATACCAAAAGCTGAATTGCATTTACATATTGAAGGTTCTCTGGAACCTGAGCTTATGTTTGGACTAGCCAAAAAAAATAAAATAAAAATTCCTTTCGAAAGTGTTGATGAAATTAGGAACGCATATAATTTCCACAATCTTCAATCCTTTTTAGATATTTATTATCAAGGGTCCAAGGTTCTAATTAGTGAGCAAGACTTTTTCGATCTTACTTGGGCCTACCTGCTAAAATCCAAAGAAAATAATATTTTACACACAGAAATTTTCTTTGATCCCCAAACCCATACAAATAGAGGGATTAAATTTGACCTAGTTATTAATGGTATTCACAGAGCTATTTTGAAGGCCGAAAAAGAACTAGGAATAAGTTCAAAAATTATAATGTGTTTTTTAAGACATCTTGGTGAACAGTCAGCTTTTAAAATATTAGATCAAGCCTTGAAACATAAAGATAAAATTGTTGGGGTGGGCCTCGATTCTTCAGAAATTGGTTATCCTCCAAGTAAATTTGAACGTGTATTTAATAAGGCAATAGAAGAAAACTTTTTAACTGTGGCTCATGCAGGAGAAGAGGGACCTCCCAAATATATTTGGGAGGCCTTAGATCTTCTTAAAGTAAAAAGAATTGATCATGGTATCAGGTGCTTAGAGGATGAAAAACTCGTTCAAAAACTAAGATTTGATCAAATCCCCTTAACAGTTTGCCCTCTTTCAAACGTTAAGCTTTGTATCTTTAAAAAACTTAAAGATCACAATTTGAAAAAGTTACTGGACAATGAATTAATGGTCTCAGTTAATTCCGACGATCCTGCCTATTTTGGAGGTTATCTCAACACAAACTTGATTGAATGTTATATGGCTTTAAATCTTACTAAAGAGAATATAAAAAGACTAGTCATAAATTCATTTAAATCATCTTTTTTAAGCGAAGATGAAAAAAAAAAGTGGATAGCTCGTATTAATAATTTTGTCTAATTAGAGTGGGTTTTTTTATTTTTTTCTAAATATGTCTTCCACATTAAATTTAAACAATTTTCAAAGTTTTTAGCAAATAGTTTTACATTACTTAATGGAGATTTTATAAATTTATTTCTTAATTCTTTTTTAATTTGAAACAATTTTTCTAAATCTGAAGCTTTAGAAATAGCTTTTAAAATATAATCTTTTTCATTATTTGCTATCCAATTTTCCATATTTAAATTTTTATTTATACTTGTTCCAATTCTGGAATAGAAATTATTTCCCCTTTTTGTAAGTAATGGAACTCCCATCCAATTTGCCTCTAGACTCGTAGTAACCCCTGGATAGGGGAATGGATCCAATGCAATGTCAATTTTATTATATTTTTTTAACATTTCTTCTCTTGTTTTAGATTGACCTTCTGTAATTATTTTTTCAGCATTTATTCCATTTTTTTGGAATTTCATTTTTATATTTTCTACAATTGCTAAATTATCCAATTGCTTTGCTTTTAAAAAAAGCTTAGAATTTTGAACTTTTTTTAATATTTCTGACCATACATCTATTACATTATCATTTATTTTAGATAAATTATTAAAACTCCCAAAAGTAATATCTTTTTTATTTTGGTAGCTACTGTGATCAATTTTAATATCATCATTTATTGAAATACATTGAAAAGTATTTGGTAATTGAAAAATTTTTTCAGCAAAATATTTTTGATCGCTCAGTGGTACAACATATGGATCTACTATAATATAATCTATTTCTTTAAGACCGGTAGACGCATTATAACCGCACCAAGTTACTTGAACAGGTGCAGCTTTATTTACAAAAATTGATAATCTATTTTTTGCAGTATGACCAGAAAGATCAAATAAAATATCCACTGAGTCTTTTCTAACTAAATTAATCACTTCTGTGTCACTTAAATGATTAATTTTTCTCCATACGTTAAATCTTTTTTTAAGTTCTAAAGTTATTTCATCCATTCTATTTGAGTTTGAATAAGCTATTAATTTAAATTTTTCATCACTCATATGATTTATTGTATTTAATAGATAATGACTTACGGGATGATTCCCATAATCTCCTGATACAAATCCAATTCTAATTTTATTGCCTATCTTTTTTATTTTTGGAAATTGACTTATTTTATTTAAATCAATCTTAGATAAACTTTGTTTAAATTTTTGTACTAGTTCAAAATAAAGATTTAAATCAAAATATTTACTAAAATTTAAACAAAATAAATAATTTTGATATGCTCCGGAAAAGTTAGGATTTATTTTGATTGTGGACCTAAAGTTTAATATAGCTAGGTCAAATTTCCCAATTTCTTGGTACAAAGTACCCAAATTATTGTAGGAAGCAAAATAATTTTCATTGAATTTAATTGCAAGTTTATAGTTATAAATAGCCTTTTCATAATTCGCTTTTTTTTTATATAAATTACCAAGACTGTAGTACGCATTGCTATCTTTTGAATCAATTTTCAGTATTTCGCTAAAATATTTTTCAGATTTTTTTTCTTGATTTAATTTGTCATATAGGTTTCCGAGCAATAAAAATGTTTTTATTGATTTTGAATTAATTTTTAAGCATTTTTTTGACTGTAAAATTGCTTCGTCATATTTTTTTAAATCATAAAATGATTGCAATAAATTGAAGTGTGCCTCAAAAAAATCTGATTTTATATTGATAGATTTTTGAAAATAACTAACCGCTCCTTCTGTTTTGTTAAGCTTTAATAGAATTAATCCATAAATATTGCATAATTGGTAATCTTTCGCATTCCTTGTGAGTAAACTTTTAGCTAGACTTTCTGCTTCTAAAAAGTTACCCAAATTATAATTCTGGATTATGTCTTTAATTTTTTCTTCAAATGTCATGATATTATTCACCAAATTAATTAAACTAATTTAAAATGTAGAAATGATCAAAAAATTATTTGATAAATGTGTAGACTGGGCTGGCCGAAAATATGCAAATTTTGCCCTAGCTATTGTTTCTTTTATAGAAAGCTCCTTTTTTCCAATACCCCCTGATGTGATGATCGTTCCAATGGTTATAGCAAAAAAACAACACTTTATTAAAATAGCTTTAACCGCAACTACGTTTTCTGTCCTAGGTGGTCTGTTTGGATATTTGATAGGTTATGTTTTTTTTAATGAAATTGGTTTTAAAATTTTTGAAATTTACGGCTATAAAAATGTAAACATATTAAAAGATATGTTTTCAACTAAAGAGGGTATGTTGTCTTGGTTTGGACTTTTATTTACAGCTGGATTTACTCCTTTACCATTTAAAATATTAACAATAACTAGTGGATTTATACATTATAACATATTCGCTTTTATTTTAACTTGTATAGTTACTAGAGGTTTAAGATTTTTTTTAGTCGGATTTTTAACAAATAAATTTGGTTTAAAAATTGGACCTTTCTTGGAAAGAAAAGCAGGTAAATTAACATTCATAATTGCCGGAATAGTAATTCTTCTTTGTATAGGAGTTTATTTATTAATAATAAAAAAATAATGTTAGATAAAAAAAACAATATAATTTTAATTATTATTTTTTTAATAATTTTACTATCAATTATTTCCGCATTAATAATTGAACACACTCTAGGCCACAAACCATGTAGCCTATGTATTTACGAAAGAGTTCCCTATTTCCTTTCCGTTCTATTAATGATTAAAATATTCTTTTTTAAGAAATACGAAAAAATCGTCTTATTTATATTATGTTTAGTCTTTATGATTAGTGCATTACTTGCATTTTATCATTTTGGAATTGAGCAGGGTTTTTTTAATGAATCTTTTGTTTGTAATGTGGAAAACCAGTCAAAAATTTTATCAAAAAAACAGCTACTTAAAGAACTAAACAAAAATATTGTAAGCTGCAAAGAGGTAACCTTTAATATCTTGGGTCTATCGCTTGCAGCTATTAATACTATTCTATCTGTTGTATTAAGTATTATTTTTTTGAAATTATTTCTTAATTATGGCTCCAACTCAACATCCCAATACAAATAATCCATCCAACTTTCATGTAAAAAATTTGGTGGGAAATTTCTACCATTTATATGCAAATCATCCACTGTTGGTCTAAAGGGCTTTCTAAATAATTTCATTCCAGAAGCAGAATGTAGTTTACCCCCTTTTTTAACATTACAAACTGAACAGGCTGTAACAACATTTTCCCAATCAGTAAATCCTCCTTTGGATTTTGGCAATAAGTGATCAAAGGTTAAATCATTTTTGTCTCCACAATACTGACAAGTAAATTTATCTCTAAGAAATACATTAAATCTAGTAAAATTTGGATGTTCTGAGGGTTTGATAAAACTTTTTAACGCAATTACACTCGGTAAACTCATTTCTAGTGAGGGACTTCTTACTTTTCTCTTGTAGTTAGAAACAATGCTCACTCTTTGGAGAAAAACAGATTTAATAGCATCCTGCCAACACCACAACGACAATGGATAATAGCTTAAAGGTCTAAAATCAGCATTTAAAACTAGCGCTGGACATTTCTCCAACGGAACTACTTCTGAAGCTGCTATTATCATGCAAATAAGTTAGCCGATACTAAGAAATATTTCAAGGAATAGTTTTATAATAATATTGTTTCAGTTATAAAAGATTTTTTCTTAAAAACTCTAGTCCAAGACTTGAACCTTCAACAGATATTTTATGTTCACAATTTTTAAAAATTTTAGTTTTAATTTTCAAACTCTGTTGCGTTAAAAACTCTTTGCTCTCTAGTAAATGATCAGATGTTACAATGGTATCTTTATCTCCATGCATCAAAAACATTTTAGGCCTTGAAACAATATTATTAGATAAGTGTTGCTTATTGATTATCTTTCCAGAATAACTAACTAAACAATTAATCTGCTCTTTTTTTTTAAGTGCCGTTTGAATAATCATCATAGAACCTTGGCTAAAACCAATCAATGCAAGATTTTTTATATCTAGCTGAAAATCATTAAGAGCCTGATCCAAAAAAGTATTGAGTTTTTTTTCAGTTACTAATGATTTTTCGAGAATCATTTCATCATTTTCTATAGCCATATCAAACCATTGATAGCCAAATGGATTCACTGCACAAATTTCCGGAGCATTTGGACATAAAAATACAGCATCTGGTAAAAATCTTCTCCAGTTAATAGCAAGAACACCTATATCTTGACCATTCCCACCATAACCATGACATAAAATAATAATTTGTTTTGGTTCATTTTTTGAAAATGTTGAAAAAGATGTTACATCAAAAATATATTTAGTCATAATTTGATAATCATTTCAAAAATTTCTCATCTGTAAAATCAATTGATTTTGATACAAAAAACAAATACTTAACATATGAAAAGCAAAAAACATATGAAAAATAAAAATAGAACAGTCTGGAATATAAGAATTAAAAGTTCTAGTTCAAAAATTTTTGAGCAAATTGGCACATCAATTGACATTGATAAAAGATTATTCGAAGAGGATATTTTAGGATCAATTGTACATACTCAAATGTTGGTTAAACAAAAAATAATTAACAAAAAAAGAGGCAAAAAAATAATTGGGGGTCTAAAAAGAATTAAAATTGAAATTAAAAAGGGTAAATTTCCTTTTAATAAAAAATACGAAGATATTCATTTAAATATTGAAAAAAGACTTTTTTCAATTATTGGAAAAGATGCTGGTTATTTACATATTGCAAGATCAAGAAATGACCAGGTAATTACAGACCTCAAATTATGGTTAAAAAAATCATCAATAAATGTAGTTAAAAATCTAGATAGTTTAATTAAAAGTTTTTTAAAAAAATCAGAAAGTAATATTCAAACAATAATGCCTGGTTTTACACATCTTAAAAATGCTCAACCAATTTCTTTTGCACATTATTTGTTAGCTTACATTGAAATCTTTAAAAGAGATAAAAAAAGATTTTCCAACAATATTATAAACCTAGACGAATGTCCTTTGGGAGTAGCTGCTTTGGCGGGTACCTCATATAACATAGATAGAAATTTTACATCAAGAAAATTAGGTTTCAAAAAACCGTCTTCAAATTCAATTGATACAGTATCTGATAGAGATTTTGTTCTAGATTTTTTATCCTCTGCTGCCATTTGTGCTATGCACATATCTAGGCTTGCCGAAGATTTAATTGTTTGGAATTCAGATATTTTTAAATTAATCAAATTTAATGACAAGATATTAACCGGTTCTTCAATTATGCCACAAAAAAAAAACCTTGATCCTGCCGAATTTATTAGAGGTAGAGCTGGTAAAAACTTTGGAAATTTACAGGCAATGCTAACAACCATGAAAGGTTTGCCACTTTCATACTATAAAGATATGCAAGAAGATAAAAATTTAGTTTTCGATAGTTATGACGTACTAATAGGATCCATTTTAATTACCAATGAACTAATTAAAAATTTACACTCAAACAGACAAAGAATGTTATCTCTCTCAAATAAAGGATATACCACCTCAACTGATTTTGCTGACTATCTTGTTCAGAAAAAAAATCTTTCTTTTAGAGAGGCCTATAAAATTTCTGCAAAGATTGTAAACTACGCTGAAAAGAAAAATAAGAGACTAGATGAACTGAACATAGATGAGATAAAAAAGGTAAAAAATGATTTAAATAAAGATGTAATGAAAGTTTTTAATGTTAAAAATTCAGTAAATTTGAAAACATCGTATGGTGGAACTTCTATAAAAAATATAAAAAAGATGATATCAAAATTGAAAAAGGAATTTAATTAATGAGAGTATTATTTGTAATAATAACAATTGCTGTAATTTGTTTTTCATGTGGAAAAAAAGATGATCCAGAGTATAAATCTTTTGATTATAAAAATAATACTATACAAACAATTTAATAAATAATGAATTTTATTCAACTTAGGAGTAATAGCCTTTGCATTGAAAATATATCTGCTTTTAGGCTTATAGAAAAGTATCGAACCCCTTTTTATTGTTATTCACTTGCACAATTAAAGAATAATTTTTTGAGGTTTAATAATATATTTAAAAATATTAAACCAATTATATGTTTTTCGGTAAAATCCAACTCAAATCTAACTTTGCTAAGAGAGTTAAAAAAAATTGGATCTGGTGCAGACGTTGTGTCCATTGGCGAGTTATTGAAATCGATAAAAGCAGGTATTCATTCTAAAAAAATTGTTTTTTCTGGTGTTGGGAAAACTGAGGAAGAAATAACTAAAGCAATAAAAAAAAGAATACTTTTAATTAATGTAGAATCAGAAAGCGAAGCTATTCTGATTAATAAAGTTTCAAAGCAACTATCCAAAAAAACTTCCATTGGAATAAGATTAAATCCCAATATAAGTGGAAATACACATAAAAAAATATCTACAGGTAGCAAGGGGGAAAAATTTGGTTTGCTTTATAATGATTGTGTAAATCTTTGCAAAAAAATTAAAAAAATGAAAAATTTAAAATTGGAGGGGTTAAGCGTACACATCGGAAGTCAAATAAAAAACATTAGGCCATTTAAAGATATGCTATCTACATTAGATAAACTAATTAAAAGAGTAAAAATAGATTTTAAATTTATAGACTTGGGTGGAGGTATGGGCATTTCTTACACTAATAAAGAAAAAAAGTTAAATTTGAAAAAATATTCAAAATTAGTAGAAAAATTTATGAAAGACAAAAATGCTAAAATTATTTTTGAACCAGGTAGAGTAATAGTTGGAAATGCGGGTGTGCTAATTTCAAAAATTCTTTATATTAAAGAAAGTGCTAACAAAAAATTTATCATTTTAGACGCAGGAATGAATGATTTAATGAGACCAGCTTTATATGATTCAAAACATCAAATAATACCTCTTAAAAAAACAAATAAAAAATTTACCGGAAATATTGAATTTGTAGGACCAATTTGTGAAAGCTCTGATAAATTTTTAGGTCAAAAAGGATTTGCAAAAATTAAAGAAGGAGACTATGTAAGTTTAACTCATGTTGGCGCTTATGGAATGTCTTTATCTTCAAATTACAATACAAGACCAACAATTGCTGAAGTTATGGTAACTGGATCAAATCACAAGTTGATTAGAAAAAGACAAAGTTTAGAAAATTTAGTCAAAAACTAATATACAGCTTAAATCAAATGTTATTAATAAGATCGTTACTATTTAATCTTTTTTTATATACAGGAATAGTTTTTGTATTTTTAATAGCGATTCCAACACTGTTAATGCCTCCTAAATTTACTTTATTTTTTGGAAAATTTTTAGGGTACTACGTAGTTTTTATTGTAAGATTTTTATTGAATACAAAAGTAGAATTTAAAGGAATAGAAAATATTCCAAAAACAGAAAAATATTTTGTAGCATCAGCACATCAATCAATGTTTGAAACTTTTGCGCTTCAAAGTGTGCTTAACTACCCAGTATTTATATTAAAAAAAGAACTTTTAAAAATACCTTTATTTGGACTCTATTTAAAAAAAATTAAATCGATAGAAATTATTAGAGATACAACTACAAAAAATAATCTTAATTTTTTTGAAAAAATTGCAAATATAATCAAAAACGAAAATAGGCCACTTTTAATATTTCCTCAAGGAACAAGGGTAAAATTTGAAGAACGGATACCTTTTAAAAAGGGAGCTGGAAGAATATACGAGGCCCTCAATATTTCTTGTGTTCCTGTAGCTTTAAACTCGGGTAAAGTTTGGCCAAAAATTGGATTTATAAAATATCCTGGTAAAATAATAATATCTTTTTTACAACCAATTGCACCAGGAATAGAAAGGGGAAATTTTTTGAAAATATTAGAAAAAAAAATTTATGACGAAATGGATACAATAAAATAATTTATGTCAAAAAAAATATTATATCTCACGTTACGCTTTCATAGGCATAATGACAAATATGCTGTCCTTGTCCACTGGATCTTTAATTAGAGCTGGAGAGCCTGTTTCATTTAAATAAAATATAATTTTTTCACCATTAATCTGCGAAGCCACATCAATAAGATACTTGGAATTAAAGCTAATATTTAATTCGTGATCAAATTTTGCCTCTAAGGTTTCACTTCCATCTCCGCTAAGGGGATTATTAACTGATAGTTTTATTATATTTTTTGATAATTGAAATTTCACACCTTCTTTTCTATCTGTTGAGACAGAGGCCACTCTATCCACGGAGCTCAAAAAATTATCTACATTTATTTCTAATTTTTTTTCGTTAGTTTTTGGTATCACCTGAATGTAATTGGGAAATTTTCCATCAATTAATTTAGAAATTAATATATTATTATCAAATTCGAATTTTATTTTTGATTTTATATTACAGATTTTTATTGTTGCTTCTTGGTCTACCAACAATGTAACTAATTGGTAAATCGTTTTCCTTGGAAGTATTATAGATTCAAAATTTATTTTTGAGTTTAACCTTATTTTTGAAATAGACATTCGGTGACCATCGGTTGCAGCTGCGGTAAGAAAATAATTTTTATCGTGTTCTGTTTGATGTAAGAAAACACCATTGAGATAATGTCTCGTTTCATCATTTGAAATCGAAAATTTTGACTTGTTAAGCAATTTCAGCATTGATTTAGAATCAATTGTAAACTCATTATCATTAAAATTTTCATCAACAAGGGGAAAATCTTTTGGACTTAAACACAATAAATTAAATTTTGATTTTTCTGATTCTAATTGAAGTTTATTTTCATTTACTAAATTGAAATTTATTTCACTACCAGATGGTAATTTTCTAACGATATCATAAATAACCGAAGCAGAGGTTGTTGTTCTCCCCTCGGTCTCTATTTTAATATTGTTTGTTAAGTTGGTAAAAATTAAATCAAGATCAGTCGCGGTAATTTTTATAGATGAATTTTTAGCTTCAATCAATACATTGCTCAATATTGGTAATGTGCTTCTTTTTTCTATAACGCCCTGACAATAGTTTAAAGATTTTAAAAGTTGATCTCTGGCTACACTAAACTTCATCGTAATTTTTATATAGTATTTTATTTTTTAGTTTTTCTATTGCTTTGCTTATCTCTTCATCTTTATCTTTTAATTTATTAATAGTTTTAACAGAGTGAATAACCGTTGTGTGGTCTCGTCCAGAAAACTCTCTTCCAATATCTGGTAAAGATTTTGAGGTTAAATTTTTTGTCAAATACATTGCAATTTGCCTAGGTCTAACCAAATATCTTGATCTTCTTTGTGAAAGCATTTCATGAATATTTATTTTGAAATAATCACAAACAGCTTTTTTAATATTTTCAATTGATACATGATTTTCTGAAAAATTTATCAAATCTTTTAAGATTATTTTACTTTCTGAAATTGACGGAGATTTGTTATATATCCTGCTAAAAGATATTATTCTGTTCAGAGCACCTATTGTTTCTCGAATATTAAGTTTCATTTCGGAAGCTATAAAATTTAATAAGTTTTCGTCTGGTTCAATTGTGTCAGAAAAAGATTTTTTTATTTCACTTATTTTATTTTTTAAAATACTTAATCTTAAATCAAAATCTGATTGTTGAATATCAACCACTAACCCACCTGAAAAACGAGATTTTATTCTCTCTTGAATTTTAGTTAATTTTATTGGAGCCCTATCTGATGAAATAACAATTTGAGATCCTTTATCAATTAAAGCATTAAAAGTATGAAAAAATTCTTCTTGCATTGCTTCTTTGCCAATTACAAATTGTATATCGTCTATAATGAATAGATCCGATGCTCTAAAAGAATCTTTAAATTTTACCATTTCATTGTTTCTAATGGATTTAATAAAATAATACATAAATCTCTCAGCAGAGATAAACGTAACTTTATTATTTTCCTTCATTTTTAAACCAATTGCATTTAACAAATGAGTTTTGCCCATACCTATTCCACCATAAATAAATAACGGATTGTAATGGGCAACTTGTTCACAAATTTTTTGTGATGCTTGATAGGCAAGATTATTGCTTTTCCCTATAACAAAATTTTCAAAACTTTTGTTTGGATCCAGGCGAGTATAATAAATTAAAGAGTCCTTAATAAAACTAACATTAGATATTTCAGACTCTTTTGCAATTTTAAGATTTTGACCCAAAACATTATTGCTATTTACACTTAAATCTGATTCAATAATAAAGTCAATTCTACTTATAGTTTTTTTATATAACTTTACAATTTCTAATATCTTGTCAATATATCTTGAGACTACCCAATCTCTGATAAATCTAGTTGGAGATGAAAGCAACAAATAGTGTTGAAATTCCTCAACCAATTTAAGTTTTTTTATCCAACTTTCATAAATATCTTTTCCCAGTTTGACCTCTATCTCTTTGCAAATAGTCAGCCAGTCCAAGGACTGTAAATTTGAAGAAATTGTGGTTTCCTGTGTAGAAATATTTTTTTTCATGAATTAAAAATTTGAATTTCAATTTTATTATTATTGTTACATGATTAAAGCAACTAGAAATTTTTTTTAATTAAAAAAAAATAAAATCTGAGATAGAAAATTAAATTTTAAAGTGTTTTAAATTGTTAATAGAATTATTTTTTATTTTTTTATATTTGCAAATCAATTATGAGATTTATGAGTAACTACATATAGATTAATTTAAAAAAAAATTAATTTATTTAGATAAACTCTATTTTAGTTTTAATTATAAAATACACATCAATCCTGAAAGTTGATCAACTTAGAATTGAAGTTTTCTAAAGTTTATTAATTTTTTTTGTAAGTCTTGATATTTTTCTTGACGTAGTTTGTTTTTTTATGACTCCCACTTTGGCTATTTTCATCAATTGAGAATTAAGTTTTGGTAATAATTTAATTGCTTCTTTTTTCTTCTTTGATGTTATTAAAAAATTAATTTCCTTGATGATAGATTTATACTTGTTTTTTCTAATTTTATTCACAGAAGTTTGTTTATTAACTCTTCTTATTCTTCGAATTGCAGATTTTGTATTGGGCATAAAAGGAAAGGTTGTATAGCTTTTACAAATGTTTCGGTCAATAGATATTTATTATTATTAAATCTGACATTTTGGACAATAAAAGGCTGATCTGTTGGACAATGAAATTTTTTGAATACATCCATTACAACCATGTCTAGGACATTGGCCATTGTTTTTTCCATAAATTTTAAAATTTTGCTGGAAATTTCCAGAAGCTCCGTTTGTTTTTTTAAAATCTCTAATTGAAGAACCTCCAAACATGATTGCTTTATCTAAAACCCTTCTGGTTTGTAAAATAATATTTAAAATATTTTTTTTTGATAATTGATTAACAGTTTTTGAGGGTCTTAATTTACAGTAATAAAGAATTTCATTAGCATAAATATTACCAATTCCTCCAACAAATTTTTGATTCATTAATAAATTTTTTATGTTTATTTTTTTTTTGTAAATAAAATTTTTAATGTATTCAAAATTAAATTTATTACTAAAAGGATCAGGGCCTAGATTAATGATTGGTTTTTCTAATAAATAATTTTTTTTTAATAATTTTAAATAACCAAATCTTCTGGGATCATTGTAGATCATTTTAATATCATTACTAAAACTTATTTCAACATGGTTATGCTTTTGGGGTAAATGTGATAGGTGATAAAAACTGGCATTAGTATTATTTTTATTATTTTTTTCAATCAAATGAATGGTTCCTGACATTCCTAAATGGATTAATAGTTTTTTTGAAAAATTAATATGAAAAATTATATATTTTGATATTCTAGATATATTATTAACTATATGGTTTTCAAGATCTCTACTAATCGAATAAGGAACTTTATATCTTAAATTTCTATTATAGATTTTAATTCTTATAATCTTGTGAAATCTTATCTTTTTTTGAAGAGATCGCTTTAAAACCTCAACTTCTGGTAATTCTGGCATGAAAATATTATATAATATTTATAAAAAAATATTTTAATTAATAAAATAAATTAACTATGGAACCTAATATCGCTGATAAAAAAATGTTAGTTCAAAAGGTATTTGATAAAGTTTTTGATAAATATGACCTAATGAATGACATTATGTCTTTAGGTTCACATAGGTTATGGAAAAAGCAAATGATTAGCTGGCTTTCTCCATATAAGAATACCATTTTACTAGATATGTCATCAGGAACTGGAGATATTGCAAAATTGTTTCTTAAACATATAAAAAATAAAGGAACAGTATATGCGGTTGATCCAAATTCAAAAATGATGGAAATTGCTAAAAAAAAACTTGCCAAATATAATAATATAAAATGGTACTTGGGTAGTGCTGAAAAACTAAGTTTTAAAGATAACTATTTTGATTATTATTCCATTAGTTTTGGATTAAGAAATACAAATAATATAAACCATGTATTGCAAGAAGCATACCGAGTATTAAAACCGGGAGGAAGATTTATATGTCTAGAATTTTCAAAAATTAAAAATTATAATTTAAAAAAATTATATGATTTTTACTCAAAAAATATTCCAAAAATCGGAAATATTGTGGTTGGAGATGACCAACCTTACGAATACTTAGTTAAAAGTATAAAAAATTTTTATAATCAGAGAGAATTAATTGATTTAATGAAAAAGCATAATTTTTATAAATCTGAATATAGAGATCTTGGTGGTGGAATCGTTGCAATTCACTCTGGTTGGAAAATATAGTCATGTTTAAAAAAACTTTTTTATTATTTAAGGTTGGAAGAAAATTAGCCAAGTCTGGTATAATCAAATCAATCTCGGAAATATATAACCCACCGATATTAATTAAATTTTTTTTCTTCGTTTTAGGTTTTAGCCTAAAAAACGAAGTGAAAAAAAAAAATGAAAGTTCAGGTCAAAAAATATGTTCCTCACTACAGGAAATGGGCACAACATTTATTAAGCTTGGTCAGTTTTTGGCTACAAGACCTGATATTATTGGAGAAAAATTAGCAAAAGATTTAGAAAAACTCCAAGATAAACTTCCTCCTTTCAGCAAAACTGAAGCTTCTTTGATTTTAAAAAAGGAATTTGGAGAAAAAACTTTTCAAAACATCCATGAATTTAGCGAGCCTATTGCCGCTGCCTCAATAGCGCAAGTACATTTTGCAAAAATAAAAAACAATAATGTTGAAAAAGAAGTTGCAATAAAAATACTGAGACCTTCAATCCAGAAAATTTTCAATGAAGAATTGGATGCCCTCATGCTATTGGCCTATATTGCTGAAAGTATAGTGAAAAAAACAAAAAGACTGCGGTTAATTGAAATCGTTTACTTGCTCAAAGAAATTACAAATATAGAAATGGATCTACGATTCGAGGCTGCCGCTGCAAACGAATTATATGAGAATACAAAAAATGATATTGGATTCATTGTACCCAAAATTTATTGGAACTTTACTACTCAAAAAATACTTACATTAGATAAAATTGAAGGCATTCCAATTAGAGAAACTGAAAAACTTACAAAAAGTGGAGTTGATACGAAAAAAATATCCAAAAACCTGATACAGCATTTCTTAAGACAAGCAGTTAGAGATGGTTTTTTTCATGCGGACATGCATCAAGGCAACATTTTTATAAATAAGAATGGCGATATAGTTGTAGTAGATTTTGGAATTATGGGTAGATTAGATAAACTAAACCGTAGATATTTGGCTGAAATTTTATACGGTTTTATCAATAGAAATTATAAAAAGGTTGCAGAAGTTCATTTTATAGCTGGCTTAATATCAAAAAAATTTTCGATTGACGAATTTGCTCAATCACTAAGGTCTATTGGTGAACCAATTTTTGGTCAATCAGCAAAAGACATATCTGGTGGTAAACTATTAAAACAATTATTCGATAATACAGAAAAATTTAATATGCAAACGCAACCTCAACTTTTACTTCTTCAAAAAACTATGGTTGTTGTCGAAGGTGTGGCACGAAGATTAGACCCTAATACTAATATTTGGGATGTGTCAAAACCAATACTGGAAACCTGGCTAAAAGATACAAAAGATCCGCTTAATAAAATAAGTGAAAAAATAGAAAATGCATCTGAGGTTTTAAAAAGAATTCCGGAATTACCAAAAATTATGGATAAAGCCAGTGAAGCATTAACAATCGTTGCAGGGGGCAAACTGTCTCCTAACTCAGCTTCATATTATTCCCTAAAGGAAGAAGAATTAAAAATGAAATTGTTTAGAAATAACTTGATATCTACCTTTTTAGTTCTTGTAATTTTTCTACTATTGGTATTCAAATAAACAAAATGAATTACCTAAAAAATAAAAAAATATTATTGATAATAACAGGTGGAATTGCGGCTTACAAAAGTCTTGAATTAATTCGTTTATTGAAAAATAATGGATCCGAAATAAAAACAGTTTTAACTAAGAGCGGGAAAGAATTTGTAACACCATTATCAATTACATCCTTGGCTCAGAATAGGGTATATGAAGAATTATTTGATTCTGATAGCGAAGCAGAAATGGATCATATTACACTCTCCAGATGGTGCGATGTAATATTAGTAGCTCCTGCAACAGCAAACTCAATTTCAAAATTCTCTTACGGAAATGCCGAGGATTTGGCATCAACTCTAGTTTTAGCTTCAGATAAAAAAGTAATTTTGGCACCTGCAATGAATGTAAGAATGTGGATGCATCAAGCAACACAAGAAAATGTCTCCAAATTATTAAACTATGGCTATCTTTGCATAGGACCTGAGATTGGAGAAATGGCATGCGGAGAATATGGTGAAGGTAAAATGTCGGAACCAACAAAAATTATTGAATTTTTGAATAATTTTTTTTCTAAACAAAAAGAAATTTCAAAAAAGAAACTCAAAGCAATTGTAACTTCGGGTCCCACAAGGGAATATATTGATCCTGTAAGATATATTTCTAACAATTCAAGTGGAAAACAAGGTTTTGAAATAGCAAAATCTCTATTAAAAAGGGGAGTGGAAACAACTCTTATTACCGGTCCAACTAATTTATCTGATTCAAAAAATTTAAAATTAATAAAAATTAGTACCGCAGAAGAAATGTATGAAGAGACAAAAAAGAATCTTCCAGCAGATATAGCAGTATGTACTGCTGCGGTAGGTGATTTTAAAATATCTAAATTTCAAAAAAATAAAATTAAGAAACAAGATAAAATTAACTTAGAGCTGGAAAAAAATAGGGATATATTGAACTATTTATCTACTCACAATTCTTTGAGACCTAAGCTAGTTATTGGTTTTGCTGCTGAAACAAACAATGTTATTGAAAATGCTGAAGCAAAGATTTCAAAAAAATACTGTGATTGGATAATTGCAAATGACGTATCAAAATCTGATATTGGGTTTGATTCAGATTTTAACGAAGTTTCAATAATTTATAAAGATAAAAATAAAAAAAACGAGCTAATTTCAAAAAGAAAAAAGTCTGAAATAGCCGAAGAGATTACTAAAAGAATACTCGAAAACTTCAATACCTAACCATCTATGGTTAAATTGTTGATTAAAAAACTTCAAAAAAATATTATTTTACCTGAATATAAAACTGATGGTTCATCAGGAATGGATCTTATGGCTAATGTTGAACAAACAGTAAAAATATTGCCAGGTGAAAAAAAAATAATTTCTACTGGTATAATGGTAGCTATTCCAGAACAATATGAGATACAAATAAGACCTAGATCTGGATTGGCCGCAAAAAATGGAATTAGTGTCCTAAATACACCTGGTACAATTGATTCGGACTATAGAGGTGAAATCAAAGTAATTCTGATTAATCTTGGAAAAGACATCTTTGAAATAAAAAAAAATGATAGAATTGCTCAAATGATTGTCTGTCCAATCATTAAAGTTGAACTTGAAGAAGTAGAAAGTTTGCCCGAAACCGTTAGAGGAAAAGGTGGCTTTGGTTCAACTGACAAATAATTTAAACTTCACGATGAAATTAACTAAAAAACAAATTAAAAGATATTCTAGGCAAATGGTGCTAAAAAAAATAGGTCCCATTGGTCAAAAAAAACTTTTAAATTCAAAGGTTTTAGTAGTGGGTGCAGGTGGTCTTGGCTCACCTGTTTTAGTTTATCTTGCTGCATTAGGAATCGGCAATATCGGCATAATAGATTATGATAAAGTGGATTTATCGAATCTTCATAGACAAATATTATTTGAAACGGGTGATTTAAAAAAACAAAAATCAAAAATAGCAGCCCAAAAAATTAATAAAATCAACTCAGATATTAATGTTTCTTATTATCAAAAAAAATTGGATCATAACAATATCGACAAGATTGCCAAAAAATACTCAGTATTGGTTGATGGAAGTGACAATTTTAAAACAAAATTTTTAATTAATGATTATGCAGCTAAAAACAAAAAAATATTAATTACTGGTGCTATTAATAAATTTGATGGACAAATATTTACATTCAATTTTAGCAATAATAAATCTCCATGTTTAAGATGTTTTTTTCAAACATATCCGTCTAATCAATTACTAAACTGTGAAGTTGATGGAATTCTAGGTACATTGGCTGGAATTGTTGGAAGCATTCAAGCAAATGAAGTTGTTAAAGAAATATTAAATATTGGAAATTCTCTTTGTGGATACATGTTAATTGTTAATTCCCTTGATCTAAATTTTAGAAAAGCGAAAATAACAAAGAAAAAAAATTGTATTTGTGATAAATAAAAAAATAAAAATTTTGATTCTAATTTCTTTTTTTAATATTTTATTAATTAATGACACACCGAGTAGTGAGAAAGATTATTTTTTAACTTTAAAATATAATAGAGTAAAAGTAAGGCAAGGACCTTCTTTTGAATATCCAGTTAAATTTATTTACAAAAAAAAATATTTACCTATAAAGATTATTGATAACAAAGATAATTTTAGAAAAATAACCGATTTAAAAAATAATAATGGTTGGATTCACGTCTCTCAATTATCAAAAAAAAAATCAGCCATAAACATTCATAATTTATCTATTATCTTTAAAAAACCAAATATTTATTCGCAGCCCATGGCTAAATTAGAAAAAGGTAAAATAGTTATTGTAAAAAAATGTAAAGAAGATTGGTGTAAAATTATAACTAATGATTATAAGGGTTGGATTTTTAAAAACTATTTATGGGGAAATTTTTAACAAAACTTTTTAGGAGTAGATTTTTTTTGTTAATTTTTTAAGAATTTTAATATATTTTCTGGAGATGTTTCCCCATATGGGTCTTCATCTTCACCTGTATTATTTTTTCCTGGTTCTATAAACATTTTTTCAATAATACCGTTATTTACTATCATGGCATATCTCCATGAACGGTGACCAAACCCCAGATGTTCTTTGTTAATTAGCATGCCCATTTCTTTAGTAAATGTTCCACTTCCGTCTGGTATCATTTTAACATTCTTTATATTTTGATATTCTGCCCAAGCATTCATAACAAAGGAATCATTAACCGAAATACAATATATTGCATCAATGCCATGTTTATTAAATTCATTAAATTTTTCATCAAATCCTGGTAATTGCTGTGATGAACATGTTGGCGTAAAGGCACCTGGCAATGAAAAAACTATTACCTTTTTTTTTAAAAAAAGATCATCTGTTGATTCGTCTATCCAAGTTCCTGCCTTACATATTTCTGGTGGGGTTCGCGCTCCCTCTTGGCTTTTTCCCGAAATCTCTTTGCGAACTTTAAACAAAACAGTAGGCACTTTTTTAGTTTCACTTAACATTATAAACTAATATATATTATAAAACTTCTAAATCAAGTAGTAGGTTGTGCCAAATGATTAAAAAAAGAAATTATAATTATCAAGAATTAATCGATTGTGGAAAAGGTAAACTTTTTGGAAAAGGAAATGCAAAATTGCCATTACCTCCTTTGCTTATGTTTGACAGAATAACGGAAATTAGTGAAAATGAAGGTAGTTTCAAAAAAGGTTTTGTAAAAGCAGAACTTGATATAAAAAAAGATCTTTGGTTTTTTGATTGCCACTTTATGGAAGATCCTGTTATGCCAGGATGTCTTGGTTTAGATGCGATGTGGCAGCTAGTAGGTTTTTTCCTTGGATGGCTAGGTGAACCTGGAAAAGGAAGAGCGCTTGGAGTTAATAGTGTCAAATTTTCTGGTGAAGTATTGAAAAAGGTCAATAAAGCAATTTATGAAATTAATATAAAAAGAATTATAAAAAAAGAAGGTACAGTAGTCGGTTTAGCCAATGGAAATTTGTTTGCAGATGATAGTAAAATATATGAAGCTGAAAACTTAAAAGTTGGGTTGTTTAAATAATTATGAGAAAAGTAGTTGTAACTGGTTTGGGTATAGTTTCTTGTATTGGAAACAACAAAGATGAGGCGTTGGAATCTTTGCTTAATACAAAATCAGGAATCGTATTTTCTGAAGAACAAAAAAAATATAATTTTAGAAGTCAAGTTGCTGGAACAATAAAAAATTTAAATTTGGACGAACATATTGATAGAAGACAAAAAAGATTTATGGGTGAAGGCTCCGCATTTAGCTTTATTGCATTAAAAGAGGCAATAAAAGAATCTGGTTTAGAAGAAAAAGATATTAGCAATGAAAAAACCGGAATTGTAATGGGATCAGGTGGTCCTTCAATAAAAAACGTGGTTTATGCAGTAGACATTACAAGAAAATCTGCGCCCAAAAGAATGGGCCCTTATATAGTTCCAAGAACAATGGCTAGTACATGCTCTGCAACACTTGCTGTTCCATTTAAGATAAAAGGAGTGAACTATTCAATAAGTTCGGCTTGTTCAACAAGCGCACACTGTATTGGGAATGGAATGGAACTTATTCAATTGGGAAAACAAGATATAGTATTTGCTGGTGGTGGCGAGGAATTGGACTGGGCTTTATCATCTATGTTTGATGCAATGCCAGCACTGTCATCAAAATACAATAGCACGCCCCAAAAAGCTTCGAGACCCTATGACGCAAATAGAGATGGATTTGTGATTTCGGGCGGCGGCGGGGCTATTGTTCTAGAAGAATACGAGCATGCAAAAACAAGGGGAGCAAAAATTTATGCAGAATTAACCGGTTATGGAGCTACCTCGGATGGACATGACATGGTTCAACCTTCTGGCGAAGGAGCTACTAGATGCATGAATATGGCATTAAAGACCGCTAGAAACAAACCCGATTATATTAATACTCACGGTACCTCAACACCAGTTGGAGATATAAAAGAACTTGAAGCCATTAAGG
>Ga0187827_10003278_pt1 | contig 21030 bp, 16 predicted proteins | sample ETNtaG_39_FD_167969 | JGI IMG/M metagenome (GOLD analysis project Ga0187827, IMG submission 167969) | Marine microbial and viral communities from oxygen minimum zone, Eastern Pacific Ocean - ETNP2014_SV_150_PacBio MetaG (Illumina Assembly) | ecosystem: Environmental > Aquatic > Marine > Hypoxic... | reverse complement strand
TGCCAGCGTAGAGGCTCAGGTCCTGACTGCTGCGGCCGACTCGCTCGGTCTTTGCATGTTCGGTAGGTCGGTAACCAATACTCGAATTGACTTTGTAATGAGTGCAATTAACCAGGCATTAGGAACCGAACTGACGCCTTCATTCTTTACTGAACTAGGCAGCGACGTTCTGAAACTTGAAGATCAATTCAATGCGGCTGCCGGATTCACTGTGGAAGATGACGAGTTACCATCGTTTTTTTACGACGAACCTGTTGCGCCCACTAATAAGGTCGCGCGCATTCACGGTACTGACGTACGTCAGTATTTACCGCACTGATTCCAACGCGCCGGCAACGCAATCGGTAAAGGCGCTATCCAATTGGCTGAACAGATACTATCTCTGCTTAGCGAAGAACTCGAGACATACGTCCAACTGCATTGCCAGCCTGAAGACAAACTGCTGCAGGAACTCAGGGCAGAAACCCATAAAACGCTGCAGTACCCACAGATGCAGGTGGGTCCAGTTGAGGGCGCTCTACTGAGGCTTCTGGTCAGCATTTCCGGCGCTTCTAACGTACTCGAAATCGGGACCTTCAGTGGCTATTCCGCGCTGTGCATGGCGGCCGCCCTGCCCGATAACGGGCGCCTTGTGACCTGTGACATTGATCCGGTGGCGACCGCAGTAGCACAACGCTACTTCAATCGGAGTCCGTACGGGAATCGCATTACCCTTTGCATAGGCGATGCCATAGCTTCAGTCGAGTCAATGGCCGTGCAAGGGGAAACATTTGACATGGTGTTCCTTGATGCCGATAAGAAACGCTATGTTGATTACTGGGATCGTGTCCTGCCAATGATCCCGGCCGGGGGTTTGATCATTGCAGACAACACCCTTTGGAGCGGTCGAGTACTCGCTCCAGTTACCGACACTGACCACGGCATCATCCGCTTCAACGACCATGTGGTTGCCGACACTCGTGTTGAGCAAGTCATGCTATCAATACGGGATGGTGTCACTGTCTGCCGCCGAATCTAAAGATTCTGTCGCTAACGTTGAAAACAATGACCTACAACGGTAGGTTGCCGTGTTTGCGCCATGGATTCGTGAGTTCTTTGTTCTTAAGCATTTCTAGAGAACGACAAACTCGGGGCCGCGTATCGTGCGGCAAAATAACGTCGTCAATAAATCCTCGATGTCCTGCAACAAAGGGATTAGCAAACTTCTGACGATATTCCTCCGTTCGCTCAGCCAGTTTTTCCTGATCACCAAGATCCTGACGAAATATAATTTCGACAGCGCCCTTTGGACCCATCACCGCAATTTCTGCCGTTGGCCAAGCAAAGTTAACATCACCACGTAGGTGTTTCGAAGCCATCACATCATAAGCTCCGCCGTACGCTTTGCGCGTAATAACGGTCACCTTCGGAACAGTACATTCTGCGTAGGCATAAAGCAGCTTGGCACCATGCCGAATAATCCCGCCATGCTCCTGTGCTGTACCGGGCAGGAATCCTGGGACATCAACAAAAGTGACAACCGGGATATTAAATGCATCACAAAATCGCACAAATCGAGCTGCTTTGACCGACGATTGAATATCCAGGCAACCGGCCAAAACCATCGGTTGATTTGCCACAATTCCTATAGTCGAACCGGCCATGCGCGCAAACCCGGTGATGATATTAGCGGCATAATCTGGCTTAAGTTCGAAGAAATCGGCGTCATCCACCACATTGCCGATCACTTCGTGCATATCATAAGCCCTATTGGGGTTATCCGGCACCAGACTATCAAGTCCGTGCTCAGCCCGATCTACTGGGTCAGTCACGACCCGTATCGGTGGCTTACCGCGGTTACTTAACGGCAGATAATCGACAAACCGACGCAGCATAATCAGAGCATCGACATCGTTATCAAACGCCCTGTCTGCAACACCGGATCGACTCGTATGAACGACTGCACCCCCAAGCTCCTCGTGGGTGACCGTTTCGTGGGTAACCGTCTTAACCACATCGGGACCCGTCACAAACATATACGAGGAATCGCGAACCATGAAAATGAAATCGGTGATCGCGGGTGAATACACCGCACCGCCTGCACATGGGCCCATAATCATTGAGATTTGGGGTACCACACCGGAAGCCAATACATTGCGCTGAAATACTTCAGCATAGCCGGCCAATGACGCAATGCCTTCCTGAATTCGAGCACCACCAGAATCGTTTAACCCGATCACCGGTGCACCCACCTTCATCGCATGATCCATCACACGGCAGATTTTCTCGGCATGAGTTTCGGACAGGGACCCGCCAAAAACGGTAAAATCCTGGCTGAAAACAAAAACCAGACGCCCATTGATGTGACCGAAACCCGTGACCACACCGTCACCTGGTATGGTCTTGTCGTTCATTGAGAAATCACTACATCGGTGTTCAACGAACACACCCCACTCCTCGAAACTATCCGGGTCCAACAACACTTCGATCCGCTCTCGTGCTGTCAATTTGCCTCGCCCATGTTGCGCCTCGATGCGCGCTCGGCCGCCACCCTCCTCGGCAGCAGCTCGCTTACGTTCCAGTTCGTCAATAATTCTCTGCATAGAGATAATCCAGTGCTATAGGTGATGTTCGATCAAGCGCACTACCTCGGCAGCGGCCTGCGGAATGTTGGTTCCCGGCCCATAAACCGCTGCAACCCCGAGCGAAAGCATTTCAGCCACATCCTGCGAGGGAACCACCCCGCCAAGAACAACCAAAATGTCTTCCGCTCGTTGTTCTTTCAGTTCTTGTATTAACTGAGGGACAAGCGTCCGGTGGCCGGCCGCCTGTGAAGAGATTCCAATAACGTGCACATCGTTTTCTATCGCCTGGCGCACTACCTCCGAGGGCATTTGAAAAAGTGGCCCGATATCAACATCGAAACCAACATCCGCAAATGCGGTTGCAATAATCCGCGCTCCCCGATCGTGCCCATCCTGCCCCAGCTTGGCCACTAGAAGCCGTGGACGTCGGCCATGTGTGTCGGCAAATTGGGCAGTGGTACGGCGTATCTCCTGCAACGTCTCTCGATCGGTGTAGGCCGCGCCATAGACACCGGTTATCGCGCCGGTCTGGGCGCGATAACGACCGAAAACGGACTCCAATACTGAAGACACCTCACCAACGGTCGCCCGCTCTCGGACCGCGTCAAGGGCGGCCTCGAACAGCTTGGCCTGATCTTCCGCAGCAGCTTGCGCCAATTTTTCTAATGCTTTGCTACAACGCGCCTCGCTACGCGATGCCTTAACTGCGCTAAGTCGCTCAATTTGAATCTTGCGCACGGCAGTGTTATCGATAGTCCGCACATCAACTTGGAGCTCTTCGTCTGCCTGATATCGATTCACGCCCACCACCACATCTTGGTGACCATCGACACGAGCCTGCTGTCTGGCTGCAGATTCTTCGATACGCTGCTTCGGCAAACCACTGGCTACAGCCGCGGTCATACCACCGAGTTTCTCAACCTCATCGATCAGCGTGCGGGCTGCATCGGCAATGCTGGCCGTCAGCGCCTCCACATAATACGACCCTCCCAACGGATCAACCACTTGAGTCAGTCCCGCTTCCTCACGCAGAACCAGCTGCGTATTGCGCGCAATACGGGCAGAAAAATCCGTCGGCAAGGCAAGGGCCTCGTCGAAACTATTAGTGTGCAACGATTGAGTCCCACCCATGACCGCAGCCATCGCTTCGATCGTTGTTCGGATGATATTGTTGTAGGGATCCGCGCTAGTCAGACTCACACCAGATGTCTGGCAATGTGTACGCAACATCAATGACCGTGGATCGTGTGGATCGAACAACTCTGACAACAAACTTGCCCACAATAAGCGGGCCGCACGTAATTTCGCCACCTCCATGAAAAAATTCATACCAATGCCGAAGAAAAATGAAAGCCGGGGCGCAAATTGGTCTATTTCCAAGCCTGCTGACAACGCAGCCCGGACATATTCGATACCATCGGCAAGTGTATAGGCGAGTTCCTGCACTGCAGTCGCACCCGCTTCTTGCATGTGGTAACCGGATATTGAAATGGGATTGAATCGCGGCATCTTCGCCGCAGTGAAACGAATGATATCGGCTACGATGCGCATCGATGCGGCGGGAGGGTAGATATACGTATTGCGGACCATGAACTCCTTCAGGATGTCATTCTGCAAGGTGCCGGCAATCTGACCCAGATTAGCGCCTTGCTCTTCCGCTGCCACCACAAACATGGCCAGAATCGGTACGACAGCACCGTTCATAGTCATCGACACTGACATTCGATTCAGCGGAATGCCATCAAACAGTGTTTTCATATCCTCCACTGTATCGATCGCTACGCCGGCTTGGCCCACATCACCTTCGACGCGAGGATGATCAGAATCATAACCTCGGTGCGTCGCTAGATCGAAAGCAACGGACAGCGCTGTCTGACCCGCGGCAAGATTCCGACGATAAAATGCATTCGATTCCTCCGCTGTCGAATACCCTGCATACTGCCGTACCGTCCAGGACCGACCCGCATACATCGTCGCCCTGGTCCCGCGAACGTAGGGTGGGAAACCTGGCAACGTCTGGTGGCATTCCAGAGTCTCGAGATCCTCCGCCGTATACAACGGCTTGATGGCAATGCCCTCCGGCGTTTGCGACTCGTAGGCGGACTCAGCTCGTGAGCCAAACTCCTTTGTTGCCAACTTTTTCCAGTCGGACAAAGTGACTTTTTTCGATTGAGTCATTGCAAAATTATTCCACAGTCACCGATCTACCCGGGTAGCCAGCACGTAATAGTGCATCGGCAATCTCATCCAACACTACTGGATCTTCGATCGTCGCCGGCAAAGTCCATTCCTCACCATCAGCTATTCTGCGAACCGTACCGCGTAGAATCTTGCCCGAACGCGTTTTGGGCAAACGCGGAACAATTAAGGCCTGCTTAAAAGCAGCAACCGGTCCTATTCGGTCACGAACCATTTGCACAACCTCACCGACAATGTCGACTTCGCCTCGATCGCAACCTGCATTAACGACCAGTAGACCCATAGGCACTTGCCCTTTGAGCGCATCGGCAACACCCAACACGGCACATTCCGCCACATCCGGGTGATCGGCTAATACCTCTTCCATTGCACCGGTCGACAGCCGATGACCCGCAACGTTAATAATGTCGTCAGTCCGTGACATCACGTAAACATATCCCTCTGTATCAATGACACCGGCATCCGCGGTGCTGTAGTAACCCTCGAACTGCTTCAGGTAAGCATCGACATAACGCTCAGACGCATTCCAAAGCGTGGGGAATGCTCCTGGCGGTAGCGGTAGACGCACAGCCAGCGCACCAATCTCTCCCGCCTTAGGCTCGGTGCCGTCCTCTTTCAGAACCCGAAGATCCCAACCGGGGACCGGATGGGTCACGGAACCCTCTTTGATGGGCACCAGACCCAGGCCACGACAATTAGCCGCGATACTCCAGCCAGTCTCTGTTTGCCACCAGTGATCGATGACGGGCACGCCGAGTTTATTTTCGGCCCAGTGCAAAGTATCCGGATCTGTTCGCTCTCCTGCCAAGAACAAACACTCAAACTGACTCATATCATAACGTTGCAAATGATTACCCGCCGGGTCTTCTTTCTTAATTGCGCGAAATGCGGTGGGCGCGGTGAACATGACCTTGACCCCATGCTCTGAAATGACGCGCCAGAACGCACCTGCGTCAGGTGTCCCAACAGGCTTTCCCTCATAAAGAATTGTCGTATTGCCATTGAAGAGTGGCGCGTAAACAATGTACGAATGACCAACTACCCAGCCAACATCAGACGCCGCCCAGTAAACGTCGCCTGGCTCAGCGCCATAAATGTTTTTCATGGACCACTTCAGCGCAACAACGTGACCACCGTTATCTCGAACAACACCCTTAGGCTGCCCAGTCGTGCCTGACGTATAAAGAATATAAAGTGGATCCGTCGCCGCTACCGGCACACAGTCATGCGGTTCGGCGGTTGACATCAACTGATTCCAATCCTTATCACGTCTTTCCTGCATGGTAGCCAGCGCCTGCGGTCGCTGCAGAATCACACAGTGCGATACGGCATGACTGGCGAGTGCGATTGCCTCATCCAGCAACGGCTTGTACTCAACCACCCGGCTTACTTCGACACCACAGGAGGCAGAAACGACCACCTTGGGTCGCGCATCGTCAATCCGCACCGCCAATTCATTCGCCGCGAACCCACCAAACACCACGGAATGGATCGCACCCAACCTAGCACAGGCAAGCATGGCAATCACCGTTTCTGGAACCATCGGCATGTACACGATAACGCGATCACCCTTGGTCACTCCTAGGCCAGCCAACGCCCCAGCAAAGCGAGCCGTTTCGTCACGTAATTGAGCATAGGTGAATGTCCGCTGCGTCTGGGTCACAGGACTGTCATAGATCAGCGCAGCCTGCTCGCCACGGCCCTGCTCAACATGCAGATCGAGGGCGTTAAAACACGTGTTAATTTGCGCGCCGGGAAACCAGCGATAAAACGGCGACGTCGAATCATCGAGGACCTGGTCCCAGCGGCGATACCAGTGCACATCTTCCGCAGCTTGGGCCCAGAATGTCTCCGGATCCTCGAGTGCCCTTTGATATACTGATCTAAACGCGCTGTCCATGGGGCTATTCCTTTGGGATGTTGTTAACGACCCTGCCGTATGCTACTTCGAGAACCTTGTTTCCCTATACATTCCAGGTTGCCTTGTCACTAACAGAACCAGACCCCGATCAGGGAAAGGCGGCATCAAACCAACCAATATTCCAATATCATAAGACTTTTTCCCTTGCCCAGCGAATCATCGAGAACGGGCCCCATCACTATCAACACCAAGACGAATAGAAATGACCTATCAATACATATTGAGCGAAACAAGAGACAACGTTGGACTTATTACACTCAACCGACCCAAAGCCCTGAATGCATTATCCAATGGCTTAGTGAGCGAAATGGCGCACGCTCTTGACGACTTTGAAGCGGATGAATCGATCGGGGCAATCGTGATTACGGGAAACGAAAAAGCGTTTGCTGCCGGGGCCGACATCAAGGGGATGCGTGAACAATCATTCATGGACGTTTATCTGGGTGGTTTTATTGGTAAAGAGTGGCACCGACCGAGCACTTGCCGAAAACCCATTATCGCAGCTGTAGCTGGGTTTGCGCTGGGCGGTGGTTGCGAACTGGCGATGATGTGTGACATCGTCATCGCGGCTGACACAGCCAAGTTCGGTCAACCGGAAATTAAATTGGGCATTATCCCCGGTGCTGGTGGAACCCAACGACTGACCCGATTTATTGGCAAGGCAAAAGCGATGGACCTTTGCTTGAGTGCCCGCATGATGGATGCTGAGGAAGCTGAACGGGCGGGTCTTGTCAGCCGTGTCGTAGCTGCAGACAAATTACTCGACGAAGCGATGGATGCGGCACACGTCATTGCGTCGATGTCGCGACCCTCGGTGATCATGGCGAAGCAAGCGGTCAACCGTGCCTATGAAACAACCTTGGCAGAAGGCATTGACAGCGAGCGCCATCTTTTTCACTCCCTGTTTGCAACAGAGGACCAAAAAGAGGGAATGTCCGCGTTTATTGAGAAACGCCAGCCCAACTGGAAGCATAAGTGATGAGATTCACTCATGAAGGTTGACGGTCACCATTACCGCTCGGTCTGGCTAACGGATGATGGCCTATCAGTCGCTGTCGTTGATCAAACAAAACTACCGTTCTGTTTTGAGATTCGTACACTACGAACCTGTGATGAAATCGTCTTAGCAATCAAGGATATGGTCGTGCGCGGGGCGCCCTTAATCGGGGCTTCGGCGGCGTGTGGGCTGCGTCTTGCCACGCTCGAGGACCCATCCGATGATTATCTTCAAACTCAGGCACTCGCGTTAATCGCAGCTCGGCCGACAGCCATCAATTTACGTTGGGCTGTCGATCGCGTGTGCTCCCGATTACTTCAAGCGAACCCCAAACAACGTGCGGATCTTGCACAAAGAGAAGCCCAAACCATCTGTGACGAAGATGTGGATAACAACAGCTGTATCGGCGCCCACGGAGAAACACTCTTTGTCGAACACTGGCGTGCGAAGAGCAGTAAGGACCCGCTTAACGTGCTTACACACTGCAACGCTGGCTGGCTGGCTACCGTCGACTGGGGTACCGCCCTAGCGCCAATATTCAAGGCCCACAATGCCGGTATACCCGTTCACGTCTGGGTCGATGAAACGCGCCCGCGCAACCAGGGTGCCGCCCTCACTGCCTGGGAACTGAAGGCACATGGCATCCCACATACGGTTATCGTTGATAACGCGGGTGGGCATCTAATGCAACAGGGACAAGTGGACCTTTGCATTGTCGGTTCCGATCGCACAACACGCACTGGCGACGTGTGCAACAAGATCGGCACTTATCTCAAGGCCCTAGCGGCACACGACAACGGTGTACCGTTTTACGTCGCACTCCCCTCATCAACAATCGATTGGAATATTAGCGATGGCCGAAAAGAGATTCCGATTGAAGAGCGCAACAAGGATGAGGTTCTATATGTACACGGCATTGGTACCGACAATGTACCCACACAAGTTCGTGTGACGACGACATCCGAAGCACTCAATCCGGCTTTCGATATCACCCCGAAACATCTAGTGACCGGATTGATTACTGAACGCGGTATTTGTGCAGCCAACGAGTTAGAGCTGCTCAAACTATTTCCAGAAAATCGCGCATAAAAACCTACTCAGTGGATCCCTAAGGCATTAAATCTCGACGCCATTCTTAACTACTAAGCGGTGGTTTTCTTTTCTCGATGCCATAGTAATGGCCTCACTGGGATCACCATTAACCACCAGTAGATCCGCAAAACAGCCTGACTGAATCCGACCACGTTCGCTCTCACGCAATAGGTCGGCCGCTATCGATGTTCCTGACATCAGCGCGTCCAGGGGCGACATGCCGATGTCTACCATGTACTCCAATTCCAGTGCATTCTCTCCATGCCGGTTAAACGGTGTCCCTGCATCCGTTCCCATCGCGATTCGACCACCGGCATCGTAATACATCTTGACCGATGTGCGATGCCGTTCGGCGACACGTTGGGATTTCTCAACCGCATACGCAGGAATGCCCTGGTCCGCATGGCGCAAAATATTGTTGACCGCCGAAAGCGTAGGGACCAGATAAGTGCCTGCCGCTTTCATTTCGTCGCAACACACCTGATCCATGAAAATACCATGCTCAATCGAATCAATGCCGCCGCGCACAGCGTTGAGAATCCCGTCGCGACCCTGGGCATGGCTCGCTGTGTGCCGATGAAAGCGACCTGCTTCTCCGATACCAGCAGCCATTTCCTCAGCCGTATAGTGCGCATCTTCCGGATTCACGCCAGGCGTCATAACACCGCCTGTGGCCATGATTTTTATGAAATCACATCCGGCATGAATCTGCTCTCGAACTGCCTTGACCACATCGTCTGTGCCATCTGCTACTCGACCCATGCGGTTGCCGTGGCCCCCAGTCATGCAGATCATCCGCCCAGCTGCGCGTATGGTCGGCCCAAGAAATTCGCCGCCGTTACACGCATCACGAACCGCAAATTCGAGATAGTCTTTTCCTCCACAGTCTCGCGTCGTGGTCACTCCCCCACGCAGCGCAGCCTGCGCATGGCGCAATGCTCGAATAACAAGATGCGCATCATCGACTTTGCTCATCGCGGTAAATGGATCCGCAGCCGCGTCGTAACATAAATGCACATGGCAATCGAAGAGACCCGGCATCAGAGTGCCCCCAGTGGTCTCTACACGCCGCCCCGAAAAGCCATCGAATTCACCGACCGGAGCCACCTTGTCGATTCGCTGGCCTTGCACAAGCACTGCATGGCCTTCGATTGGTTTGTTCGTTCCATCAAAAACTATCCCCCCTGTATACAGTGCACTCATCTGACTTTCTCCTAATGACTTAAAACGGTCTTAACCGGTATTTTCTCCATCACTCAATGTTTGGGATCCGGCAGACGCCCTTCCTCAACAGCATGACAGGCGACTCGAGTCCCGTCATGTTCATTTAACCGCGGTACTTCGGTTTTACAACGTATGTCAGCATGCGGACAACGGGGATGAAACGAACATCCCGTAGGTGGATTGATGGGGCTTGGCACTTCGCCTCCAACAGGCATTCTCTCACGACCACCCATGCCAAGATCAGGAATAGCATCCAGCAGAAACCGTGTGTAAGGATGCTTTGGTCTTGCAAACAAAGTCTGAGTATCAGCCAACTCACAAAGACGCCCCAGATACATCACACCCACATCATCTGAAATGTAATAGACGACCGCCAAATCATGACTGATGAAAAGATATGTCAATCGGTATTGTTGCTGTAACCGTTTCATCAGATTCAAAATCTGTGCTTGAACCGAAACATCCAAGGCGGATGTCGGCTCATCACAGACCAGAAAATCTGGGTCGCCAGCTAGTGCCCGGGCAATTGAAACACGCTGTCGCTGGCCACCTGAGAATTCATGCGGGTATTTTCGGCCATCCCCAGGCGATAACCCAACCAGGCTCAATAATTCACCGACTCGCTGGCTGATTTCCATACGACCCTTCCGGCGATTTTCATGACGGATCGGTTCAGCAACAATGTCCGATACCCGCCACCTTGGATTGAGCGAGGCATAAGGATCTTGAAAAATCATCTGTACGCGTTGTGTGGATGGGTCCGTCTCTCCCGCCGCGGGCGAGTCCGGTCTGCCCCCACCAAACTCAATACGACCGGTCGTTGGCTTATATAGACCAACCACCAATCGGGCAACCGTCGACTTCCCGCACCCTGATTCCCCGACTAACGACAGGCAACGACCTGTTTTGATTTCAAAATCAATACCGTCCACCGCGCGGATCGTCTGCCGACGTTTACCTTCAATTAAACGATTAAGCAAAGGAGGTGTCGAGTAGAAGTATCGCCTCAGGTTCTCGACGCGGATCATCACATTCCCAGTCATGCCTCCCCCTTTGGCCCTGTCCTCGCATCCACAACCTGCCAACAGGCGACCTCCGTGTGGTCACAGCGCTGCAGGATGGGGGTGTCTTGCCGGCAGACCGACATTGCGACTCCGCAACGGGGATGAAAGGCACAACCCGAGGGCACCTCAGTCAATCCAGGCATTGCCCCATCAATCTGACTGAGATGCTCAACATTATCACCAATCTTTGGAATAGAGCCCATCAGACCTCTGGTGTACGGATGCTGGCCACGCCGTACCACATCTCTGACTGACCCAATCTCGACAACGCGCCCGGCATACATCACAGCAACGCGATCCGCTGTCTCAGCGATGACTCCCATGTCGTGGGTAATCAACAAAATAGCAGTCTGGTAGTCGCGACATAGTTTTTTCATAAGACCAATGATCTGAGCTTGGATCGACACATCCAATGCGGTAGTAGGTTCGTCAGCGATGATCAGTTTAGGATCACTACACAGCGCCAACGCAATCACAACACGTTGCCGCATACCCCCTGAAAACTGATGTGGGTAGTGATGAATACGTTCGCCTGCACTCGGGATACCCACTTCGTGTAGCAATTCAATAGCGCGTTCTCGTGCTTTTCCCTTTGAAATGCCAAGATGGGTCGTCATAGTTTCGACTAGTTGACGTTCAATCGTGTAAAGAGGATTCAGACTCGTCAGCGGGTCTTGAAAGATGGCACCGATTTCCCGTCCGCGAATTTTCCGCATCTCTTCATAGGGTAGATCGTCAATACGACGACCAGCCAGTCGAATCGCCCCCCCTGCGATCCGCCCCGGCGCCTCCAACAAACCAATGATCGCGTTACCTGTCATCGATTTGCCAGCACCTGACTCACCAACCAAACCAAGCACCTCACCGGGTTCGATGTTGAACGACACACCGTTCACCGCTACCAGCGTTCCACGGCGAGTCGGAAACTCAACCTTAAGATCGCTAATCTCCAACAGGGCTGCATATGATGTCGACACCAACGCTATCCCTACCGCAGTTTCGGATTGAACGCATCGCGCATCCAATCACCCAATAGATTGACCGCCAGGATTAAAGTCGCGAGCGTGACGCCAGGGAAAATAACGATCCACCACTCCCCGGAAAATAGAAAATCCTGGCCAACTCGAATGAGTGTACCGAGCGATGGCTCGGTAGGTGGCACGCCTACGCCAAGGAAACTAAGCGTTGCCTCAGTCAATATAGCCACCGCCAAGCTGATCGTTCCAATCACTAAAACAGGCCCCATCACATTCGGCAATATGTGCCGCAACATAATCATCGGAGCAGATATGCCGATCACGCGGGCTGCCTGTACGTATTCTTTGTTTCGCTCAACCATGGTTGAGCCTCTGACCGTTCGAGCAAACTGCACCCATTGCGAAAGTCCAATCGAGAGCACTAACACATAGAACACCATCTCCTCATGGCGCCCCCCTGGCAACAGTGCTCGCATCACACCATCGATCAGCAACGCAATCAAAATCGCTGGGAAACTGATCTGCACGTCCGCCACTCGCATGATCACGCCATCGACCACCCCACCTACATAACCCGCCACAAGACCCAAAGTGACGCCCACGAACATGGCCAGGACGACACTCGAAAAACCTATCAGCAATGAAACGCGGCTACCGTAGAGAATGGCAGAATATAAATCTCGCCCCTGGTCGTCCGAGCCCAGTGGGAAAACCCAACTGCCCTCTTCCAGCCACACCGGCGGACTGAATGCATCCATCAAATCAAGAACAACTGGATCGAACGGGTTCTGCAACGAGATCAGCGGCGCGGCAACAGCCGCCAGTATGATGGCAGCAGAAACCGCAGCCGCACACAGCGTTACCTTAGACTGCTTGAAACTAAACCAAATATCACTACCAACAAAGCGACGAAAAGATTCGATGACCATAATCTTTAAACCTTTCGAATCAACCCTGATCAGTATCTATCCGCAACCGTGGATCAACCACATGGTAAAGCAGATCAACAATCAGATTGATGATGACAAAGAAAAATGCAATCAACACCAGATACGCTGCCATGATGGGTATATCCACCATGCTGATTGCCTGAATAAACAAAAGACCCATCCCTGGCCACTGAAATACGGTCTCGGTGATAATCGCGAAAGCAATAATTGAACCCAATTGCAGCCCGGTAATCGTGATGACGGGTACCAGGGTATTTTTCAGAGCATGCCCAAGATTCACCACTCGGTTACTCAACCCCCGCGCTCGCGCAAACTTAATGTAATCGGTGCGCAGCACTTCGAGCATCTCCGAGCGTACCAGACGCATGATCAGGGTGAGTTGAAACATACCCAACGTAAAGGCGGGCATGATCAATGATTTAAGGCCACTGGTGGACATCAATCCCGTTGTCCATCCACCAATCGCAACTACCTCGCCTCGACCAAAAGTAGGCAGCCATCCAAGCGTTACCCCAAAAAGGAGAATCAGCAGAATACCAATCAGGAAGGTTGGTAACGAAATACCGATCAAAGAGATGCCGAGGAAGATTTTCGACAACCAGCGTGTGGGATAAAGCGCGGTATACACCCCCATTGGGATGCCAACCAGCAATGCGAACAATGCCGCAATCCCAGACAGTTCAAGTGTGGCCGGTAATCGTTCCACCAGCAGTTCAGACACAGGGCGTCCGATCTGGTAGGAAATACCAAAGTTACCCTGGGCCATGCTGATCACGAAACGTCCAAACTGGACGGGGATAGGATCATCAAGACCCAGCGTTACACGCAACTGAGCGCGTTCTTCTAGTGAAGTCTCCTGACCAACCATCATCGCCACAGGATCGCCAACGTAACGAAAAATGGTGAATGCCATTAAGGCAACAACTAACATGACGACAATGGACTGCAGAAGTCGCCGCAAAACCAGCGCCATCATTGATTAATGCTCCCGCAGTCCGGACAAAGTAAGGGCCTGGGCTCCTCTTGCCAACGCAACTAGGAGTCCAGGCCCTGAAAACTGCTATCAGTCTTTGGTTTATTTAATGTTGACGAAACGCCACTTGAATTGGTTATCGGCTCGCTGTTTCAGTGTTACCCCGGAGCGCACACCCCAAGCCAACGCCTGCTGATGCAATGGAATATAGGCAATGTCGCCAATGGTCTTGGCAAAGGCTGACTCAATCAACTGGTCTCGTGTACCCGCATCCGTTTCACTGAGCACCTTAGCGCTCAATGCATCCACTTCCTCATTGCAATAACCGCCGATGTTGAACTTGCCACTGCTAATCTTGTTGCGATCGGCCTTATTCCAAATGGGTGCGCCATCGGAGACACGGGGGCAACCATGCAGGTTGTACAGAACATTCCACGAATCAAGGCTACCCGGGGTCCAACCGAGCAAATAAAAGCTGACATCTAGGTTAGGCGCCAACACTTTGGGGAAATACTTAGCCTTTGGCTGCGCCAGTAAATTAACTTTAATCCCTACTTTGGCTAACATCGACACGGTCGCCTGGCAGATTGCCTCATCGTTAACATAACGATCATTCGGACAATCCATTCCGACCTCGAAACCGCCACCGTAACCCGCATCGGCTAGCAGCTGTTTCGATTTTTCCAGATCATAAGCCAAGCGCTGAAAACGCCCACTGGGGATGTTGGTCAATTTGGGTGAAATCATCAAGGCCGACGGCTCTGACAATCCCCGCATGACTTTTTTCTTGATCGCTTCAATATCGATAGCGCGATAGAACGCCTCGCGAACACGTTTGTCTTTAAATGGATTGCTGCCCTTCACGCTGGAATGCAAAAGTTCATCAGAATGCTGATCCATCCCCAGGAAAATAGTCCGCAGCTCCGGCCCGATCAACATCCGCGTTCCACTGTTTGAGTCCACCCGTTTCTGATCCTGAACAGGCACCGGATAAGCCATATCGACCTGACCCGACAACAAAGCGGCCACGCGGGTCGCATCTGAACCGACCGGTGTGAATGTCACTTTCGTGATATTGGAGTCGCGATTTCCGCTATCCCACCACGCATTGTTTGTAGCAGCAACTGTTTTTACACCCGACTCATGACTGACTAATTCGAACGGCCCGGTTCCGTTGGCATGGCGAGTAGCATAGTTTTCCTCATTGCCACCGACGTTCTGTGGGCTCACCGCATTATTAGCTTCGGCCCACTCCTTATCCATGATGTACCAAGTACTCCACTCCACATGCAGAATCGGATTCGGTTTGGTAGTAACAAAATCGACCGTGTGGTCATCAACCTTGATGACTTGAGTATCGCCTGCGATGCGGGTTTTCAGATCAGAACCCTCAGCCCTGACACGTGTGGCTGAGAAAATCACGTCGTCCGCGTTAAAAGAGTTACCATTGTGAAACTTGACTCCTTTACGCAAATGAAACCGCCACCGAGTGGGTTCCATCACTTCCCAAGAAGTTGCCAGGGACGGCTCGATAGCGAGATCAGCCCCCCGACGAATCAAACCTTCGTAGATATTGCCCTGAAAGCCAAGGTGAAACGTTTCGTTTAGGTTGTATGGGTCCAGCGAATTAAGAGTGCCTTGGAAAGCAAACTTCAACTCTTGAGCCTGTGCCGGCACGGCCACGGCGAACGCAGCCAAGAAACTAAATATAAGCGAGCGAGATTTCATAATGAAACCCTCCTTTGGTCCGAACAATTGTTTGCCCGTTGCGTGCCATACCACGATCCACCTGACCTTTGTCCAGGACGATCCCGCCATTGACCCCGCACCGTCTTCTTTATTCACTGCCAATCTTATTAGACCTATCTATTTTTTTCATCGAACAGCAGCGAGTCGTGATCTTCCCGGGTGATCTCAGTAAAGTCAACCGCCGTGCCTTATAGCAATTTACCCTGTGCCTCGGCGAGGAGACCACCCCACATTACGGTATATTTCGACCTCGATCGCGGATGCTGCCGAACTGGACAATACACATTGCCCCAGCAAGGCACCATAGACCGCCACAGGACACGAAGCCGTTCACAGTGAGACAGGCCAAACTGTTGAAAATTCTGACCAAATCGTTCTGGTTGATTATCCTATGCGTGAGTGCATCCACGCTGCTTTGTATCAACCCCGCTAGTGGTGACACTCACATTACGGCACTCAGTCCTTCAAAGGGACAGCCACGCATCGTCAAACTACTCAATTATTTCGTTCAGCGGCATCATTATCGAAAAGTGAAACTAAATGATGATTTGTCGGCACATATATTTGAACGCTATCTCGAGAGTCTGGACCCCAATCGCAGTTTTCTCTACGCCACCGATGTACAGAAATTCTCACACCTACGCTCCCGTTTAGACGACAAATTACGCCGTGCACAACTAACAGCCATCTTCTCCTTGTTCAATGTCTATCGCAGTCGCGTAGAAAATCGAGTCGAACATGCTCTACGCCTGTTGGATAGCCCATTCAATTTTGACGTTGACGAGAGATATCAATTTGACCGACGTGATGCGCCGTGGACCACAAGCATGACTGCAATGAACGACTTGTGGCGGCAGAGAGTGAAAAATGATTACCTGTCACTCAAGATATCGGGTAAAACGTCTGATGAAATCACGAAGACGTTGGGCGATCGCTACCGTCAGATACAACGTCGCGTGCATCAATTGACAAACCAGGACGTCCTGGCGATATTTGCCAACGCTTATCTGTCATCTGTTGACCCTCACAGCCGCTATCTTTCGCCTCGCGCGAGAGAAAATTTTAAGATACGCATGAGTCTGTCGCTGGAAGGAATCGGGGCCGTCCTAAGATCAGACAATGATTACACACGCGTATTGCGGGTCGTTCCCGGAGGAGCTGCCGACATCGCCGGTGCCCTGAAGGCTGGCGATCGTATCATTGGCGTCGGTCAAGCGGAGGATGAACCCATAGTAGACGTCATCGGCTGGCGACTAGATGACGTTGTCGCTCTGATACGCGGACCGAAAGATACGCTCGTGCGGCTGGAACTCATTCCGGCCGGCAAGGGGCCTGATGCCAACAGCAAAGTCATTCGAATCACGCGAGACAAGATCAAGCTAGAGGAACAGGCCGCCAAGACGTCAATTATCGATATCAAGCGACTTCAACGATCCGTCCGAATCGGCGTCATTCAGATACCCACCTTTTATATTGATTTTGAAGGACGCAGCCGAGGTGACAACGACTATCGCAGTACTACGCGGGATACCCTCAAACTCATTGACGAGCTTAAATCCAGTAACGTGGATGGGTTGGTGATCGACCTAAGGGGCAACGGGGGTGGCGCACTGACAGAAGCGATCAGCCTGAGTGGCTTATTCATCTCGTCCGGTCCAATCATTCAGATTCGCGACGACCGAGGACGAATTCGCCCCCGAAACGATCCGGACAAAAGTATCGCCTACAATGGGCCGCTGGCGGTGCTGGTCGATCGGGAAAGTGCCTCGGCATCAGAAATCTTCGCAGGCGCCATTCAAGATTATCGACGCGGCTTAATCATTGGCGAACCGACCTTTGGCAAGGGTACGGTACAGAATCTGATTGATCTCGACCGCTATAGCGAAGACGATTCCCCGGTAGGCCAATTAAAAATCACGACTGCCCAGTTCTTTCGAATCGATGGAACTAGTACGCAGCACCGGGGAATCGTCCCAGACATCGTGCTACCAACAACTGTCGACAGCGAAACCCAAGGTGAACGAGGACTTGACCATGCGTTACCATGGGCCAAGATCGCTGCCGCCCAGTTTCAACATTTTCCTGATGCCAGCGTAGTCAACGAGCTGCTGCCAGCCCAGACAGAACATGAGGCACGTCTAGCGATCCATCCTAGCCTGCTCTTTCTACGACGTAATGCTGCCTTGGATCGTCGAATCGGCCAACAAAAGTCTGTTTCCTTGCTGGAATTGACTCGGCGGAACGAAAAGCAACGCCGTGATGCGGAACGGCAATCACTTTTATCCGACCTGTACAAAACAGACCCAGCGAACGAACAAGACACAGACGCGTCCTCACTAGAAGTCGGCAACAGAATTCAGACCATCATACTGAACGAAACCGCGCGAATTCTTGCTGACGCACTGATTGGCATCAAGACCGCCAACCCCATGACGGATATCGTCTCCGACGGTACTCGCTCCACAGGTAACACCCAAATTCCGGTAACACAGTGAAATTCTCCAAGATCGGGCAATTTGTGTCCGGAGAATCCGGAATTGTGCAATTAATGAATGATTTGGGGGAGATACAATCCACCCAACGGCCCTTCAATCTCCTTGGCGGCGGCAACCCCGCACGCATCCCCGAAGTTGAATCCCGGTTCAGGCTAGCCATCCAACAACTCATTCGGCAGGATGGTAATTTCGAACATTTCATCGGCCATTACGATGGGCCCCAAGGTAACCTGCTCTTTCGCCAGTCGATTGCCGAGTTACTGAAGAAGGAATGCGGCTGGCCGGTGGAAGCGAATAACATTGCGGTAACGAACGGCAGCCAGGAATCATTTTTTATACTCTTCAACCTCTTTGCTGGTGAACACGATGACAATCAGTTTCGCCGCATTCTGCTACCGCTCACTCCGGAATACATCGGCTACTTCGACGCCGGCCTCGGTCAAGATCTGTTTCGTACCTACCGACCGAAAATCGAACACCTCGGACCCCACCGATTTAAGTACCGAGTCGACTTCGACAGTCTGACAGTGGCCGAGGACATTGGTGCGCTGTGTGTCTCGCGGCCAACGAATCCGACGGGCAACGTACTGACCGACACTGAGCTAGAACAACTGCGTCGACTGGCTGCAGAGCATAATGTGCCCTTACTAATCGACGGAGCTTATGGTCTTCCTTTCCCCAATATTGTGTTCTCGCAAGCCACACCCATGTGGGATGACAACACTATTGTCTGCCTGAGTTTGTCAAAGATCGGCCTACCCGGAGTACGCACCGGCATTGTTGTTGCCAACACACAAGTGACCCAGGCTATCCGTGGTACCAACGCCATCTTGAATCTTGCGCCCAGTAGTTTCGGACCACTCCTCGCCCAGCAGCTGCTCAACAGCGGGCAACTGATAGACCTGGCTGAAAACAATATCCAGCCCTACTACCACTCACGCCTGGAACAAGCGATGCACTGGCTGGATATCGCGCTCGAAGGAACACCTTATCGTATCCATGTCGCGGAAGGAGCATTCTTTCTATGGTTGTGGCTCGAAGGTCTCCCGGTCAGCAGTGATGTTCTCTACCAACAACTTAAAGCGCGTGACACGCTGGTGATCTCAGGATCTCACTTTTTCCCCAACTCAGATGCTTCGTGGCCACACCGCCACGAGTGCTTGCGTATTTCCTACGCCCAGGCACCAGACCAGGTTGAGCAAGGCATCCGCATTATCGGTGAAGAAGTCCGTTCAGCCTATGCTGAGGGCGGTACCTGAGTCTGCTCGGCATGTCTACCAGAACACCACTGATCGGCATTGACTGGGGCACGTCCAACTGCCGAGGCTACTTGTTGAGCGCAACGGGAAACGTCCTCGAACATGTCTCAGACCCCCGGGGAATTGCCACCATAGAGAATAATCAGTTTGAGCTCGTCCTTGAGGACATCTGCGGGAACTGGCTCGCGGCACACCCAAACTCACCACTGTTACTCTCGGGAATGATCGGTAGCCGACAAGGATGGATCGAAGCACCCTATTGCCCGTGCCCTTGTGCCCTTGAGACTATCCATCAACACGCGGTTGCTCTACCAAGCGCCCGTTTGACCGGCTACGTTGTACCTGGCCTCATCGCATCCGGTCTTTCTGGCGCACCTGACGTGATGCGTGGGGAAGAAACACAAATAGCCGGCCTAACGGCTTTGCAGCCGGGCTTAACTGGTACTGTCTGCCTACCGGGTTCGCATTCCAAATGGGTATCGCTTCGAAACAACCGTATTGAGGGATTCTCAACTTTTTTGACGGGTGAGCTGTTCGGGGCACTGTGTGATCACACATTGCTTGGGCGCCTGATCACCGATGACCCGTGTTCACCCCACGCGTTTAGTCGTGGACTGGAGCAATCCACTGCTGCTGGGGGACTGCTCCACCAACTTTTCAGTGCCCGCACTCGCGGCCTCGCCGGTGATCTCGGTGGTGGTGACATTGCCAGTTACCTGTCAGGAATCCTGATTGGCTCAGAAATTCGCGCCGTCGCAGAACAAGACTATCTCGAGGACACTGTGCATCTCATCGGTGGTAACGATGCCGCCCATCGCTACCACGAAGCGCTGCAGTCCGTTGGCGCCAAAGTGAGACTCTGGCCAGGGCAGGAGGTGACGGTCGCGGGGTTGTGGTTATTGGGCCGTCAACTCGGCTTGTGCGATGATCACCCGAATGAGTAGTGCTATAGGTTTTGGCCGAGGATCACTGGTAGCCATCTTGCGCGGCATCACGCCTGACGAAGCATTGCCGATTGCCGAAGCGCTGGTGCGAGCGGGCTTTCCTATCATCGAGATTCCTCTGAACTCACCGTCACCCATTCTTTCAATTGCCCGTATCGCAGATCACTTCGGTGACCAATGCATCATAGGAGCAGGTACTGTACTCACGGCCGAGGAGGTCTCCCAGGTAGCTGACGCCGGTGGCCGCCTGATCGTCTCACCCAACACCAACCCTAACGTCATTCGTGCAACACGACGATGTGGCCTCCTTTCGATGCCGGGCGCACTCAGCCCAACCGAAGTACTTACAGCCCTTGACGCAGGAGCCAACGCAATCAAACTGTTTCCGGCAGAACTAATTTCGCCACACGTTGTTAAAGCACTTCTTGCGGTCACCCCACCGGGCACCCTGATGTTGCCCGTGGGCGGTATCACTCCGGAACACATGAGCGATTATCTCGCAGCGGGTGCAGCTGGCTTTGGCATCGGTTCAGCACTTTATGCTCCAGGAACATCGGCCTCAGTTGTTTACCGTGTTGCGCGCCACTTTGTCGAGACTCTGTCTGCATTATGAAGCGGCCCC
>Ga0187827_10003277_pt1 | contig 21038 bp, 21 predicted proteins | sample ETNtaG_39_FD_167969 | JGI IMG/M metagenome (GOLD analysis project Ga0187827, IMG submission 167969) | Marine microbial and viral communities from oxygen minimum zone, Eastern Pacific Ocean - ETNP2014_SV_150_PacBio MetaG (Illumina Assembly) | ecosystem: Environmental > Aquatic > Marine > Hypoxic... | reverse complement strand
AGTTGCAGTACATAACTTAAGATTGGCGCTAATATAACCACTGGAATAATCCATTTATCCTTAATCTTCCATTGGGTGAACAAGCCAAAAGCATACATCCCTAATAAAGGACCGTAGGTATAACCAGCCACTTTAAACAAGGCAGAAATTACACTCTCGTCGTTAATGAGTTTAAAGATGAGGATGACCAAAAATAGAATCACGGAAAATAGAATATGAGAGCGCTTACGAATACTTACTTGTTTACTCTTCTCTTTCTTTTCAATATCTAAAAAGTCCACACAGAAGGAGGTTGTTAAGGCTGTAAGCGCAGAATCGGCACTTGAGTAAGCTGCAGCAATTAACCCCAACAAAAAGAATAAGCCCACTACTATAGGCATACTCTCGTGCATAGCTACAGTAGCGAATAAATCGTCGCCAGTAGCGGTAATACCAAAGTGGTTCGCGAAGATGTAAAGTAATGCACCAAGACCTAAAAATAATAGGTTTACAAAGACCAGTACAATACTAAACCAAAACATATTCTTTTGGGCATCTTTTATATTTTGACAAGACAGATTTTTCTGCATCATATCCTGATCTAAACCTGTCATCACAATAGCAATAAAGGCACCTGCTAAAAACTTCTTTGGAAAGAAGGAAGCTGAATTTGAATCTTCTAAATAAAACATTTTGGAGTATTCTGATATAGATATCTGTTCTATAGCAGTGTTTATACTAAAGTTCATTGCATCGGCTACATAATAGAAGCACAAAACAACAGCTATGAGCATAAACAGCGTCTGTAAGGTATCTGTCCAGATAATAGTTTTAATTCCTGCTTTATGCGTATACACCCAAATTAAAGCGATTGTTATAGCTACTGTTAATGCAAAAGGAATATTCCAAGCATCGAAAACGAGAATTTGTAACACGTTGGCTACTAAAAACAAGCGGAATGCTGCACCTATGGTTCTTGACAAAAGGAAATAAAAAGCACCCGATTTATAAGACCAAAATCCAAAACGATCTTCTAAATAGGAATAAATAGACGTTAAATTGAGTCTGTAATATAAAGGCATCAATACAGTTGCAATTACCGCATAACCAACTAGATACCCCAAGACCATCTGAAAGTAGGAGAATTGACTTGTTATCACCCATCCTGGAACGGAAATAAAGGTAACTCCAGACAGACTAGCTCCTATCATCCCAAATGCAACTATATACCAAGGAGATTGTCTTTTACCTACAAAGAAACTTTCGTTCCCCTCATCGTCAGAAGTAATTCTTGAAATGAATATTAATAAAGCAAAATATGCAAGTAGAACAGCAATGATAATTCCAGGAGTCATAGGTGTAATTTTAAAAATCTAATATATAATATCCTATGGATACTTAGAGGTAAAAAGCTATTTTTGGGCTATGAACTTCTCATCAAAGTTATTAGAACAAGCGGTAGAAGAGTTTTCCAAACTTCCGGGTATTGGAAAGAAGACCGCTTTACGCCTCGTTTTAAATATGTTGAAGCGCGAAAAAGACGAGGTAAATCGTTTTGCTACAACTATTAAAGACTTGCGCGATGGTATTCGTTTTTGTCAGCAATGTCATAATATTTCTGATGTAGAAATCTGTGCTTTGTGTTCCAATCCTAACCGAGATGCTTCTACCCTATGCATCGTAGAAGATATTCGCGATGTAATGGCGGTTGAGAATACACAACAATACAAAGGTCTTTACCACGTTTTAGGTGGTGTAATATCGCCTATGGAAGGAATAGGACCACAGCATCTGAATATAGAATCACTCATACAAAAGGTAGCCTTAGGCAAAGTAAAAGAAATCATATTTGCACTAAGTACCACTATGGAAGGTGATACCACCAACTTCTATATTTTCAAGAAGTTAAAAGACTATTCGATTAAAGTTTCTACCATAGCTAGAGGTATTGCATTTGGTGATGAATTAGAATATGCTGATGAAATAACACTGGGTCGTTCTATTGCCAACAGATTGCCTTATGAGAGTTCTATAATTAGTTAAATTCCCGATGAAGATATCTATTATTATTGTCAACTATAATGTGAAGTACTTCCTTGAGCAGTGCTTACAATCGGTACATAAAGCCATCCAAAATATGGATGCTGAGGTATTTGTGGTGGATAATAATTCGGTAGATCGATCAGTAGAGATGGTCGCGGAGAAGTTTCCTTGGGTAGAACTTATCGCCAATAAAGAAAATACAGGTTTTTCTGTTGCCAATAATCAGGCAATGCGAATTGCAACAGGAGAATATTTCCTTCTTTTAAATCCTGATACTATTGTAGAGGAAGACACTTTTGAAAAGTGTGTAGCTTTTATGGACAAGACCCCTAATGCGGGTGGATTAGGCGTGAAAATGGTAGATGGAAAAGGTAAATTCTTACCTGAATCAAAACGCAGCTTACCTACGCCTGCAGTAGCTTTTTACAAGATTTTTGGATTATCGAGCATCTTCCCAAAATCAAAACGCTTTGGCGCCTATCATTTAGGACATCTTCCAGAAGATGAAACCAACGAAGCTGATATTCTTGCTGGGGCATATATGCTAATGCGCAAAGAAGCTTTGGATAAAGTAGGCTTGTTAGACGAAACCTTCTTTATGTATGGCGAGGATATTGACCTTTCTTATCGTTTGATTAATGGTGGTTATAAAAACTACTATTTCCCTGAAACAAGAATCATTCACTACAAAGGGGAAAGTACTAAAAAGGGAAGTTTAAACTACGTTTTCATCTTCTATAAGGCGATGATTATATTCGCAAAAAAACACTTCTCAACAAAGAATGCTTGGCTGTTTAGTGCATTGATCAATTTGGCAATTTACTTAAGAGCCTTCCTGTCAATAACACATCGATTTTTTAATAAAATTTCATTGCCCATTTTTGATGCTGCTATGGTTTTTGGCGGAATGATTTACTTGAAAAATTACTGGGAATCGAATCACAGATATATTGAAGGAGGTTCTTATCCAGACATCTACTGGCAAGCTGCTATTCCTGCATATATACTTCTATGGCTAGGAATTGATAAATTAAGTGGTGTTTACGATAAGCCCTTTAAGATTTCAAAACTTGTTAGAGGTACTCTTTATGGTCTTGTTACCTTACTCGCACTATACTCTTTACTACCCGAAGCTTGGCGCTTTTCAAGAGCACTTATTTTACTGGGTTCTATTTGGTCTGGTATTTCAATTTTATTGAGTAGAAGCATCTTCAAACTTTTAAAACTAAAATCTTTTCAATGGGGAGAACAAGTATACAAACGCTTCTTAATTATAGGTTCCGAAGAAGAATGTGTGCGGGTTTATAATTTACTCCAACAAACAGAAATCAAAACTGGTTTTATAGGTTTCATGCATATTGATGAGAAAGATGTGCATCACGATTTGTATGTTGGTCAAATGAACCAATTGGAAGAAGCCGTTGGGATTTACGAAATCGATGAATTGATATTCTGTTCAAAGGATATTTCTGCTCAAAAAATCATTTCGCATATGTCTATTATCGATCGTCACGATTTAGACTTCAAGATTGCACCTGAAGAGAGTATGTATGTGATTGGCTCTAATTCTATTAACACACAAGGTGAGTTATATGCTTTCGAATTGAATAGTATTAACAAGCCCGAAAACATCCGAAACAAACGTTTGTTCGATATAATCTCAAGTATATTACTACTTGCTTTCTTCCCTATTTTAATCTTTGTTTCATGCAGCTTTTTAGGATTGTTAAGAAACATATTATCTGTGCTTTTTGGTCTAAAATCGTGGGTATCCTACCATAAATCAGGCAAAAAGGATGCGCTACCTAAGATTAAAAAAGGAGTACTTAATCCTGTTTCACATCTTAAATCTGACTACTCAGAATTAACGCTTTTTAAGCTTAATATGCTATACGCTAAGGAGTACCGATTAAAGAATGATTTAGATATCCTTTTGAAAAACTTAAACCGCTTGGCTTAGACAGTCTTCAGCCAAGCCATTTCTTGGTACACAAGGGCATTTATTGTATCTTCGCCCAACGAATTTTGAATTAGAACAAACCAAAATATTCTTATGGCTCAAGTAGAATTAATAATGCCTAAAATGGGTGAAAGTGTTGCTGAGGCAACCGTTATTAAATGGCTCAAAAATGTTGGTGAGACTATAGAAATGGATGAATCTGTCTTAGAAATTGCTACAGACAAAGTAGATTCTGAAGTTCCTTCTGCTGTAGAAGGTGTTCTTGTAAAGCAATTATTCAACGAAGATGATGTTGTTCTTGTAGGTCAAGCTGTTGCGATAATAGAAACTGATGCTTCTGCTACTGATTCACCTGCGCCTAAAGTAAATGCTGAAGCTCCTAAAGAAGTTGCTGTAGCTGAAGAGATCGTTGAAAAAGCAATTGATAATACTTCGCTTCCAAAATCTTCTGATTCAAATAAATTCTACTCTCCTCTAGTTCGCTCTATTGCACAAGAAGAAGGTATCAGCATGTCAGAATTAGAAACTGTTGCTGGATCCGGAAAAGAAGGAAGAGTTACAAAGAAAGATATTTTAGCATATTTATCAAATAGAACTTCTGCTCCTGCAGCTGTATCTGCTCCAAAAATAAGTAAGCCAGCAGCGAGTGCAGGTACTGCGGTTCAAATTTCCGCTCCATCTGTTCCAGCTATGGAAGGAGATGAGATTATTGAAATGGATCGTATGCGTAAGATGATTGCCAACCATATGGTCATGTCCAAGCACGTTTCTCCTCACGTCACTTCATTCGTTGAAGCTGATGTTACAAACATCGTAAACTGGAGAAATAAAGTAAAAGATGAATTCTTTAAGCGCGAAGGAGAAAAAGTCACCTTCACTCCTATCTTTATAGATGCGGTAGTAAAAGCAATTAAAGACTTCCCAATGATTAACGTGGCTGTTGACGGAACGAATATCATCAAGCGTAAACACATTAATGTAGGGATGGCTGCAGCATTGCCTTCAGGAAACCTAATTGTTCCTGTAATTAAGGATGCAGACCAAAAGAGTATGATCGGTCTTACTAAAGCAGTAAACGACCTTGCACGTAGAGCACGAGGTAATGAATTGAAACCAGATGAAATTTCTGGTGGTACATTCACGCTTACCAACGTTGGTGGATTTGGTAACGTAATGGGAACACCTATTATCAACCAACCTCAAGTAGCAATTATGGCAGTTGGAGCAATAATTAAGAAACCAGCAGTTATAGAAACTGATATGGGTGATGTAATTGCAATCCGCCATAAAATGTTCTGTTCACTGTCATATGACCACAGAGTAGTAGACGGTTCCTTAGGTGGGATGTTCTTAAAGAGATTCTCAGACAACCTTGAAGCATTTGATCCAAACACAAGTATATAATTACAGAAAGCATCAACTAAGGTTGATGCTTTTATTTTTAGATAATGATTATGAATTTACAACTTAGTAAACCTTTAGCATTTTTCGATTTAGAGACCACCGGTATTCAAGTAGGAAAAGACAAAATTGTAGAGATTTGTATTCTTAAAGTTCAGAGTGATGGGACTGAGGAGTGTAAAACTTGGAAGATAAACCCAGGAATACCTATCCCAAAACAATCTTCTGACATACACGGTATAACCGATGAAATGGTAAAAGACTGTCCAACTTTCCCTGAACTTGCTGTAGAGATTTATAGTTTTATTAAAGATGCGGATTTGTCGGGATATAACTCTAACAGATTTGACTTACCTCTTATCGCAGAGGAATTTCTACGAGCCGATATAGACTTTGACATGAAAAATAGACGCTCTATAGATGTGCAGTCGGTATTTTTTAAAATGGAACCTCGTACACTAACTGCTGCTTATAAATTTTACTGCAATAAAGACCTTGTAGGTGCTCATGGTGCCGAAGCTGATACAAGAGCTACTTATGAGATTTTGAAGGCTCAAGTGGAGCGTTATGAGGAATTGAATAATGACTCTCAATCTTTAGCTGATTTCACTCAACCTACGCAGCCCAATGCAGATCTTGCTGGTATGATTAAGTTTGATGTTGAAGGAGATGAGATTTTCAACTTCGGAAAGCACAAGGGCAAGAAAGTTGTCGATGTTATGGCTAAAGAACCTGGTTATTACGGATGGATTCAAAATGCTGATTTCCCTCGCTACACTAAAAAAGTTTTAACTGCTATCAAGCTTAGAAGTTTCAACAAGTAAATTAAAGGTTTAATATTATATCCTAAAAAAGGATTACTTTGTACCTTGTACATTATTTCAAATACTTGAAAATAAATGAAGATCATTTGTATAGGACGTAATTATATTGGTCACGCAAAGGAGTTAAACAACCCAATACCAGAGAAACCAATATTTTTTGTAAAGCCCGATACGGCGCTACTTAGAACTCACGAATTCTACCTTCCTCCATTTAGTAAAAACGTTCAATATGAGCTTGAACTTGTTGTGAAAATTATGAAAGTTGGTAAATCTATAAATAGGAAATTTGCGCATAAGTACTACAATGAGATTAGTCTTGGTCTAGATTTAACGGCTAGAGATTTGCAGCAAGAATGTAAAGAAAAGGGCCTTCCTTGGGAAATAGCAAAAGGTTTTGACAGCTCTGCTCCTATTGGTAAATGGTATCAGAAAGAAGATTTAAAAAGTCTCGATTTCTACTTATTAAAGAATGGTGTGAAAGTTCAAGAAGGGAATCCCTCACAGATGCTTTTCGATGTAGATAGTATTATCGCATACGTTTCAAAATTCATGACTTTAAAAAAAGGAGATTTGATATACACCGGAACTCCTGCTGGAGTTGGTAAGATGGAAGCTGGAGATAAGTTTGAGGCTTATCTAGATGGTAAGAAAACAATTGATTTGAGAGTTCGATAAATAACTCGTCAATCTTGAATACATAGAAATAAAAAAAGCCACTCAAAGAGTGGCTTTTTTTTATTTTATAGTAGATTATCCAATCGGTCTAATCCTATTACTTTATCACTTGTAAATCCCTCTGCATAATCTACACCAACTAATCGTCCTAAATCGGAGGCTCTGTATTTCACACTATCAATAAACTGTTGAGAGGAAATGGGTGTTTCTGGTTCTTCAGAGTTAGGGTCATGAAATTGAGATTTATACGCTTTAACGGCACTAATCTTAGCATCTAAACAACCTGAAATATCGATTACAAAATCTGGTTTTATTGGTTTCCACTGAATATAATGTAAAACCTGTTTTGGGCGCCATGCACCTTGAGTCTCACCATTAATCGCTGTTTCAATTTTTGGTAATCCCGCTAAAAAACAAGCTGTAGAAACTAAACTTGCAGAACGTGAATGATCTGGATGACGATCTTCGATTGCATTACACAACACAATAGTTGGTTGATACTGACGTATTTTTTTTACAATTTCTAACTGATACTGTTTATTGTCTGCAGTTACGAAACCATCTTCAAAACCTAGGTTCTCACGAAAGGTCAAGCCCATTATTTTGGAAGCATTATTAGATTCCACCAATCGCAATTCAGCTGAGCCACGAGTTCCAAGTTCACCTTGAGTTAAATCTAAACCGCCAACTGTAAAACCTAATTCAATATGCTTAACAATAGTACCAGCGCATCCCAACTCAATATCGTCGGGATGTACGCCAATAGCTAATATGTCGATTTTATTAATCATTCATCAATTTCTTGTAGCGAATTCTCTTCGGCTCAGAAATACCTAAACGCTTCAATTTGTTCTCTTCGTAATCAGAATATGAACCTTCGAAATAGTACACTTCAGAATCTCCTTCAAAGGCAAGTATGTGTGTACAAACTCTATCTAAGAACCATCTATCGTGTGAAATAATTACCGCACAACCAGCAAAATTCTCTAAACCTTCTTCTAGGGCTCTAAGTGTATTTACATCTAAATCGTTGGTCGGCTCATCCAATAGTAATACGTTACCTTCTTGTTTAAGCGCCATTGCCAAGTGTAAACGGTTACGCTCACCACCCGAAAGAACTTTTACTTTTTTGTTTTGATCTTGTCCTCCAAAGTTGAAACGTGAAACATAAGCTCTAGAATTTAGCTTTACTCCGCCCATCTCTATATTATCCAATCCATCAGCGATGTTTTCAAACACTGTTTTTTCTGGATCTATAGACTTATGCTCTTGATCTACATAAGAAACCTTAACTGTTTCACCAACATCAAAAGTTCCTGAATCTGGTGTTTCTAAGCCCATAATCATACGGAACATAGTGGTTTTACCAGCACCGTTAGGTCCAATAATCCCTACAATTCCGGCAGGTGGTAAATTGAAGTTTAAATCACCATAAAGTAATTTATCACCAAAACCTTTACTTACATTTTTAGCTTCAATAACATTGTTTCCTAAACGAGGTCCTGAAGGTATAAAGATCTCTAACTTCTGCTCTTTATCCTTAGTTTCCTGGGCTAACAACTGATTATAGTTATTCAAACGTGCTTTGCTTTTAGCGTGACGAGCTTTAGGAGCCATCCGCACCCAATCGAGTTCGCGTTGTAATGTTTTTTGTCTCTTAGAATCTTGTTTATCTTCTTGAGCCAAACGTTTTGTTTTTTGCTCTAGCCAAGTCGTATAATTTCCTTTCCATGGAATACCTTCACCTCTATCTAATTCAAGAATCCATCCTGCTACATTATCCAAGAAATACCTATCGTGGGTAATGGCAATTACGGTTCCTTTGTATTGTTGTAAATGAATCTCTAACCATTGTACAGATTCAGCATCTAAGTGGTTGGTAGGTTCATCTAGAAGCAAAACATCTGGAGCCTTTAATAACAATCTACAAAGGGCTACTCGACGACGTTCACCACCCGATAGGTTTTTCACTAAAGCTTCACCATCAGGCGTTCTTAATGCATCCATAGCACGCTCGAGTTTGCTATCTAACTCCCAAGCACCTTTTGCATCGATAATGTCTTGTAATTCACCTTGACGATCGATTAGCTTTTGGAAAGCATCTGGATCGTCCATCACATCGGGTTCAGCAAATTTATCGTTAATAGCATTAAACTCATCCAATACATCAACAATGTCTTGAACACCTTCACGAACAATTTCCATTACCGTTTTAGTTTCATCTAATACAGGTTCTTGTTCTAAAAGTCCAACAGAAAAATCTTTATCAGAATAGACCTCACCTTTAAAATCGGTATCTAAACCTGCAATAATCTTTAATAAAGTAGATTTCCCAGAACCGTTTAAACCGATGATACCAATTTTGGCTCCGTAAAAAAAGGAAAGATTAATATTTTTAATGATTTGTTTTCCACTTGGGATAACTTTGGAAACTTTATGCATTCCAAAAATGACCTTCTTATCGTCAGACATAGTCTATAGCTTAATTAAATTGAGAGACAAATTTAAACTAAAAAGCTCTAAAAAAGTAAAACTCCCGACATAAAGCCGAGAGTTAAACCGAAAAACAACAACAAACAAAACTAATCTACATTACAAGACTATTTTTCAAGCAGTCAAGTTGGATATGTAGCCCAGCTTTTTCTTCAAATTCTTTAGTAGCTTCAAATATTCTATCGTTATTAACTTTAATAACGCATTCAATAAAATTAGGTATTTTCGATAACTCTTTCACCTGCTTATGTAAACAAGTTGCAAAACCATCTGCACACATAACATCTATATTAGTATAGGTATTTTCTGAAGGATCGTGAAATAATTTATCAAAAGCCCGGATAAGTTCTCCAGCTGTCATAGAAGCTGAAATATGTATACTTTTCACCATAATGTAACATCAAATAACTTATTAATAACTAAAATACTATTGAGAAGAGTATAAATATAGAATTAAAAAATATAAATACCTATGGGTAATTATACCCATAATTTTGGATCAAGACAATAATAAATAATATCTGTAATAATTGTAATGATAACAAAGCAAATTGAGAGGGTTAAAACAGCGCCCATTACCAATGGTAAATCCAAGTAATTTAAGGCGTAAACTATTTCTTTACCCAATCCGTTCCAGCCAAAAATATACTCAACAAACACTGCTCCGGCTAACATTGATGCTAACCAACCAGAGGCTGCAGTAACTACAGGATTAAGCGCATTTGGCAATGCATGTACAAAGAGGATTCGGCGTGAAGAGAGTCCTTTTGCTTTTGCGGTGCGTATAAAATCTTCACTTAAAGTGTCTAAAATAGAATTACGAGTTAGCTGCATTACTACTGCCAAAGGTCTTATTCCTAAAGTAAGTGCTGGAAGGATTAAATTCTTCCATACTATATATTCTCCATTCCCATAATCATCTACTTCAAATAAACTTCCTGTCATTGATAAGCCTGTATATTGTTGCCATACAAAACCAAAAAGCCATGCTATAATTATAGCTGAGAAGAAGGATGGTAAAGCCATTCCTAAAACGGATACACTAGATAGAAATTGATCTATAAATTTATACTGATGTACTGCACTGTATACACCAAGCGAGATGCCTAATGCTAAAGCAATAAACATTGCAGCAAATGCTAATACAAATGTGTTTGGTAAGGTATCAGCTATAATAGTCGTTACAGAAGTCCCTTTACGAACAAAGGACTCTCTTAAATAAGGTGTTTTAATAAGTATATCAAATTCAGAGAAAGAGGTCGAAGTCCAAACGGAATACTTATGATTATTAACATTGGTAAAATCATTTTCATTTTTGGAATGAAAAGATAGAGGTGAAAGATCATTTAAATAATAGAGATATTGTTTTTGTAAAGGCTGATCGAAACCATATTTTTTTTGAATAGCTAAACGCATTTCCTCATTATCCATCTGTCCTAACATCATACTTGAAGGATCGCCTGGTAGAATAGAAAATAAACAAAAAACTAAACTCGCTACACCCCACATAACTAGTAGACTATAAGCGAGTTTATATAATACCGTTTTAAACAAGTCTATCTCAAATATTGGTTGATTAATTTTTCTGAAGAAGGGAAATCATTATGATGCCACTTCCCAACTATTGTCCCCTCTTTTAACCACAACATACTTGGGTTAGAACGGATAATAGTCTTTAGAGTAGTCTCATCAGTAAAATAGAATGGGAAACTTATCCCCGACTCTTCTTTTATCTTAAGCATTTGAGCTTCTGTAGTAGCTGACATAGCAGTGATAGTTACATCTTCTTCAGACAATGAGTTTATGATTAAGTCAACTTCTTTCAAGGCATCGATATTCGATTTCGTTAAATCGTACATCACAAATAGAACTGCGTTTTGAGCAGTTAAAATACTGTCTGTAATGTCTCCTAATTCATCAGACTCTATTGAGAAATCGTGAATTGGAGGATGGTCTCCTTCAAAGATTAGTTTAGTTTCACGATCGACAAAAGTTGCTCCTTCAATTGTCCAAGGTTGTTCATCTGTTGTGTAATCATTTACAACACCTTCAACTTCATACTTCCATACATCTTCATAAACATCAGCTTTAGCACCTTCTGGAAGTACCATGTCATTGGCAATATTTTTCCCTATAGCATAAGGTCTATAATCTCGTACGGGTAAATGTGAATAAGTATGAAATGTAAAAGCAAAACAAGTAATAAAAGTAAGTACTGCAAGGGCCCATTCTCTGATTTCTTTTAGTAAGAATTTATTCACCAAGCTCACTAATAAAAAGAGCGCTAAAGTGAAGTAGATAGGAAATAGCCAGTCTAGCATGAAGTAAGAGAACAAGCCTACTAGTAATAATGCAATAGGTAACATCTTCGAATTCTCAGCTTTTGTATGATATTTCACCTTATCGCGGAAAGCAAAAATGATGAATATTAAAATGCTTAAAACAACATCCTTAGAGAAGGACTCCCAAGGTGTCAATTTAATAGCATCTCCAAAACAACCACAATCTGTAACTTTATTAAAATAGGCCGAATAGAATGTTAAGCCATCAAAAAATAGAATCATTAATAATAATGACCAAGCAGTTAAGCGCATTTTAGCGCCTACTAAAACTGACAAGCCTAACATTATCTCCGAAATACAAATAAACACAGCTAATGGATAGGTATACTCCATTAAAAAAGGAATATCTAAAACATCAGGCGCAAAGTAATCGTGGAGTTTAAAAGAAAATCCGACAGCATCGTTGGCTTTAATTAAACCCGAAATGATAAAAAGGGCACCAACAAGGGTACGGGCAATATTAGTAAGTTTTTGCATCTATTCTAATTCTAAGTGGATTAAAGCGAAAATGGAATAATTTACCATGTCGTAATAATTGGCATCAATACCTTCACTCACAAGGGTTTTACCTTTGTTATCTTCAATTTGCTTTACACGAAGTAATTTCTGAAGGATTAAATCGGTTAAAGAGCTCACGCGCATTTCACGCCATGCCTCTCCGTAGTCGTGGTTTTTATCTTCCATTAAATCTTTCGATTCTTTGGCATAATGTAAATAAGCTTTCATCGCTTCTTCTACATTCATGTCAGGTTGATCAACTACGCCTTTCTCTAATTGTATTAAAGCCATAATAGAGTAATTAAGAATGCCAATAAACTCGGAGACAATGCCTTCGTCTACTCTTTGAACTCCATTATTCTCTATACTTCTTATGCGTTGTGCTTTGATAAAAATCTGATCAGTAAGTGATGGTAAACGTAAAATACGCCAAGCACTACCGTAATCTTTCATTTTCTTTTCGAAAAGACTTGAACATTTTTCGATGATTTGATCGTATTGTTGTGAGGTTTTACCCATTAGAATTGATTCTGTAGAAGAATTATTTTTACTTTTGATGCTAAAGTAATGGTTTCTACAATTAAAAAAAACATTCTTTGAAAAGAACCCTAAACTGCAATGGAAAGCTCGTAGATTTAAGTCAACCCAAAGTGATGGGGATTTTAAACTTTACGCCCGATTCCTTCTATTCTAATAGTAGAATAAAAACGGATTCCAACATACTACACAAAGTGGAATCGATGTTAGTAGATGGTGCTACATTTATCGATATAGGTGCCTATTCATCAAGACCAGGTGCTGACTTTGTTTCAGAATCTAAAGAATCGGAAAGATTATTTCCAGCATTAGAAATTATTCTAAAAGAGTTTCCAGAAACTTTAATTTCAGTGGATACTTTTCGTTCAAAAATTGCATCTAGAGCTATTGATATGGGTGCTGCAATGATCAATGATATTTCGGGTGGAAATTTAGATAACAGAATGTTTGACCTGGTAGCAAAAAAACAAGTCCCTTATATATTAATGCATATGCGAGGTACCCCTCAAACGATGTCTACTTTAAATGTATACGAAGATTTGATTTTGGATATCATTACAGAACTCCAACAAAAGGTGAAAATCCTACAAGAAAAAGGACTCAACGATATCATTATCGATCCAGGTTTAGGTTTTGCAAAAGATTTAAATCAGAATTATGAAATTATAAAGCATTTAAAATCATTTGAACTTTTAGGACTGCCCCTACTAATTGGCGCTTCCCGTAAGTCAATGATATACAAATTATTAGAGTGTAACCCTAATGAAGCGCTTAACGGCACAACTGTTGTTCATACAGCTAGCTTATTGAATGGAGCCTCCATATTAAGAGTACATGATATCATACCTGCGATGGAGGCCATAAAAATTACTAACTTGTTAAAAAATTAAAATTTGGGATTTTTAGATTTAGACATATTAGATCTTCTTGACATTCTATTGGTTACTGCACTAATCTACCAACTGTACAAATTGGTTAAAGGAACAGTAGCAATTAAAATTTTCATTGGCTTAGCGGCAACCTACCTAATATGGAAATTGGTTGGAGCACTACAAATGGAACTACTCAGTGAGATTTTAGGACAATTTATCGGAGTTGGAGTTTTAGCCGTTATTATTGTGTTCCAACAAGAGATAAGAAAATTCCTATTGATGATTGGAACAACAAGTTTCTCTAATCAACAAGACTTCTTTAAAGGCATAGTAAAGCCACAAAAGTCTATTGAATTAAACATAAATGCTCTATTATTAGCATGCAAGAGTATGGCTCAAACAAAAACTGGAGCCTTAATTATCATCACTAGAAACACAGAATTAGGCACATTTGAGCGTACTGGAGAAAGTATCAATGCTCAAGTAAGTAAAGGCTTAGTTGAGAGTATTTTCTACAAAAACAGTCCACTTCACGATGGTGCCGTAATTATTAGTAGAAATATGATTGTTGCTGCAAGATGCGTACTTCCAGTTTCTGACTCAATTAACTTACCTGTATATATGGGTTTGAGACACCGAGCTGCAGCTAGTTTAACTGAAATGACAGATGCTTTAGCTCTTACCGTCTCAGAGGAAACAGGTCGTATTGCCTACTTAAAACAGGGTCGATTGAAAGAGAATGTAAATCTTGACGACCTTGAGAAATTCTTAAAAAGAGATTTGAAAAACTTTTAAGGAGCTAAACGTGAAATCTGCCAAGTACCATCAACTAGTTCATACAAAAACCTATCGTGTAAACGAGATGATCTTCCTTGCCAAAATTCAACTTGAGTAGGTTCAAGAATATAACCTCCCCAATGTTCTGGTTTTGGAATTTCTTTTCCTTCAAACTTAGTTTCTAACCTTTTTACTTCATCAGTTAACACATCCCTATGTTCAACTTTAGAACTTTGTTCTGAAGCAGCTGCAGAAATCTGACTTCCACGTGGTCTAGATTGGAAATATGCTTCAGATATCCCCTCATCAATTTTTTTAACTTTTCCAGTTATCCGAACTTGTTGTTCAAGTTCAGACCAGAAAAAAATCATAGAAGCATTTGGGTTTACCTCTAAATCAATTGCTTTAGGACTCTTATAATTTGTGAAAAATGTAAATCCATTCTTTTCTATGCTTTTAAGAAGTAATATTCTTCCACTAGGTATCCCATTATTGGATACAGTTGAAAGGACCATTGCATTAATCTCAGTTACTTTAGAGATTTGTGCATGATTAAACCAAGTTTCAAATTGTTGAATTGGATTTGCATTCAAACCTAACTCATCAATAGAGTATTTAGTGTAGTCTGTTCGTATATCAGAAATATTCTTAACCATTGTTATCATCTTTTGCAGCAAATGTACACATTGAATTTGGAATCAAAGATGATAAAAGTTATCTTTAATTGTAATTAAATTAAATATCCTAATGAAATCTTTAATAAAATCTGAATTAAGTAAAGGGAAATTACTCATCTCAAAACCCCTAATAAATGATGATTTTTTTCACAACTCTGTTGTATTTCTAACTGAATATACTGATACTGGGGTTGTTGGATTTATTGTAAACAAACCTGTTAGCCTTGATCTTCACGATCTTATTAATGGATTTCCTGAGTTCAATGCTCAAGTATATTATGGTGGCCCTGTAGCCTCAGATAATCTCTATTTTATTCATCGTGTTCCAGAAAAGATTGAAGGTAGTATTCATATTACTGATGATCTTTATTGGGGAGGTAACTTCACTCAAGTTATTGAACTTATTGAGAATAATGATTTAGATAATACAGATATTCGATTTTTCCTTGGTTATTCTGGTTGGGATGTAGACCAATTAGATGAAGAGATTGATTCTAACTCTTGGATAGTGGATGAAATGGATGACTCCTTATTTAACTGGGATATTCTTAAATTATGGAAAAACAGACTTAAAACCAAAGGAGATCAATTTAAAATTTGGTCGAATGCACCAAAAGATATACGACTCAACTAGAGTTTGATAATTCATTTAACCTATTCAAAATATCAGATGAAATTTCATTCTGGTATTTTTTGTTTTTATAGGCTTCTACCCACTGAATACCTTTGATAGAATTTGTAAGAAAAACTTCATCTGCCCTTATAAGTTCAAAAGACTTCATTTCCTTTTCCTTTACTGTATAACCCCAAACAGAACAATGTTGAAGTATTTTTTTACGTACTATACCCTCAACACAAGCAGAAGTTATCGGAGGTGTATAAATCACTTTATCTTTAACAATGAAAATATTAGAAGCAGTTGTTTCGCATATAAGAGAGTTCTCATTTAATATAATTGCTTCAGATAAGTTATTCTCGTCTGCATATATAGCCGACAAAACACTTACCAAAGAATTCCCTCCTTTAATATTAGACAATGGTTGTATAGGTTTTAAATGATCGTGAAACACATCTATCACCAAACCTTGAGTATTAATATTTAATAAATTAGTTTCTAATTCTTTAACTTCAATTAAATACTCGAGTACTCTATAAGTAGGTTTGTATAATCCGCCATCGGCTCTAAATAAACTTAATCTCACTCTAGCCTTCTTGTCTGATAGATTATTATTTTCGATTGTTTTTAGAATTTCCTCTTCCATGAAATCCATGTTCAGATGAATAGGAATCTCCATTCGCAACATACACGCAGCGCCCATCATTCTGAAATAATGATCTTCCCAAAATAATAATCCACCTTTTTGAAACCGAATAGTTTCGAATAACTGATCACCGTATAAAAAGGCTCTATTTCCAGCTCTAAATAAATTTTGATCCTTTGAAATTAAAGTACCATTTAAATTTACCATTGTATAGGAATTAGTTCGTTCAAATTACTATTTGCTTCTATTTGTAGAGACTTTAAACCAACTTTATTTGCAGCTTGTACATCTCTTAAACTATCACCAATTAAAAATGAATCTTCTACTGAAATTTTATGTTTAGCAATCATCTTTTCTAACATCAGAGAGTTGGGTTTTCTACAGATACAGGCTTCAATTGAATTGTGATGAGGGCAAAATGAAATCTCTAATAAATTAAGGTTTCGTTCTTTAAACCAACTAGTTAAATATTGATTTAGAAGATATACATCCTTTTTAGTGTAGAGTAGTTTTGATATTCCACCTTGATTTGTAATAATTGCAAATGAAAAACCTAAATTTTTCCAATACAATAAGGCTTGAGATAGACCATCATTCAGTTTAAAATTTTTTAAACTGAAAACATAATCACCAATCTCCCTATTAATGACACCATCTCTATCTAAAAAAACAACTTTTTTCATATTGACAAAAGTAAATTATAATTATTGAATTAATCATCTTGGCAACAAGATATACCAAGCTTACTTTGGATTATATATCATCTCAATATGAGGAATGTCGTCTTCTAAATAACCTTCACCAACAGTAGTAAACAATAAAGATTCATAGAAAGGAATTAGATATTGCTGTGCAGAAATACGAACAGTATGTCTATGAAATATACTATTTACATAATCAATTCCTTTAATCATAAGAATTTTCCCTATCCCCTTTCCTCTGTATTCAAATTTCGTTACCACTCTACCTATAGACGCCTCAGTATAGCTCAATCCAGGCTCAACTATTCGTAAGTAAGCCACTAATAGTTCACCATCGTAAGCTAAAAGATGGTATGAATATTTATCTTTTTCATCACAATCTTGATACGGACAATTTTGTTCTACAACGAAAACCTCCTGTCTTAAATAATACATATCAAAAAGCTCGTCTCTTTTTAACTCCTTAAAAGGTTTGATAAGCCATTTTAACTCAGCCATAATACAAATTAACTCATTAGTAATATCAATATCGTAAATTTACAATATGAAATTATTAAAATTCAAAATTGTACTTTTTTTATTTATACTTCTTCAATTGCACAAAATGATACCCTTAACTGTATAGTAATTATTGTAAACTCAATAAGTATATTGAATATTTATAATGCTCATTTAATTAACTTTAAATCTATTATAGCTAAAATTACCAACAATATTTACAAACGCAACTTAACCATCTAGGTTTTAATCAATTTAAAGGAAAGCCAAAAAAGAGAAACGAAATACCATCGAAATACAATTAGAAAGTATTCATATATAGATGATTAAATGTGATTTACATTTTTGTTAACAATAAAATATTATTAAATTTGCGTAGAAATTAAATGTTCAGAATTTAATTAAATTATAACAACCCAAAACGCCCCACAAATTATGTCAGTAAAAACACATGTATACATCGATGGTTCTTGGATGTTTCATAACAAGAAATTTCTTATTGAAGCCTATGGTGAAGAAGATTATGATGTTGATTACAAAAAAATTCCTCTAATCATTCAAGAACATCTGTTAAACAATCTTACGATTGATGTTGACATTGTTCGCACCTACTTTTACGGAACTATGCCAATTAACAAACCTGGCTTTGCTCCTAGTAAGCAAAAGGCTTTTTATAAATATTTAAAAGAAGAATGTTTTTTTGTAACAGATGTTTTTGAAGTTGATTATCAAAATGATGAATTAACTAAACCTCAAAATAATTCTTTACCAATTGCTTTAGCTTCCTCTCTTCTTTACAATGCCGGTCTTAATACATCATACGATATTGCAGCAATAGCCTTAGGAGATCCAGATTATGTTTCGATGATTAAAAGAGCTAGAATGCTCGGTAAGCGTATTCTCTTAATTGGAATTAAGCAAACCCCGGATACTCGTTTAAGAACACGTACTGCCCTATTAGATTATCCTGTATTATACCTTGATGATCATTTAGAGACCTTGAAACTAGATCGCCATGAGCATTATAGACAATGTATGAACTGTTCTAACGAAGAAATGACCAATTGGCATGGCGCTGATTTCTACTGTACAGACTGTAGAGATAATGACACAAGAGCACAATTAAGAACCTGTAACAACTGTAATAAAGAGGAAGAAACTACTTGGACTGAACCTTACTACTATTGTTTCGACTGTAGAGAGTCTTACAGAAAGAGTCAAAACACTTTTAATCTATAAGATTAATTATTGACATAAAAAAAAGCTACCGTTGGGTAGCTTTTTTTATGTCTAAAGAAAAAATGAATTAATAGTTTAGCTGCATCGCTGTACAATCATCAGTAGTTATAGATACTGTACCAGACCAGCTATACAATCCACAAGTTGCAGTAAAATTGCGCTCACCAACATCTACTGTAGCAGTAAGAAAGTTTTCATCACCACATTCGGGTGTTACACCGTTGGTTGAAAACATTGAGAAAGAACCCACTGCCTCACCATCTATTGAAACTTCTATAGGGCCACAGGTGCCTTCTACAGTATAAAAAACAACTGAGCCTTGAGGTGTGTATATTGGTGTATCGTCTATTACTTGCTCTTTTTCGCAGGCAGTAAATCCTACTGAGGCTATTAGTAAACCTATAATTGGAATAATTTTTTTCATGATTGTTGTTTTTATAATGTTCTGCTAAAATAAGAAATATTCTTGCACATGGCACCTTTACTAATTATCAAAAGAACATCAAAATCCATACACTCTACCTTAAACTCTGCCACTGGACCTAGTCCAAGCTACAATTTATAATCCACTTCTAAGTCTTGATAAGATCGTATATTAAATAAGTAGTTAATGTGGTTAATAGCAGAAAAAAACTCAACCCGAAGGTTGAGCTTATATATACTTTGCAGAAGCTAGAACTAAAAAAATCAGTGCTCGCCTGCTCTTAAATTTAATAGCGGATTTGTTTCTCTACTGAACCGTTACTATAGATATAAAATAGTACTTTTCCTTTAGGATGAGTAATGTAATCTCTACCCAATACATCTACCATCTTTAGTAAAGTAGTTTTCTGCATTTCTAGTTCTTCAATCCCGATGCCATCGTCGTAATCGCAGTCATCTCCTTCTCCATCGTTATCGAAATCGATTTGATCGGGATTAGACAGATCTACACAGTTATCCATATCATCACAAACCAGATCATTATCAGTATCGTTTAAATAAAATGGTAATCCGCCCTGATAAAGAACATCATCATTTTCATTTGATAACTCCCAATAAGCTTCCTCCATAAAATCTCCTTCTACTGTTGAAAAAATAAAACATTCTGCGTTGTCTACACAATCTTTATCACTTTCCCCATCATTAATACTGTACGACACTCCGTTTATGAGCAATTCAGAACCTTCCCATCCATCTTCAGCATCATCGTACATAGTAATGAGCAATTGTCCCTCATTGCAAAAGTAAGGGTAATCACAAGATCCATCCTCTGTATTAGCTTCATTATTATAGTTCAAAGCTTCCTCATCAGTACAACCAAAAATTATCTCTTCTATACTCGTGCAATATATGATCATGGTAACTTCTTGTGCTACTTCTTCATCAATGACTATAGCTGTGGATGAAATAATTAGGTTGTCATCTGTCAAATTCTGTATGATAAATTCTGTAAATGGAAAATCTTCTGGTGGCGTTGTGATACTAATGGTACTATCGTTAAGCATTTCATAAGCTAATTGCATTGGACCATCTCCATTATAAAATATCATATAACTTGCAGTAAAACTAATTATATTAAGTCCTATTTCGGAATCATCTATAGGTATAGAGATTCCATTTTCTGCAATATAAGCCCATTCTTCATCTGAACTAGGCATTGGGAAACCCATTTCATCCATAAATTCTTCAGGCGTCATAAAGGCGCTCATTAGGATTAATATATCAAGTGTTTCCTGATCCAATAACATGCTCATACTGGCATCAACAGAATCTACCAACCAGTTGCCTACGATGTCAGATTCTGTATCGACTGGTAGGACTGTTATTTGTCCGACCATACCCATCTCTATGTGTGGAGTACATACATAATCATACACACCAACTACCGTTAAAACAAGGTCGAATGTTGGGTTTTCGCCTGATAAATCTGCATCCCAAGAACTTGCTCCTAAAGGAATATCTGTAGATGTTGTGGTATGAGGGTTTGACATTCCATCGTATTCGAATCGGATTGTATCTCCCGGAAAGACATCTAGGTATGAAGGATAAAATATATTGTAGGGACTTGTAGAAATCGTATGAACTTCCTGCGCATAACTATATGATATACAAGATATCATAAATAATAAAGAGTAGAATTTTTTCATGTCTATTTTTTTATAAATGTACAAAATGGATATTAATAAAGCTGAGCTTTATATTTCGGCAATGTATTGGAGTGAAAAACTGCTATATTTATATACGCATAGTATTTAAGCAATCCCTCCTCGTCTCAATT
>Ga0187827_10003273_pt1 | contig 21052 bp, 22 predicted proteins | sample ETNtaG_39_FD_167969 | JGI IMG/M metagenome (GOLD analysis project Ga0187827, IMG submission 167969) | Marine microbial and viral communities from oxygen minimum zone, Eastern Pacific Ocean - ETNP2014_SV_150_PacBio MetaG (Illumina Assembly) | ecosystem: Environmental > Aquatic > Marine > Hypoxic... | reverse complement strand
CGAAAACCATGCGGAGGTTCTTCGTTGTTCAGCGGATATTGCCCGCAATCTTGAGCGTTTGAAAATGGTGTCTGCTTTCGTGAGAAGGCAGGCGATGCTCGACGCCCAAAATGAACTAGGTAACGGGGCCGCTGTCGGTCGCCTCGCTGGGGTCGGCAGGGTCAGGTCGCATCAACTGATCAACCGTGCTACCGACGAGCGGATGCACAGGGTCACGTTGGAGGATGTCGTCGGTTACGCCGAGGAAAACCTGTACGTCTAGTTACGTAGGGAGACCCCCCTAAAGGGGGTCTCCCGTTACCGAGTTACCGTTACCAATGGGGGGTCCCCGCTGTATGCTTACCAAGGTCCACGTTCCCGCCTCCGCCGCGCGCTAGGGTTTCTGCCGTGATCGAGATCCCACTCCGCCAGTCGTGGCTGAATACGTTCGACCGCTGCCCCGAGCAGGCCCGCCAGGAACGCCTGGGGTTGGTGACGACGTTGCCGAACAGCGACATGCTGCGAGGCAATCTGGTGCATGCCGCTATCGAACACTGCGGCAACATGATGATGGAATACGGGGCGATTCGGTGTCTTGAAGCCGCTCCTACTCTGGATGAATGCATGGAATACATGGATTCGGTAACGGCGCAACTTTCTTCCGAGGTTGTTGAGTGGCGGGAAGATTACGAAAAGGTTATAGATCGTGCCCGTGTCAATCTGACTGGTTGGTATAACGACTATCTTCCGAAGTTGGGTATCCCCACTGGTGTGGAGCAGGAGTTTCGTATTACGCTTGATGAGCGTGATGGTGTGCGTTTGGTGTTGACGGGCACCGCCGACTGGGTGGAACCCAATCGGATAACAGATTGGAAGAACCCTGGCCGCGAGTATGTGCAGTGGGAGAAGCGGCGCTGGGACCTGCAGTCCACCGTCTACTGTCACGCTTTGGGGATCCCCTCGTTCGCTCTGGTGGCGATTGTCAACGGTGTCGTACAGGAAACGTTGATCGAGCGCCCAGCGGGCTACGGGGAGGCCCTCAAGGATCTTTGCTGGTCCGCTGCGGGGCTGATACAGTCTGATCTCAAGGTCTGGCCGATGCGATGGTCGGGATGGCACTGCTCACCAAAGTGGTGTCCCGTCTGGCAGGCTGGAGAATGCCGAGGGAAACACCTTGGCTCTAACCCGTGGTAGGAGAACAACCATGACAGATACAGGAACGACCGTAACGGTCGGGTTTACCCAGAAGGTGTCGGAGGCACCGTACGAGACTGCTGATTACCATTTCAGCATCACTCGCACGTACCCTGATTCCTTTGACGACGCCGCCATCAAGACGGAGGTGGAAGCCATGTGGCATGACGCCAAGATGGAGGTGCTGCGACAGGCAGGCCAGGAGTTCAGCGTGGGGGAGGATGAACGTGTTATGCGTCTTCTCAAAAGCGGCGTGGCCCGACCTGACACAGATCGAAGCGCCGCCGCCCCGCCGCCCGCTCCGAGTGGCGGTCCGACAGCAGCGTCGGCCCAGGCGCCTCCCGTTGCCCCAGCCGCTGCCCCCGTTCTGGCAGTAGGTGGGGGCGGCAAGGTGTACCCCCGTGTCGACTTCTGTGTCGGCAAGGCGGCTGCTGAGAAGCAGGCAGCGTGGAACCTGCTGGCATTTCAACCCAACGAGTGGTCTGACGGACAGGGCGGTGCCACCGTCGTGTACGAAGTCAAAGAACATGCCGACGGCACCACCGACACGGCGAAGAGCGGGAAGAACTTCCCGAACTTCTCTGTTCGGAAGGAAGCGTTGCAGCACATCGGTGTGCAGGTCAGCAACAACGTTGGCTTGTGGGTCAACGACGGCGACTCGAACGTGCCGTTGAAGGTGTGGGATCAGGCCAACGGCAAGACCCAGGCCGACGCTGAGGACTTCCAGTGGGAGGCCCGCCGAGAGGCCCTCCAGGCTTACGCCTACGGGCGGTGACGGCTACCCCCGTCGCTCTTAGTGAGGCGGAGATTGATGCCCGTTTGGAAGGTGTCAATCTCCGCCCCACGGGTGCCGACTACAGGTTCTTCCGCCCCACCCACAAGGCCGTCGACAGGTGGATCGAGTACGCCGCAGGCAGCCACGACAGGTTCTTCTTGGGTCTCGCAGAGATCGACCAACGGATGCGAGGCGTGTGGCCCTCCGATGTTCTCGTCGTCACAGGACGGGCACACAGCGGCAAGTCCGCAGTGCTGCTGTCGTCCATCGCTAAGAACCTTCAACAGGACGAAGACTTTCGTGCCGTCATCTTCACACCAGATGAACCAGAGATCCTCGTCGTGTCGAAACTGTACGCTTTGCTGCATCTCCAAAACCTGGAGGATGTCGAGCGGGGCCTGCAGTCATCCGACCCCGCCTACCTGCAGCACATCGAGTCGGCAAAGCCGCTACTGGACAGAGTGAAGATATTCCCGTCGGCAATGCCGTTCGATGAAATGTCGATAGCCCTCGCCGAGTGCGAGGACTACTGGCAGATCCGCCCCAGGTTCGTGATGATCGACTTCCTTGAACAGTTGCCGATGGCATCAGGATACGAAGGCGTGTCGTCGGTACTGAAAGGTGTCAAGGAGTGGGCGGAAACGGAGAACCTGCCCGTTGGGCTGGTTCACCAATCGGGGAAAAGTTCCACCCGTGGATCGTCAAGGGGGATGGATGACGGCAAGTTCAACGCCGACGAGTACGCCATCCTCCAGTTGAATGTGTTTCGCAAACGAGACAACCCGAAGTTGGAGGAACACGAACGACGCATCCATTCCGTATCAGTTAGTCTCGACCTGTGCAAGAACAAACGCCCACCGTGTGAAATAACTAACCCACCCATCGACTACTTCATGGACCCGCGCTGCGGCATGGTTCGCGAGTACTACGACGCAGACGTACCAACAAATAACCTATGGGCGCCGTAACCGACAACACCGTCGAAACGTTTGCTGCCCTCCACGCAGGCGGGCGGATCGCCGTCAACTACGGCGGCATCCGCCCCTACGTCGGCGTCAACGGGGAACCACTCGACGCCGAGGGTGAACCCTACGAGGACACCATCAGAGACCACCTGGACGACGAGCCGCCCATCGGGGTGTACCCGTTGTTCCTCATGGACGACAGGCCAGGGGTATGGCATGTCAACTGGTGTGCCGTCGATCTCGACGAAGGCGAAGGGGACATTGTCCACGCCCGCAACCTCCGAACGTTGCTTCACAAGTTTGGAGTAACAGCATTCATTGAGCGTTCCCGCTCGAAAGGATTCCACATCTGGGTGTACCTACAGAAACCAATACCAGCGACACTAGCCAGGGAATCAGTGATTGGTGCATGTGAAATGGTTGACGTACCAACCGTCGAGGTGTACCCGAAACAAACAACACTGGAGGGGCAGGGGTATGGCAACTGCTTGCTGCTGCCGTACCCGAACATGCGAAACCCAGGTCGACAAGAGGTGCTTGACACGGACGACAACCCGTTGTCGTTGGAGAAGTTCACCGAGACAGCATGGGCGACCCGTGCGGCAACGTACTCGATACAAACTGTTCACTCGCTATACCGTGAACGCCACGTTAGGAAAGTAAACGAGTTCCTCAACGAGACGGGTGTCGGCGGGATCAAAGGCCGAGACGACAAAAACTTCAAGTTTATAGCCAGACAAATATGGGACGGCGACGTTCAGGAAGACAGATCGAACGCCCTGTACGCCTTCGCCTGCTCTCTGTTCCGACAAAACTATCGAGACGACTCCGTGTTCCGCTGGTCCGCTGCTCTCGATGAGAAGATCGGCAAGTTCGTTGGTCGCAACGACCGTGAGAAGCGGCTGCAGGAACTGGTTACCCACGCCAAGTTTGATGTTGAACACCCCCGCCCCCAGGAGGGTCACTGATGTCTCCCAACCCGAAGACCCACAAGTTCACTGTCCGCACATCTCCCAGGGTCAAGGGGCGCCCCCGTTTCGCACGGGGGCGCACGTACACACCGAAGTCGACCACTGATGCGGAGCAGATCATTGCAGAGGCGTACAGAGGGCCAAAGTTTGAGGGTCCAGTGTCGTTGTCGTGCGTCTTCCAGAAGGACAAGATACTTATTTCGTTGACACCGCTGGAGGTGGAGAGGTCGCCGCTTCGAGGCGACGTATCCAACTATCTGAAACTGGTTGAGGACGCTTTGAACGGGTTGGCTTACGACGATGACCGTCAGGTTCATCGTCTGGTGGGGAGGAAGCAGTAATGAACCTAGAAGTCACCAACACAGAACGATGGCTCATACTGCGCTCACTACGCCGACTAGCCACCGACGACAACACCAAAATCGCATTAGAAGCACAACAACTACTAGACAGACTGAAGGAACCCGACGATGTCGACCCCGTTCAATGAACAATCGTTTACTCAACGACTGGGAGTAATGGGAGACGAAGCCGAAGGTGAATACGAACGGCACAACACCCACTGGGTCAGATACGGACTGAACCGACCAGACTTCCCCGTCCACCACCTCCCCGACGTTATCCGCTACACCCCCGACTACCTGCAAGGATCCCCCAACCAACGCCTCGTTGAAGTCCTGGGCACAGGACGCAATGGCGTCAAACTCAAACTAGAAAAGATCGCAGCCCTTGCTGTGTGGAACACAATGATGCCAGTGTGGCTGTGGATCTGGTCAACGCCGAAACAGGATTTCACCGAGATTCTGTACGCCGACCTGGTTCGTATCATCAATAAAGAAGATGTGCCCTTGGGAAAGTTCAGCGAAGGCAAAGCGTACTTCAACGTGCGGCCATCGCTTCTGCGATGGGCCGCTGATGGCGGCTAAAGGAAAGAAGGGGACATGGGCGGCGGACCCCCAGGTTCTCGACGGCACCATCGCCGCCACAGACAAAGGTTCACGCTCTCCCCGCCCGTGGCAAGAACACCGAGCGTTGACCACCTACGAGGCGTTGATGACATGCCCGCCAGGAGTCGTTCCGCTCGAAAGCCTGCTGGAACAAAACGAAATCAGAGAAGTTGTCGCCGACGCTTTCGACACGTTATCTGACGACGACATGTGGATCTACCACATGTTGTGCAACGTGAAGATGAGTTTGAGGTTCACGGGTAGGGTCATCGGGATTCCCAAAACGACGCTGGCGCGTCGCCGAGATAGCATCATCGACTCTCTCAACGTTGAACTGCGGCGGCATCCCGCCATCAAGAGACGCTTAGGACTCTAAGTCGAAATCTGTGGTGCCGTACATGGCGACACACTGCTCGATCATCCCAACCATGCTGTTGACCCAATCTAACACCTTGGCTAACGCTATTAGGTTGCCGTCGTCGGCATCGTGCCATGCGCCAATAAAGTCGCAGGCATCCTGACCGCCGAAAACGAGAAGAACCCCCAACTGGTTGGCATCCCACGATGCGTGAGTGCCGTCACGCATGTCGAGAAGATGCCGTGAACGGTTCAGGTTCTCAGCGACCTCTGTTTCGATGTCGCCGCCCTCGCACGCCAGGAAGTGATCCCACTTGGCGTCGAAGTCGACCTCGTCCATTACGACAACTGGTCCCGAGCAAACGTCTTCACGACACTCAGTGTAGCAGCCGCACCTGCTATGGCGGCGGACTCCCACGATCCCAGTTCAGAAACCACGAATACACTTAGGAACGCCTGGACAAAAGTCCACGCTGCCCGTTCAATCATGTTGCCCATATACCTAGTCCTCACTTGCCGAATGGACGGCCGTTGGAATGCTGATTAGCCAACATCATGCCCCGCAGCCGATCGGCCTGATCGGCACTGCGGGGCACTGTCCCTTCGGGCGCGGGTGCAGCATCAGGTGCTGCCACTGGTTCCTCATTGCCCACTTCGGGATCAGAGTTCATACCCATAGGTCACCCTGTCCCGCTACGCCCCGAACAAAGCAGACCAAGTCTGCCAATCAATAACCCCATTGGCCTTCAACCAGCCCTGATCCGACTGAAACTTCGACACCGCAGCCGCTGTACGCCTCCCATAGATGCCGTCAGCCACCCCAGGGGCATACCCACGGGCGCTCAGATGCCTCTGAGCGACCCTGACAGCCTCTCCACGGCTCCGCCGCAACCTCGACAAGGGTTTCCCCCTCACCTCCCCCTCCAAGGCCCTCAAATAGGCCACAATCGACTCATAGTCGATCTTCGACGGATCACCTACAGGTTCCTCCGCCCCAGAAGTCAACCAATCGTACAACCAATCACCAGGACAAGTCGACGCCGACAAATCCCGATGCCCCTTTACCCACAACTTGCCCCCATACCTACTCTGCGCATCATCAATCACAGCCTTGATCGAAACCAACGCTGCATCCGACACAGGCTCAAATCCCCAACCAATGAAACACACCGACTCAGACTTAGAGTTCCAATCTTTCGTCGCAGCCGCACGCACCTTCGCACCACGGCCCTCAAAAATAGTACCCGACGCATCCACCAACCAGTTGTAGGCAATACCATCCCACCCCTTGGTGTCCATGTGGTAACGTTCAAACGACCTAACCGCAGAGGCACCAGAAGGACCATTCCTGACACCACTATGATGAACAACAATCCCCTGAACCCGCTGAGAAACCAATGGCCTAAAACGGCTATGAGGAGGGCGCGCACGCCACTCCACCCTGTCAACAAACTTCATCGCAACCTCAGTTCAATGTCGATCAAATCACGCATCTTCTCATTGAAAGCCTTATCGTCTCTCAACAACTGGTTGCGTGTCTCACGCGGATCCACAACCCGCACCTGAGTACCAAACACAACCGATACCGTCGTCGACGCCACACGGCGAGAATACCTCGACTCGTTCGGCAACAACCGACGGAACCTAGCCATAAACGGCATCCACCCATCCATCTGATAGATGTCATGGTCACGCATCTTCCACGTACCACTCTTGTTTTTCTTCGCCTTGCCGACAGAAGCCAACGCCTCCATTAGGAACGGCACCCTGGCGTACACAGGCGGTACCTGCTGATAGCGGCCACTGAACGGTAAATCCGCAAAGAACTGTTTCTTCGCCCAGATCTCCAAAGGCAAACGTACGGGAGGGGCAGCCGACTCGGCAAACACCCTCGTAATCGATGTTGGTTCCTTCACCAACCTGTTCAAATCGCGGAACGGCAAATCAGGAATCCAATACGTCTGATAGTTGTTGATCTTCCACGGCAACCTGATCCCCATGTTTTCCAAGAAATAGTCAGGAACAACACCTTTCTGCTCCGACGTTGACTCCATGTTGCCCTTCAACTGCTGCAACCTGCCCCATGCCCTGGGATGCTTCCCCAACGACTCCACCAACACAGGCACCACGTTCTTCTGCCAAGTCCAGAACGGAATAACCCGACGAGCCTTACGCTCCGTCGGCGTCAAATCCGCATAGTTGAACTGCAGTTTATAGACAGCCCCCGCAGCCTCATCCAACGAACCACCCTTCTGCAACACATCAAACGCCAACGACCCACGCAATACAGATTCCATCTGCTCATTAGCAGACCTGACAGCACGGAACGGAGCAAACTCCGTGGAGAACGGATTGAACACAATGTCAACAGGGTTGCCCGTGATAGGCATCTTTGTTTCCTTCACCAAACGAGTAGCCACAGCCCGCTCAACCTCAGTGATGACCTGACCGCCGCCAGTGATCCCCGAATCCAACACACGTTTGATCTGACGCAACTCGTTGATGTCGACCTTCGTCCCAAACCCAACCCTCAACGTCGACTTCGGTGAACGAGCCAAATCTTCGATCAGCAAATCCATGCCAGCCAAATACCCAGCCTCACCGCCACGCTTTATCGCCTTGAAATATGTTCCAGCAAACTTGTTTGTCGTCCCCAACTCCATGCCCCCAAACGCATACGACATCCACGACCCACCGAATCCGTTACGCAAAACAAAGCCAGGGGTCGCTACCGCCTGCGCTTTCCAGTAGTTGAGAAACTGGTCGTACCATTTGAAAAACCCAGCAAAGTCGCCGCTAGTGCGCTGAACATCGAACAAACTGTTCAACATGTGAAACATGGCAGCCTGCTGATCGGCATCACCAGGAGCGGACCACCCCGTCGACCACCGACGCAACTCACTGTTCGGCCCCCACTGGTCGGCGTATGCCTCAGTCATCGCCGACTGGTACCCATCCCGTGTTCGACGATTGTCGAACGCCCGCAACGCCTTCTGAAACTCTGTCGCCGCATCCTGCGGATACGACGTTTCCGTCATCCGATGCAACTCATGGCTGATCTGCCGTCGCCTCGCCAACATCCCAAAGATAATGGCATCGTCCTCCAACCCGTCAGACAACGCCCTACCCGCCAACATGTACAACGCATCGGCCTCAGCCAACTCGTACAAAGCAGCCGACTGATGCAACACATCGGCCTCGACCTGCGTCATCGGGGAATCCGTCTCCCACACCTGCCCCTTGAACCCACGGAACTCCGTCACCTCCGTAGCACCCGCTATCTGAGCAATAGCGTGGCGTACAGCAGGATCCTGCGCAGCGTTCTGCATGGCGCTCAACGGGGTGCGCCGCCGCAGATTGATCTCCGTTGCCCACCGCTCAATCTTCTCCAACGCCTCATCAACATTGCGGGCAGTAGCACCTTTACCGACGAGAAGATTCCTTGGACCCTTGATCACACCAGCAGGCGACGCAGTAACCGTCAACTTGCTGCGAGCCTTACCAACTGTTTCAAGTTTGAAATCACCAAACGGTGTGCGAATCACAACACTCTTAGTGCCACCGTATCCAGGCGACGGCTTCGGCGGTGTCGGTGTCGACGGAGGACGAATCTCAAACGGTTCAACCTTCGGCGGACTCCCCCCCACAGGGAACGACTCCTGCATCTGGTTCAACAACTTCTCAACCTTGAGCCGATCCTTCTTCGCCAGGGTCGGATGATCCAACAATCGCGACAGGGTTGCTCTGATCTTCTGAACCTGCGACTCGGTTTTCGCCGTAATCTTTATAGACCCAGGCTGAATGGTGACACCATCCATGCCGCCCAACAGCGACACAACCGCTTCGCGGATAGAACTCCTGGCGGGCAGCATCAACGTTCTGTGCGTCTTCCACTCCGAACTGATGCCGCCACCCCTGGCTACGGCAGCACCTGGGGTGAACCGTTCAAGAGGCGTCAGAGAGTTTGACCCAACGACGCGCGACTGTCCGAACTTGCGAACATTAGTCGGAGTTCCAAGTTTTATCGCCGTATCGTTCAGAATCAGGTACGAAAGCGACCCCTTCGCTTCTGTGCCGTTGATGTACGGAACTACGTCATAGCCCTGGGCGCGGAGGTCATCTAACCCTGACGGGCTATTGATAAGATTATACAGGTCCGTTCTTCCGCGCCCAGTTGTCTCATCCAGTATCCGACCATCAGGCAGATACGCCTTCTTAGGCTTCACCTTGACCGAATAGATAAACCCTTCCTGCGGTTGGGAAGGGAGGCCCCCACGGGCCACCGCCGCCCCCCAAGAACCAACGTGGAACCCCCCGAAATCCCTTTGAGGTGGGTTTACATCCGCTGTCGTTGCTTCGGTGATCTTTAGCGAGGGATCCGTCGAGTAGTGGTAGAAGTCGCCCCCCTTGGTGGCGTCTTCCACAGTGGCCCCAGCCTCAGCACGCGGACCCTGCTTCACAGGCGGACCCTGCTTCACAGGGGCCGCACCAGCAGCAGGCACCTCGCTTATCGGAGGAACCAAATCTCTCGGAGGTGTCGCCGACGGCGGCACCTCAGGCCCCCGCCCACCACCAGACAACTCGTTCAAATCAGGCAACCTACGCTCGCCACGCCTCGACTGCCACAAATCAGCAAACTGTTGAGCCTGCACCTTCGCAGCCTTCAAAGAAGAAGCCTCCCCCTGATCCACCCCATTCAAAGAAATAACCCACCCCTTCGCGCGCTGATCCTGGTCGATACCCCAAATGTCCATCAAGCGGCGACCATCAGGACCCGTACCACCCTGTACGACAGCAGTATGAACACGCGGCGACGGGAACCGTGCCCGCTTCCTGTAAGCCTTCCCAGAAGCAACATGCTCGGCGTTCACCTCAGAACGCAAAGCATTCCGCTGCTTCGCCGACATCCCTTCGGCCTTCGCAAACTTCGCAACCATGTCCTCTACCGCAGCAGGCACCCTGTCGCTGCGAACAGTTTTACGAATACCCTCCAGTGTCGTTTCCAACCCCGCTTTGATCTGGTATTCGTCAGGAATCGGATACTTCGGATACGAAACAACTGTGTCCCTTATGAACGCATCACTCTTCGGAGCAGACCACTTCAACGTCACCGCATCAGCCGAAGTAACCGCATCAGCCGCCGCCCGCAGCGGCGTCACCGACGCCGTACCACCACCAAACATTTCCTTAGCCTTAGTCAGATCCACCTCTATGATGCCCCCGCCGCCACCCCTAGCGGACTTCGGACCCAACTGCTCAATAGCACCCCCAGCGCCACCAACAAAGTCGTTCAACGCATCTGCCTCGTCCAACAACTCTTGCAACTCGGGAGGCAAATCCTTCCAGTTGACAGTGCCATCGTCGGCAACCCTGCCAGCAGCCACCAACCCCTCATCCAACTGCTCAAGCAACTCGTCGATTCGCAGATACGCCTCAACCTCAAAAGTCCCCTCAGGAACCGTGAAACGGCCCTCGCTAACAGACACCTGTGGCGCATGCCTCCTCGGTGGGAACTTCGGAACAATCTGCGAAACAGTAGACCCCTCGTCACCAATCGAAAACAACCCCACAGGTCGACGGCCCCTAATCGGCCGAACCATCAGATTCAAACTAGGCGCCAACCACCACCCAGGCTCACTCAACTCGGCCTTCTGAAACCCCATCCCCTCATACATTTCAACCAACTCGTCGCTGGCATGCAAGTACACGCCTGCAGGAGCAAACGGTTCATCCGTCGCCTCAGCCACCTCCATAACGTGTTCCACCAGCCGCCTCGCACGCCCCTGCCCGCGGTGAGCCTCAGGAACCTCAAGACCCGTCAAGTACCAAGTCTTGCCTCGCTCCTCAGCGACAACACGAACCTCGGACCTGACATCATCCCTGTACGTGGTCGTATTGCCGCGCCGCTCACCCCGCCTGATCTGATACCCGTACCCTCCCTTCAGCCGCAGTCGGCTCCGCCAAGGAGATGCAGTCGGACCCTCGCCCCCAAGCGTATCAAACCCCCGCAACGAATCAGGAACAGATTCCGCCCACGACCGCAGGTGACGCATCTGCTCACCCTGACCGCCCTTGCCATAAACAACTTTGACATCATCATTCCATATGCCGCGCTTTCGGGCGCGAACAATCAAACGACGAACCTGCTCACGATACGCCTTCGAACCGTACACATACAGTTCCTCAGGAACACCACCCTCCCCAACCAAAGCAGCAAACTTGCGCAACAAATAAGGACCAGCAAACACCTCCGCTGCCTCAGCCGCAGACTCCGCCAACGGCTGATCATACGTCCCCACATGCTGCAACGGATCCAACACCCCGTACCGACCCGACAACACCCCCGCCAACTCGACATCAGTCTCAGAAACAACACCCCGAAGCACAACAAACGACGGCCCCGTGTACAAATCCCTGGCCGCAACCGACGCACCCTCCTCCACCGCACACTTCGTACCAGTACAAGCAGCGATAACCTTGCGTCGACCAGGCTGAACTTCCATATCAGCCACATTGCCAGGATCGTAAACCGACCCATCCGACCAAACACCCGTCTCAGGATCCATCACCGTTTCGGCACCACCGCCTGCCCGCTGTACGCTCACACCACCATCATCAAGCGACGGTCCAACAGGCGCCCCACCAGGGGCACCAGACGGCCCAACACCCCCAGGAGGCCCATCAGGGGGCCTCCCATTGATCTCCACAACCTCCGCCAACCTGCTCCCAGGGGCACGCGCCCCACCAAACGCTATCTCCCGCGCAGTCGGCTCCGCCAACGCATCTGCCTCCAACCCCTGACGGCGAACAGCATCCCGATACGCCCCATGCGCAGCATCCAAATCTTCCTGAACCTCACCCATCCAACGAGGCAACTTGTCAAACGACAACGGATCAAACAACTCATACGGCACCTCCTCCATAGCCGCACGCAAATCGGCAACCCCCTCAGCCCAACCCCGCAACTCAGGCGGAAACGAATCCAAATCCAGTTTCGCCAAATCCCCAGTCAACACATCAATAACCTTCTGCGCAGCATCCACACTTTGATCATGCAACGCAACCGTCTTCGCCTCCTCCATAGCGACAGCAAGATGCGTCCTGGCCTGCTCCAACGTTTCTTCCAACCCCGCCAAAATCTCGTCACCAACAGCGGACCCGCCCTGCTGGGTCCGCACCGATTGCAAAGCCCGCAACGTCCGCTCCAACTGGATGCGGCGATACCCCAACGTTGCAGCCTCCTGAACCAGCGGCTCCATAAACTTGGCGACATCCTCGCGTCGACCACGAACACCAGAAACAAGTTCCCTCAACTTTTGATGAATCTCGATGAGCCGACCCTCCAACAGGTCGGCTTCGCCAGCAACGGCAGCCATCTGCGCCTCCGCCGCCGTCGCCCCATCAGCCTCAGCGGCAGCCATGCGTACAGCCTTCACCTGCTCGGGGTCCAACCCGCCTTCAATGGATCGAAACACCCTGTCGAACGTTCGTTCACGCTCCCCGTAAGCGACCCGCAACTTTGCTGACAAATCTTTGATCTCGGACTTAGACCACGCCATCGGATTCTTGAACATCACCCCCTCTTCCGCCAAACCATTCATCACAGCCTGGCGGCGAACCTCTTCCCCAACCATGTTCATGTACCTGTTCATCGCTTTCCAAATGTCGCGATCAAACAGTTCCTCAGCGTCGTCACCCAACTGATCTTGAAGAATCTGACGGACCTGCTTATCAATGGTCCAACCCTCGGCATGCTCGGTTTGAGACTGCAGCAACACACCACGGTACCGTTGCCCAGGACGCAGTTTCCTCGCCGCCGTCGGCGAATAATGCCCCTCAACCGCCAGACGCATCACCCACAAATCGTCAACATGCTTCATCAACCAGGGGGCACCGCCACCAAACTGGTTGGCGTACCGCAACGCATCGTCCATCCACCCACGGCCATCAAACCAAAAGTCTGTAATGGCCTTATCGCCATGAATGCCGATAGGGCCAGCAAACAGTTTCTCAAACTCAGGGTTTCTTTGCAACTTGCCCGCATCGTCCAATATGGGCACCCCAGTCAACGGTTCCATGAGGAACCGTTCCGTCCGCCACATTTCGTCAACAACCTCAGGAGCCAAGTTGAGATCCCTGGCAGTGCGACGCAACTGAACAGCATCGGTGGACATCAAATCCATGAAACGGTTACGCATCCGCCAACCACGATTATTTTTCACCAACACATTGTTGGCATTCAACACCATCTCATAGTCGCCGCTGCGCAACCCGTCTCGAATCGACGCCTTCGAGTTGAACGCCGTGTCGATAGCCTCAATGCCCTTCCGCGTCATAACAGAGTGCTTCGCAGCGCCGTACGCTGGCATCGCCACATACAAAAAGTTGCCGAACACCTGAGGCAACGACACAGCCTCAACAGGCATCCGACTAGCGACACGGGCAGCCGCCACCAAATAATCCCCCAATATGTCCTCACCCACATCGACACCAGCAACCAAATCCCGTGCAATCTGCTCAATGCGAGGAGCCGCAGCAGCGGCATCCTCGACAGCACCAGGCCCAAACCTCGCCACAGCCGCCTGAGCGTCCCTCAGAGTCGCCCCAGACACAGGACGAGCCAACTCGTCGATATACGGCAACCGAGCCGCCTGAGCCGCCCTAGCGGCCGTCATACGGCCACCAGACAACGAATCCAACGCCCTGTCGACCCCCAGCCAACGCCCCAACCGACCAGTACCAGGAACAGACAACCCCATCTCCCCCAACAACCCAACCTCTTTCAAAGCCTCACGCCCCGCAGACGACATCGCATTCGTCTCCCCCACCTTGACAACAGCCTCCTGCAACACCGCAGCCTTACGTGTCGCAGTCGACGTAGAAATCCCCGCAACCGTCGTAACACCCCTGGCAATATCGTCATAATACTTAGCACCAGCACCCAAAGCATGAATCAACTTCGGAGCCGACATGCCCGCACGGGCAGCAGCACCAACAGGCCCCAAAGCGTACGTAATGGGATCCAACGCAATGTCCATCCCCAACCCCAGGAAAAACCCTTTCACACCCCCCATGTCGACACCCAAATCACGCATCACATCCTGCATGAAAATGTTGTCACCCGTCTGCTTCCACCAGTCCCTCAACGAGAAGCCACGCCCCTGGGCCAAATCACCAAACTCTTTGATCGCTGACGCCGCCATAGCCCGCGGCGTATCAATCATGTCGATGAAATCCCCCAACGGACCCAGAAACTCTATATCAGTAGACGGCTTCGGAAGGGCAGCAACCGTGTTAGACGGCGCAGGCAACAACGACGCCAAATCCAAAGCAGGCGGCGACACCTGCCCGCCCCCCAGGGCAGCAACTATCTGTTCACGGGTAAGCGGCGCGGCCATTAGCCCAACGCAGCGACTTCTGCAGACCTCTGCAACTCGGCAAACGACGACACAGGCAACGTTATCGTCTCCCCATCAGGCAACGTCACGGTACGCGTCGGCACCGACGCATCCGTCATCATCTCCAAAACCTTACCTGCATACCACTGCTCGTCAACAGTGAACTGCTGCCCCCCAATAGAAATCTGAATCTGTCCAGAAGACGTAGGATCCATCAACTTGTTGATTACTGTCCCGCCAACACCAGCCTGCATGGCAGCGCCAAATATTTGCCCCAAGCCTTCCGTGCCGTAAGCATTCGCAATGTCAAACCCAGGAGACCCCTCAACCGCCCCAAGTAGCGGACCCAACAGGTCCAACAACCGTGCCTGCTCCGCACCAGCAATCCCCCTGGCGGCAGCACCCGTCTCAATGTCCGCCAAAGCAGCATCGTATTCCTGCTCGTTGGCAAACCTCTGCGGAGCCATCTGGCTGTACAAATCAATATCCTGCTGCGCCCCAGCAATGTTGATATTGGACAACGCCTGCTGCAAAGCAAGATCATTCTGCGTGTTCTGCTGCCACAAACTATCCGCCAAGTTGACACCAGCGCGATCATACATCGCCCCCAAACGCATCCCCCGATCCACGGCATCATTAGCGTATGTACCAGCCAACGTACTCAACAAATCCTGCTGCGACAAAGCCTGCGATGTCAACAAACCACGTTCCCTGGTCGCATCCCCAAATATTGACTGCGCAGGCGGGCCAGAAAGCCCGCCCAGCGAACCCTCCACCCCCGACACAATCGAATCATAGTTCGCCAAAGCCTCATCGCTGCGAGTCTTCACATCGTCAGACAGTTCATCCTCACGATCAACCCGCTTCTGCTCCAACGTCGCCAAATAAGCCTTAGCCTCAGCCTCATCGTTTCGCAGACGAGCGAAACGAGTCGCCTCCAACGTAGCCAACGCCTCTCTGACGGCGGCGGCGGCACCCGTTGCACCATTTCTTTGCAACCTTGCCAACTCGGCAAGTTTCGTCTCCAACGCCGCCTCAACCGAAGTGAAGTACTCGCTCTTCGCAGTGAACGCATTCAACGCCGTGTCGCGGGCAAGTTGATCTTTGTTGGCGTACAGGTCAGCCAACGACGGCAACTGGTGTGCTGTGGCCGTAGCGGCAGCACCGCCAATAGTCGGTGGCGGCGGGATGCCTGTAGAGGCAACTCCAGGCACCCCGTCGGGAGGAATAATAATCGGGGTAATCCCCGTCGGCATCGGAGGACGATCCAACTTGTCTTCCAATCCAACGTACACATCGCTCACATTGGGTGGTGCGGGTGATGTGAACAGGCCGCCAAGGTCTTGCACGTATTCGGGCAGAGTGTACTGAAATCCGCCCCAACCTGGCTGACCAGTCGGCGTGTCCGTCCAACCAGGAGGGGGTTCTATCAGAGGATCAAGAATATTTTCGCGGATAGGGGCATCCTTGGGGATCCCGAACATTCGGTCACTTTCCCAAGTGTCCCCGATGTAACCAAGGAGGTCCTCCATTCTGTCGCTGAACCAGTTTCCCCCAGTCATCAGATGGCCCCAAATCCGACAGTACCAATACTCGCAGCCTCACCAGCCAACTTATCAGCCAACGCCTGCAGCGCAGCAAACCCCTCACTGGAATAAGCATTATTGGCATCACCCTCAGACAACGCCAGATTGAAATACTGATCCCTCAAATCGCTCATAAAGCGACCCGTCGCCCTCGAAGCAGAATCCCCCAACAAACCCTTACCACGCGCATACTGCCCCGAATCCAACAGGCCGCGCTTGTTATACGCCCCAGGCAACGCCCGTTGCGCCAACAAAAACTCTCGCTCAATATCAGCAAACCCGCGCAAACCTTGTCGACCCAACGCATCCCGCAAAAAGTTGATGTACGCCAACTTGCGGGCGTGATCGCTACTGTTGCCACCTACCCCCTCGAACGGTGACACGGGATCCGTGTCAGGGTTGACGATGTCGAGAGGATCACCGCCACCGAAGTCATCGCCACCGAAGTCACCGCCACCGAAGTCGCCACCAGGCACAGGCATTTGCGGGTTCGGACCGTACGGTGACGCAACAGTAAGCGGCGGTGGGGGAACAACCATCTGCGGGTTCGGACCGTACGGCGACGGAGCCGCCACAGGCGGCGGAACAGTCACCGTGCCAGGACCCACACGTTCAGCAAAATTCATCATCGCCACATCGGCAGGGTCAGTGATACCTGCACGAATCGACGGTTGCACCGTTCCAGGGCCGACACGTTCAGCAAAATCCATCATCGCCACATCGGCAGGATCGGTGATACCTGCACGAATCGACGGTTGCACCGTTCCAGGGCCGACACGGTTGGCAAAGTTGAACAACTGCGTGTCGGCAGGATCCGTAATCGACTGCCTGATAGAAGGCTGGATTGCGCCGACCCGTTGCGCAAAGTCCAACATCGCCGCGTCAGCCGTGTTGTCGACACCCAGGCGTATAGACGGGATGCGAGCCAACTCGGGCGACATGTAACGATCCACTGTCGCTGGAGGTGTTTGGCGTACAGCCTCGGGAGAAAACGCTGGCGGGGCCTGAAACGCCCGCTCTATCTGCCCCATAGACGACAGATTCAACCCCAGCCCCTGCTCGGCACGGGAGGCACTCGGCCACGCCTTGCGGGCCTGGTACAGCGGTTCGGCACTCACTGCAGTGGGCTGCCCTGGTCGTTGAACGGGCCGTGGCGGTGGTGCGCTCACAGTCGTCCCCGAACCAACCCTGCGGGCAAAATCCAACATTCGCTGATCCGCCGTACTCGACGGCACAGCCGTTGCCCTGTTATCCACCGCAGCAGGAGAAATATACGCAGGCGTAGAACGCTGCGTATTCGGAGGGCCACCACCAAACCCGCTCATGTCGGTATCTGCGTCACAGCGTTACGCCACCACGGCCTAAGCCCACAACCCTGGCATGTTCGACACCAAAACCTTCTTAGTCGCACTTCCATCCGTGTCGTAAATCACGACATAGTCGCCCGTAGCAACGGTTGCCCCGAGAGCCGTCAGATTGCTCGCATCTACAGTAAGTCCAATCGCTCCACTTGTCCCCCCGCCAGCCAAACCGCTGTTCGCGGCAGTTGTGACAGCCGAAATGTCCCCCGTGGAAACCTGATCTATTCTCTGAGTAATCCTAGAAGGCATACCCGCTCCTAACCGAAGTAAGTAACATCAATCGTGCTGTCAGACGACACCCGAATAAACTTCACATCGGACAAATCGTCCTCATACAGGTCTAACACACTATACGGATTCAAATAATGCCCCACACTCGCCGTAGGCGTACCCCAACGAACCCTGATGGGTTCCGCACCATTGGTAACCATCGCCGCCACAGCCCCAGCCGCAGCAGTAATGCCAATAGCGGTACTGGATACCGCGACCTGCTCATCACCCAGAGCCGACCCGTACTCTGCTGCCGATCTCCTAATACCCATGTTTCTCCTACGGCTCCAACGCCGCGACCCGTGCTTCCAGGTCGGCTAGTTTCTCTGCGATCTTTCGCAACTCATACTCAATAGAACGACGATCCTGTCCCAACATTTTGTGTGTCGGCTTATAGATAACAGCCATTACGCCGCACTCTGTTCGGCGTGCCACTCCAAGTGACGATGCTGCCATTCGCGTACAGAGCGAATATCTTTACTGATCTCAGATATGTCAGTACCGATGGCGTCGAGGCGAACCTGGTTCGCCGCGTGCTGCGCCGTGTTCTCACGGCGATACTTGGATGCGACTACTGCAAAGACGCCGCTTATGAGAGCGGCGGCCACCAGTCCTGCGAAGCCGATCCATTCCATCAGGAGCAACCGCTCGTTTCACCGCACATGGGGCACACCAGACATGAGCCTGCGCGTTGCATGGGCGCTGCACAAAAAGGGCACGCTGTACCACCCATTTGTATGGTGCAGGCGGGGGCGGGGGTTTCTAGCACAGTTTCGGTCATTCAATGTCCTCTGGTACTGGCCCTGAAATGCGGCCGTCAGGCAGGACCTCAGCGTCCTCATAGAACTGCTGGCAGAACGTCAACGCTTCTGCCTCCGTCTGAGTCGTGACATCCCACGTTTCCAAACCCGTCAACGCTGCTGTCTGGGTCAGGTAGCCGATGCGGTAGCCGTCGTCATCGACAGCCCAGCCTGCTTCGGCGTGACCGCCACGGTCGGCAATAGTTTCCTCAGGGCCAGTGCCCCACACCCCATCGTTGGATAGTTTCCATTTGAGGTAGGTCATTCGGCCAACTCCAGTTTCACTTGTTCGGCCAGTTGCGCTTCGCGGGCTTCGACCAGATCGTCAAGCAGTCCGATCTGACGCATCGAATCCAACTGCGCCCATTGGACATTGCCTGACATCATCTGGAGGTTCGTCTGGCGGGTCAGGCGCGCATGCCAGTATTCGGGTTGGGCGTGTTCTATCTCGTCCCTTGTGTAGTGCTGGCAGGTGTTGAAGATGTCCTCCAAGATGGCGATCTCCCGCTGGGCACCCTTCATCACAATGAGTGTCTGTTCCAGCCCGACCTGTGCTTCTTCAGCCTCCAAGGCGTCCAGTTCGTCACCCGTTTCCAGCAGGCGGGCGATCTCAATCTCAGCCTTCCTGACGCCGATCTCAGCCATGCGTAGTTTGTGCCCCATGTCCTGAAGTTCCAGCATCAACTGATAGAACTGCATCTCTGGCGTGTCGTGCTGGCCCAACACGAAGTGGATCAACTGGTATCGGCTGCGGGGTTGCTGTATTTCTGCGATTGCGTCGGGGATGTTCATGCCAGCGACTCACAGTTCGCCATCGCAGCCAACTGTTTGCGTGCCGCAGACAACCCTGTGCCGAGCGTCGTGCGGGAATCGTCAGAGAACGCGAACTTGTCAACCGTGTCAACATACGCAGCCGCCTCCCCGCCGCCTATATAGCCCGCTGTGCCCGAGTTTGCCATGCCAGCAAGTTCGTAGGTTGCCGCCGATAAACCCGTCCCCAGCGTGGAACGGGAATCATCAGAGAAGTCGAACTTGTCAACCGTGTCAACCCAGCCATATCCAACACCCTCACGGCCCCCACCAAAGTACCCTGCTGTACCCGAGTTCGCTATCGCAGCGAGGTTGCGGGTGATCGCCGATAAGCCCGTCGCCAACGTCGTACGGGAATCGTCAGAGAAAGCAAACTTGTCAACCGTGTCAACATACGACCCCGTGTAGCCGCCGCCGACATACCCTGCCGTACCCGAGTTCGCCATGCCAGAAAAATCGTTGAGTGCCGCCGAAGTACCCGTTGCCAGTGAGGTGCGGCTGTCGTCGGAGAAAGCAAACTTGTCAACCGTGGAAACCCTGCCCGTGCCGCTCTCATACCCAGCGGCGAAATAACCCGCCGTACCCGAGTTCGCCATAGCGGCGATGCCGTAACGTACCCCCGATAAACCTGTGCCCAACGTGGAGCGGCTGTCATCGGAGAACGCAAACTTGTCAACCTTGTCAGCAGTGTCTGGCTCAGTCCCGCCGCCGAAATAACCCGCCGTACCCGAGTTCGCCATGCCAGCAAGTCTTGAGGTCGTTGTCGATAAGCCCGTCGCCAACGTCGTACGGGAATCGTCAGAGAACGCAAACTTGTCAACCGTGTCAACAATGCCGCTTTCTCTCCCGCCGCCGAAATAGCCAGCGTACCCAGCGCCCCCAGCAGCGGAACTAGCGAAAATCCCGTGGTCGGCTGGACGAATAACCATTAGGCCAGAGCGCCGATAAGCGACCAAGCATCGGTCGCCGTCTTGATGAGCGTGGCAGCCGCCCATTGACCGTCCACATCTTTGGCGGAGTCCTTGGAGTTGATCGTCACGCCGCTGCCTTCAGCCAGCGTCGCCGTGCCCGACCCGATAGCCTGAACGATGATCTGAGTACCAGTTGCGTAGGCCACCGACGAGTTGGGCGGCACGGTGAGTGTCTGGGCGCTGCCGTTCGATGAGGTGACCATCTTCCCAGCGTCGGCCAGAACGAACGTGTAGGTGGTGCCTGTCTGGGCATTGATCTGGAGAGGGGCTACCAGACCGCCAGAGACTGTGAGTTGGTCGGTGATCTCGACATCACCGTCGGCGACCTCCAGGGCGTTCGCCCCGTCGGTTCCCGTGATGACGAGTTTCTCGTCGCTGGCATCCCAGAGCATGTTGTCGCCAGCGGTAGCGGAATGGAACGTCACATCCACGCCAGATCCGTCAGTTCCCATGTCAACGGCAGCGTCAACAGCAAGATTTACAGTGACCGTTCCACTGACTCCCCCGCCTGAGATGTTCGTGCCTGCCGTCACGCCAGTTATGTCGCCCGTTGTAGGCGCAGCCCAGATCAGACCCGTCGCCTCGCCCGAATCGGCAGTCAGAACGTAAGTGTCCGTACCCACCGCCAAACGGGATACCGCATCAGCGGCGGTGGCCGCGACGATGTC
>Ga0187827_10003269_pt1 | contig 21081 bp, 16 predicted proteins | sample ETNtaG_39_FD_167969 | JGI IMG/M metagenome (GOLD analysis project Ga0187827, IMG submission 167969) | Marine microbial and viral communities from oxygen minimum zone, Eastern Pacific Ocean - ETNP2014_SV_150_PacBio MetaG (Illumina Assembly) | ecosystem: Environmental > Aquatic > Marine > Hypoxic... | reverse complement strand
GCACACTCGTAGGCTAAATTGGTAAGCAGCGTCTCTCCACCTTCTGCGGTATCTTCTCCGAGTTTGGAGGCCAGGTTCATTTCTTCACCGAAATACCCCTCCATAGTTTCAGAATACAGCAGGTTTCCGTAGCCAATACCGGCGCAGACTTTGAAGGGCTCGCTTTCGGTCAGCATTAACTTATTCTCCCGGACAGCAGCATGGGCATCAAGTGCAACCCGAATGGCATCATCAGGATGCTCAAATACCCCATAGACATTGTCTGCCTCAAATTTGAAGTCGATGTTATTGTAAGCATCAAGAATTGGTTCAACAATCTGTCTCATCATCACCAGTCGCGTAAGAAAATGCACTATTCCGTGCTCTTCGGAAATTCGTGAAAAACCTGATGAGTCCAAAATCATAATGGACACTTGCCTTCCGTATCGCGCAAAAATCTCTGCTTCTCGCTCAGCTGGATCAATATCATTGACGATTAAATCGCTTAGATGCTCAAATAAGTTAGCCATTGCATTTGACTGTTTTGTATTAAGAGAATTATAGCGCGATATCCGTTAGCATACCGAGATGCAAAAGTTATTCTTTACCGCCCTGCTCTCCTTGTGTCTTTCCGGCGCCCCCGCTTCAGAAGCGCAAGACCTGACTGCGTGCATCGTAGCGCAGAAGGTAAAAGATCGCGGAGAACTCAGTCGCGCCACTTCCCTCTATACCACCTGCATCCAGGAAGGGGAACTGATGGCCGGCAGCAGGAGTATCGCCTTGAACAATCGGGGGAATATCTACCTCGGTGAAGGACAATACAACCAAGCAATTGCCGATTTTGATGAGTCAATTAAATTGAATCCAGAGTATTCAAATGCCTACAACAACCGGGGCATGGCGAAGCAGTTGAAGGGGCTCTACAACGCCGCAATTGATGATTACGCGCAAGCCTTGAAAATTGATGAGAGCCACCTGAATGCCGCTAATAATCTCGCCTGGATTAAGGCAACCTGCCCGATAAGCTCACTTCGTGATGGACAACTCGCGATTACACTGGCGTCCAGGGTCAATAAAGCGACTGACTATCAGGATTCAAGCAGCCTGGATACGCTGGCAGCAGCATATGCTGAAGCTGGTCAGTTTCAGGCTGCAATAGACCACCAGCAAAAAGCGATAACCCTTGCCGCAGAGAATGAAAAGAAACAGCAAAAAGACAGGCTCTCAAATTACAGGCAGGGAAAAGCATACAGGGATCTCTCAGGACTCTGACTTGTCCTTTTTATGCCTTTCCAATCGCCGACCCCACGGTTGAGCCAAACAATTGAAACGCAAGCAAACTGATGCCCACCAGACAAACCTGGTCCAGCGCGGATTCAACTTCCAGATAAAAAACAGCCGCAACCCCCAGAGCAACACCAAATACCATTCCGGACAGCATACCCACCAGGGGAAGTGGCAATTTTTCGGTGTGATTTTTCAAAACTATGTTCCGACTGAACGCTCCAAATAGACTCTCCTAATCCTACACCAGCCGATGCGCGTCCGGAGAAATTTTTAGCAACAATCTCTAAAGGGCGTACCCTTCAACTCGGCTTTAAATACACAGGTTGAAATGCTATTTTGTCGGCTACCCTCCTCCCAGTGCATTCATGGCTCCCGATACTCAGGAAGAAATTCCGAAACCGCTTTATTCATCCGGCTACACCCAGTATGTACTAGGCGTACTGGTAGTCATCTATGTTTTTAACTTCATTGATCGGCAGATACTTGCCATCCTGGCACCCTCGATAAAACTTGACCTGCATCTGTCCGATACTGAAATCGGGGCATTGAGCGGTGTTGCCTTTGGCATTTTTTATGCCACCCTGGGAATCCCAATTGCCCGCCTCGCTGATCGCTATTCACGCGTCAATATCATCTCTATATGTCTCGTCATCTGGAGTCTGATGACGGCCCTATCAGGTATGGCGCTTCAATTTTGGCATCTTCTAGTCGCACGCATTGGTGTCGGTATTGGTGAAGCCGGTGGCAGCCCACCATCACACTCCCTGCTGGCGGACTACTTCACCCCACGCAAGCGAGCAACCGCCCTCGGCATTTACTCCCTTGGCATACCCGTAGGCATCCTGTTTGGCAACCTTGCCGGTGGCTGGATCAACGAATTCTTTGGCTGGCGGTACGCATTTTTTGTTGTCGGGATGCCCGGTGTAGCCCTGGCTCTTGTACTTAAGCTTACCGTGAAGGAACCACCACGGGGCTACTCGGAAGGCAAGAAACCAGAAGCTACAGGTATACCCTTTACGGACGTGTTAAAAACAATGTGGAGTTTCCCATCCTTCCGATACCTGTCAATCGGTGCCGGTGCACAGGCATTCGTCGGATATGGTTCAATCGCATGGATGCCATCTTTCCTTATGCGAACCCATAATTTAAGCAGCGGTGAGGTGGGTACTGCATTAGGGCTGATAATCGGTATATTTGGAGGTCTCGGGACCTTTCTTGGCGGATTCACCGGTGACAGGCTTGGAAAACGCAACGTCCGCTGGTACATGCTGATACCTGCGATCGGCTTCCTGATTTCAGTACCCTTTGGCATAGCCACATTAACAGCAGACAACCTGGTGCTGGTACTGGCTTTCTACAGTATTCCAGCATTCCTGGTCAATCTATACGCTGGCCCTACATTTGGTATGACGCAATCGCTGGCGCCGCTTGCGATGCGAGCTTCCGCTTCCGCTTTATTGCTGTTCATTATTAATATTATCGGGCTTGTATTTGGACCAACCACCATCGGCATCATCAGCGACCTGCTTCAGGGAAGCAGGCAGATGAATGACGTTGACTCATTGAGGTATGCCATGCTCGCCTGCAATCTGGTGTACCTGATTGCCTTCCTGAGTTTCGCCCTTGCATCCAGACACCTTAAGGAAGATCTCGCACGATCGGCTGAAATGACTAACTAATATCCTGGCCAGTTCTTGTCCGTTTTCCAATATTGATCGTTTATACCTTAATCCCCAATTCCTTAATTGTTTCATCACGCATGACAAATTTCTGCAACTTGCCCGTTATTGTCATGGGATATTCCTGAACCATCTTTATGTGCCGCGGTATCTTGAATTGCGTAATCTGACCACGGCAATAGTCCCTTACATCCTCAGCTGTCAGTTCAGATCCATCCCTGGCCTGTATCCAGGCACAAACCTGTTCTCCATACTTGTCATCCGGTACCCCAAACACCTGAACTTCCTGAATCTGGGGATGCTGATAAAGGTATTCTTCAATTTCACGTGGATAAATATTCTCACCACCACGAATAATCATGTCCTTGATTCTGCCGGTAATTTTCACGTAGCCGTTTCCGTCCATTTCACCAAGGTCGCCAGAATGCAGCCAGCCTTCTTCATCAATGGTTTCAGCTGTTCGCTCTGGATCACCCCAGTAACCTTGCATCACACCATACCCACGGGAACAGACCTCCCCCGTTTCACCAATGTCTGCTGTAGACCCATTCTCCCGGATTATTTTCTGCTCCCAGTTCGTATGCGCAACACCTACAGTTGTAACCCTCGCCTCCAGTGAATCTTCAATTGCGGTCATGGTATTAATAGGGCTGCACTCCGTTTGGCCGTAGCCAATAACAATCTCGGTCAGTTCCATTTCATCAATCAATCTTCGCATGAGCTCAATTGGGCAGGTTGACCCGGCGATAACTCCCGTACGCAGAACGCTGAGGTCATACTCGGCAAATGTAGGCAGATCCAGTTCGGCAATAAACATAGTCGGTACACCGTGAAGTGCAGTGCATTTTTCCTCGGCTGCTACCCGCAGGGTTTGCTCAGCCTCAAACACTTCACCGGGCAGCACCATGGTGGCGCCATGAGCAACGCAAACAAGCGTACCAATCACCATGCCAAAACAGTGATACATGGGAACAGGAATACAGAGGCGATCGTCAGCCGTAAGGTGCATGCTTTGTCCACAATAGAACGCATTGTTGAGAATATTGGCATGACTAAGCGTTGCGCCCTTGGGGGTGCCGGTTGTGCCACTCGTGAATTGAATATTGATTGGGTCGCTCGCTCCAAGGCTCGCACCAAGTTCTTTCAGTGCCTTCGCCTGGGCATGCGTACCCAGGTCGCAGACGGCTCCAAAGTTGTACATGCCGGGAGAGGTTTCATTTCCCAATCGAATAACTGTTTTAAGATGCGGCAATTTTACTGAATTCAGGTTCCCCGGCTCACATTCGTGCAGTTCCGGTGCCAGTTCAAACAGCATGTCCAGATACCTGCTGCTCTTAAAACGAGGAGCCGTAATTATCGCCTTACACTCTACCTTGTTAAGAGCGTATTCAAGCTCATACAAGCGATAGGCAGGGTTGACACAGACCATAATTGCGCCGATTTTCGCCGTAGCAAATTGAGTCAATACCCATTCGTATCGATTAGGAGACCAGATACCAACCCTGTCGCCAGGCTCAATATCAAGTTGCAGCAAACCCAGAGCAAGACGATCAACCTGTTCTACAAATTCCTGATAGGTCCAGCGAATATCCTGGTGCGGCATCACCAGTGCCATGTGATTCGGGTTCCTGGCTGCAACTTCGTCGAGGTGTTGACCAATAGTGGCCGTCAACATCGGCGCAGTGCGGCCCTTGAATCGTGCTTCAGTAAGCGCCATCTAACAACTCCATAAAATAGATGCCAACAATTTAACACAATGGGTCCTGTTGCATTAATGTCCTCAAGAACATTAACCGCCGGAGCACTAGCCACACGAGCAGTAACCAGAATTTATCCAGGCAGGTGTCTAAAACGCTCTGCCAATGCGTGAGAACGCCGTAACATCCCCCTTGTCTGAGAACGCAACTCCAATTTGCAGTGTGCCGATGGGCGTATCAGCACCAACGAAAGTGCCAGCCGAGAATATCGAGTTAGCTGCTAGGATATCTTCCCGCCTGTCCCAGGCTCCACCATATTCCACGATAGCACCGATAAAACCATCAACAACTGGAATGGCTTCATAACGGTGGTAATAGACACCGGAAAGAACACCCTTGTAATTACCTTTCAGCTGATCAACCCTGAGCCCCGTAAGCTTTCCGTATCCACCCAGGCGATAAATGCTGCTGACATTGCTATGACCATTCGTACTACCAAGGTTTAAAGTTACGCCAAAATTGTGAAGACCACGGGCAAAATACCTTGCCGCGCTCAGCTCCCATTGCTGGTAGCTGTCCTCGGCCCCAAGTTGCCTCATGGAAGACCTGACAGCGATATCAAATACCGAGCCACTGGAAGGAAAGTCAACATCATTCCTGGTGTCGTATAGATACTGCAGGCTGACACTACCATCCTCAAAATCTAGTTCCGGCGTGGCTGGGTCTCCGACTGACAAGTCCGTTGATCCTGAAGTTCTCGAGATGCCCAGCTGGAAATTTGCGAAAGATTCAAATTCATACCCGAATCCCGCAAACCCACTAACACGGCGTAGGCCGAACGCACTGACAATTTCGTCATCAACATACTCAGGCAGAACTTCATCGCTAAAACCCACCCGCGAAAAGAAATACCAGTTTTGCTTGTAAGACAGCGGCTGATACCACATGGTCTGTACGATTGGCTCGTCGCCTACGCCAACGAATGTGGTCCAGTGAGCACCGGCATCATTCATTTCTTCCCGGGTGTAACCCATCAGCAGCGTTGCCCGGGAGTCATGGTCGAACCCACTTTCTGCACTAATACCAAAGCGCAGGTAATTCGGTCCCCAGGATTTTGCAGTTGTAGTGATGCCTAAATCGACACCTTCGGCATGGTGCGTAAGGCCATATCCAACATGTTCGAAATTCCCCAGCCCGAATACTTTTGTTAGTTCACGTTCCAGTTTTTCCAAGTCTAGCGTGTCACCTTCCGATGTTTTAACGATATGGTCTATCACCTTGTCATTGAGCCCGGAACTATTGTCCAACTTCACGTTGGAGATTTTTATATCCTGAACCTCAGGTTTAACCGCACCGAAATACTGGGCCTCGCTGAGTTGTAGTTTTTGCAGTGACCGGCCGTAAGAGGTTGCAGCTTCATAGCCGATACCAATCGCTTCTTCTGCCTGGTCGAATGCAACGGAGGAAAAATCTCCTAACTCCGGCTCCAGCAATATGTCATTCTCCCCAAGCGTCTCCAACTGCCTGGCATTATTAGTGCTTATCAGCATACGCGTCAGCTGGTCGGTAATCGTTATCAGGTTGTTGATACCTGCTTCACCCAGTAAGGGTGCACCGATATCAACCACGATCAGAATATCGGCACCCATTTCCCTGGCAATATCCATGGGAATATTGTTGGTTACACCCCCATCCACCAACAGCCTCCCCTCAACGAAAATGGGAGCGAAGAAAGCAGGAACCCCCATGGAGGCCCGCATAGCGATCGCCAGGTCACCATGGTCCAGCAATACCATCTCCCCGGTTATAATGTCCGATGCTACAGCCTTGAAGGGAATTGGCAGCTGCGCAAAGTCATCAATGTGGGATACATGTTGTGTAATACGCTGTAATTCAAGAATGATATTCTGTCCCTGGATTGCCCCAGAAGGCATCTTGATTTCGCCCTTTTCAAACCCCAGTGATCCCTGCACGGAGAACAGGTCATCGATTCGTTTACGTTGAATCGACCGTTCCTGCCTGGGGACATCATCAATAAGCTTGCGGGTCCAGTCCATTTCCCGGGTAATACGAGCAATTTCATCAGCTGAAACTCCCGAGGCGTACAAGCCTCCAACAATTGCACCCATGCTGGTGCCGGCTATCAGGTCTATGGGAATCCGCTGCTCTTCCAGATACTTCAGAACACCTATATGTGCGGCGCCTCTTGCGCCACCCCCACTTAGTACTAGTCCTATTTTTGGCCGCGCTTCTGCAGCGAGAGGAACAAATATCAAAATTAAATAAAAGAGTCGGCATATCGCACGCACATGGACCTCCAGAACGGGAAAGCAGCAATATATTACCGAAAAAGACCGTGAGTGCCGATGGCAAAAGTGCGCATCACAACCTTGGCACTGACCGCAACAGCATGGCAAAAGTAGTTTCAGTGCTCATAACTGGCGAGGGAGTAAACAAGATCACCTAATGATTTCGCTTAATCTCAGCCATTAAGTCAAAGAGTTCGACTGTATCTGTGGTCCCCCTGCCAGCATCATATTCACGATACAGGGTATTAACATTGACCACGATTCGTTCAGCATCACCCCAGGATTCATAATCTGCCAGTGAAATATCATGGGCTGCATCACGTACGGACAAGCCTGCATCAAAACGTTTTCTGGCTTCCCCGTTTACATAGTTAAGGTACTCCTGAACCTTCCTCACACCATGGGCATCGGTAATCGGCCCATGTCCTGGCACTATGGCTTCAGCATCCATTTCAATAATCAGGTCACAAGCCCTGATCCAGTTATCAACAGGTCCTGCCCACATGATTGGTGTTCCATTCACGAAGAGAATATCCCCGGTGAAGACCGTCCTGTCCTCGGGAACATGAACCAGCACATCTCCCCCGGTGTGAGCCGGACCAACCTCCGTTAGCCGCACATTTTTCCCACCGACTTGCAGTTGCAGTTCACCACTGAAGGTTCTAGTAGGCAGTTTTTCTGCCACGTCATTAAAGTCAAAGGAGCCAAATATCGCCTGGATATACTCACCTGTTTCACCCATGGATGGTGCCGCATCAAGGAAACCCTGCATCATCTCTGCCGAAAATGCCTCCATTTCGCGGGCACTGGCAGCAGATGCAATCACTTCTGCATTGGCACATAAGCCATTGCCATGAGTGTGATCGCCATTGGCGTGGGTGTTAACGAGACTGCCTATTTCATCTACCTTTACCCCCGCTGCATCGGCCATGCTCGATAGCATTTCACGGGTCAATCGAGCATCAAACAGGGTGTCGACAAGCAGTGATTCACTCCCATCAACGACCAGGCCGGCATTGGACCAGCCCCAGCCCCCGTCTGGTTGCAACCAGGCGAATATACCGTCTCCCGTCTCGATGAGACCTTTCCTGTAATTCCATCTCTCAGACACCGCTTTCCCCCTCTAATCAATGCACCTAATTGCCCAATTTTACTCTGACTCGAATTGTCTTATCATCAGGTAAATTCAGTCAGGATCTTGCTGTGCAGCCTATTACCTGTATCGAGGACTTAAGGGTCCTCTATGAGAAAAGAGTCCCCCGCATGTTCTATGACTATACGGATTCCGGCTCATGGACCGAGAGCACCTATCGCGACAATATCACGGCTTTTGACAAGATCAAGCTGCGTCAGCGTGTACTGGTCAATATGGACAACCGCTCACTCTCAACACAAATGATTGGCCAGGAAGTTTCCATGCCCGTCGCCCTAGCGCCAGTGGGTCTGACAGGGATGCAACATGCGGATGGCGAAATCAAGGCCGCAAAGGCAGCGGAGAAGTTTGGTGTGCCTTACTGCCTTTCCACCATGAGTATCTGTTCAATCGAAGACGTTGCAGAAAACACCAGTTCTCCTTTCTGGTTCCAGCTTTACGTGATGCGTGACCGGACCTTCATTGAACGTCTGATCGATCGGGCAAAGGCTGCAAACTGCTCTGCCCTGATGCTGACAGTTGACTTACAGATTCTCGGCCAGCGCCATAAGGACATTAAGAACGGCCTTTCTACACCGCCCAAACCAACCCTGGCAAACCTCATCAACATGGTCGCAAAAATACGCTGGGCACTCGGTATGCTGGGCACGCCTCGCCGTGGGTTCGGCAACGTCATCGGCCACGTAAACGAGGTCGACAGCAGGGGTGATCTCAGCCGCTGGACTACTGACCAGTTCGACCCGACCCTCAATTGGGATGACGTGAAGTGGATTAAAGACCGCTGGGGCGGAAAGCTGATCCTGAAAGGTATCATGGATGCTGAAGACGCAAGACTGGCCGCGCACAGCGGTGCAGATGCAATCATTGTCTCCAACCACGGCGGCAGACAGCTCGATGGTGCACCTGCCTCAATCGACGCTCTGCCCGCCATCATAGACGCTGTCGGTACCGAACATGAGGTCTGGGTGGATGGTGGGATTAGAACAGGTCAGGATGTCTTCAAGGCTCTCGCCCTGGGGGCGACCGGTACCATGATTGGACGCGCATACATTTATGGTCTGGGGGCAATGGGTGAAGAGGGTGTAAGTAAGAGCCTGGAGGTCATTGCCAATGAACTCGACCTTACCATGGCCTTCTGTGGCCTGCGGGATATCAGGAAAGTAACAGATAGCGTTATCTGGAAAGGAGTTTAAAGTAGATTCTAACTATATCTTTTCCTTAACATTCATACGTTTACATTCACTATTTAAAATATTATTTAGGTTATATATGCCTGGCTGACCCTAATAGGTCTCCTATTTTCCACAAGTTATTATTCTGGTGGAACCTCTAGATAGGGTGCAAATAGGGGTCGAAGTTCTGCCAATGAGTGGTTAAGCACCCAGGGGACTGTTTTCGCGAAAAGATCAAGGAGAACAATTGCATTGAGCGAAGAATCAGTTTCTGTAGCTGCACGCATCCTGTCAGCCATGGCAATATTCACATGCTCCAGATCTTCATAGATACGGCTCAGGCCGGCAAAACTCTCGTCGGCTGGTTTTCCCTCAAGCCCGAGAAAATACTGCGCCAGCAGGTACATTGACGTAACCCGGTAGACTGTCTCCTCCTCACTGGCCAGGGGTAAATGAAATCGCGCCATGGGTTTCAGGTAAGCCGTTTTGGGACAGCCACTGGTGGCCATTATCAATCCCATCAGGGCACTGATACCACGCTGGGCACTTGTGTGCTGCGTAATAATCCGCTCGTCAGTTTTAACCATTACATCTATCTGATCATGCGAGACAAGCTCTTCACAGCGGGTCACCAGATCAACCAGTGATAAGGCTGCAGGACACCTCCTATGTGTGCTGGCATCGAGCGGACAATTGCTGCACTGGTGGAAGGACAACCGGGTCCAGGCGGGTGATTCAGAAAGTTCTGAAACCAATTGCAGCGTGTCAGCATCAAGTTTCAGGTCAAAACGTTGAGTATTTCCCCTCTTCATTGTGAACGTATAGGAAATCCTTATTGTCTTTGCCATAAGCTGCTGCCTTTTTCCTTGTGTTCTATCGCCACTGCCCACCACAACACGGGCAGAAGGCGGTATGAAGACCCTTCAACCCTGCTTTTTCTGAGCACTTAGGAAACCATCTCGTTCCATCAGGGCGGCCAGATAGCGCTTGCAATTTGGCTTGTAGCGTTCATCAAGCCCCAGGGAAGTGCCCAGGAACAGAGCATAGCCTACCGCGATATCTGCAATCGTGAACCGATCCGCGCACAGGAATTCCTTACCTTCAATGGCTGTTTCAACGCAGCGCAGCCGAGACAGATACCACTTGCCATAGTCCTCCACGACCTGTGGGAGTCGCCGGTCCTCCGGTTCAAGGATGCTATATCGCAATACCAGCGTTTGTGGAAAGGTCAAAGTGGCATCACTGCGGTGTAGCCAATTCAAATAGTCACCGTACCCAGGCTCATCTACAGACATGCCGATCGAGTGAGGACCGTATATGTCCACCAGGTACTGGCATATCCCGGTAGACTCGGTCATGGTCAGGCTACCATCGACGAAGGTGGGCACAGTCCCAAGAGGGTTTATCTCTAAATAACCTTCCTGCATGATTCTCGGGGGAAACTCCATATTGGTGAGTTCATAATCAAGACCCATCTCTTCGAGAGCCCACAGGGGACGCAAGGATCGTGCATCTGGACAGTGATACAGCTTCATTCAGTTCTCCCTAAAAACGCTACTTCAAGCACCCCGCACACCACAAAGGTACCGGGTTGCCCATCAAACTTCATATGACCTGAATGTTATCATCACATTTGATGCCGCATGCTACCATTCCTGCCCGACATTAGAGCTGAAGCCGATCAGAATACCAATACGAAGGTTAGCACTATCCGCGGTCCTCTATCTTATCAACCTGGATGTCGCCTTCGGCATTGAGTTTGTTGGATCGACAGGTTGCACAGCCTGTCATCAGCAGGCCTACACAGACTGGCAGGGATCAGATCACAAGAGGGCAATGGCAGTCGCATCCCCCAGGACAGTTCTGGGCAACTTCTCCGACATAAAGGTGACTTTCCACAATATAGAAAGTCGCATGTTCGAGCGGGAAAGCAAATTCTTCATCGAGACCCTGGGCGACGACAAGAAACTGCACGAATTTCAGATCAGCTACACCTTCGGTCACTTCCCACTTCAGCAATACCTCGTCGAAACCAAAAAAGGTCATCTTCAGGCATTGAATATTTCCTGGGATGCTCGGCCTAAGGAAGCCGGTGGACAACGCTGGATACACCTACAGCCTGGTGAAAATATCACGCCCGGTTCTCCATTTTTCTGGACCAGGTATCTGCAAAACTGGAATGCCCGCTGTGCAGAATGCCATAGTACTAACCTGAAAAAGAATTATGACGCCGATGAAGCTAGCTACAATACGGTCTGGTCTGAGATCAATGTTGCGTGTGAAGCCTGCCACGGCCCCGGCTCATTACATGTAGAGAGGGCTGAATCGTTGCTTCTCCATAAGGGAAGCGGCCTGGTAAACACGCCTGCGCTGCTGCCATGGATCTTCAAGGAAGGTGAGTCTATCGCCCAACTGAGTGGAAGCAGGTCAGAAAACTATGCGAGCAGGCACGTGGATATGTGTGGTGGTTGCCATTCCAGGCGGTCAGTTATCGGCGACCTCGATGTTCAAGCAAACTATCACGACAAGTACCAACTGGCATTACTGGAAGAAGGTCTCTATTACGCGGATGGCCAGATCCAGGACGAGGTTTACGTGCTCGGTTCCTTTTTGCAGAGCAAGATGCATGCAAACGGAGTGACCTGCATGAACTGCCATCAGCCTCATTCAGGAAAACTGCTCCTGGGTGGAAACGAGCTTTGCGCCCAATGCCACCTGGCAGATAAATATGACTCGAAATCCCATCACTTCCACCCTGTTGGCTCGACTGGATCGAAATGTATCGAGTGCCATATGCCGAAAACTACCTACATGCTTGTTGATGATCGCCGTGACCACCGATTTGGAATACCCAATCCAGGCTTATCCAGCAAGCTGGGCGTACCCAATGCCTGTAACAAGTGCCATGCAGGGACTTCCAACGACTGGGCAAGTAAGGCTATCACCACCTGGTTGAACGACAAGCCGACACCAGATTCGGATTCACATTCACAGGTCAATGCACGGGCGCGGCTGGGCGATCCCATCATGACCAGACCGATACTGAAATTGTTAGAAGATGAATCAACTCCTGAAATTCTCAAGGCAACATTACTCGAGCAGCTAGCTGCATTTCCATCCAGGGTCAGCACCGAAGCCGCTGCTCACTACCTGACACATCCTGATCCACTCGTACGAGTTGGCGCGATCAGAAGCCTGAGTACAGCACCAGATCAAATTCGGTGGCAGTTGCTGGCACCATTGGCGAGGGACCCCTCAAGATCGGCGCGCACTGAAGTAGCCGTCGCCCTTGCAACCATGGCAACTGAGATCCCCCAGGAGCAAATGCACCTGTTCGAGACACTCATCGATGAATATAGAAAGAGTCTCTCCTTCTCGATTGATATGCCATCAACCCAGACCACCCTTGGAAGCCTTGAAATGGACCTTGGCAATGAACTTGCAGCGCAGGAAGCCTTCGAGAAGGCGCTGGCAATTGAACCTGACTATGTGCCTGCATTATTAAACCTGGCAGATCTATACCGTGCTGGGAACAACGAAGGCAAGGCGCTAGGGTTTCTGCAGCGAGCCGTGAAATTTGCACCGGACAGCGGCGCCGCCAACTTCAGCTACGGATTGTCTCTTGTCAGGCGAAAGAAATATGACGATGCGTTGCCCTACCTGAAAGCCGCCACAGAACAGGAGGATAGCCAGCCAAGATACGCCTATGTATACGCTGTAGCCCTTGATTCGGTATCACAGACAGACGCGGCCCTTTCCTACCTGGAGCAGGCCACACATGACTGGCCCAATCAGTTTGACCTGCTGATGGCGCAGGTACTGTATATGGAAAAGCTTAACGAGACCGCGGACATTCTAACGCCCCTGTCCAAGCTGAGCAGAATCGCACCCAATGCACCAGGCGTGAGAAGCCGAATAGCACAATATATCCAACACTAAACCCCTATTGGTGCCCTGCTGGTGGTAATGATAGCCGCAGTCAGCTGGATTGCCCTGGATAATGTGCATGCTCTCTAAGCTTCCGGGTTTTCTGCTGTTCTCTTCCCGTTGAGCGCCAGATCTCTGATTTCAAGTCATGATCAGTCTGCTTCGAAGCAATGAAGTACCCGGGATTCGACGCTGGCTCTCGGTATAGTTCACACTGGCTTGTAGATTGACGCTATAATCCAGGCTCATCGAAATCCATCAAACTCTGCCCTGCTTTCGCGTGCAACATCCTATGGTGAAACGAAAGAAAGATAGAAAAAGGCAGAAATCTCCTATACCTACAACTACCACCAGCAGCCCGCCAGCCCTAAGTTTGTTGATTGGTGCGATTATTCCCCTGGTATTCCTGGCAGGCTCATGGACCTACCCTGCGCTATCTAATTCGGTGATTATCAAGACATTCACTTCGCAGATTTATCTCTCAGGACTAATCGCTTACTGGTTCTGGATGCAGCGGAACTCGAATAAGGATGTATTGTTTTTTTCAATACCAACGACACTCTGGGCCACACTTTTCATTTTCGGCACCATCTCGATCCTGTGGACAGTAAACACCGACTTCTTTTTCTATAAATGGCTGATGTGGTACAGCGCTGCCATCATTTTTTTCTTAGGCCTGCAGGTACAGCAAACCGATAAGAATCTTTCAATCATCTTTAACTGCATCATTGCAGCAGCCGTCGGTATTTCAGTTATTGGAATTCTCCAGCATCTCTTCTCTCTCGACGTCCTGCCACAAAGTGAGAAACCCGCAGCCACCTTTGACAATGTTAATCTTGCCAGCCAGGCTATGGTGCTGACGTTCCCGATCCCACTCTACTTCCTATTTAGAGCAGACCTTCCAAGGAAAGCGGCATGGGGCTATGCCCTGTCTGCATGCCTGATATTGACCTTTCTGTTTTATGCCAGAACTCGGGCAGTTTGGGTTGCCTTTAGCCTCGGCGCTTTATTCATCGTTTTGGTCGCGATATTTGACAAATCAGAAAGGAATAGATGGCTGGCGTGGAACAGTGACAAGACATTTGCCAGCCTGTTTGCGGCCGCGCTATTCTTCCTGCTGATTAATCTGACCAAGGATGGCTTTCAACCCTTTTCCACGATCGTCGTCAATGAAGTCTCTTCAATTTTTTCTGAAGCGCAACGCACAGACAAGGCTAACATCTCCGGGCGCTATGTTTTGTGGGGCAGCGCGCTCGAAATGATTAGTCATTCTCCAGTTGCCGGAACAGGATTGGGCAGTTTTTTCGAAAACTTCAATACTGGTGGGTACAGCAGCAATGCACGCTCGATGGGTACACAGCGAGCTCATAATGATTTACTTGAGCTGGGCGTGGAGTTGGGAGCAATTGGCTGGCTTATATTTACGAGTATTCTCGTATCAATGGGCATGTGCCTCGTCAGGATTGCAAGACTCTGTAGTGGTCAGCAGAGATTGACCTACATACTGCTTACCGCTGTCGCGATATCCAGCCTGTCTAATGCCGTTTTGAGCTTCCCCTATCAAATGCCGGTTCCCCTTGTACTGGTATCTCTGTTCGTGGCCATGCTCGTTCGCGGCTCGGAGCAACTTAGCCCTGCTCCATTGACCCTCAGTTTCAAGGTGGGCCGCTGGTATTCAAAAGCAGCGCTGGCTCTTTGTGGACTGATATTCATACTAGTGACAGCTGTGAATATACAGTGGGTAAGTGCAAGCCGTGATCTTTCGCAAAGTTATCTCAAGGGCACTCAGTGGACACCCTGGTCAACAAGAAGCTGGGTACTCAGCCAGGAACTGCTTACCACCATAAGATTTGCAGTTGGCGGCAGTATGCATTATCGCAAATATCGGCAGGGTCTTAATTTTATGGCACCGCTGATTGATCTTTGGCCCAACGAGCCGGTTAATGCTGCCTTCATGGCAGAGCTCCATATGAACCTGGAGTCCTATGACAAGGCAGAAAAGTGGGCACGTATCGTTGTAGATACTCAGCCTGAGAAGGTATTCTCAGGCCAACATCTCTTACTGCGCATTCACAACCTGCAGCGCGATCCGATTAAAATGCGAGACACCTACGATCATTTGCGCAATCAGCCAGAATCTAACTTAATCCTGGAAGAGCGGAATTTGCTGGCTCTGCATGCAGTATCGATTCTATTGAAAGATTATCAGCACACGTCCATTTTCTACAAAACCTACACCGAAAATTTCAACGACAATGCCGCGCTGGAAGCCAACATGGCAATTTACTTTGCCAACAAGGATGACCTGGAGAAAGCAGCACAACACCTGCAAAAAGCATTGGCACTGGATCCGAAAATGTCCGATGCTGCATTCTCTGGAAATGTGCTTAACCAGAAATCAATTGGCTCCATTCGCAATAGGCTGCCAACAGGAAATATGCTCGAGTTAGGCAACCGGGATCCTCTGGTTGGCATATATATACAAAGCTCACTGGACGAATAGGGCAGGAAGCCATATGAGCAATCAAACGTTGGTCGATATCGACGGGGATTTCTCATTTCACTCCCCCGCGGTTCGACGCGGCACACGGGTTCGCTCCCTACCTTTCAAACGCTCATTTTTTGGTTCTCTCTTTATGGGGGCCTTTTTTTGCGCATTCTGTACACCCTATTTTGTGTCTGATGAGTTCATGGCAGGACCCGATGGAGATCTGTTTTCGCTTGTCACCTCTCTCTTCCTCTTCTTCTTTATGATCGCCTGGTCTGTTGGCGTATCCCTGCTGGGTATGATGTTCCTGGGCACCCTCTTCGGTGGTGAAATAGCTTACCTTTCACCAGGGAAAATAGTGATCAGAAAGCAACTGTTTGGCGCTGGATTTGCCATGAATTACGTCGGTAAAAACATATCCAATCTTCGCCGATATGAACCCGAGTCCGAATCACCAAAAATGTGGCGCGGTTCTCATATGTGCTTCGAATATGAAGGGGAGACTATCCATTTTGGTAGCAATATTGACCGGAGAAAAGCGGAATTGCTGGTCGCAGATATTGAAGATATTGTCATAAACGGAGAGCCGGAAATTACCGAAAGAGATGCCGCTGAGCCAGTCATAGAGGAAAATAGAGCGGTAAAGCTCGAACCAGATGCTTTGACAGTAGGTTCACCCTCAGTCATTGCTTTGATTCTCGCCAATGTCATTCCAATACTCGGTGTGCTCTTTTTCGACTGGAGCATTGGCGAGGTGATGCTTTTGTACTGGGCCGAAAGTGGCGTTGTCGGGGTCTTCAACCTTGCGAAAATGTGGGTGATTAATAAGGTCGGTGCGGTTTTGCTTGGAACCTTTTTTGTCGGTCACTTCGGCGGTTTCATGGTTGGCCACCTGCTCTTCATTTACGCGTTCTTTATCAAGGATCCCAGCAACAATACGGGTATTCCCCTGACGGATGTAACGAAGGACTTTATCCTGCTCATGCCTGCCCTGATCGGTCTTTTTATCAGCCACGGCATTTCCTTTAAACAGAATTTTCTTGGACATACCGAATATTCAGACAAAATGCTCGGCCGACAGATGATGGAACCCTATAGAAGAATATTTGTAATGCATATCACACTCATCATTGGCGGGATGCTGACGATGATGTTATCGAACGCCCTGCCGGCACTTCTATTGATGATCGTGCTAAAAACCATGGCTGATTTGAAGGCGCATCTGAATCAACATAAGTAAACGGACTCTGGCTACCCGGATTCAAGAAAGGACACCCCATGGCCTCAAACCTGTTTGCTTAGGTATTATGTTACCTTGAAGCAAAAATCTGAGGATGAGAAATGAAATCACCAATCTGTGACAAACTGAATATCGAGTTCCCATTGGTCGCATTCACCCATTGCCGCGATGTAGTTGTTGAAGTCTCTAAGGCAGGAGGTATGGGCGTACTCGGTGCTGCGCAGTTCGATGCAGATTCGCTGGAAATTGAACTCAACTGGATCGACGAGCACATTGACGGCATGCCCTACGGCGTAGATCTCATCGCACCAACAAGCATGGCGGTCACCGATGACGATGCGAGTTCTGAGGAGATACTTGATATGGTGCCCGACGAGCACCGCAACTATGCCGCTAATATTCTTGCCCAACATCAGATAGACAGTACAGATATATACAAGAATCAAACAGGATCAACGGGTGCTTTTCTAACCGCAGGCAAGGCAAGCAATATTATCGATGTTGCCTTTTCACACCCCATTTCACTGATCGCCAATGCCCTCGGCGTACCTCCCCGGTACATGATTGAAATGGGCAAACTCAACAATGTACAGGTAGCCGCTCTGGTTGGCGCAAAGGAACATGCAGTAAGGCAGGTCGAAGCCGGTGTCGATATTCTTGTAGTAGCAGGCACGGAAGCCGGCGGCCATTGTGGTGACGTATCGACTCTGGTTCTGGTGCCGGAAGTATGCCAGGCAGTAGCCTCATATGATGTACCTGTTCTTGCCGCCGGAGGGATCGTCACCGGCAGGCAGATGGCTGCCTGCATGGCTATGGGCGCTGCTGGTGCCTGGACTGGGTCCATGTGGCTCACAACCACCGAGTCAGAGGTCTCCGAGGTAATCAAGAATAAGTATACGGCAGCGACTTCCAGGCAAACAGTTCGCACCCGGGCCCGAACGGGAAAATATTCAAGGCAGTTGCGTTCGGCATGGACAGATGCCTGGGAATTAGAAGAGGCTCCCGAACCATTGCCCATGCCCCTGCAGTCACTTGTTACCGAGTCTCCCCTTGGCAGAGTTACAAAACTTGCTGAGACCGGCCACCCTGGTGCAAAACAGCTGGCAACCTACTTCGTTGGCCAGGGTGTTGGCTTGATGGACTCAATTCAGTCCACCCGATCTCTTGTCTACGAATTTATGGAAGACTTTCTGCAGGCAAAGGAAAGGTTGGTGGATGCATTTGACGACGAGTAAAGCCATCTCCTGACGAGGCTGAAGGAGCATCGTGCTGATAACTCATATGTCGCCCAGAGCACCAGCCTCTTTCATTGACTGAATTTCACTCTCACTGAAGCCAAGGGTGCGCGCCATTGTTTCATTGTCTGCACCCAGTTGGGGTGCGGCAAAATTGATTACTCCGGGCTCGTTACTGAACTTGATCGGTATGCCAATGTGCTCCCTGCCCTGCTCATCCTCAACTATCATCTCCCTGGCACGCACCTGCGGGTTGTCAGCGCCCTGCCTCAGGTCGTTAACCGGGGCAAAAGCAGCATCCACATCTTCAAACCATTCAACCCACTGCGTCTGCGTCCTGGTCGCGAAGGTTTCCCTGAAAAATGCCTTTACCGGATCCTGATTCGGCCCTGGAGGTGGATTGCAGAACTCAATCAGGTCCGGCCGTCCCATCTTTGTCAGTACAGATTCGGCAAAATGCATTTCCGACGCACCGAGCACAATATATTTGTCGTCTTTAGTCTCATAGATGTTGTACATGGCATAACCACCCCAGATTCGCTCATGTTTAACCTGAGGAGGCTCTTTTTGAGCAAAAACTGCGCCCATACTGTTGGGCAGACAGGCGATCAGTGAATCCATCATGGCGAGATCAATATAGTCACCCTCGCCCGTTTCTTTTCTGCGCAACAGCGCCATGAGCACTGCGGAAAGCCCTGTCATTGCAGTTAGCATGTCCGCACTGGGAATAGCGGGAATGGCAGGTTTGTTATCAAATCCCAGGTTGGCGCTGAGCGTCCCTGCATAGGCCTGTGTAGCAAGGTCATGGGCTGGCTTCCTGACATAGGGCCCTGTCTGACCGAAGGCAGACAATGAGGCATAAACAACCGCCGGGTTGCGTTCCTTAATCGCCTCATAGCCAAGACCCAGTCGCTCCACTACCCCCGGACGAAACGCTTCAATCACTACATCCGATGCCTCGGCGAGTCGCAACGCCATCTCACGGCCCTGATCCTTTTTCAGATTAATCTGTACACTCTTCTTGCCTCGATGCGTATTGGCAAAATAGACTGATACACCATCTCGTATGGGACCGATTTCCCGATTGGGTTCACCACCCCTGATGGGTTCAAGCTTGATGACTTCCGCACCATGATCTGCCATCACCTGCGTCAGCAGTGGACCCGGCAGAAAAAGTGACAGATCAAGCACCCGAATACCTTCTAGTTTCATCGCCTTACAACCTCGCCATTAATTGTCTACTCACAGCAGATTCCTCTCCATCAACCAAAAGTGATGACAAGACGTATTGGTCTTCCAGTACCAAAACGCGTTATCTGCCTAATGATAAGAAATGTAGTTTATATAGAACACGATGTCGATGATGCGCCCAACTGCGAGCCCTGATGGACAGTCTATAGCAGCATTAGGTCTATCTTCACTGGCTCCAATCAGCTGCCTGCACCGTTCAAGAACACCTTGGCACTTGACAGATAAGTTTATATCGACAATACTGTCGATATAAAATGAGACCAGGACTAATGCCCAAAATAGTTGATATCCCTGCCCAGCGCCTGGAGATACTGCTGGCTGCAAAAGAAGTATTTTCCAACAAAGGTATCGAAGGAACCGGTATGACACATGTCGCGGAAGCGGCTGGAATAGGAAGGTCCAGCATCTATCACTACTTCAAAGATAAGGATTCACTGGTAGCAGCACTTATCCTGGAATTGATGGCGCAGGAGGAAGAACAATTTAGAACTGCACTTGACAAGGATGTGGGAAACCCACTCGGACGGATTATCAATCTTGCCAGCAGACAGTTGGACACTTTTAAGGAGTGGAAGGAAATGGCAGGATTGACACTAGATATGTGGTCCAGACACCAGCAGCAACTCCGCCCCTTCTTCCAGGATATACGCACTCTTCTCGCTGAGCTAATAAGTGAAGGACAGGAAAGTGGTGATATCAATCAACTGGTGGATGCAGAATTCACTTCTGCCTGCATCATCGCAACAATTGATGGTCTGCTGCTGCAATATGTTGTGGACCCTGAAGTTTTTTCAGATAGCAACCGTATCCGCGCTACATTGATTAGCACCATAACCAGGCAACTTCAGCCATGAGTACACTTGCCCTGATGCGCTGGCTTGAAACAACACCGAAGCGTTATGACAAAGGAATGCATTTGTTGACGCTTGGCAGGGTTTCCAGCCTTCGCGACAGGCTGGTGGATATGGCGGTAACCGGGCCGAATTGTCAAGTTCTGGAGATTGGTTGTGGTACCGGCGCTGTCACGGAACTGCTTTCAGATCGTGGCGTTGAGGTTACAGCAATAGATCAGAATCCGGCAATGCTGGAGCTGGCACGACAACGTCTCCAGAATAAGCCTGATACTAATATCACATTTATCGAATGCACGGCTGCAGAGATCGATAGCCTGCCAGAGCAAAGCTATGACGCCGTCATCGCAAGCCTTTCCCTGTCGGAAATGTCACCCAGTGAACGTGCGTTTGTGCTTCACCAGGCCGCCCTGAGACTGAAACCGGGAGGTCGTCTGGTGGTAGGAGATGAAGTCAGACCACGAATCTCATGGCAACGTTTCATTAATCTAATCCTGCGAGCACCCCAGGCACTTCTGGGTTGGCTATTGGTCGGCTCTATCTCACATCCCATTCCAGATCTTGCTGGCGAATTATGCGCCACCGGGCTCAAGGTCGTTCACGAGGATCGATGGCTGCAGGATACATTGGCAGTTGTTACTGCAGCCAAAAACAAATGAGCGAATCTATCCCAGTCTACAAGGCTGTTCTCTATTCACTGCTGCTCGATATTCTGCAAACGGTACTGCGGATGATTCCCTGGTCGACCGAGCCAGGACTATATGCGGTGGGTAACCCTGATTCCGATAGCCCCGTCGTTCTGACCTGCAATTA